>Ga0209606_1000232_pt1 | contig 88570 bp, 104 predicted proteins | sample AD_UKC057_MetaG_FD_184412 | JGI IMG/M metagenome (GOLD analysis project Ga0209606, IMG submission 184412) | Active sludge microbial communities of municipal wastewater-treating anaerobic digesters from USA - AD_UKC057_MetaG (SPAdes) (version 2) | ecosystem: Engineered > Bioreactor > Anaerobic >...
ACCCCATGAGATAGAGTGAACATAAAAAATAGCAATGAGGATACAAAAAGAAGAGGGGTTGGGGTTATGCAAAAGTCTCGATTTCGAATTCGAGACCTTTGCATGATTGTGCATTGATCACCATGATTCCGCCTTCGTCGAAAGTAAGCCGAGCATTGGCACCTGTCTCATACGTCTGGATTCGTGGCATTCCATTATCCAGTTTTACCTTGGCCGATGAAAGGGATTGGACGTATCGTCGACGGACATTATTGTTAGGTGCAATAATCCCAAGAAGCTTATCAGGGTTTCTGTCAGCCATCTTAAGAATATCAATAATGATTGAATCGAACGATTGATTACAACCTGCTCCATATTCAATAAGTGTTGGTTTTTTAGCGGTTCGCTGAATTGGTGGCAAATCCGGTGGAGGAGTAGCCGGATTACCAGTGTAGAACTCCCTGGCAAGCCTTGCAGTAGGGTAGGAATTACGGTAATTATAGGTCAATTCGACAACATCGTTTGTGGAGATAACAAGAGTATTCTCGATATCCTGTCGAGAACTGTTCTTCCCGGAGATTATTTGCTGGTTTTGATCTGCCACCACATAGAAGTTCTCAAAACCCAGGTTTACAAGCGCCTGATAAAACTCAGGAGGCATGTCCTGGCCTTCGTCAATGATCAGAAAAGGCAAGTCCGTGGATGGTTCGATAGCATCAAGACTTCCAATAATATGAAAAATTTGATCCCAGTCGATATCTTGCCAATTATTTCCCAATTGGGCTGGTAAGAGTGGAACAGATTGTCTGGTCTTTTTAAAAAACATGTCCGCGAACCAGCTATTCCAGGTCTTACTTATCAACCTGGGACCGAAAAGATGGCGGCTTGCCTGATGAAGAAGACGGTTATAAACAAGAAAAATATAGTCATCATTGTTGTCGTGATGACGCCGCGACCTCAAGAGAGCAAGTACTGACTTCCCAGTGCCTGGACCACCGATAATAAGATGCTGGCCTTTCTTGGGGAGAGCCCGGGCATCTTCCTGCTCCTTGCTGAGATCCTGTATTCCGGGCAGGGTAAATTTTCGTTTGGCCATCGTTCAAATTACTCCTGTTTATATATTATTAAGGAGTGCTGAGATGCCTGTTGTGGCATCACCTTTAATAAAGACTCTATCCAACAAGACATTACCATAGGCACAACAAGGCTCCGGTATCAATGTGCAGGCGTGGCAAGCAGCACGATTGAGAAGACTCGGGCCTTGGCCCTCATGTTCGCTGCACACCGGGTCGAGAGAACACCATTCGGCATGGTCAAAGACACTTGCGAGCAGAAGAAGAAAGCGTCGAGGCTCGGCTAATTCCGCTAATCCCCCCAATGAGCCTACAACGTCCGGAACGGCCACATAGACGAGGATGCCCGCCATGGGAGTAACTCCTGACGTGCAATAGATACGTTCCTTCAGTGAAGCAGCTGGGTAACCGGCCTCTGTTTCCAATTGCCGGATCAGGAGGTGTGCAAAGGTATGCAGCAACATGAAGCGGGGAGATACCTGAAGCCCAGGGTTAATGTGCAATGAGGTATTTACATATCTTCGGTGGAACTTGTCTGCTCTTGACTGCAAGGCGGGGAGTTTTTCCCACGTCGCTATAATTTTTTCTTCCAGAGTAAAGAAAATTCCTTCCCCATAAAGTTCAATCGCGGGCAACCATTTGCTCTGTCCGATGATGTCGGGCGGTATTAATTTGCCGCCGAGACGCTGAAAACTTGTCAGAACTTGGATTTCCTTAAGTCGGTCCACAGAAATTAACCGGCTAACAATATCAATTATCTTTCGTAATCTTTCCTCCCTGGCAGGCAATTCCGCAAACATCGCTTTCCATGACGAGGTTAGATGCCTGGGTACAAAATCTTCGTCCTCAGACATATCTGGGATCTCGTCTAACAGAGCCTTGTACTCATCCTCAAGAAGCAAACCTGGAGTATAATTCTCGTATATGTGCGGATACCCATTCTGAATTTCTTTCCAAGCATCTTCAACCTCATCGATTGTGCATCTAAATTCTGCCGCAAGCGTTTTCAACGCCCCTTTCCGAGCAAGGGGTGTCTTTGCCCGTTCGAGCTGTTGAAGCTTCTGTGAACGCTGGTAGAGACGGTCCACAACGGCTCCTTTTCTGATTCTGGATTCCGGAGGAATAACCAAGGCATTGCTCGTAATAGCGGAATGTACACGAGCATCATTGATTTCCAGTACAAAAGCAGGTTCGACCTTATCTCCGGGCAATCCCAATGTTACATCAGGAGGCTCCTTGATCCATGGTTGGCGGTGGTAATTCCCGTAAGGAATTCGGATCGAGCTATCAAAATTGCTGGTTGCATTGCATCGATCGCAACGCAGTTTTCGGTGCAACAGTCCTTCGTCGATCAAATGCAAATAGGATTCTTTCCGGTCTTCCCTGCACTGCAGTTGGTCGCGCTTTTTTGCTTCGGCGTGGGCAAGGTAGTGCCACGGTACATCGTTCATGTGCCCATCAGGGTGGACTAATATCCATGGAACCTGCTCCAACACAGAATGTTTTTCACAATGCTCACAGCGAAGCGGCTTTTGCTTCTGATAACGCCATGGTTGGTAGTATAGCAAGCCGCAAATGGGATTAGTACAGCGCATCCAGGAAGGGAAGCGCATCGCCGGAATGCACACACCATCGACAAGCCCTTTTTCGAGTTCCGCGGCTATAGGCGGTTCACGTAATTCCTGACTTATTTCGAGCACGTCACATACCCTCTTAACATAGGTTATTAGACGCCCGGCATCAACTCCTTTTTTGTCAGTCCACTCTCGGATATCCTTGACCGTCATCAGATATTCCGGCCCCCGCACAATAGCACCCACGGTGCAATGGCGTAGCAGGTGCGAAAGCCTAACGGGAATGAGTTCTGTATTTTTGCTCATAACGGTTTCAGCAAGGCGGTATTCTCAACATTGCGCATAGACTGTAGGGTTGCCCACCTTCCCTTAATTTTGTCATCGTGGTTATGGATAAGTCGCTCAGTAACCTTGTCCTTATCCGGCGCCTGATAGTTCAATTGACGTTTCGATGCTTTGCACATATCTGCCTCGGTCTTCCATTCGTACACCAGTTTATTGATGTGTTTTGCTGTCTCCAAAGCGCGGGCTTCGTCTGCCTGGAGGCAACGGAATTTGAGAATGTCAATGACTTTGGCTATACGTGCATCTGCCGGGTCGAAGCTGCCAGCCTCTTTATTAGCCAGCAGATGCCCGCAAGAATGACGAACCGTAATCACCAGAGCGGCGTGCAACGCACGAAGGCGTGCTTGGTAGGTATAGGGTGTCACGCTGGTCGGTTCGACAAAACGGTAGAATGACTCATGGTAAGGACGGAAATTTTCATAGTGTGACAGACTTCGTGCTTGGTCACGGTAGTAATTGGTAAAAACCACTCCCGGGGTATCGCCACGACCGACCCGACTACTTGCCTGTATATATTCAGCAGTTGTAAGCGGTTGACCATTTATGATCATTAAGGCAAGTCTGGCAACATCGAGACCAACGGAGATCATGTTGGTAGCCAACACTGCATCCAAGCATTCAGGATCTTCGCGTGATCGCTCAAGACAAGCAAAGGTTCGAGCGTTTTCCTCAGCGCTGGAAAGACTCGTCAACTGTGCAATTCGGGCTGCCCGACGCCCGACAACAGTTTTTTCCTCTTTGTCTCTCCTGTAAGTCTCGTTTACTTCATCCAAATATCGCTGAATATATTCGCGAACGTCATTACTGAAAGCGTTGTGGCTGCTTCCTACCCCCTTAATGCTGCTGTGATAGACTACTTGTGTCCACCAAGCATCAAGTAAAGAGTCCCGATCTTCCTGGTCAGCAAAAACAACTTCCGGTGCCAGCAGTATTGCAGCTGCTAATGGAACGATATTTGATGGTATTTTTCCAACCGGTTTACGGCCCAACATCGGGGCAAGGTATCCAACGTAAAGACGCCCCGGTTTTTCGCTCAATGGCACCGTGCGTGCAAAATACGAGTCATCGCAAGAAAGGCCGGGGGGTGGGAAAACAGCCACGTCCTTTCCATACATCCGTCTCACCTGCTGATCAGCCATCCGGATGGTGGCTGTAGAAGCAATGTATTTTGGATGAATGCCTCTTTGAACTAACACCGAATCAAGAGCAGCCTCGTAAAGACCAGCTACAGAACCGAGCGCACCGGCAATAAGATGTAACTCATCCTGAACCACAAGCTCCGGAGGACGGTTACCGTTTATGCCAAAAAATGCATTCGTCCGTTCCTCCCATGCCAGGCGGGCGAACTTGTCTATCGTAGCGATAAGCAGAGTCGGCGGATTAGCATAAAGTTCTTCATCAACCACATTGCAGGGAATGATCCCCCCGGCAGACAGCCCAAAATCGCAATCCGGATTGGTGCAACGGAAATGAAATTGCATGGGCGAAACAACATAATTTTTAGGGGCATTGAAGGATTCTCCACACCAGGGACAATTGCATATCACCAACTCCATAGGTGCTGTTCCGTTTCCACCGGCGGCTTTATTGACGGCCTGCTGCGCAGTTATAAGGGTATTCGGGCTTGTTGCTGCTCCCACCCACATACCGATGGTTATCGGTTCTTTTCCCAATTCAGGCCTCTTGCGCCGTATCAATTCCAAAGCACAAATCATCCGAGTTGCACGCAAGTATTGCTGAGCTGTTAAAAGGCGAAGTGTATAGCGCATGATCACGGTCGTGCCGCCGCCTGACTCCGGATTTGCAAGCCTGCGCCAGACAATAAGGAACGCTATCAGCCCCAGGTAGGCTTCTGTCTTGCCGCCGCCTGTCGGGAACCAAATCAGATCTACAGTATCGCGAAAGTCGCTCTCTTCATTGACAACCGACTCAATGTCACTCAGCAGAAATGCCAACTGAAAAGGACGCCACCGATATTGATCAAGTGCCTTTATTTTTCCCTGGGAGCGGTCGTGCTGCATCATCTGATCGAGCATCGCTTGATTGGCAAGTGCAAATGATTGTTTCGCGCGCTTGTCTTTCCGCAAAAACAAGACACCTTGCTTCATCCTGGAGGCGGCGATATCCATTCGTTCTATGATACGCTTTGCCGCTTCTTGTTCATCCGAAGAAACTGAAGCAGCCAATAGTTTCTGATTTTCGACCCAATCGACATAGCCTGAAACAAAGTGATCCAAATCGTCAAATACCTCACTCTTTGTTGTATCAACTGAAGAAAGATAGGAGATCTGGAGAGTCTTGTTATCACTATCCACCACATCTGCCGTGACTTGTGGCACTTCAACAGACGGAAAAAACTCGGCCCAGATTTCTCCGACCGAGCCACTGTCGTCTTCCTTTTTTTGCCTCCAGTTTACTGCAGCGCCATGGCCAACTGCATAAATATGCCGCTTCTTGTATTGCAGCTCAAGCTCCTGCTCCTCATCGCTGAGCAAGCTCGTATCAACCCGCGGATATACACCGACCTCGCCGGCGTCAAAGATGCATCGCAGCCCGACCTCGAATAAGGAGTTTCCATTTCGGTCCTCGGCCAGGCTATCTGAATTTCCATCGGTCAACAATTCACACATATTGAACAGAGAAACTGTTGTGATCCATCCATCCGCAAAGGGCCGCCAAAAAACGTCAATACTCGCACGACCATTGAATACCAATGAAGACTCCCTGGCCGGCTCACGGCTGGTCATATTTTTCTCACAAGCCAGCGCAGAAAACATTTTTACCTCACCGTTGGAGTCGGTAAGGGGAATTCGCCGCCAATCTTTGGCGAACCGGTGTTCTTCATCATGAACCAAGCCCCCTGCAATCTTCTTTCCGACTTTTTCGTAACGCACTGCCGAGCAAATAACCTGGAATTCAATCTTTTCGCCCCTAATAAAAAAGGAGAACCCAACTGAAGACGGGGGAATGTAGCGGCGGCGTTTAACTGGTGATTCAACAGCTTTGTCCACCAATTCGGCATCTAAAGTAGATGTTTCGTCTTCATCATCCTGGGTTTCCGAAGCTGGATCAATGCCTTCCCCGCCTTTATAAACGGGATATAGAACACCGGTTGGAAACCGTTCAACAGGCGAAATACCCCTCAAAATTTCATACTCATTTTCCGCATCTATGTAACGACCGGGTGGACGGATACCTAATCTTTTTCCTTCCTCTGATAATAATCCAGTCAATTGTGATCGGACCCATTCCACGAGGCGTTGCCGGTGTTTACGATAGTTCATCTGTGCAACCTTTGCCGTCGAGTTATAAAATCTTCAAGGACAAGTGATGTACGGTGGACGGAGGGCAGCAGTTTATGGTTACCAAACGATAGTTTGGAGAGGATTTGAGAGGATGTTGTAATAAATATAACGTTATTTCCCACTGCCTCCTCAACTAAAAAACCTATTTTCGCACATTTGACCATAGTAATATTTTCACTCGAAAAATAAAATAATATCATTGAAAATTATTGCAACGTTTTATAACCCTCCTCCCCCTTATCGCTGTATACAGAATGTAACCCCTTTGATTCTATAATTTCAAACATTTTTTAATTCCCCCATGGCTTTATAGGAATCTGAAAAAGCTGCTGGTCTTCAACATAGATAGCCTCGTCAAGCCTGGCTTCTCCGTTTTCCTCCATGACCTCGTGCATTAAGGAAAAGGTCTTGCCGTCCATAAGCTTCATGATAACCGCAAGGACAACAAATTTATTTCCGTTGTTTTCATTACATCTTGCTATCGCCTCGTTGTATGTATCTCCTTCTGCGCTGAGCAGATGGAAGACCCCTACGATTGTCACGGCCGTGGCGTTTATCATGCACGCCTTGTTTTGGATATCCTTCATCTCTTCTTCCATGCGGTCAGAGTCAATGCGATAAGGGGTAAACTCATAGCCGTTGTAGATAAACGCACGGGCAGGATAGCCTTTGTGTTTGACGAAATGGTTCCTCGCATCCTCCATATGGGCATGAAGAAGCTTTTGCATGTCGTGTTCAAACTCTATGTCCATAAGCGCCTCCTGCTAAAACTTTTAACCGGGGTTTATGAAAGTATAGCTGTTGGACTGGTAGTGAAATATGTGAATGTACGTGATCCGGATCGATCTGCCACAATAACCCCTCTCATTACTGTTATGATCATTATGATTAAATACGGATACTGAGTATAGCATACTTTTCATGATATTTTTCGTGACGCTAAAAAATTAATGAAATCGTTGAACAATTTCTCAATATCTTCTTTTCTCGCTATTGCGCTTATCCACTCTTCCGGGATCGCTTCAATGCCATAAAGAATGCCGGCAAGACCGCCTGTGACGATCCCTGTGGTGTCGGTATCATCGCCGAGGTTAACGGCCTTGAGAACTGATTCGGCAAATGTGTGTGAATTCAGGAGGCACCAGATGCTTGCTTCAAGCGTATGAATCACATATCCGCCTGATTGAACCTTCTCTTCTGGGAGGTCGCCGATACTTCCGGAAAACAGACGGTTAAAGTGTGATTGTTCCTTTGAATATGGTATGTTACAGCAATGCTTTAAAGTGTTTTCTATGGCTTTATTGTAAGATTCTAACGGACTCAACCCCTTCATCAAGGAAGCTGCCATAAGGCAATAAAAACAACATGCCATCTGGCATCGGGGATGGCGGTGGGTAAGCGAAGATGCAAGGGCAGCATATTCAAAGATTTCTGCAACTGATGAGTCGGCACAATATAGCCCCACAGGGAGTATACGCATAAGCGACCCGTTGCCGTTGTCATTTTCATTTAACCCGCCTGCCTCTTCAGGAGGTATTCCTCTCATCATGCGCTTGATGCCTGCTTGAGTTGCTATGCCCACGTCGAAAGTCTTCCCCCATGGCGTCCAGTAGCTGTCGTTGTACCAGCGGATGAAGAGTTGCCCCATGCGGTTGATATCAAAACCGTCGAGGAGGCTTTCTGTTGTGCAAAGCATGAGAGATGAGTCATCGGACCACGACCCCGGTGGGAGGTTGAACGTTCCATGGCCTCTCATGGTGGTGACTGGATTCCTCCTTACCTCTTCCCTTGATTTGAATTCAACGGGCACACCAAGCGCATCACCGATAATCGCGCCCCAAAGACCGCCAAGTATTTTTTCTTTCAAAAAAGTGGTCATTCTGCTACCTCCTTTAATTTTTCTACTATCCTTACCATTGCCAGCGTATCCAGCTTGCAGTATTCGAGGAGCGCTTCACGGATCCGTTCGATCTCTGCCCGGTCGTTAATAGCCTGCATCTCGGTGTAGGACTGCATCGCCATGCTTCCGTTACGAACCTCCATATTGTCATAGGTCAAGCCGGGCACAAGGGCGGGAAGCACGGCCTTCAGCGAATAAGAGCCGTTAAACCGCCAGTGGTAGAGATAGCGCTTCTGGAAAGGAAGGGCAAGGTCTGCCATGTTCTCTGTGATCCTGTCGATCTTTGTTTTAAACTCGGGGAAATATTCGGCAAGGCTCATCAATATGCCCTTTTCAAAGCTTGCAACATAGGCAACAACGCACGCATCTTCAGGTATCTCGCTTAAAAGCTTTGCGGCAAGCTCCTTTCTCGGATCAACGCCCGGCAGGGCAAGGTATTCATGGTGTGTAAGCTTTGAGCCTTCGCTTTCAAGAACATGAAGCGAATACTGGTAGGGTATCTGCTGGTACGGTCTTGTCCCATTTAACAACGGAACGGGTGAGCTGAACGTTTCAAAGTCGAGAAAATAGATGGGGTACCGGAGGGAATTGAGAAAATCCTGTATTGATTCTTTTGAGATAACTATTTTCTTTTCCAGCGTTGCTTCCACCTGGAGCCTCTGGCTTGCCGAAAGCATATGCGCCGGTATATCTTTGAGATGGACAATGCCGCGGTTATAAAGCGTGAACGGAAATGCCCTGCTCCCTTTGATGTTGAAAACTGACTCATCCGGGATGTGCTTCCAGCAGTGCCCTATGAAATCGCATTCGTAGGGGCTGTGGCAGTAAGGGCCGATATCGATCCGGGGAATATGACCGCGGATCATGGTTTTCTGCGTATCAATCTCCCCCTCGATTGCATCCTGCATCTGCTGAACCTCACAGGTTACGTCGTTGACGGCAAAGAGCTTATCAACCTCAATGTCGCCTTCGCGCACGTAACGGTTATTGATGTGGGCCAGAAATACCCTTGATACGGGCAGACCTGAGCCTTTTACCGCGTAGTACTGAACGGCAGCATCGGGGATATATACGTCTTTTATTGACGTCGAACTTTTGACCTCGTAGATATCCCATCCGTCTTTGCCTTTATGGAGGATGTCTGCCTTTACAAAGACACCGCCAAACTGGAAAGATGCTTCGTAGAGGGTGGTTATGCCTTTTTCTATTGCCTCTCTTGTCATCTCAACCTGCCTTTCATAGTTATCGGGGTCATATGGTATATTCAGCCCGCCCGGGAATAGCCCCTGCGCTATGGTGCCGATATCTATACCGCTTGCAAATAGCGCCTGACGCGATGGGGGGACCTCATCTTTCAGCTCAGGGTGGCGCTTATGAAGATAAAGGGACTTGTGGCACTGGAGCCCGCGTATAAAGAGGGATTTGCTGAGATAGGTATCGTCTGTAGCTGACGCCTTCATTTTTTTATCCTCCCCTTCAGATTCCAGTTCTTGTCATATATCTTGTCTCCGTCTATCCTCTTCTCTAAATTCCAGTTTTTATCGTAAACCTTATCGTCTTTAATGCGGTATTTCAGGTTGTAGTCCTTGTCATAAACCTTGTCGTCCTGGATTCTGCCTTTAAGGTTATAGTTCTTGTCGTATATGCGGCCGCTGTCGTCTATTCTTTCTTTCAGGTTCCAGTCTTTATCGTAAACCTTGGTGTCGGCGCATAAAAGGGATGGGATAAAGATGCCAATAACAAATACAAATAAAACAAGGATATGCATGTCAACCTCTAACGGCAGTTTCTTGTTATGACCCGAACAGTATCTCATCGGTAATGGCTGCCATAAAACATTTGTTTTTAAAATCATCTCCTTCTACAATCTCATAGTCGTCGTTTTCATCAATGCCTGCTTCTTTTAGTGCATCATCAAGATCAAAGGCATCTACTGTTTTGTATTCATCGTTAATCTTGAATGTATATTGCGGCATAACGGCCCTCCTTTATAAGTAAGCATACCATATTGCGATGACAGCAGTATGTCACCTATAGAAAAATTATTTTGGGGTGATGTCATTATCGGTAAAATGCATCACATTCAATTCTGCCGGTAAAATGTGTAGCTTTTTGTGATTTTACCCCTATATAGACTACGTCAACAATAACTTGAAATATGGAGAGAACTATAGTTTATACATTGACAAAGAGTGTCCACAGGGATTAGGATTTCATAACAGAATTGACAAAATAGCATAACAAAAAAGGGGAGGATGACAATGGGAGATAAGGGTAAGAAGGACAAAGAAAAAGGCCAGAAGCAAAACACCGACAAACAGAAACAGAGTGCAAAAAAGAAACTGGATAAGCAGCCCAAAAGAACTTCTTAACGGTTTTTGGAGTTATGCATCAACGGATTCATATGGCTCGCGCCGATAAACTTCCCACACGGATGAGAAGTTTCATAGATGATCTATAATCTTTATTAACATATCTCTCGGCCGTATGTATTCGTTATTGAGCTTCATTATATTGCGTGCGATCTGAGTATTTACTTTATCTATGTCGATATTCGCAAACCCTTCCTCCATTTCGCATATAACTCTGAAATGAAAAATGAACTCGTTCATCGATCCGAGGACTCTCCTATCTGAAGTCTTGCACAATATTATCTTTTTATGATCTTCCATAATTCTATCTATTAAGTTATGGCTGATTGATTCTGCCCAGAGACGCGCCGATAAATTTCGCCTGAAAATATCCCCAATTTGTTTAATATCCTTTTTTGTTTGATTGATAACAATAAAAGAAAACAAGGTTCTTGAGTTAACAAATATAAGACATTTCTTTCTTTCGACCAGGAAAAGGTTTGCATACCATGGCCCGAGGACGCTGGTGTCGTTTTCCGGCTCATATTGATTGGGTATGACCCCCAGAAGATCGATAATCTTTTTTGTACAACACAGAAAACCCAATATTTTTCTTTATCCTCCTGTTGATATTTATTGTATCATAAGAGTCGTATCATACATATGAGAAAGAAGCCCATAACAGAAAAAACCATTCGTGAAGCTGAACGTCACTTATCAAAATCTGATCCTGTCATGAAACGGCTTATTGCTGAACATGGTCCATGTCCTATTGCAGATTGGGAATATCATCCGTTTCATACACTGGTAACTTCAATAATCAGCCAACAGCTCTCTGCAAAGGCTGCAGATACCATAGAGGGAAGAGTTTCTGAAATGGTTTCCGTTCCCTTTCAGCCGGAAGAGTTGTTATCAACTCCAGTAGAGTCGTTGCGTACTGCCGGTCTTTCACGACCGAAGGCAAGGTATGTGCATGAACTGGCTCAGCGCGTAGTAGATGGAAGGCTGTCTTTTTCTGATATTGAATCAGCAAATGATGATGAAGTAGTTGCCGCCCTTATAGAATCTCCTGGAATAGGTAAGTGGACCGCAGAAATGTTCCTTATTTTTGGACTCAAACGCTTGGATGTGCTGTCGCTTGGTGATGCCGGATTACAAAGAGCAGCAAGGATTCTTTATGGAAAGAATGGAGATCGGACAGATTTACTTGAGAATGTTGCAGGTGTGTGGAGACCATATAGGTCTGTTGGTTGCTGGTATTTGTGGCAAAGTCTTGGGTAATGGGTTGGATAGGGGCTTATATTTTTGAATATACAAGAACTGTAAGATGATTTTGCCGCTAATCATAATATCACAAAATAACTTTTCTATTGGTGACATACTGTTGTCATTCTAATCTGCTATACTTATTTATATAGGAGGTTATCATGCCACAATATACCTTTAAAATAAATGAACTGGAAAACAGGACTGTTGATGCCTATGACCTTGATGATGCCTTGAGGAAGGCTGGAATAGATGAGAATGACGACTATGAACTGGTAGAAGAGGATGATTTTGAGAACAAGTGTTTTATGGCAGCTATTACTGATGAGATAATGTTCGGGGAATGAAAAGATTTTGTTGGTAAAAGTAGATATGAGGGGAGTTCTTTCCTAAATTATGTGATAAAAAATCTTATCATTGATTATCTCAAAAAGAAAGCTTTACAAATCACTAAATAATATTTGTATCTTTAGCGTTAATAGTTTTAGAATGTTTGTATACAGGATAAAGAGGAAAGAAGTAAAATCAGTAATAATGGCCGGAAGGGTTATCGTCTTCCCCATTGCCGAGAATTGATAATGACTTTAGAACAATACATTGACAACATAAGCAAACGGTACAAACTTGGTAATGCTACCGAGCATACCTTTCGTGGCGATCTGCAACAACTCATTGAAGGTTTAGTCCCTGAAATAAGAGCCACCAACGAGCCCAAAAGACAATCTTGTGGTGCTCCTGACTATATCCTTACCAAAAAAGATATTCCGATTGGATTTATTGAAGCTAAAGACATAGGCAACAAAGACCTTGATGGTGCAAAGAAAACTGGAAACAAAGAACAGTTCGATCGATATAAAGCATCTTTAAGCAATTTAATTTTTACCGACTATATAGACTTCCATTTGTACCATGATGGGCAATTCATTACCAGAATTGCCATAGGTGAATTAACCGAGAAAGGCATAAAGCCGTTACCCGAAAATTTCGCTACCTTTGAAGACCTGATAAAAGACTTTTGTACTCATATTGGGCAAACCATAAAAAGCTCAAAAAAACTGGCTGAAATGATGGCTGGCAAGGCTCGTCTGCTTTCTGATGTGATTGAAAAGGCATTAACCAGCGATGAAACTAATCAGGAAGATAGTACGCTTAAAGACCAGATGAATGCCTTCAGGCAAATACTTATTCATGATATTACACCTAAGGGTTTTGCTGATGTATATGCCCAAACCATTGCTTATGGAATGTTTGCAGCTCGTTTGAACGACCCATCATTAGACGCTTTCAGCCGACAAAAAGCCGCTGAACTCATACCCAAATCAAATCCGTTTTTACGGAAACTTTTTGGCTACATTGCCGGACCCGACATTGACGACCGTATAAAATGGATAGTAGACAGCTTGGCAGAAATATTTTTAGCGTGTAACGTAAAAGAAATTCTAAAGAACTACGGCAAGTCTACCAAAATGGAAGACCCGATTATCCATTTTTACGAAACCTTTTTGAGTGAGTACGACCCTAAATTACGTAAAGCGCGTGGCGTTTGGTACACACCACATCCTATAGTTTATTTTATCGTTCGTGCAATTGACTACATTTTGAAAACTGAATTTAATTTGCAGCAAGGCCTGGCAGATAACAGTAAAATTAAGATCAATGTAAATATCCAAGGCAAGAAGATAGAACAAAAAGTCCATAAAGTTCAATTTCTTGATCCCTCAACCGGCACAGCAACCTTCTTAGCTGAACTGATAAAGCATATATATCAATCATTTGAAGGACAGCAAGGCATATGGAGCAATTATGTAGAAACACATTTACTGCCACGTATCCATGGCTTTGAAATCTTGATGGCTTCTTACGCGATGGCACATTTAAAATTGGATATGCTCTTAAAGGAAACAGGATTTCAGCCTACTGGTAATCAGCGTTTGCGAGTATATCTGACCAACAGCTTGGAAGAAAGCCACCCTGATACCGGAACCTTATTTGCCACTTGGCTGAGCACCGAGGCCAACGAAGCCAACCATGTGAAACGCGATACGCCGGTAATGGTGGTAACGGGAAATCCGCCGTATAGTGTCAGTAGTAGCAATAAGAGTAAATGGATTGAAAGATTAACAGCAGATTATAAAAAAGATTTACACGAAAGAAACATACAGCCACTTTCTGATGATTACATAAAGTTTATCCGCCTGGGTCAACACTTTATAGATAAAAATGGCGAAGGAATATTGGCATACATCTCTAACAACAGTTTTCTTGATGGAATTATTCACCGCCAAATGCGAAAGCATTTGTTGGAAAGCTTTGATAAGATTTATATCCTTGATTTGCACGGTAATGCCAAGAAAAAAGAAGTTTGCCCCGATGGTTCTCCCGACCAGAACGTTTTTGATATTATGCAAGGGGTTAGCATTAATATTTTTCTAAAAACAGGTAAGAAAAAGAAAGGTGAATTAGGCAAAGTATTTCACTATGATTTACAAGGAGAAAGAGAGTTTAAATACGATAAATTAAATAGAGAAACACTGAAAAGCATTGACTGGGATAATTTAGAAATCAAAGCGCCGAGTTATTTTTTTGTTCCTAAGAACTTTATAATTCAAAAAAAATATGATTTAGGATTTGATCTAAATCTTTTATTTCCAATCAGCACAAGTGGCATAAAAACACATAATGACCAGAATTTAGTTTCATTTAATAGATTTACCCAGTTTAATTATAAATATCACTATCGAGTATTTGACGATAGATTTATTTGCTATAATTTAGAGAAAGTGCTTAGGCATAGGTTTTCTGTGATGAAGAACGTTGCAGCTAAAAGCGGAAATATTTCATTAATAACGACAAGGCAAGAAAGTACTTATGATTTTCAACACGTGTTTATAAGTAAGCTGTTAATTGATATTAATTCCATTTCTCTTCAGACTAAGGAAATATCATATTGTTTTCCTCTCTACCTCTACCCTGAAACCAACGAGCAACAAACCATAAATCAAATAGCCGATGCTTCGACAAGCTCAGCACTTGGAAGAACCCCCAACTTAAACCCTGAAATTGTAAAGCAAATTGCCGAGAAATTAGGCTTAACCTTCCTGCCTACGCGGGGCGCAAAGGCAGGAATCAATGAACTCTTCGACTCCGCTCAGGGTGCAACAGATGCTGAGCCGTGTCGAAACATTGCACCCATTGACCTTTTAGATTACATCTATGCCGTTTTGCACAGCCCAACATACAGAGAAAAATACAAGGAATTTTTGAAAATAAATTTTCCACGTGTGCCTTATCCAAAAGACGTGGAAACATTCTGGCAGTTGGTTAAATTAGGCGGAGAAATTCGGCAAATCCATTTGCTGGAAAGCCCGGTTGTAGAAAAGTACATTACGCAATACCCGATAGACGGTGACAATGTTGTGAGCAAGGTACGCGCCGTAGAGACGCAAAATTTTGCGTCTCTACAAATATGGATCAATGAAACACAGTATTTCGCCAATGTACCAGAAGTAGCCTGGAACTTTTATATTGGTGGCTATCAACCTGCTCAAAAGTGGCTGAAAGACCGCAAAGACCGTAAATTAGAATTTGACGACATTCTGCACTATCAAAAAATCATTGTGGCATTGACAGAAACAGACAGATTAACGAAAGAGATTGATAAAATAAACATTGAATAGGATAACCAATGAGTAATCAAATTTTTAGCAAGATAGACGGTGCAATAGCAACGTTAATCGGATACATCGAAACTGGTGATTTAGCTCTGCCTGATTTACAAAGACCTTTTGTGTGGGGAAATAACAGAGTGAGAGATTTGTTTGACAGCATGTATCGTGGGTACCCAATCGGGTATTTTTTGTTGTGGAAAAACAATACAGGCGAAAAATTAACTCCAATTGGTATTGATGATAAAATCCATAAAGTACCATATTTGCTAATAATTGACGGGCAACAGCGATTAACAGCTTTGTATAGCATTATAAAAAAGAAAGAAGTAAAGGATAAGGATTATAGATTAAGAAGAATAAAAATAGCATTTAATCCTGTGCTTGAAGAATTTAGGGTGGCAGATGCTGCAACTGTAAAAAACAAAGAATTTATTAACGACATTTCTGAGCTTTTTGCATCAAGTACGTGGCCATTTATAACCAATTATTTAGCGCAATATCGTGTATACATTGGTGAAATTAAAGATAAGTATAAAGAAATAATCGGAAAAATTCAAGCCGGTATAGACCTTAAAGATGCTGAATATATTTTTTGTATCACCCGGTTAAACCAAATTAAAGATCCTACTGATAACTTTACACAACTAATTGCCAGTTTAAGGGAAAGAAAAGCAATTTCATTACCTGAAAACCAAAAAGAACTATTTGTCAGTTTTTTTGAAAAACCTATTGAAATTAATGAAGATGAGATAAGTACACGAATTAATAAGCTACATTCATTGACTAATTATCCTTACCAGGCATTGGAAGTATCGTCAGATGTAGGCGAAGAAGTTGTTGCTGAAATATTTACACGCATAAACAGCAAAGGCGTTTCGTTAAATCAGGCCGATTTCATATTAACCCTTATTTCGGTATTTTGGGAAGAAGGTAGAATGCAGATTAATGATTTTTGCAAAAGCGCAAAAATAGTACCCAACTCAGCAACAAAGGATTCACCTTTTAACTATATAATGCAGCCTGATGCACAAGACATTGTACGAATAATAATTGGGTTGGGATTTAAACGTTCCCGGATGAAAGATGCTTATGCTATTCTCAAGGGTCGCGATCCTGATACCAATAAATACTCAACTGTTTTGCGTGAAAAGCAATTTGACGTTTTCAAAGCAACTCTTTCAGATGTTATTAATACAAGCAACTGGCATTCACTCATAAAAATCATTCAAAGTATAGGTTATAAATCATCAGGGTTAATTGCATCGGGGAACTCGATAATCAACTCTTATATTTTTTATTTAATCGGGAAACTAAATTATAAGATTGACTACAAAGAACTGGATATGCTTATTGCAAGGTGGTTTTTTATGAGTTCACTGACTTCGAGATATTCTGGTTCGTCAGAATCTATAATGGAATCGGATTTGAATAAAATTAAATCATGTAAAGATGGCGAAGAGTTCAAGTTTGTAATAAATAATATACTTGACAGCACTTTAACTAATGACTTCTGGGATATATCCTTGCCAAACGATATCCTCGTAACTTCAAATACAATAAGTCCTGTTGCAAATGCTTTTTTTGCAAGTTTAATTTACAACGGCAGAAAAGCATTGTTTTCTGACAGAAAAGTAAGTGACCTATATGACCCTTCAATTAAGATTAAAAAGAATTCATTGGATAAGCATCATATTTTCCCAAAAGAGTATTTAAAGAAACAAGGCATTGAGTTGACACAAATTAACCAAATTGCCAATTTAACCTATTTGGAGTACATTGATAATATTAAGATATCTGATTCAGAACCAAAATCATATTACACTGAAATTAAAAGTAAATACTATTCAAACAAAGAGTTGATTTTGGAAAATGCTCTCAAGGAGCATGGTATCCCAGAGGATTTTTATGAAATGGAATATTCGGTATTTTTGACCGAAAGGCGAAAGAAAATCGCAATGTTGATAAAGGAAATGTATAGCAATATTTAAAAGCAAACGCATTGGCAAACCAATCCCTTTATCTAGTAACAAGGTAAGAAATTGCAAATTCTATGAAAATATATATCTCTCTATAATTTCAAAAATATCTTCACGAAACACCAATTGCTTTGGGTCAGTTTTTTTGTTGTAATTGTAAGGGAATTACACTAAAAAAATCATTTTGGTTATAGGCATACCTTTTACAAAATAATCAATCATCTCATTTCGCAAAATCCCATTAATAATGTCTGGGAAACTTGGTAAAATTCTTCTCGTTATAAAGTTTTTCCCATCTACACGAGAATTACACCCCAAAAATCAAGTTTCTGAGTTTCCTCTGCTTTCTTCTTTGTATCTATTTGTTGATAAATCGAAGCTTTTTCTTTTTTGATAAGATCATCTAAAGCATTCAACAATCTTTGTGATTCTGATTCACGGTTTTTAAACCAATCTGTTGACCATATGCGATGAATAATCAAACTTTTCTTTTCAAGAATATCTTGTTTTGGGCGGTCCCTATCTCTTATGGATTTAGCAGAATGATATGAAACACCATCACATTCTATCCCGAGTAAGTACTCTCAGAGACGATGTGGATGTTTTACTCCGATATCAATAAAAAAACTGCTACACCGACTTGAGGAACAGCTTCGTAACCATGGGATATCAATACTTTAGATACGGCTATTTCAAAATCACTATCTGGTTCTTTCGTAATCGTTATTTCTCCATAGTTTGCCAAAATACCTTTTTCTGCATATTCTAAGAATGTTTTAAGAGCATCCACTCCCCTTTTAGAGCCTGGTGTAAGCTTTATGCCCGTCGATTTTATTGAAGTAAAAACTTCAACACGTCTTTTTGCTCTTGTGATGATTAGATTTAATCGTCTCCAACAAGAGAGTGGAAATACCATTATGACCGTAATCCTGATAGTTTTAACAATAGCTGTAGGCTTTATCGGTCTGGGATGGTGGCAGTCACGCCCTCGTAAACAGGATGACACAAAAATACCGCCAGAACAGAAATAACACCAAAAGGAAGAATGAATTCAATACCCATTTTTCTTTTTTGATGGAATAAATAAAAACTCTTTTTTATACAAAGGCGTTTAGCGGCCAGAAATTCATATAGAATCACTGGCCGCTCATTAATCCCGCATTGCAACTCGCAAACAAAAATGATAACGATTCGACTACAGTTTGTCTGGTCAAAAAGGAAGAAGATGCTCATGATTCAACGAACAAATAATATGTTATTCGTGATATTACGAGTAATCATATTCACATATTCAATAAATGGTAATGATTATGGTTGTTTCAATATTGGCACGAATAATGCTTGTATAAAGGTGTGAAGTTAAATAAATAGGAGGAAGCAAGAAATGAAGAAAGCTTTAATGTTTGTATTGGCAATTATCATCAGCGTAGCATTCGTTACAACCGTATTTGCACAGGCACCGGCAGCAGCTCCTGACAAACCGGCAGCAGAGAAAGCAGCCCCTGTAAAGGCCGATAAGCCCGCAAAAGCCAAAACAATGAAGGCGACTGGTGAGGTCGTAAAGATCAGCGAAGAAGAAGGAATCGTTGTTGTTAAAGGCAAAGATGGCGATGTAATCTACGATATCAAAGACGTGAAGTGGAAAGCATATAAAAATGCTAAAGAAGTGAAAGCTGGCGAAATCGTTGTCATCTCTTACATCGATAAAGATGGTAAGAAGGTTGCCAAAGTAATAAGCAAGTCAGTAAAGAAGGATAAGAAGGCAGCAGCCCCTAAGGTTGAGGACAAACCAGCAGCAACTCCAGCTCCTGCGGCAGCACCAGCTCCTGCACCGGCACCAGCACCAGCAAAGAAGTAGTATTGGTGTGACACATTCAAGGGGGCACGTTAAGTGCCTCCTTTTTTTATCCCTTCGAGCTGGTCAGACTCAATTCACATTGAAAACCATATAAAAAAACATTTCTGAAAAACATTCATCTTCTCTGATTTTCACAGTATTAGATTATCTGTAGCTGCAAGATTCAAGGGGGCTGGACGCCCCTTTTGCTGTTAATCTACTTCAGGTGATTTTGGAAATTGTTTGTCTGAAGCTTTTTTCTTTGTTTTCTTGCTTTTTGTCTTCGTAGTCTTTTTTACCTTCTTCTCGGGAGTTGCCTTGTCGGGTGCTCCAACTTTTTCGGGTGCTCCAGCTGATGGCGGAATTGCCGTCGGAAGATTTACTTTGTCCTGTGCAAATCCTGCTGATGCAAATACTACACCGACAAGCAATGCAACGATAATTACAAGTGCCTTCTTCATTCTTGTGTCACCTCCTTTTTATTGATTTTTTTCTGTTTGCTGCAATCTGTTTCTAATGGATGCAACAAGCATTTCAAACTCTTCCTGTTCCAATTTCAGGAGAAAATCAAGCCGGTTATCTGTCTTGAGGAGTTCCCGGGTGATCATTAAAAGCTTTTCTTTTGTCATGGGGATCTTTCTACTACTTGTTATTGATAAAATCGAATGAATTATGGAGAACCTGAAGATTGCAGTTGTCAGCTCTCATTTATGATCGCCGGCCGCTATCTCTTGCAGCTCTGTAACAGAAATCTTCAGATTCATTGTCAGCCACTTTGATACAATGTGCCGGTGGCAGAACTTTTCCGGTTGCTCCCAGCATAAGAGGACTGCGTCATGTCCTAACTCCTGATACACCTTTTCAGGGTCCAGGTTATTCAATATTGTGGAAATGTATTTTTCCTCATATTGAAGTTCTTTAATCTCTCCGTTTTTGCTTGCTGATACTAAAGACCATGGTGGACATAATGGTTTATAGACTCTTATCTTCCCTTTCAGATATTTCGGTATTGATTGAGAGATGCCTATAAGATTCATTGTGGCTGGATTGATAAGTTTTGAGAAATAGTATGATGTGTTCATATGTCTCCTTTCTTGGATAGCGGCAAAATCTTATTTTAGATCATTTGCCGCTATCTTTCATTCATCATTTGATACATCTCTTTTGTAGACATTGATCCATACAATGCCGCAGATGCTGTGGTTTATTAATATCTGAAAGACGTTTATCTTATCCAGTAAATGATGGCACATCGGATTAAAGTTTTCTTCCTTTATTTCTCGTGTTGCCAATACTTTAGTTTTGTGAATTCCATCATGGTAGATCATTTTGCCTCCTCTTCTGTCTCGTCAGCCAATTCTACTATAGCTTCCAATTCGCTGTCCTTGAAATACTCATACGTCTCATCCATAAAAAAGCATAATTCATTTGCAAATGTTGTAAGCTCATAGGCTCCTTTCCTTATTGAACCGTTCTTAAACATCAATTTATATTTTTTACTCTTTGTCATTCCTCTCCCTTTATAACAGGAACAATGATTTGGAATATCCATCATCCACGCCTTATGATATTTTGAATAGGCATCATTACCGTTTGGATATTCATCACATGGCTGAACCATATCTTCTTTCTCCGGCAACTTCTCTCCTTCTGGAACTACAAATACATCTGTTCCTCCCATAAATCCGGATGGACGAAGATATACTGTAGAACCAGCTTTTTCAGTTTCAAGTTTAATTTCTTCCAGAATACAATAATTACATATTGTGAATTCGCTCATCTATTCCTCCTCTTTTATAGTGTTTGTCATTGGCAAGATTCTTTTTCTGAATCTTTTGCCGCTATCAATCCCATATTACAACTCTCAATCCCAAATATCCTTTTGATAATGCTTCAATGATGACATCTCTTGTGATGCCTGGACTGACAGCATTGAGTTCTTCTGCATAGACTTTCTCTATAGCAGCAACCCAATCATCAATGTCAGAATTGTCTTTTACGAGAACATATATCCCCTGTACGAGAAGCAGCAATTCATTGAGGGGATTGGTTGTCTTGTCTGGTAACATGCCATAGTAAAAATCTCCTTTCTTTGTTGTGGTAAGGCATAAACCGGTACTTCTTGCGATGTAAGCGTAGTCTTGACGCATGGTGTTTCCTCCTTTTTGTATAGAATTTGGTGGAGCTATATTGATTAATTTCTGTATGTAGATTGAGATAAAAGGATTGTGAAAGCGGCAAGATTTCTTTCATTAAAATACGTAGAAGTTTCTGTTATGTGCTTTACTTCAAAGAATAATTTCAAAATCTTTTAATTTTGGTTGAATAATGTTTTTCAAAATAGGACAATTTTATAACATATGGAGGGGAATAGAACGCTACTCGAACATCTTTAAACATTGACATCTTATCGTATATTGATAAAATAAGGTCTAACCTTATATGCTGAAAGAAAATAATCATAATAAAATAAAAAACGGAGCAATGGGATGGATTTAACTCAAATCATAAAAGAACTTGAAGGAGATAAGAAAATAATTGATGCTGCCCTTGTTTCCTTGAAACAAATATTTAGATTAGACAAGGACCGCAAAAATAATTTTCAGCAATTGGCCACTAGTCTAAATAAACTCGAAGAGATTAACAAAAAGTCATATGATAATTTTTCTCAAAAAGATGGTTTTTCTGAATGGATGACAAAATACAGACATGACCTATATGAGGTTCAAGAAGAAATCATAAAACATTTTGGACTTGAGCTCAATGATGCATTGAAAAAAGTAAACATTTCTCTTTCAGGGCAATATCCAGATCTAAAAGCGGGGCTTTTCACCATACAAATAAACTTTGAGAGTATGAATGCAACATTATGGTACGGCCCAAAACAAGAATATTTATTAAAATGCCGATTAACCGTTAAAGATGTTGCTGAAAAAATCATTAACATAACAAAGGAATTAGGCTGTAAACTGGATTCAATCGAATTTGCAAAGAAACTGGAAGAAGCTTTTTTAGTACAGTCAGGAAAACTTAAGAGCAAAGCAATACCTATTATCAAAGTATTAGCAGAATTTGCTTTTTTAATGCAAAGCTCACAATTTTATCAAGACCCAAGGCGAGATAATTACAGAGGCTATGGTCGCGCAGATTTTAGTTATGACCTTTTCAAAAGAACAAAACTTGAACCAGAATCCACACTCTCAAAAAAATTGCATCTTTCAATCGCTTCGCTTGCTGACACAAAAAAAAGACAGGATTTCCTTTGGATACCGGATGACATTACAGGTAAAGGAACCACTTATGCCTATTTGCAGTTCAAGGAGGAAAAACATGAGTGAATTATCTCCAAGCATAGCAAGAAATATCATTGAGAGGGTTGGCAGTTCCGGGCAACCACCCGAGTATGGATTCCAATTTTTCAGTTCTGGATTGGACCCATATTTGTCAGCAATTGATACAGAATATTTATCGTCTTTTATAAAAGATGGTGGCTCCGTTTTTAAAATGGTTGTCGGAACATATGGTGGGGGCAAAACACATTTCCTTTACTGTGTGAGAGATATTGCGTGGAAACATAATTTCGTTGTTTCGTATGTGAGTTTAAAACCAGAAGAATGTCCATTTCACAAACTCGAACTTGTCTATAAAGCAATTGTGCTTGGAGTTGTTCCTCCGGTTTCTCCTGAAGAGCTTATGTCAGGATATGAACAAGGTATGGTAAGCTTCCTACGCATTTGGTATGGACAAAAGCTGCAAGAGTTTCGCAGTAAAGGTATATCGCAAGATTCCATCCGTGAACAGTTATATTCTGAAGCAGAAAGCATTAGCGGAATCGAAAGCATAAGTTTCACAAAAGCGATCAAGTCAGCGTTCGTAGCACTAACAGAAAAACGTGAAGAAGATTTTTCAAATATTTGCCAATGGCTATGCGGTGAAGGATACGATCGCCGAACACATTCTCGATATGGCATTCTTCAAAAGATAGACAAAACCACTGCGTTTACCATGCTTAGATCGCTGGGGCAATGGGTTAGGCAAATTGGATATAATGGTATTGTTGTTCTACTTGACGAGGCAGAACGAATACCGAGCCTCAGTACTAAACAGAAAGAGATACATCTTAACAACCTCAGGGAAATTATAAATGAGTCTGGGAGGACAGCTTTTCAAGGAATTATGATTTTCTACGCTGTGCCGGATGAAAATTTTCTTGAAGGACGGGGGCAAGTGTATGAAGCTTTGAAACAGAGGCTTGCAACTGTTTTTGAAGAATTAAATCCTTCCGGGGTAAAGATTGAATTAGAGAGAGTTGTCACAGAACCCATTCCTTTTTTATGCGATATAGGCTCCAAGTTGTCAAAAGTATACGAAGTTGGTTACAACCATATATTTGAGCAAGCTCCTGTTCAACAGATGATAAATTCTATTGCAGGAGATGCATATGAACAACGATTTGGAGATATAGGATATAAGCGACTTTTTGTGCAAAAGCTTGTACAGGGATTTAATTTCTTAAGAATAAAAGGCACAGTTCCATCAATAAAAGACTTGAGATAAAATATGCCTGAAGTTCGCGTCAAACACCTTAAATATGGAAAAGGAACAATTGTAATGACCCGACATAAAGGGTTGGAATTGGCCGTTTCTTTTGATAATGGTTTTTGGCGATGGGTTTCCGTTGATGAATTAGAAGAAACGGACAATCAAACTGTTGAGAAGGAAAAACAGGCTCCGACAAAAACTCCCTGTATTGAGGTTGTGGAAAAACAGAATTTACCACAACCATTAGTTACTGATAGAATTACCGATTTCAAAGCTACGTACACAGCCGACATTTCTACGGCTTATGGTTTTGCTGAGCCTAAATCTTGTAACAATAAAGTCTTTAGATCTAGAAAAATGATTGAAGCATTTAGATTAGGGATTGTGCCTTATGACTACGTAGAAGATTTCATTTTCGGCCGAAAAATAGAAGTTGATTATCTAAGTGAATGGTTACGTAATCCCGAATACAGTACTATGTTGGTGGTTGGTGAATATGGATCGGGTAAAACACATATTTTAGATTATGCATTTGCTAAAGCCTTAAAGGAAGGTTATGCAACAGCTTATTTAGAAACAGATTTCAATGAGGTTCCATTATACAAGCCAAAGCGTGTGTATAGTCAGTTTATTAAAAATTTTCGCTACCGGTCCACAGAAAATGGTTATCTTGGTGGTTTTCGGCATTTTTTGAAGGAAGCCATTTTTAAAGGAGCTTTTGGTAACCATAGATATTTTAAACATCTTGTTGGAAATGATCATGAAGCTTTATGGGATTGGATCGAAGCAAGCGAATCTTCTGGACGTCCACAAAGTTGGTCTAATAAATGGGAAACATATGAACGTAATAAGTATTCCTATTTGCCCTGTCTATATAATTATAATAATGTCGCTAATCTTTATTGCTATCTTCTCAGTAGTTTAGGTTGGGCTGCAAAGAAATATTTAGGCCTTAAAGGGGTACTTCTTCTTTTTGACGAAACTGAGACTTTAGGAATGGCAAATAACAAGCAAATGTTTGATGCTCGTAATTTCCTTGAAGCTCTTCACTCCACAGCAAGAAATGAAGCTCAAATGCTTAAAGCTCCTAAATATACAGATTTCAATTACTATTCGAGTTTGTACGATATACCCTTCCTTTTCGATCAGCCAAGCGGGTTAAAGCTTATATTTGCCGTTACTCCGCTTCGCACTTCAGTGGAAGGCAATACATTTTCTTTGCATGACATTTTGGACTTTTTGATAAAAGATTTTACAGTAAACAGAGTTGAGTTAGGACCTTTAAAAAAAGAAGGTCTTGAGGATATATTCCGTCACATTTACAATGAATACACTAAGGCATATGATTTTCAGATTGACAAGATACTTGTAGAAAGTTCGTTTGAAAAGATACTATTTTCAGGAAATCGTCTTAGAATGTTTGTTAAGGGGTGTGTTGAAAAACTAGATCTTATTCGTCATAACCATCAGTGAGTTGTTTAAAGCTTAATGATTAATGCGGACACAACAAAAAGTATACGAAATATTTTAAAATATTCTTGGACCCCTTTTTTTTCAAAATTTGGGAAATTGACATCAATTCAGAACGAAACAATTCCTAAAATATTAAATGGTTCCAATGTTATAATCGTTTCACCAACTGCAACGGGCAAGACAGAGGCTGTTATTGCTCCAGTAGCAGAAAAAGTTATAAAAACAAGGTCTGAAGGCCTTTCGGTTGTTTATGTCGTCCCAACACGAGCATTAGCAAACGACTCTTTGCAACGAATCGAAGGCCCACTTGCAGATATGGGTATATCTATATCATTGAAACATGGTGATAAGCCTTACTTGCCCAAGAAGCTACCAAATTTCATCATTACTACCCCAGAATCTTTGGACTCCCTTATTTGTCGCAGACCTGAAGCTTTTAGTAATCTAAATACAATAATATTAGACGAAATTCACCTTTTGGATAGCACATATAGAGGTGACCAGTTAAGAATACTGATAAAAAGGCTGGAGAGCTTGGTTTACGGTGGATTGTTTTCAACACATTTGCTATCTGCAACTCTTTCTAACCCAAATGAAATAGCTGAAAGGTACGTAGGCAACTTCGAAATTGTTTCAGCGCCAGGCTTCCGGGAAATTAATCATTATATATTTAGAACACTTGATCAAATATATGAATTTGCAAGATTAAGCAAACATAGAAAAATATTGGTTTTTTGCAATATGCGGAAATCTGTCGAACAATGTGGAAACGATCTCGCAAAATTATGGAATTCATACCCAGTGGTTGTCCATCATGGCAGTCTTAGCCGTCGAATGAGAGAAGATGCAGAACTTTTAATGAAAGAGGCAGATGTGGCCGTTTGTGTTTCTACATCAACTTTGGAAGTCGGAATAGATATTGGCAACGTCGATCTCATTGTTCTAGCAGAAATACCGTTCAGTGTTTCCTCTCTCATTCAGCGAATGGGCCGCGGCAATCGCAGACGTAATTGTATAGAGGTTGTTGGACTGGTTGCATCAGATGACGAAGAAAAAATGCTGGAATCTATGCTAAAGATAGCTGAAAGTGGTTACCTGCCGCAAAAGGATTACAAGCCAGACCTTTCAGTTGTAGTACAACAAATATTTTCATTCTTATATCAATATCCAGGCGGGAGACAAGCGTATGATATTATCGATATCGTCTCACCCCTATGTTCACTTAAAATAACTAAAATTATTTTAAGTCATTTACTCGATCAGAGATGGTTAACATTGAACGGTGGGTATTGGCAAGCTTCGGAAAAAGTAATGAATATGGGCGATAGAGGTTTAATTCATTCAAACATCCCTGATGAAAGCAAATTTCGTGTTATTGATATTGATTCTGGTAAAGAAGTTGGTACCATATCAGGAGGTTTCGACTCAGTATTTGTACTTGCCAGAAAAACATGGAAAACCCTTTCAATTAAAGGGGATATTATTAATGCAAAACGCTATATCGGGAAAGCTTTGCCCGCTTCCTTTAGAAAATCCCGAGAGTTAGGTGCTTTTCATAACTTATTACCTATTGAGTTACAGCATGATGTTTTATAAAATAGTTAACGGAAAGGTTCAGATATTTTTAAATTGCCTTGGAGCAACTTGAAATAAAAGGGGGTACCTAACACACCCCGTACCCACATATAATAAATTACGCAATGTACGTGAATTACGAAAATTCCTTACAGGTAGAATTTCAACACTCCCAGGGAGCCTTGATCTGAAATTTATTCTGAACAAGAAAATCCTCTTTCTGTTTCTTGCCGCTCACAAGAAATAGAATTCTCACTAATCCAGCTTAAATGTCTTGTATCCCCTGTACACATTCATATAGAGTAATGACAAACAGCTAATCTTCAAGAAAGAAATATCCATACAAGGTGGTAATAATTGACACAAAAAGATATTGAGGAAAAATTAAATAACAAAAAAGGCCCTGTTTCTATTGAAAGAGCTTTTGTAACTGTTGCAAAAAGGATTTTAAAAGAAGAGACATATGAGATGATCCTTGATGAGGCTAAATTTCTTGTTGATGAGGCTGAGGCCAATTATAAGGATAAGCTTATGGAAAGAACTCTGGCAGATAAACCAATACGTAAATCATCATCAGTCAACAGAAAAAAGAGATACAGAAATGTTTAATCCGCTCAATATCGAACATTTGCATTGCTTTTCTGATATATATTTATACCGGCAAAAAATCTTATAAAAACTTTTTGCCGGTATATCTCGTGAAACATCCTGTCTCTTTGTTGTTAGCATCCACATAAAAAAGCATTTTGCCAACCCCCGGCACATTTTTCCATGTAAAAGCCCCCGTGGTATACATTGCTCCGGGAATGACATTACAGACTGAACATCTTTCTTCTTCATCTTCTGAATAAGGGACTCGTGATAACGCTGTATGGTCCTAGTATTCGATGTAACCGTTGAAACAGGTTGTTGTTTTCGGGTCTTCAGTGTCTTTACTACACTGTTTACAGATGGGCATATGAGATTATAACATTTCAGAAGTTGGTAAAATAGTTATAAATGTTGCATCGGCAGAATCTTGATGGATAAGTTTCAGTAAATGACAGTTCTGTTTTTGTTTCTTGCCGATAAATCTCCTAAAAAAGTTATATCCCTTTACATGTAATTACACATGGTAAATATGATAACTATATTAATAACGGCAGAAATCCCAATGGCCATGGGGTTTCTCTTTAGGTGTGCTGCTCTCCTATGATAGCCGTTGATCCATGTAGGAGACATGTGTTCAGCCCCATTTGCTCCAGTATCCTGCTTCTCATAATATAATGATGGAGGTGCTTCCGCTTCCGATAAGAAAAATGGGAGGAGAGGCAGGATATTTTAAAATCAGATGGAAATATCGGCGCAAAATAGGCGTTGATCTTGTTGATGCGTATGCAGAGACAGGATTTGATATATAGAAACCCCCACTTTCTGAGATAGAGAGTGGGGGAGTTTTTACCGTGATGGTGGGAGAGGGTTTCAATCATAGGCGATAAACATACATTACTTTTTTTTAACTCTAACTTTATATTTCAAGCGATTAAGTGCATCTGCAGCTGCCTCACGAACAAGCCTATTCTCGTCATTCAAGGCTGCAACGAAAACCGGTATTTGCCTTTTTACTTCAGGCAAACTTCTCCAATTAATATCTATTTTATCCAGTGCATCTGCAGCTGCCTTACGGACATCTGCATCCTCATCGCCCAGAGCATCAATTAGGGACTTTACCGACCGACTATTCCCAATTTTACCTAACACATCTGCAGCTTCCTTACGGACAGATTTATTTTCCGCAGCATCACACAACATGGCAATGATTGGTTCAACAGCCCATAAATCACCTATTTCACCCAGAGATTTTAAAGCGTTAAAGCGAACACCTGCATCCTCATCATCCAACGCCTCAATAAGAGGTTCTACTGCATATGGAACTTTGATCGTACCAAGAATCTGTGCTGCGCTGTAGCGAACACCTTCATCCTCGTCGTTTAGCGCTGAAATAAAGCCTAAAATATGTCCTTTTGCTTCAGGCAAATCTCTCCATTCAGGATCTATTGTATTCAGCGCATTTACAGCATCAGAACAAACACCTTCATTCTCGTCATGTAACGCATCAAAGAGTTGTTCTAAATCTTGTTGGCTACCAGTTTTTTCGAGTTTCTGCAAAACACGCCGACGAGCATCTATTTTCTTCCTATGAGCATCCTTGTCTTTTGCAGTCTTCCTCTCCTCTTTATCCATTTTTTTAGCAGTTGTTAAGTATTTCTCTGCTGCTCCGCTTTCCTTTGCCGCTTCTTCGTTTGCCCGTGCTGCCGCTTTACCTGTTAGCAATAAGGCTTGTCTTTTTAATTCAGCTGCTTTATTTTGATGTCTATATGCGAGAAATTTAAATATGAAGCTATTCATAAATATGTTATCCTCCGTTCTTGGAGTCAGATGTTCTTTTGGTTGCGGTTTCCGTTACCATACCGAATTTATACTCCAAGCGATATTCTAGCTTATTATTTCGGAAAGAGCCGATAAGATATTTTGAAGTAATTGAGCCTTTTGTCATTTTCAGTCCTACTGCCGATGAGTAACGAACTCTGGAATAAGGACGGTGCTTTGAAAGCAAGATAAATATTTCTATATGGTTAAAGTTCAGTTTATTGTGTGTATTATTGTAAATTTTCATAAAGATATTATTCATTCCATAATTTGTTAAATATTTTGATAATTTCTATATATTTGTTTTTGATTCTGTTCAGATACTCGTTATTATAATTCCCTTCATCGTAAAGAAACTCCGCTGCAATTTTGTATCTATCAGGATTTCTAATCGATTCATTTCTCTCACAAAAGGTTAGCTTGGTAAGATCGTTAAGACTATCCCCTTTTTCCTTTAAAAACACAGCCAATCTTTCGCTTTGTTCACTCTCTAATGAAGCAATTCTAACCTCAAAATCATTATTTCCGTTAATCCTCAACGTTACTATTACATTTCTAATTCCTGATTGAACTATGCATAAAGCTTGTCCAGTGACCATGTGTCCGGAGTGGCCGCTTTGCTTAATCAAATCCAACAAGCTTTCGATAACATTTATTTTTCTACTCTTACCCACAGGGTTAAAGACGATTGTTTTTGGAAGTGGCCGTTTTTTAATCTTACTGGGTAGTTCAATGAATTCTTCGTCAATCCGTTTTAACAGTTCATCATCCTTCCTTGACGACAAAAATTCTTTAATTTGGGTGACTTTTATCTCTTTCCACGCAATGGCATAATGATCCAGAACCGTTCTAACGTTCTGAGCAACACTATTCCCTATAAGCATAACCCGTACTGTAGGGTCATCGCTTTTTAAGAGCATACCCTGATAAGAAAGGGTTTGGCCGATATGTTGATCTTTGATTGGGCCTATCTTCAATTCAACAATCAGCTTTCTTTTATTTCTGTCCTCAAACAACAGGTCAATTCGTCTTCCACATACTGTTACTTGCCGACCCAATAGTGTTAAATCATCTTCTACCAGTTCGGTATATTTTGTCAGGACATCTTCAAAATATTTTTCTTTCATTGCCGTATATACATTGTTATTTTAAATATATTGTGCTATCTGTCAAGCAGAAAAGAATGGGGTTAAATTTAGCACATAAATTGGAAGTATAGTCAACACATGCAGGAAGAAGGTAAATACGCACCACAGAAAGGCTCTCGCAAATAAAATGTCCATAAAAGCTTTTTATCAAAAAGTTGTAACATGCAATAACAAAGAATGCGCTGGTTTTGCAGTTCATGATAAGAAAAACGGCTATATGCCAAGAGCTTTTCAATGGTCATCAACTATCCCTTGCGATATCCTCGTCGTAAGTAAAAACCCTGGTCATCCTCTTAAGCAAGAAAGCTACAAAGGTAAAGATGGACATCAATTGCTGAATGAGTACATGTCTTTCAGAAAAAAAGTTATAAAGGTGTTCTATAATAGTAACGACCCATCTGCGAGATTTACGAGGAACATGAGGAGATATTTACGTTATTTCTTGGGGATTGACATGGAATTGAAGCAATACCAAGATTACCATTTTATGATAAAAGATGATCATGAGCTGTTCCGCAGGGTTGCCTTTACCAATCTTTATAAATGTAGTACAAAAAAAGAATCAGGGAAAATTCCCACTGATATGTTTGAAAACTGCTTCAATAAGTTATTCGTGGAAGAGCTTGAAATCTATAAGCCAAAAGTAGTATTGGCCGCTGGCAACGAAGTCTATAATTTTCTTAAACACAGAATCAAATATCCGATCGTTAAAGTTAAACACTTCACATACTTCTATCCCAAGAAAGATGAGGTAAAAATATTGAAGAATTTAAAACTAAATGTCTTAAAACTAATGAAAGTTTTAGACGAGTAGTTCTTTAATTCATGAAACACCTATGGCAATGTCGTTTGTTACAGGTCAACTTTTTCAATGTTAGCAATTACTTTCTTCCATGCTCTTAAAGGAGTATTGGAAAGAAGTTTTTCAAATCTATCACGGTCTTCTGGATTCAGATTATTGATAAACTCTTTTGTTGCCGATTTTGCAAGCTCAACAGGGTAATGCTCAACAGGAATTTCCTCGTTTGAAATTAGTCTTATCAATTGGTTTTCAGGGGAAATACCTTGTAAAGAGTTCCGAAAATTATCCATTGCTTCTGTCCTGAGTTTATCCCTTTGATCAAATAGTTTTCGGCTAAGGTCGGACCAACGGTCTCTATATTTACGGTTATAAAGGAAATTTAATAGAACTTGTATGGCATCTCTGGACATAATTACCACGTCATCATCAGATATCCGTTGTAATTCTGCCTCCAAGTATGAGGGTTCTAAGCTTGTATCTGAACAGATTTGTTTTATTCTTTCATCAAGAGGCAGATTTGAGATACTTTTTAGATAGTCTTCGCGTTCTTTCATCTCTAAGTGTCTCTGTTTGGCAATACGGATATAGTTCTTCTCGTCTTCCTTATAGGCTGCAGCGTACTTCGGGAATTCCATAACCTCATCAGGCATTTTCACTCTTAGGAATTCTCTAAAATCCCTGTCAGCTAAAGCACGATTTTCAAGTACCGACAGAATTGCATAACGTGTTGAAGCGTATACACCTTGAAATGTTTTTAGCCGCTGTTCTAGAATTGATGTAAAATCAGGATCAGGGATAAGCGTATCTTCCCATGCCTTCAGAATATCCGGCCTCTCTTGTTCATCAAGATATTCAAGGGCCTTTACAATCATACCTTTTTTATCATGAAGTGTTTTTAAATCGCTTAAAGTTAGAGATATAAGGTAGAGAGACAAATCGTCTTTGTTTTTTATAAACTCGCTTAAGCGCCTATAAAAATAGGATACGCCACCGCATGTAGTACAAACATAAGAATCACAGCACTCATGATTCTTTAGAGCGAAAGAAACAAATTCATTCCTATCAACCCCCATCTATGTTACCCTCCGCTTTGCGTTTATCTCAGACGCATTTTTTCGTATGGCTTCTACCAATACATCGCCATTGCTCGGACCAGTGGAACAGAAAAACAAAGGTATTTGTCGGCCGCTTGGCAGCATCAGAGTATGAAACGCTGTCTGTCCAGGACCTTTCCCACGCTTCCGATTCCCTTTCAGAACAACTTTGCACTTTTCAAGTTCAACATCGATGAATTCGTTTATATAGTATTTCTTCGTCGCTGAACCGGCAGCCAGGACTATTTCAATTTGATCTGCTATGGCTTCCATTGCTCTAATCCAGATGACAGCATCTTTATGCAGCATTTTAAGGAACAACAAACGGTCTTCTTTAGATGTAAAATGACTAACAGGGTATGTTGCTCTTGGCGAAAGATCCAAGTGAACAGCGTTGGATTCATATGAAGCATTTATGTGTGTCAGTGCCTCTGACCATCGTTTAAACCAAGGATGGGGTAGCAGTGTTGTGGATTCGAAGTAGGAAGTAAGTCTTTCTGCTATTACATCTGGTGACATATCGGCAAACCAGCCCCTGTTGGCTGTGAATTCTTTATTTGATGGATTAAGGCCCATCGTAACTACCCTTGCTCTGGATAAGTTGCCGAAGAATGGGATTGGATATGTCATAATACCTTGTTCCATTAGTGGTGTGAACTGATCAGAAGTTTCTGCTACATGCTTGATGGTTTCATTAACGATGTCTGTTTCTAACATATGTCCCCCATATCCATTTCACATTATAACAAACCTTTTCAGAATTTAATATAATTTTGGATAGTTATCTTATCTCATCAACTCTTTCAGACCATTATCAACTCCTCCTCTACTACTCCTTTCCCATAAAAAGAAAGCTCCTCAATTTGTCGTTGTTCCTTTCTGTTGGTGTTGATGGGAAGAGATTTTTTATATACCCCACTTCTTTCTGGAGAGGTGGGGATTTTTTACCTTGATGGTGGAGGAAGTTATTTACCACAAGATGTGTTGTCGAGGTTTCTTTGACGACTGATATTGTGGGAGGTTGTATAGTAATAAATTGCGCCAAACATAATATGAGCTGTTAGAAATGACTGCCTAAAACACTTTATTGATGGCATGCTGCAGGGTATCATGTAGGGCCTTCATATTCGTTGGTGAAGCAAAACAGTTGTTCATCATGCGAGTTCCATGAAGCCCAATAGAAATACGCTTTGGATTCTCAAGTAGAAAGACATTAGAAATGTACTTTCCGCCCGCCATTAAGCTTATGGCACTATTAAGAACTCGTTGACTATTACCTTTGTATTCAGAACCAACCAGCCCATATGTTGACTGCGCAAAAATCAAAACCAATGGTTGATGTTGTTGGATCTGTCGAGTAATGAAATGGTTTGAACCTTGAGCTCTGACTCGCCCCAAGCAATTATCCCAAACCTTTTTCCCTTCATTTGTGCGAACATACTGTTGCCAATCAACAATTGTCGGACACTTGATCAAATCAACGGCACAAACACCACCATTCTGAAAAGTACAGTGATGACCTGCAACCACGAGGTTATCGAGGAGACGCATGAAAGGGGCAAAGAACTGATGAACATTGGGCCGATCAAAGTATGAACTGAAATGTTTGAATATTTCTTCAACGTTAACCTTGCTTAGTGTTGATCGGTTATTCGCGTCATATAAACTTACCAGATGCCCCACATTAGGATCGTTGCGATCACCCTTTGGATTTGTCAGTATCAGCCAAATTTTAGCATGGTCGATATCGCCAAAGTGAGAAACAGGAATTGTTTGACTTGGAGCACGTCCAGCAAAATTATGCACACCCATTTCTGATGGATTTAGAAAATTGGAGCAACTTTCACACTGATATATGTCTGTATACAGCATTTTTCAATTATTCTCCGGCTTTTTCTGTGAAGCCTTCCATGTACCATAAAAGAACAGGATCAGGCCAGCCAACCTCTTAACCTGTTCATCCTCAACAATATTGTTAACTACTACTTTCGCTGAACCGATCAGCATGGCGTTTGCCGATGAACAATTCTCTTGAGAGATCAGTATAATCGGTTTATTGACAGCATGGGCATATCCTGCTTCAAAAGCAACACCTGTATCATTGCCATCAACAAGGGCAATAATGATGTCACACTCTTCCAGGAGCCTTATGCACTCAATTTTAATGCCCTCTGCCATTTCCAGTTTAACTTCAATATCCCCTTCAACATCAGTGGCGTAGTCAAAGGGGTCAACAATACTGATGTCATTGCCGTATTGGGTTTGAGATAAAGCGGCAGAAAGCTTCTGAAGGAATTTGTCTTTAAAATCTCTCTGCTCTTCATTAAAGCATGGGTGGGCGAAGTAGATTTTCATGGTTGTCCTCTACAAGGTTTTTCTTTAGTATACCATTACAGAAGAAAAAGATAATTATATGGCCGCTGCCTTTATTGACAAAAGGCTTCGCGCTGATAGAGAATATTATCAACAAAAACGGAGGGAACATGAAGAAACTCATTTTGTTTTTTATCGCCTCTTTCTTCCTCGGCACAACGCTTTGCTATGGATGGTCATGCAAGACTCACACGTTTATAGCACAGCAGGCCGGGATGAAGAATCCAGAATACGCATGTATTCCCGATGAAGTGCGGCACGAAAACTACAACCTTATGATACAGTTCCACTACCACAGCGCTGCACCTGACGCTGTTGTAACACCGGAATACATTCAAAGATACAGCGTAAGAACAGCAAATGTCAGAGAAGAAGGAAAATCTGATACAATCTCCATAAAGATTCCCCACAAATCCGGCGTACTCTACTGGAAGATATTAGACCTATATAACAGGATGAACGAAAAGGATCTGAAAGAGTACCGTTACAACTACTACCTTATGAGCATTGCACACTTTATCGGCGATCTGTCACAGCCCCTCCACAATTATCCATACAATAAAAAATTAGCCGGAGATGGTAAAGTCTATGAAAGCCACGGCATATGGTCTGCAGATAAACACGGCGAATTCGATTATGCCCTCGATGCCGCATACCCCCTTTCAAAAGAGGATATGGATTACCTTCTCAAGAAGATAAGCATCATCAACATCAAAAGCAGCGATGATATGAGCCGTGAAGTGGCAAATATCGCAAACAGCTCAATAGCTCTTGCAAATACGTGCTTTAAAGAGAAAAGGGGCATGTCAAGAAAAGAGGCCATCGGCCAAGTTGCCATGTCAGTATCATTGCTGAAGGCGGTCCTGCATAAAAAGCAGCACTAAACCGCTCCGATTTGGCAGGAACTGCTTCTATCTTACTTGGGGCGCTGGCGCTTTGCCTTCTTGTAAGCCTTGTAGGCTCCATAACCTGCTATTACAACTGCTCCAGGCACCAAAGGAATACCGAAAATAATGACAGCGGATAGCACTTTTATGGCTGCCGGCATAATCTTATCTGATTTCTTATTCTGTTCTGATTTGGACATAGCATTGAATATATATCATAAAACGAATTCTGTTCTGAAACATTTATCCATAGATAATTCAATAACACTCAACCTTTAATCATTGACGTATATATTTCTGATATGGTTAAAAATAACAGAACACATTCAGGAGAAAAACATGACGAAAATAGACCTTGCAAATAACGTATACGATAAACTTGGTTTCTCAAAGAGGGAATGCGCCGATATCGTAGACAGGTTCTTTGAAATCATTAAAGAAACGCTGGCAAAGGACGAAGATGTAAAGATTTCTGGATTAGGCAAGTTCATGGTAAAGCAGAAACATGCCAGGAGAGGAAGGAACCCTCAGACAGGTGATGAGATGGAAATTAAAGGCAGGAAGGTGCTGCTTTTCAAGCTGAGCCATGTTATGAAGGATGAGATAAATGAGCAGGAAAATATTACTTATACGATACAAAAGTGAGTTATGATGGCTATTATTGCAGCCAGCCAGCCCAGAGGTATTGACCCGGTAGCCCCGATAAGAAATCCGCAATCATAAAACCAGCCGGAATTTGGCACAGCGTACATCTGAATATTAATAAACAGTCTGATTATCAAAGTATATGGAGCGACCAGACCGTGCCACAGTCCAAGAAAGAAACCTGGCGGATTATCGGGAGGTATCGGCTTTGACCCTACAAATGCACAGCCGACCATGAACAGAAGAGGTAAAATAACAATAAGGACAATGCGGTATCTATTCAATTTGCCCTCCTGAAAAAGAATATTGTAATTTAATCCTATTCCTGAAAAAATGTTTTGTCAATCTGATAAATCTATTACTCGTTTACCTAAATGCCGAAGTGCTCTTCATCCCTGATCTTTGCCAGGCACTCATCCAGAGACAACCCTGAATAAATCTCCTGCCACTGTCTTGTATGGCGCATATAGGAGAGATTAAACTGATTCTTGCCGGCATATTCCATCCTTGCGAATTTTTCATCAAATGTTGGTGAGATTGCATTGGGGAAAGGACAACAATAAATGGCATAGAAGTAGAAATAACTATGATGCCATTTTGTGTAAATATCTATAACGTAATTATACTTTTGATTATCAGGGGGAGGTTGAATATGTCTGGGCTTGAGAACGGCGCGAACCAGTTCGTTCGCCTTATTCTCTACTGCAATTCTGATCAGTTCAGTTGGTTTTGTCTTTGGTGTCCTTGGGTGGAACATGTATCCGTACCTTTCTTCTCATCGTTTATTTCAGAGATTGTATTTCTTTCTGAAGAACTCATATGCTTCCATAATTAATTTTGTTTTCTTCTCTGCCATTTCCTGAAATTCTATCCCCAGATGCTGTACTTTGTCTGGATGATATTTGGCAAGGAGTTCTTTATACTTTTTTCTGATATCTGAGGGGCTGTCTCCTGCTGCGACCCCCAAAACCTGCCGATACCCTTCTTCTGTATTTGCATATTCCTGGCCTTGATAGCCACTGCTTTCATTTCTCTGGAACTTCATCTCTTTGAGCATTTTCATTAAGTAACGAAAGATGAAGTAGCAAACAATGATGAAAATAATGATTGGCACAAAACGCATCATCGGCTTTTTCTCCGGACTTCTATATGTTTCCAGATCATCTGGTTGCCTCAATCTTTTTATCGGCCTCGTCATCAAAGACAAGAACTGCTAAGCCCTTATCTCTTTTGCCGCTGGCTCACATTTTCTTTACCGCTTGATATAGTAAGGTTCTTTAACCCGTTCTTTGCAAACTCTTTCTCATATTTTTCAGCAAACGGTTTTTCCTTAAGGATAAGCTCTTCATCAGACATCTTCTCTACCGACGCTTCTCCGTATTTTTTCTCCACATCGCGCCTGGATAGGTTAAAGATGAGTTTATCCCAGAAGATGTCGTCATCATAATTCTGGATGTATTCGTCAACCTCCTCATCTTCTTCCATCTGACGGGAAGGATAGTACGTATTGTTCTCTTTAGCATAGGCGGCATAACGTTCAAGGCCGAAGTCCTTTGCAAAAGAAAAGATATATTCCTCTAACGCATCAAAAGGGTTCTCCTCTGGTTCTTCAGAAGTTGAATTGGCCATCCAGTTCCCCATATAGACTGCTTTCAGCAACGTTTCATACTGCTCTTTGGTGAATGTAATTTTCATGTTTCCTCTCTTTCTGTTATTAGCGGCAAGATTGTATGCTGAACCATTAACGCCGCCGGAGCCAGCTCAGAACGTCTATCTGCACGCTATCTTATAAAAAATATCACCTATGGTTCCAGGCTGTGTATGTTCCATTACTATCTCTTTGGCCTTGTATGTAGATAATATGCCGTAATCTTTATCGTACTCGAAAATAGAGTAGAGGTCGTTTTCCTTTTTGGAGCAGTTGATGTACCATACGGTTACAGAATGGCTCAGCTTATCATATCCCTGAACTCCAAAGCCCCTGCTTATTCGGTTTCTGATAAAGTCTGACTTACCTTTTTCAGAGTAATCCGTCCTTACTTTAATCTTCGTCAGACCTTTGCCGATGGAGGCTATGCTTTCTTCATCATAAAAGGTGTTGTTGCCTGCATTGTCAGTAAAGCAGTGGACCCACTCTTCGGCATGGGCTACTGAGCAGATGAATATTAAAGATAAAAGAATGAATATGAGCTTTTTCATATCAGTATCTTGGTACAAGCTTCTCTGAATGTGCTTTATGCTTCTGCCAGTTATCGAGATAGATACCGGCAAGCTCCGGATTTCTGATTATCAACAGGTTCTCGGCGTTGCTCTCTTCGGCAGCTTTTGAAAAGTTGAATGAACCCGTGATAACAATCTGCTTGTCTATAATAATTATCTTGTTGTGAGCTATAGCGTGTTTATCATCAACATATGTCGGTATTTTCATATTGGCTAAAAAGGTTGCCGATGTATAGCTTGCCCCTTTCTTCTTTGGTTCTTTTCTCTGGGATTTGTCTACTATGACTTCAACGTTGACCGCTCTCTTTTTGGCGTTAACCAATGCGTGGGCAATCGGTGCTGAAGTAAAGGAATAAGCCTGAACAAGAACCTCAATTGCGGCATTGTCTATCTCTTTAACGATTGCCTGGGTGCATCCACCCTTGGGGGAGAAATAGACCTGGGCGAGGGTGTTGTTCAGGGTGAGATCGTAGGCGAAAGAAAATGAACATAAAAGATAGAAGATAAAAAATATAAATATGGGCGTAGAAACTCTTTTAGTCATGAAGCTCTCCTGAATTGATGGATTTATCTGCATTATAATTTATGGGGTATGGGATGTCAAAGGGGAAGAATACTGGTTAAGCAAAGATATCAGAAGATGGGTTTTTGTAGCAGCTTTGACGTCGTAATATGCAATAGAAATGAACAAAATAATTGAATTTACCTGTTATTCTCAACACAAGTCAAGTATATGGGCATTTGACCCTGATCGTGAATTACTGGAAGGAATGTTGGTTGTATTAACATCATGGGTGCAAAAAAGAAAAGCTGCATATGGTTTTGGCATTTTTATTGTTTACAAGAACCTTTTGATCCTGTTTTGCATTTTTTCCCGTTAATCCATGTGGTGGACGAGAGGTTTGCTCTTGAAAATATTGTACCAGTCACTTTAGCACCAGTTAAATTTGCTTTGCTCAAGTCAGCATTGCTCAAGTCAGCATTGCTCAAATTGGTACCAGACAAGTTGGAAGTCCAGAGGGATGAACCTGTCAAGTTAGCACCCGAAAGATTTGCTTTGGATAAATTGGCTCCATTCATCATCAGATAGGACATGTCAGCACCAGATAAGTTAGCACCAGATAAGTTAGCAAGAATATAATCCCTATTTGCCGGAAAGGTTGCACCAGATAAGTCACACTCGGTGCAAGAACCCCACTTTTCTAATAGGCCAAGATGAACTTTATCAAAGGAATATCCAGAATAAACGGAAAAAAGATAAAAATAGGTAAAAAACATCATCAAGAATATAATCAGTTTTTTCATATTTAACACCCTAATACAGAATATACGAAACAATCGACAATTGTTGCACCTTATATTTATCACTAATAGTAAAAATGCTATCATATCATATTTCAAAATACCATTGTTAGGATCTTTTGATAAATATTTTGGTCTGTGATTGCCATGAATTTTTTTCCATTTTTTAAATAAACTGCGATGCAGACCTCTTTCTTTCGTCCACCTCTTAGCAGTCCAGCAATTCCGGCAGCAATGGCAACTGGTGCTGCAATTAATCCTCCTACCACATAACCAGTTATACCCCACGCAGCACTTCCGAGTATTTTCTTTTTATTTTCTTCAGTAACAAGTTCAACTCGTTCTATATTTCCTTTCAAATCTATAGTATCTCCAAGTGTCTTGCTAAGACAGAGTTGGCCAAAATTTGTTACCAGTGAATATCCATCAAAGTCCCCAGCAATAATTTTAGACATAAAGTGCCCCCTTTTTTTACATTGCATATTTAAATATGTTTAATTTATTCTTGAATTTTATCTAATAAATGTCAATAAGATTCTATTGCAGCTATTATTACTATATACTGCTTGGAGTGTTGCACATAAAACATAAGCGTTAAAGACAGTATTACAGAAAATTGTTAATGCCTTTTTCTACGGAAATATTTTATAAATATTGGCATATTGGCGAGGCTTGTATGCACCTATGTATTTAACAATTGAAAGACATTCCTAACCACGTTCACAAAGATTGCTACTCAGCCGCTTCTTGACCATCCGTGTATGTATGTGCCGTTATTACCACCGATACAGGAGATGTGCTTATGACATTAGCCTTAGTCTTTTCTGTCCATGGACTCTAAATTGGCTTATCAACCAGTTCTATAATATCGCCCAAGTCTCCCACATAGAGATCAATTGGTTTTTCGACTAAGCTTGCGAAGTAAGCCCTATCGTTCTTTTGAAGTTTTATTGGGTCAAGTTCTTCCTTAGAATGTTCCGGCATCCAAACAAACCTATATTCTCTTTGAAGTAAAAATCTTTTGTTTTTTGTAAAGAGAGTACCCAACGGACTTAAACAATTGCCATAAGAGACTCTTGCATTTACTCCAACATACCCTTGATACTGTCTATCAAATGCGGCGTGCATTCTTTCAGAAAACTCCGTCGGTTCGTTAATTATCAAACAGCTATCCGAATTCTTAAAAACTTTGTATAGGTTCTCATCATAGGCGTAAGAAAGACACAACATATAGAAATCAACGGTCATTATGTAATTGTTGCTAACATTACCAATCGGTTTGATTTTCTTTATTGAACCGTCCTTTTTATCGGTAAACAATGCTGTAAAATTTTTGCCATCCGAAACAGTTGTGGCAATGAATTCATTGTCCTGACGAGCCTCGTCGTCTTCTATTTTCAAGTATTTCAATGCTGGAAAAATTCTAAAAATGCCATTTTCGGTGATTTGTCTTAAATGTATTTTTTCCCCATACTTATAGAGCCTTTTCTCTGGCTTACAATTATAGAGCACTTCATTCCTACAGTCGTCAGGAATAAACATACGTAAGTTTATAACCCCGTCTTCGTAATAGTGTACCAATGCATAATTATCTATGTGCTTTGATATAACAAAACCGCCAATCTCTGCATTTGGCTTGATAACAGAATCTTCCCGAATTACTACAGTATCGATCTTTAAGGGCAACCTGGCAACGGGAAAGCCTTGGTCATTAAAACCAAAAAGATCACAAAAACCACACTTCAATTGCTCTTTCATATCTGTTTTATTCCCAATAGTTTAGGCTTAGTTTTCATATCTGCCTGCATTGAGCCAACTCTCATATCCTCACTTTGTGCCGATATAACACCATAGCCCCACCGCACTTTCGATGTAAATCTTTTATTGTATTGGAATAACTCAGAAAACAACTACCTGGAGGAGGAGACAACCCGAAACCCGTAGCTGCCGCTCCGGTCCGACGGATCATTATTGCTCCGATTCGAAGAGCGGACACCCTCCGGATCGCTGCCCCAAAAACCGCCGCGAAGCACCCTATATTGGCCGGAAGGAGGACCTATAGGGTTGTCTCTGGGGCCATTTGAGTAGTAATCTTTACCATACCAATCTTGTACCCATTCCCAAACGTTGCCGGACATGTCATATATGCCGAGGGCATTCGGTTGTTTCTTGCCTACAGGGTGGGTTGTATTGCCCGAATTTGAGGTGTACCAAGCATAGTTTCCAAGGTATGATTCAGAACTTGTTCCTGCGTATTTCTCGTTCTTACCACCGCTTCGAGTGGCATACTCCCATTCGGCTTCCGTAGGAAGGCGGAATTGATTACCAGTCTTCTGATTGAGCCTTTGAATGAAATGCTGAGCGTCGTTCCAGGAAACACTTTCTACAGGGCAGGTATAACCGCAGGACGAGAAATATGAGGGATTACTGCCCATAATAGCCTTCCACTGCCCCTGAGTAACTTCATATTTTCCAATAAAAAAATCATTGACGCATACACTGTGGATGGGCTTTTCATCCTTGTTTCTATGACCGAAGTTATCCCCCATATTAAAACAGCCACCTTTCACGAAGACGTGTTCCATGCCTAATGCCCCTTCCAGTGCTTGGAAAGTTGAATATATCAATAATTCTTTTTTTGTTGTTTTTAAATCGTTAATCTCGGAAAAAACGTTTGGTTTCTGAAGCGGGAAAATACGGCTTTCACCTGTACTGAGATGAGTAACCCGTGCTGCTGTCAGGAGATAGTTACCATTTTTGCTTCCATCCATCTGAAACATTCCCTCTGCCTTCAAGTAAGTACGTGTTCTGTATAGGTCTCTGGCGTAATTGCGGTCTGTGTACTCCCAGTATTTTGTCCAACTTTGTCCTTTATATTTAAGGGTCAGGGTAAAGCGACTCTGGTCTGCATCTGGTTCTCCCAACGAAACGGTCATGGAAACTCCTTCGGGAAGGAGAAACCTTTTGTCCTGCAAGTTATCTATACGGTTCACAAAGGGTGCGAGTATTTCTGTTTTTTGTTTCAAATAAGCAATTTTGGCAATTATTGTGTTGTAATTCTCTTCTGCTTTGAGCTTCTCAATAACCTTTTCATTTTCTTCCCTGGCTTGTTTAACGGCATGGTCATAAGCAGCAAGGCGCTTATTATATTCTACTGTTGTCTCAAAGGGGTCTTTTTCGGCCGGTTTCAGCGGAAGCCTCACTGTCGTCAGGTCAATTTGCTGGGTATATGCCTTCTTAAGATTTTCAACATTGCTCTTGAATTGGAAATCCATGCGCTGGATGAAAGCAGCTATTTCTTGTTTTAATTGGTTTGCTTCGTCCATAGCTTGTTTGAAAGATAGGCTATCATCTACGAGAGTCCAGGCAGACTGGGACAAAAGTGCTTTCCGGGCAAGCTCGTTCCAACGCTGCTCGTTCTCAAGCTGTGCTTTTTTGATACGGTCCTGCTCGCGGGCAAGGGCATCTACCTCTTCTTTCCTTGCCTTTTCCTGTTCGGCAATTATCTTCCTTGTCCGTTCCTGCATCTCCCGTTCTTTCTGGAGGCGCTCAAGTTCTGCCTTTTTTAGTTCCCCCCGTGCTTTAATTGCTTGCACCTCACGGGCAATACGCTGATTTTCACGCTCCCGCTCCAATGCGATGGCCTGCGTGTTAAGCTCTTCTAAACGTTTTACCTCAGAACTCTTTAAGCTGGATAATTTATCCTCTAATTCTTTGACCTTCTGTTGGGATTCTTCCAGCTTCTTTAGTGTTCCCTTTTCTTTCATGATATCTTTTATCTGCTGATCCAATATGCCCGTATCAACGGCTATCCGAGCTTTTACCATTACATGTGTCATACCGTTTTTTACGGTCACTACTGGTATACCCACAATCTGGGACTGGACTATACCTGAGGCCAAGGCGGTAACCTCATCCTTAGCTAAATGGTAGTTCTGGACTACCGTTAAGGATGAGATATAAGTTCCTGCTTCTTCTACAGCGAGACGTTTGGCCTTTCTAAGGGCAAACGCTTCCACCTGCTCCTGGCTCTGGTCACGACCTACGACCTCCTCCACTTCCTTTTCAAAAACCTTTATCTCGGCAAAAAGTGAAGATACGCATAAAATACTTATAATGAACATGCAGATGGCTGCGAAGACATTCTTCCCCTTCATACGTTCAGCCCAAAATATCGGGAAAAGCAAAAAGAGTATTGTAGTAAAGCATTTATTGTTGATCCTATCATCCCCTTTTTAATTCTCCTGCAATTTTAATTAATTTGCAAGTGAAAATCCTATTATAAGACCCTTGCACGGTAATTTAACCTTAAATATCTTGTAACTATATGATATATATGGTATAATTGTTATTATCAAATCCTAAGGAGACCTCCCCATGACAGATAAATTCACCACAAAAGGTTTTGCTGATTACTTTATAGAACAGAGAGGGTATGCAGACACATTTTTAGAAAAGATCGATACTTTCATCAACTGGAAAAACATTGAAAGCCTTTCAAACAAAAAATACAAAAAGATTGAAAGCGCTGACGGAAGACCGGCATATCCGCCATTACCTATGTTTAAACTTCTATTGCTGCAAAGGTGGAACAACTTAAGTGACCCGCAAGCAGAGGTAGCTTTAAATGACCGCATCTCATTTATCCTTTTTACAGGATTTTCCATATCAAGTTCAATACCCGATTACTCAACCATCTGCATGTTCAGGAATAATCTCCTTGAACTTAATCTCTATGAAAATAAGCTCGGTAAGATATAAGGTCGAACAGAGCATAGGAACTTTAAAAAAGTGTTATCAGTTTTTCCGGCTGAGGTATAAGGAGTTCAAGAAGGGCAACATGGAGTTCCTCTTAAACGCAATGGCGTTCAACCTGAAAAAGGCGGCGGTAATGATAGAATAGAGGGTAAGTACATCAAAAAGTGCATAAGGGGTGTAATAAGCTAATTATGGAGGCTCAAACTGCTGCCCGATTAGACAGAAAAAACATAAAAAGTGAACGTGAAGACACAAAAAGACGAGAAGTTGGAATTATGCAGGTCTCAATATACTCATTATGTCAAACCACCTTCTTTTAGTGGAAATAGGACCAGATCGCTTTTTACACTTCCCTGATATTGTTGAAGATGTTATACTGATGCAAGTGCCGGATGCAACTGAGAAACTTTAGTAAAGATTAACATTTTCCAAATGTGCCAATTTGAGTAATAAATGGATTTAAGAATAAACATAATTACTGCCACAGGACCTTTCTTAGAGACGGATTTTTGTCATTCCGTTTTCCCTTATACTGAAAAATGGTTATACGGTGATGATAGAAGGATGGAATCAATTAGATATCTCATAAGAGAAAGGTCTAATAAATATAGAACTGTCATCGATTTCCTTTTTTGTGAATCCTTCCCCGAATGGAAAAGACAGTGTTTTATGTTTTACGAAGGTATGGGAGAAAGACTTGACTATTATTTAACCAAAAGGGAATTGCATAATTATGATAAGATTTTACTGTCTATATGTCTTGAGATTAAAATAATTCATAAAGAAAACAAATATGTATCATGGAGAAAGTTTATAAATAATAAAATCAAAAATATTAAAAATGCCAAACTTCACCTGAATAACGAATAATCGAAAAGCTCGATACATACATTAACAAAAAATAACCTGCCAAGACTTTTCATGTTACAACCCGTTATCAATAAATCCAGAAAAGCTTATACAAGGTTACTCCGTAAGGTTATCGTTAGATGTTGCCTAAATATCGTTTTCTTATCCACCAATTCTCGCTCTGACAATGGATGCAAGTTTTTCAAGTTCTTCTGTATTTAACTTGAGAAGAAAATTGAGATCCTCATCTGTATGAATAAGGGTTTTGATTATCTTGATAAGTTTTTCTTTGGTATGAGGGGTAGCTGTATCCATCAGTTTTGCCGGCTCCTTTCTATATAGTCTTCAACTGTAGCACATTTCGGTAACTCACTCTTTGCTACCAGTTCATTCCGGTCATTATAAAACAATAGAATAATCTTTTCATCTTCTTCGATATATTCCATTGAATTATAAGTGCTACACTATGTGGCCATGCTGGTTATCGGCGAGAATCTCTTTGAGAGCTTTTGTCAGCACTTCTTTTACAACATTATAAATTTCCGGGTCTTTGCTTCCCCTGGGACCAGCAACATTCAGTACCTGTATATTGTGTTCTTCTATCCACTGTAACATTTCTTTTACTGCTTCATCGACTGGAAGTCTTGTCATATCAAGGTGGAGACATGGCTTGTTATGTTTTTTTGCATAATTGTACGTTTTGAGAGAGCCACCTGACAAAGAACCATGAGATAAAATTGCTGTCCCATCAGAATCTATTACGTTTTGTTCCGTCCTTCTGGTGTAGCTTCCTGTGGGCATCTCCTGGAGTTGATACTTATCAGGTAATGGACCGGCTTCTGTCTTTCTTCCTTTCGGTATCCAGCCACCATGTGGAATATTCAATTCGATGGCTGCATCAAGGGCGGCAACGTCTGCGCCTGTTTGGCCGCCTGAAACGATTTTTGTTATCATCCTTGCCTCTGTATGTTAGATAAAGCAGTATACCATAGAGCAAAACAGATTTTTTGCCGGTTTAATCCTTCTCCCATCGTGAACCTTTCTTTTTGTATCCACGCTTTTTCAATTCCTCTCTTGCTTTCTCCCTGATCTCAAGTGGCACTTTGAAATTAAACCTGTTATCCGGAAGGATACCTTGATTATCCTGTCCGAAATCATCGGCAAGCATAATAATGTATCTGTCCGGAATTGTATCAATCGGCTGGCCTTTGTATTTGCCGAAAGGCATGACAGATGGGTTAACGACAGGCCCAGAAGGTCTATTAGTCTTTTTCAGTTTATAGATTTTCATGGGATATTCTCTTTTCTACGTTAGCCCCAGGCATAATTACCAGTAGTAATATCTCGCCTTAATTTTATTAACTGAATCTGCATCAACCTCAAACGGATTTTCTGGCAACCGGGGTATCTCCATTGTATTAAGGCTCAACGGTACGTTCTTCAGCTTTCTGTTATATGCTTCAACCATCAGGTATTCAAGGTTCACCGCATCCTCTATATTGTATGAAAGAAGGGTTTCCAGCGATTTCTCGTTTCCTGTCTTTTTGTAGTCATTCCATAAAAGAACAGCGAAAAAGCCGTCTACATCCGCCAATCCGCCTGTCCTGCCGATACCTAATTGCCTCTCGCATGATTTCAAACCTCCGGAATATCCGAGGCTGTAAAGTATATACCTCAGATCAAGATGGGCATGAGGAATACTTATACCAAAATAGTTTTCGATGAAAGGGATATCGAAGGTTTTTCCGTTGTAGGTCACAATGATTCCATATTGCATTATGTCATCTTTGAAATCGTTTAGATTTACCCCATTAACATAATGTTTGATGTCTTGCCCGTCATACAGGGCAATGGTTGTAATGATGTCACCCGGGCTGCCAAGGCCTGTTGTCTCTATATCGAGATAGGCCGTCATATCTCGAAATTCCCTGAACATGCGCCAGTGCTCTTTTGATGGAAGATTGCCGTAGAAATATTTAGCATCCCTGTTTGTTATCTTTTCTTTTGACAGTTCAATGTGATCGATAATTTTCGTAGACTTGTTCACCGAAAGAAAGTTAGGGGGCGATTTAATGAAATCATCCATGGAGCAGACCCCGCTGTCCCAGATTCTCCTTTCCGTTGCCACTCCGACAGATGGAATATGCGAAAAGCTATGATGCAGCATCAACAACTTCCTTGAAAATCACAACATGAAGACCGGCCCATGTGGGGTCAATCTCAATTGTGGCCTTGCTATATTTCGTTCCAGCTTTCATTTGATGGTTTTTACGTGTTATGTATTGAGACACACATTACCTGTCATGCAGGAATGTGTCAATAATAATATATGAAATTCTATGTCTACATCCTTGAATGCTCTGATAAAACCCTCTATACCGGCTACACCAATGACATTAAAAAAAGATTGTACGAACATAATAATACCAGTAACGGAGCAAGGTACACAAGTGGAAGGCGGCCCTTGAAGCTTGTTTATATTGAAAGTTATTCAACACAATCTGACGCCATGAAAAGAGAAGCGCAGATCAAGAAGTTGTCCAGAGCGAATAAATTACTGCTCACAAGAAACCTCCAGCAATAGTATTTTTTATATCTGTCTCGCTTGCTTTGAATTTTATTGTGATATTTCTTAAGAGAAAGAAAGCGGACCCGAAGGCCCGCTTCACTTGAATTTATTTCTTCTTCGGTTTTGCCGCTGCTTTCTTTGCTTTCGGTTTTGCCGCTGCCTTGCCGCTTACCAATGTTTTTAATGCTGAACCTGCGGTAAACTTAGGCACCTTCTTTGCAGCGATCTTGATCTCTTTGCCTGTCTGGGGGTTTCTGCCCGTCCTTGCTTTCCTCTCGGACACCGAGAACGTGCCGAAGCCTACAAAACAAACCTTCTCGCCGTTTGTAAGCGCTCCCTCTATACAGCCTATAACCGCCTGGAACGCCTTGTCTGCTGCAGCCTTTGTGATGTTCGCTTCTGCCGCCACCTTTGTAACAAGTTCTGTTTTTGTCATGAAAACCTCCCTTTTAAACTTTATTATCTATATAAAGCAGAGGGTTAATTCCCTCTGCTATGCGCCCTGCCCTATCCTAATACCCACCCGCCGCGCTGATGGCAGCGCTTGCCCCGCTAATTGTAGCAAACTCTGACATGCTCACCGCAGGCGGTATAAGTTCGACAACGCGATACATTTTGCCGTCGCTTTTTTTCTTTTCCGCTATACGCATGGTCAGCGGCACCCTCGACAGACACCCGTTACTCGATGTTAACTTCTTCAATGTTGTGACAATGTTGATGATTGTGAGCTTTGACTTTGTAACTAATTTGTAGCCGCCCGACAGAATATCAACATCCGGAACATAAAAGTAGAACGTGCCGGATATTCTGCACTTTTGCGGCTGAAACAGCCTGCAGTCCTCGCCGGAGCAGGCAATGTTGACAAAACCCTTCGTATCCTTGCTGTAGCGCTTTGCCGTCTCGCCGTTGCCGGTGCAGTATATAGAGCCGTTTTGCGTGTAATAGGCGTAAGAATTCGGTATGGTCCTTTCCAAAGAGGCGTATGCCGGCACAACCTGAAGCTCTGTCGGCCTTGCATTGCCGAGCGCCTCTTTAATCTCGTCGGGGACTAAGAAATAAGGCAGCGAACAGGTGAATTGCCTTTCGTTCGCAATCGGTTCTACGATGTTGTCGCACTTAGAGCACACATACGAGGTTTCGTTCAGTTTCAACCCTATGACCTTGCCGCCGCAGACCTTGCACATTGCTTTCACGGCGCGGCAACCGATGCTGATTGTGCCTTTTACTCGAAAGCTGTTTGTGGGGTCAAGGTTGGCGATTGTTTTGATCAATTTTGTGTATCCCCCATAGTTGCAAGTATAGACGTGATCTGCTGTTCCGACCCTTTCAGCTTTTCTTTGCAAGCGCGGACAAGAACTGCCGCCTCCTTTATCTTGCTGATAAGAACATCGACATCTATATTGATGTCTTCAATCTGCACCATGATCGTTTCCAGTTCCCTGGCCATTTCAGAATAGGCTTTCTGCTCTGTAGCCACCCTGCCCTCCTTTTGTATTATTATTGATAATTTTGCTTTTTATAGTACCTTCAAAAAGTCTCGTGCTGATAAGATTGCCGTCTTCAACTTCACCGGCGTTCTTAACAGCCTTTCCGTTAAGGTAAGTTATGCTGTAACCGCGCTTGAGTACGTTTGCCGGATCAAGAAGCGTAATCTTCTGCAATATGCTGTCCATCTTCGCCTGCCGTTTCTCGACTGTTGCCAGGGGGCGCAATCTCAGCATCGCCTCGAAGCGTGCAATATCCCTGTGCATGAGCGATATCTTTTTTGTCGCCGCATGTGCTATTTTGCTGGCTATAGTGTCTGTTCTCGCCTTTTCTTTAATTATCAGGTTGTTTGCGGAGGTGCTGATTCGCCTCTGAATGGCGTTCAGCTCGTCCTCGTACCGCCTGAACACGCCTATCAAATATTCCGCAACCGCCGTTGGTGTTTTGAGGCTTGTGTGAGCCGTTCTGTCTACTACGGAATTGTCCCTGTCGTGGCCTATGCCTGTAATTACCGGGATGGGAAACACCGCAACCGCCCGCGCCATTTCGTAGCTGTCGAAGCAGTTCAAATCAGCAACGGAACCGCCTCCACGTATAATTATTACTGCATCGTAAGGCGTACCTGATAGTTCGATGCAATTCAAAGCCGATACGACCGATTCGACAGCATCAGCGCCCTGCATAACCGCGCTGTATAGCTTGTGATAAAACTTATAACCATGCACGTTGTTGTCGAGCTGGTTGACGAAATCGCCGTAACCCGCAGCCGTGTTGGAAGATATGACGGCAAGTTTCTGCGGAAGGCCGAGGACAAGACGCTTGTTGTGGTCGATGACCCCTTCCCTGCTCAGTGCCTCTATCGTTTTTCTCCGCTGCTGTTCCATTTCTCCGAGAGAGTACGCAGGATCGATGTCGTGTATGATTAGCTTTAACCCGTAGGCTTCCGAGAAATTTACCGAAACTTTCAGGAGCAGCCTCATGCCCTGAGAAATCTCTGTGCTTGTCGCACTCAGGAACTTCTGCCTCAGCTTCCGGTAGTTTGCCGCCCATATTATCCCCCCTACCCTTACGGCGATCTGGTCGCCTTTCTTCTCAACCAGGTCGAGGTAGCAATGGCCGCTGTTGTTGACCTTAATCTCTGAGATTTCTGAAACAACCCATGTCGGAGACGCGAACTCCCGGGCGAGAATATTCTTGATGCGCGATATGAGTTCAAGCAAAGTTATGTGTTCAATATTCATCGCAGTTCCAAATCCTTCAGCCTTATCAGGTGCTTTATAAACTCGGCCTTTTTCATACTCAATCTGGATGCCTTTTCTTCGAGTATCGCCATGTCCTTTCTGCTGATACGCATGGTGAACATAGTATAGTCTTTCTTTTGCTCTATATTATCGTTGCTATGCATGATTTACGTCCCGGCATTTACAACGCCCTTGATTATTATCAATATACATAGTAAGTTATATTTATTATATTGTATATACATTGTCAAGTAAATAAACCAAAAATGCCGCCTCGGAATTAATACATATGTAAGCAATAAATCTGTAGGTCAACGAACACCATTTCTATCGCTTTATGCCTTTCTCTAAAGGATATAAGGCGATCTCTGTATCAAAAAATCAAAACACACACAAAAAAAGGAGGCAACATGTTCAATTTCACAAAAATTGCGGGGTTAATCCCCGAAGGAAATGGCTTATCTATGTTATTTCAGAAAAAAGGGGACGAGATCACCGTAGTATACGCCCCGAAATGGAAAAATAACGGAGATAATAAGGGGCTTTCCCCTTTAACCGTCAAGGGAACCGCTGAAGACCTTAACGCAAATTTCGAGACAAGCATTTCTTCGTTAAATGCCGAACAGAAAAAGTTGGCAGCCCTGCTTAGCGTCACCGTGGCAACGGCGGCGAAAAAGGCGACTGTAGCAAAAGAAACCGCCAAAAAGCAGGAAGAAATAGCGAAAAAAGGTGTCGCGCCTGCAAAAGCTGAAAACGGCAAAGCCGATACCCAAGCGACAGCAACAAAACCGGCAACACCTCCGATGATGGATCTGTTTTCTGCTCCAGTACAACCGGAAAAAGAGACCTCACCTGCAGCAGCTGATGAGGTTGAGGAGGAGGTCAAATTATGAAAACACTCCCCAGGAGTTTTAAGTACAACGCCATCACGCTCGATGACCCGGAACCAGAAATGAGTCCGGAGGATGTAAAGGAGTTTTACTCCAATATTTACCCGGAACTGGTGCAGGCCGAAATAGAAGGCCCCGAAGTCGGGGACGAAGCGATCGAGTACACCTTCAGACGGGCATACGGCACAAAAGGCATTAGTGTTGTTGAACTCGCCGAAATGCCGAGGCCGAATGAGCAGCATGAACCGACAGCACCTACCTACTATCCTACCATTGGTGTAATGCAGCTTATCGGCGAAGTCGCCACACGGCGCCACGAGAAAAGAACGTCGCTTCCGTCCATAGTCCTGGAGCCGATATGATCTATCCGCGGCGATGGGGCAAAGGCAAAAAAATCGACATCAAAGATTGTGTCCTCACGTCGCAAATAGCAGATTTAGACGAAGTTCTCTCCCAAATGGCAAGAGTATATCTTGCCATCGGGGGGGACCCGACGGCGGCGTGGGAAGACGCAACAAAAAAACTGGGCATAATCCGCGACCTTGAGAAGCGGATCAACGTCCTATTAGGTGATGAAACAAATGGGCAAGAAGAGGAAGGCTACTGCTACCCACGTGTTTCAACTGCCATGTGCCACCGCTACGGTGTTATTCGTGGTGGTGTTCCCTATAAGCTTCACGCTTATTTTCAGATTGAGGCTCCTTCTACTCTCGACCTGGAATTTGTAAACAAAATTGAGAACAAAAGGCTTTACAGATTGCTGGTAGCGATCCTAAAGCTAATATTGTTTAACCCCACTTTTTTGCCGATGAATACGGCTGACATGGGGGAGTTTCACCTCATGATGTTTGATGAGGAAGAGGAAGCGGAGGATGAAGATGGAAACACCCCCGCCGATGAGATAAAACGGGAAATAGAGTACTTTCAGGGTCTCTTTCCCGACAAGTGCATAAAAAATATAAAAAGGATAGAACGACTTACAAAAATCAAGAATTCTATCCGGGGTTTATCGGCCTCTCAAAGCCAGTGGCTCGACAACGCATTGGAATATCTTTCTATAACATATGCAGAGAAAGATAGGTTCTGGCGCGGCGTCAAGGCTGCGGAATGGTACAAGGAGTTTCACAGCGAGGAAGGTAGTGGTGAAGATGAGGAAGCCATGGATGAAATGATTGACCCGGAAGAAATGTTCATGGCGACCACAGGCTTTTCATCGCTGTATGACATGCACTGCGAGTACATGGACAGCAGCGTGAACAGCGGCATGTCGTATCCGTCCTTTAGGGCGGTCATAACCACCAAGGAAGACGCAGAAAACTTCAGGTTTCACGTAGACGTTCTCAGACGTCTTAGTGACCTGTTTGAGACAGGAGGAACAACGTGGTCAACATAGCACAAATAAATGATGACTATGTGCCCGTTGAGGCACTGATAGTCTATCAAAAAACCGGCGGCGATAGGGTCTTTGAAAGCACGCTGCCGAAATTTTTCATAACAGAACATGCCGTCTTCGAGGACGGCACATTAGGGGAAGGTTCCCCATTAACCGAGCAGTTCGTGGGGGCTCTTGCAAGGGGCTTATTCCCGCTCGATTACATACACGAGCGGGTCATTGCCCAATCTCCCGCAATTACGATATGGTGGAAACCCGCCTCCACCGCCAGAGTAGCATTTTCAAGGGACACTGGAGTCACCGGCGGGGGCAAATATCCGCTTCCCCCGATGGTATTTAAACTCACCGGCGGAAAATTATATAACTGGGCGTTGAAAGATAACGTCCGGCCAGACAAAACAACAAAACTGTACCGGTCGCCGTTTTTCAACATCTACGACAATGGCAAGTGCTGTATGGGAAACGTGAAGGTTCCCGATGCACTTGACATAGTAAAGTGGGAAGCAACGTTCATTGGTGGAAAATGTACAAACGAGCTTCCTCCTTATTTCAGGAAAGGCACCCCGAAAGATGTTTGGAACCAGATCAGGGGTAAGGATATCTTTCCGGTAGAGATCCTTGCTGAGACAGGCTTGACCGTTAACAACATAATCATGGAGTAGATGAAATGAACAGATTAGACCAAATAATTCAAAAACATATGCCGGTGGTAATTGTGCCGACATATGGAGAACTCGACATCCTTGAAACAGGGAAAACAAGGTTTTTGATGGGTAAAGACGGTCTTTACCTTGAAACAAAACAGCCCTGGGGTTCGCTGACGAGGAAGCTGTGGGAAGCGCCTCGATACCTCCCGTACGGGTGGGTTTTAGAGGAAGATGGCTTTGCTGAGGTGCTCGCCGAGGCAACGGACGTTATAAAAGACACGGTAGTCCCTTTAGCGGCAAAATACGCACGCGAGGGAAAGGAATACGCCGGGTTTATTGCCTGGCATCCTTCAGGGTACGAGTACGTACCCGTTGATTTTACCTCCACGTTAACCAATGTGATGTACAAAGCGCCGATGACAAGCAACGGCGCACACATCGCAATTGACATCCATAGTCACGGTGAGATAAGGCCATTTTTCTCACAGACAGATGACGCCGACGATGCTGGCGGTGTCAAAATATGCGTCGTGCTTGGCAATTATCGCCGAAGCAACGGCTCAGACATATTTGATGCGGCCGTCCGGTACTCGGTGGAGGGGTTCCGTTTTTATCATGGGCCTCTCGAAAAAAACGAGGAGGAGGATGGTGATGAAGCATAAACATTATCTTCCGGGGAGCTTTGTGGATTCCTCGGATAAACACATCCTGCTGGTGGGTGTCGGTGGAACGGGCAGCCAAATATTAACCGACTTGGCCCGTATGAACCAGACGCTTATTCAGATTGGACATCGGGGTTTCAGCGTTGATGTGGTCGATCCCGATGTTGTCTCGGAAACAAACGTCGGACGTCAGTTGTATTCAATGTCCGATGTAGGCCACTATAAGTCGCCCGTGCTGACAACGCGGCTGAACATGTTTTTCGGTACGGCATGGCGGGCGTATGTACAAACAATAAAACGGCAGACCAGTCTGCCGGCATCAAAATACATTTTGATAATAACAGCCGTGGATAACGTAGCTGCTCGTCTCGTTGTTGCAGATAAAATTGAGGCGGCAGGCATCCCGTATTGGCTCGACACGGGAAACATGGCAAAAACGGGTAATGTGATACTTGGCTCGGCAAAGCACCTCTTTTCACGACAACCATGGAAGAAGTGCGTTGAACGCCTGCCGAACGCCGTCGAACTTTACGGCGATGTGCTGAAAAGCGCTGCAAATGAAGCGATACAGCCTCCAAGCTGTTCGATGGAGGCCTCGCTTTTGAAGCAGGATTTGTTTATCAACAAAGCTGTATCCACTTTTGCGATGCAGATCCTTTGGAACTGTTTTAGTAGAGGTTATATAGAACAACACGGTGCTTTCATCAACCTCGATACAATGACTGTTCGGCCCCTCGATGTAGACCCGGACAAATGGAAGGCGATGGGGTGGCAGCAACAAAAAGTCCGAAGAAAAAAATACAATTAAATGGGATGGTGCAATATGAAAAAATCAGAGGCGTGGTATGCCTTGTTCCCTCTGGACGTCTACGCTCTTGGCCCGTTCAGATTCACAAAAGAGAAATCTGAACATGAGTTCAGGGAATATCTGCGAGAATGGGAAGGTGTGAAAAGGCTCCCAAAGGGGGTCGAGGTGTGGCCAACAAGGTAGTATATATGGCGGTCCTTCGGGGCCGCCTTTTTTATTTTTACCCCCTGGAATTAATACATATGTAAGCAATAAATCTGTAGGTCAAACGAATACACTTAATCGCCACAGGTCTTTCTCTAAAGGCTAACGGACAATTTCTATATCAAAATAATAAAAATAAAGGAGGGCAAAGCATGTTCAACAAGTATTTTCCCGTTCTGCTTACGGGGATAGCGATAACTGGAGTTGTCGCAAACATTTACAAGCTCCCGGTGTGTTTCTACCTATGGAGCGTGTCTAATATTTCGTGGGCGGCGTTGAACTTTGCGTCGTACCGCAAGCACAAAGAACACAGGTCTCTATGGCAAGGCATTTTATTCAGCATCTATTTTTGCCTCGCCGTATGGGGCCTGCTGTCCTGGTAAAGGAGGAAAAACATGGCGTTATATTTCGTTTACAGAAGTTTAGAAGAAATGGACGCTGATATGCCATTTCTAAAAACTTCTTCAGAGGGGGCCGCCGAGGCCGCATGGGAAGTACTGCATCCCCACTATCCAGAGGTTTCTATTGTCAAAGGTGTCGGGGAATTCGGTAGAATAATCAAATACTATAATTAAATTAAGGAGGAACTTTAATGTTAATGTTAAACAAAGAAAATATCAACGACCTCCGCAAAGAAGTTGAAAATCAGTTATCGGAAATCGGAAATCGGCGCGGCATTAAACTGAAAATAGGCACAATATCATATTCGCCTGAACGGTTCACATGCCGATTGACTGGAGAACCTGAGTCAGGGAAGAAAAACGAGTTTCAGAAATATGCAGAGCTGTTTGGGTTAGGAAGGGAGGATTATGGTAGAACGTTCAGCCTCGATGGAGATGAGTACAGCATCACCGGGTTGATCACATCCCGATCAAAATACCCAGTCCAATGCACACGGGCAGACGGTAAAATGTTCAAGTTTACCGTGCCATCCATTAAAAAAGCTCTCGGACAGAATATTTAATAAGGTTATCGGATACCCTTGCCGCCTTGGAACGAGACACCGTTATCGAAACGGGCTTTCCGGCAATTCCTGGAGGGTTCGCCCGCGGGGAGGTCCGCGATTAACAACAAACTAAGGCGGTCCTTCGGGGTCGCCTTTTTTTGTTACTAAACCTCTCGGAATTAATACATATGTAAGCAATAAATCTGTAGGTCAAACGAATACCATCTTTATCGCCACAGGTCTTTCTCTAAAGGCTGACGGGCGAATTCTGTACCAAAAAATCAAAACACACACAACATGGAGGCAACATATGGAAGATTTTGTTTTGGGTTTGTCAGCGACTTTGGCAGGTATGAGCACAGATGAATACTGTGCCACAAACGACAATCTGTTGAATAATCTCGAAAAAATTGAAACGGCGGTAAAAGGAGCTAAGGTTTGTAAACTCGATGATTTCAAAGAATGGTTCGTAGCAAAAAAAATGCTTTCATCGTTGTTTTGCTACACAGCAAACACAAACCACGCAGACTTTGAACGGGTATCCGCTGCCGAGTCAGTTCTTGGCGGTAAGCTTGATAAATTTGCCAAAAACTACGGCAAGGCATCACCGGAAATAAGGCCGGTGATAAAGTACGTGCTAAAACGTAGCCGCTGGTATTATACCTTCGAAGACAGTGTAAAAATTGTGTCCACACTTCTTGATAATGGACATCTATGGCAGTCCAAGGGGTGGTTCTTTTGCACGGGCCTTCACCTTGCGGTGGGGGACAACGTGTTTGGCATCAGCAACTCAACTGGCCGCCAGTACAGGCGGTATGTAGGAGTTTGTGTCCCGCAGGCATTTTATGTTGAGGGACGATGGCCGGAAACAATAAGAGCGCTCGTTGAGGCGGGTATGATAAGCAAAATACCGTTACTTGACGAAACACTCTGGGAAAAAACATCGATAGATGATAGAAAGGGATGCGCGAAAATATCACTTTCTCGGAAGGAAAGAAATTTCATCCGGAATAATTATCTGAAGAAATAAAACACACAAACAAAAACAAGGAGGAAACAACAATGGGCTACTACATAACAATGCGGGGGGTATCGTTCACATCGCATATCGCCCCTGAGCAGGTCAAAACAATGCTCGCTGAAAACGAGTTCATAGGCTTCAGCGACAAAGACGAAATTGAGTGGAATAAGCAGGAGAAAAGCCTGATGATAGTTCTCGTCGCCACAGGGGAGAACTTGATTCGGGAAAACAAAGCCATTCCCGAATGGCTTTACGAAGTGCGTCCATACGGGGACGACTATTACTTTAAGTACGACGAGAGGTTGGACGTCGAACTTACCGAGGTAATAAAAAAACTGCTCAAGCCGGGCACATCTTGCACAATCGTCTATGATGGCGATAGCTTCGATGATATCTTCGGTCATTTTATAACCGAAGAAGGGATCTTCGAAGTCGGTTGCAAGCTGATAGTCTATAAAAACGATCAGTGGCACGACGTGGGCGATGTAACAACGGTTTCTCCCGTTAAGGTGAACGGCGTAGAATGCCGCTTCACATATTTAACAGGAGAACTCCCCTGGTTCAAACCAACGGAAAAGCTCCCGTATCGCTTTGACATCCGTCACGGCGAGGACGGCGAACCGTGTACAATAGAGAAGGCCGTTTGGGTCAACAGATTCGGGACGATCCTGTCCCCCGTTGACTTTTTGGCGGATAGCAAAGACGGTTACGTTGACATCAGGGATTGCCCTGACTGCGGTAAATCGCACCCAGACTTCATATCGCTGTAAAATAGGAACCCAATTCGATATTACCCTGGTTGATAAATGCTGCGGTGTCCAAGACCACAGGGAAGTTATCAATCACAACAGGAGGGAAGGGACAGACTGAAAGGCCTGCCCCGACGGGGAGAATTGCGGTCTCATAAAACAAAGCACAAACAGGGGAGAATAAAAAATGAAGGTATACGTATTGACAAGAGTCGTAAACAACGACTTCATGCTCAACAGCGGCGCGTTTTCGACAGAAGAAAAAGCACGCGGATTCACAGAAAAAATGGAAGCAGTAAAGAATCCACTATTTTCAGTTGTTCACCGTATCACTGAAATGGAAGTGGATGCTTTACTGAAAGAATAAAAGGAGGAGGCCGACATGCTCTATTTCACATACAACCAAGCATTAGAAGCCCAGAATAAACAGTTAGAATACTACAGCAAAAGCCTTACCGAAGAGGGAAGGCAAAAGCTGGAAGAAATGCTGAAGAATGATACGAAACCCTGCCCCGAGGGTGTATCGCCGGATGAATTGCTCCCTGCAAGGGAACTTTTCCATCTTGTTCCGCGGGGGGGATGGTTCGAGCAAAAAGAAGTTGTTGAAATCATCAAAACCAACAAGCGGGGAATTCTTCGTGACGAAAGTCTCGTAGAAACAGTCCTCGATCAAGACGCTGAACGCCGAATCAAACTTTTTAATGAAAGGGTTACGCCGTTCGAAAAGCAGCGCCTTAACACACACTATTATGGCATACCCGCAACAGGCGTCATGCAGGGGTGCACACGGATTGTTCGTGTCACGGAAAAAGCAAAGGAGTAAGTGATGGAAACACAGTTAAAGAAAGTAATCTCAGAAATGGAAACACTCTCTGAGATATGGGACGAAGAAAAAGTAAAACAGTACCCGGCGTATCTTCCGTCATTTGACGAGTTTATAACAGATCTCGCACGGATGCTGTCTGAAGAAAGGAGAGCAGCATGATAAAAATTTACAGACAGAAACGAGGAAATCTGAAGTATGGCATCAATAACGTTGACGCTGAACGCTTGAAGCATATAGCGGCGGTCAATGTTTTTACGCTCTCAGAAGCCGTAGAGATGTCGGCGGCAAAAGCAGGTGATATATTTGTCACGCCTGCAGTGTATATCTTCGGAGAAATTATCGACTACGCAGCATTTCGGCTTGACAGCGGCGGCGATTTCAGCCATGTCGAAATAATCGATAGCAGGCCTATTGATCCGAAAACAGAGAGGTTGGTTTCCAAAGTAGCCCCCAAGACCGGTTATATAGCGGTTGCTCGGTGTGTAACCCGTAGCCTCGATGAATTCCTCAACCTCCACAAGGCTGCCCGTCGAGAAATCATACGGCAGACAATCGTATGCCACCGCCGAAATCGGTTGGCGTACATAAAACAAAAAATGACTGCTGTTATCCCGGATAAGGGGGTGTCAAGATGAAATTTATTGAAACAACCGAACAGTTGATTGCATGGGCAAAAGAGGTCAACAACGGTGTAAGTCTCTCCCGCAAATGTGATCTACAGGACATAATTGGCCACAGCAACACGGAGAGACTGAAAGAACTGTTTATCTCTGCGAACGGGAGTAGAAACCTTATTACCTGCTCGTTCTATAACACCATGTCCTATGACTTTGTTGAGGAGATGCTGCTCGCTTTAGCCAAACACAAAGCACAGGCATTGATAGATAAGGAGTCGGAGAGACTCGAGACAGAGTGGACGGAAAGATTTGTTTTGCTCGAAAAAAGGGAAGAAAGGCTGAAAGATGGGAAGACGGTAATTTATAAAAAGATTGCCACGTTGAAAAACACCCTCGCCCGCCTTGAATCGAAATTGGAGAGGGAAAAGGACGAGAATGCCGTCCTTCGTAAAAAGAAAATGGAATTATCAGGTGAAGTGGAAAGACTGTCGGCGGACGCTAAACGCTTCAATATTATCAAAAGTTTACTGTCACCTCCCCCGGCGGTTCGGGAGGTGTCGCAATGACAATGGACTTATTAGAGGGAAGAAAAATAGTCGTCAACGGCTATTCAACGACCATCCATCTGGAGGAGTATTCCGAAGGAGGAAGGCTGGCGATCATTTTGGTTTGCGATGATGACGGTCAAGAGTATGGGACGTTGACGGTTAATATGCCCGAAGTCCCACTGGAACCGGACGAAATCATCGTAAAAAGGTGGTCAGAAAATGTAAATATGTCAGAAGCCGCTCTGATGAGTGGGCTATTCCAAGACACAGGAAAAAGAGTCGCTACAGGGTTCGTCCAGGCACATATATGGAGGATATCAGAAAAAATCCCAAATGTAAGATTTTGGGAATATATTAATCACTCACTGGTAAAGCTGACCTTGCCGCCGGAACAGATAATCAATTGGAGCAGATTTTCTCCCACCGAGGAAGGGTGGATGAGAGAAACCAGAACATACGAGCACGAGGATGGCATGGTCACCCTGTTGATCGTCACAGAGGGAAAAGACTGTGATGGGCGGATAAAAACCGTATGGGAAGGGTACTTTGACCCACACGCGGAAAAGGAACTTCCCCCTACGGGTCTACCAATACCGGTATGGCATGAGAAGAAACAGCGTCAGCGGGACTACACCGCTGAAGCATTGGGTTATTAGGAGGCCCCCTATGAACAAAATACCAGAAGGACTGAAATACGCCCTTTGCGCGTTAAGCTTTTTCAACTCCAGGTGGCACAAACGCCATCGCTTTAAAAATGCAAAGAAAAAGTATAACAAAAATCAAATGGTGTCGCAACGCACAGAAAATGTGGATATGTGTCGGCACTATATCACCAAGGCGAGAACAGTAGGCTTCCGGGGTTCAATCCGGGAACAGGCTAAACATGTTTTTAATCAGGAGGCAGCATGAATCACAGGCATTGTTTCTATGTCTGCGGTTTCGAAGGCTCCGGCGTGGAGGCAAAGAAATGCATTATGATATAAGCATATTGCAACCGGACAGGACGGCGGATTTTAAAGCCACTGATCCGGCCTTTATTGATAGTGTCGTTCAGCGAGACTATCAGAAATACATAGAGGAGGGGGGCAAGAAGGTGGTGGTTGCTAATAAAGCTTTAACAAGCAACATACCGCCGCCGGTTACTGCAACCCCCCAAACAAAACCCAAACCTGTACAACAAACCCTGTTTTAGAAGTAAAGGCCGGACCGTGATGGTTCGGCCTTTTTTGTCTCAACTCTCTTTAATTATTCCATGCAATATCTTTTCAAATTCTTTTATTTCAGATAATAGATCTTTAGCGTACTGCTTGCTGATATTAGATAAGTTTTTTTCAACGTCGCCTCTGACCTGTACAATGCGTTTCTTATAAAAGGCTATCCCCCCGCCTCTCTTCTTTCCGGCAAAGGCCTTTTCAACGCCTTTTGCAGTTAATTTGTTCCTGACCGCTTTAGCGAGGACGTCATTAAACCGAGGATGATTTATGTGTTCCACAAAAATCAGTGCTTGCGACATGTTGATCTGTTTATTTCTCAGTGTTTCAAGCGCCTCGTTTGGAAGCTTTAAAATCGTCACCAATCTTTCGATGTACTTTATTGATTTTCCTGCAATTTTTACTATTTCCGACAAAATGTCGGTAAGCTCATTTTCAAGATTATCTGGCTTGCTTGAAAACGTAATCATGTGGCTCACTATCTCTTGTGGCTCAACACCCTTTTTGCCTGTTCGGATTGCATAGTAATCGTAATATGCCCGCGCTTCGTCAACGGGGTTCAAATCTTTGCGCTGAAGATTTTCAAGAAGCTGTATCGTCATTATATCTTGGCGACTAATGCCATCGGGAAGAATACGGGCCGGTATATTATGTGTGTTTGCAGCGACCGATGCTCTATATCTGCGTTCGCCTGCAACAAGTCTGTATTTGTCGTTACCTTCGCTTACAACAAGGACGGGCACCACAACGCCTTTTTCTTTTATTGACGCAGTTAGGCTCTCAAGTTCTTCTTCAACATCGTCTTTCGATCGTACCTGTTCATCGATAACAATTTTTTTAAGCGGAATGTACGAAAATTCGACCCTTGCGTCAAGCAGGGGAGCTACGGTGTCCAGCTTATTTTTTTTCTTAAACTCTGCTATGCTCATTTCCAGCAGTTTATCTTGTTTTGTTGCCATGTTGTACCCCCTCTTTAGATCGTTTTGTATCTTCAAGGATTCTGTTATGGATTTCTTCGGCAAGTAAACCAAACTGGTTGTCTGACTTTGACTTATCAATACTTCCCTTTGTTGTCGCAAGCCGCCCTACCTTTTCAGAACGACTGATGATCGTATTGAACAGGTAGTGCCCGAATGCATCGGCTGCTGTTTTCTTTGTTGCACGCTGCGCTTTGGTATCCCTGTGTAAATTTACTATTACGCCGAGTATTCTCAAGTTTGGATTGTAATATCTGTGTGCTGTCGGTATCAATATTTTTGTGATATCCATTGCTCCTTTAATCGCGAGAAGGTCAAGTTGAATTGGCAGTAGCACATAATCAGATGCATTAATCGCTGAAGAGGTGAGCATCTCAATACTCGGAGGTGTGTCGATAATGGTAAGGTCATATGGCTCTGATATTTTTCTTATTATTTCGATAATTTTAAAATATACAATGCTGTCATATTTAGAGAGTTCCAACTTCGTTGCCGCAAGATCAAGGGATGAGCCAATTAGCGAAATTGAACCATCTTTTTTAACTGTTTCTACCGTTGCGTATTGTACAAGGGTATCAAATTTGTCAAGATTTTCTGCATCTTGAAGATCGTATGTAACGCCATACCTTAATACATCATGGATTTTTACATTCAGCTCATTGGCATATTCGGATAGCCACCACGTTGTGTTTGCCTGAGGGTCAAAATCAAGGACAAGAATTTTAGGATAATACTTCAGCAGGTATCTCGAAAGGTTATACACTAATGTGCTTTTACCGACACCGCCTTTATGATTTGCTATTGTTGTTATTATCCCCATAGGCCCTCCTGCTTGTTGTCGGACATCTGGCGCTTTTTGCTCGACGACATAATTTCGGCAATCTCTGTCTTCAATTCTTTACTTTCTATCTTATCGTAAGCTTCTTTTCCCTTAAGAAAGCAGTATTTTTCAGTATTATACTTAATGTTGAGAGATTTTTTTAATTCTGATTCGTTTTCAACGACATCTTTCAATAAATACCACGTTATATTATCTATAATCGCAACCGGCGTTGGCTTTCTTTTTCTGTCCCCATCCTGCACCTTTTTAATGTCTTCCTGCGAAATGCCGAAGTGATCCATTAGAAGTGAATATATTTGCCTGTGCAATATCTTTTCTGTCGTTTTTTTTGCGGTGCTCATATCGCCATAAATCTTGCTGGTCAATTCGACCAGCTTTCTAATATCCATTTGTCCGCTCTCATTAAGCACCTGACAGTATCCGAGTATCCCCTTGACCGCCCTCAGGTTATTTGCAACACTCATGATATAAGTTGATACGTCATGGGAAATTTCAAGGCTATTTCTCTTACAAAACCATTCGATGTACTGACGCTTCATTTTTTTATCCGGGAGCGAGATGAAGCACACATACCCGGACATTAGTCTATTTGTGATGCGTTCGTGAAAATACGGCGGCGCATGATTCGGGGGTGTATCGGATGTCATTACCATTGTTTTCCCCTGGTTGATTTGTTGTGTTATTATTTCGAATAGAGGATCGGCAATCCATTTTAGTTCATTTTTGTTAAGATATTGAAAGTCGTCTAATATTGTAAAATCCATTTTCCTTTGTAGATTGAGGAATGACTTCTTGTTTTTGAAATAGCTTTCTTTGGCGTAATCAATAAAATTGTTTGTATTGCTCAAATATACGTTTTGCCCCTGCTGTAAAGCCCTGTATGCAAGGATATTAAGAAGGTGTGATTTTCCTGTTCCGGTTTCCCCATATATATAAAATATAGCGCCTTCCCTTTTATTTAATAACTTTTCTGCAAAAGCGTATGCGATCTCATTACTTTTCCCTGTTAAATATGGTGTTTCGACATAATCCGGATTTATGAAACCGTGTAGCTGACCAATATTATCGTCAAGCTCAGTATAATTTTGTTCGTTGCCTTGTTTATTTTTTGCATCTTTTTCTTTAAAGATTTCTTTATCTGATGGAGGTTTTACAATAAACTGTACTTCTTCTTTATTAAAATATTTTCTTAAAGTTTCCGTATGTCCTTTGAGATAGTCCGCTACAAATGTGCTTGTTGTAATTATTGTTATTCTTTCTTTAAAGATTTTAATAAAAGAATTCAATAATAAAGGGATGTTCAAATCTTTAAAAACCTGCGAGTTAGGATCGACAAAAATCTGTTCAGACTTGCTTTTGCCTGTATCTGGCATAATTGAACTCCCTTATATAACCCATAAATAACACAAAAACTAAATTGAAATAACCTTGAAATAATATTGAAATAACAATAACACATTTCAAATAAATGTCAACTTCATAATAACATCACTCGTATTTCAAACTTATTTCAAACTTATTTCAAACTTATTTCAGAGTTTTACACAAAAAAATCCCCCGGGGGGTGAAAAAGCCGGGGGAGGCGCTCTTGCAAAAACCGTTGTTTCGCACTATGCCGGATATCTTATCTCCATAATATTTTCGACATCTATAATCTTATCGCCATTTTTAATAACGAGTTTTTCCGGTGTTACCCCTGTTGCCGCTGCCATATTAAGCTGGAAAGTTACGTTATCGATGGTTTTCAGCATTTTCTGGTAATATTTTTCAATTTTAGCTTCCGCCTGCTCCCGCGTTAACCCTATCAAAGCGCCGTCCTGGGTGAGAGCTTCTTTCACCAGTACACGGCGACGGTTTTCTTCTTGTAAAAGCTTATCAATCTTTGCCAATGCAACCTCCTTTATTATAATAATGTTTTATGTCCATATTTATATAATACCACAAAACCCTTTATATTACAACAACAAGCCTCATTCGTTTTTGGTGTTATTCTTATTTTTACCCCCTGGAATTAATACATACATAAGCAATAAATCTGTAGGTCAACGAACACCATTTCTATCGCTCAGCCTTTTTCTAAAGGCTAACGGGCGATTTCTGTATCAAAAACCCAAAACACACACAAAAAAAAGGAGGTAGCAATGGCACCAGGAGGCACCATCATGGCGGTTCTGCAGCACAATTTGAACGCATGTCGGCTTTTAGCATGTCTGCGCAGGCATTTCCCCAAAACAGCAGCAGGCAAAAAAGCGGCGATACTGATTGCCGCAAATTATGAAAAAATAATCCATCCCATTCTATATGGGGTAAAGGTAAGGTAAGGCCAATATGGAAAAAAGCGAAACAAGATATACCGTCAAAGGTCTTAAGACGTTTGTCGGTATGGAAGGCATGGGGGGCTTTAATGTCACCCTTTGCCGTAATGAGAAGCCGGTTGCAATGGTCATCAATGATGACAGCGGAGGCGATTTCTGCTGGGAATGGAAGTCGAAATCAGAAGAAGCAATTTTGTCAAAGCATTGCAAATCGCTCCCGCCCGGTAAGTATTATGACGGGACTCCGATGACGGTTACTCCAGACATATATGTCTGCGAGTTAATCGATATATACGAGCAAAACAAAAAAATACAGCGCAAATGTAAGTCGCACTTGTGCTTCAGACTCAAATCGGATGAGCCGGGTGCGTACCGTACGGTTAAGTTGAAAACCCTTGGGGTAGAAAAGTATTGCGAGAAGGTAAAAATTTTGCTCGCCAAGACCTACGGCGACAACGTTGAGCTGATTTATAACGAGCTTTAAAAACACACACAACAAAAGGAGGGCAACAAATATGGCAACAACAATTAAAATTCCGGTTAAACTCGTCGCCGGGCATATATCAGCAGCGGCTGAGATCGCAGCAGGGAAATCCTTACTGCCGATGCTTTCAAACATGTTGTTGGAGTTTGATGGAAGTAAAATCAGACTCACGGCAACAAACTTGACCGTAACATTCGTAGCATCTGTACCGTTCGAATCTCCGGAATATATCGGCAAACTTCTACTGCCGGCAAAAACGCTTTCCGCGGCCATCGCGGGCGTGTCATCAGAGAACTTTTTCCTCACCGTAGACGGTAATACCGCCACGGTGACGGACGAACCCGGGGACTTCAGCGTAAAATTGGCCGGCGGCGGCAATATCGAAGACTTTCCGGCTGTCACCGTGACGGAAGCGGGCGAACTGGCGTTGAACGGCACGGCATTTGCGGAGAAATTAGCCTTCGTCAAACACGCAATGGGCAAAGTTGGTGCTACGGCAGGAGTAAAAGTAGATTTCAACGGGCAGCTCACCTTAGTTGCGACCGACGGAATAAGAATGGCAATTTCAGAAGAGCCGTATGCGGGCGAGAAGCAGATGTCGTTTACCGTGCCTGCCGAGGCGGTGGCGGCAATTCAAAAAACAGCATCCGGGGAAAAGTCAATAAGCCTTGCCTTTAACAATGAGGCAGAGGCAATAGACATTATAGGAGAGGCCGCTACGGTTTCAACCAGGTGCATATCAGGTGCGTATCCTAATTACGGGGGCATTCTTCAGACAAACCCGGTCGTGCCAGACAACACTATTGTGTTAGACCGAAAGCTGCTTGTCGCAGCGATTGATCGTTTAAACGCTGTATCAACCGGGGCGGGGACGGTCACGATCAGCCCCTCGACTGAGGGTCTCGTACTTTCAGTTCAGGATGATACAACGGCGGGGAATATAAAAGTCGCCGTGAAAAAAATGACGGAGACGATACCCGAAAAAAGTTCCTATTCTCTGCCTTACATCTCTGCCGCCCTCGCGGTGGGGAAAAGTGAGGAAATAGGGCTGACCTTGCCCTCAGGGGCGGGGAAACCCCTGATCATAAGTGGAGGGAACGTTCGGGAGTTCATAATGCACCGAACAACAACCTAAAGTCTACAGGCCAAAACATAACCCCGGGGGCATCTGCACCTCGGGGTTTTTTTGTACCTACACCCCGGGATTTAATACATATGTAAGCAATAAATCTGTAGGTCAACGAATACCATCTTTATCGCTCAGTCTTTTTCTAAAGGCTATTGGGCGAATTTTATATCAAAAAACCAAAACGCACACAAAACAAGGGAGGAGACATGGCAACAGCATTAGTAAAGGCCCATGGTGCGCCCAGGGCAACGGCAGAGATATCAACGGAAAACGGCATAACAAAAAGACGTAACTCGATCAGAGTGGCAGGCAGGGCGGTTTATACCACGCTTGCTGTCGAAGTGTCCGGCGGCGCTGCATACGCAATGGCAGTAAAGTCGGTGCTTGAGGCTGAAATACAGGAGTATTTCAGGAAAGCCTCTATCGAGGTTACCGCCTGATCGAACCCGAAAAAAAACACACACAAAAAGGAGGCATCATGGACGTATATAAGATCGTAACGGGCCGCATTATAGACGCGCTCAAAAAAGGTTGTGTCCCGTGGAAGAAACCATTCACAACAGGTTTTCCGAAGAACCTGTTAAGGAAAAAAGAGTACCGGGGGATCAACTCGATTCTGCTTGGTACCGCGCCGTACTCATTGCCATGGTGGGTAACACAAAACCAGGCAAAAATATTGGGGGGCGCAGTTAAGAAAAAAGAACGGAAACGCGGCTATCCTGTCGTATTCTGGAAGTTTATCGATGAGGTAAAATTCGAGGATGAAGAAGAATCGAAACCAGTCGGCAGAAAAATACCGTTCCTGCGGTTTTACACCGTATTTAACGTTGCACAGTGTGATGGCCTCGACGATAAGATTCCGGTGGAGACGGGAAAAGATAACATCCCCATTGAGCGGTGTGCAGAGATCGTCACTGCCACTGGCGCAACGATAAAGGACGGAAACGCGGCATATTACACGCCGGGCATCGATGAAATAAGCATCCCGGCGATTCAAACTTTCGTAAGCAGCGAAAAATACTACTCTACGCTGTTTCACGAGCTGACCCACTGGACAGGACACAACACCCGCCTGGCCCGCGACGAAGTGGTTAAAACCACAATAATGTTCGGAAGTGCGGACTACAGCAAGGAAGAACTTGTGGCCGAGATGGGCGCGGCGTTCCTGTCGGGCGTGACCGGCATCGCCGAAGAGACGGTACAGGCCTCCGCCTCATACATACAGTCATGGCTCAAGCGGTTAGAGCAAAACCCAAAATGGGTAGTTCTGGCGGCAGGGCAGGCTCAGAAGGCGACTGACTACATACTCAGCTTCAGTAAATCGGTTGAGAAACCGGCCGAGCAAGAGAAGGAGGCCGCATGAGCGAGATCGCGACAAAGTTCGTCGATTGGGAGGTTCCCCCGATCGAGTCACTCAAAAACACGGTTGCGTACCGGGCAAAGAGGGACCTGTTGGACGGCAAAAAAATCCACAGGAAGGCAAAGAAGGATATTGTGTTCGCTCTGAACACAAATTCCCGGTTCAAAGATTCCATTCCTTTGTCAGGGTGGAAAATTTCTTTCGCCGCTTGGCTTAGAGACTTTTTCGTTAGGACGCCTTATGGAATGGAAATCGTAAAGGCGTTTGATAAGCCCTCGGCGAAGCATTTCATCACCAGTCAGGGTTTCAAGATCACGTCTATCACGGAGGAAGACGGTGACGGCATAAGTCAAAAAAAATACCGTGAGCTTCAGGTCGTTCCTAAAGCAAACGGTATAATATCAGATGAAACCTGCCCGCTTTGCGGCGGGCAACACAGGGAGGCGAGAGTCCCTGTGTGGCTGTTCCCGAAAAAGAGCAAGCGGCCCCTGTGCCGAGCTTGCGCCGAGAAGTACGCTCCGGAAATATTGCAATTCATCTCCGGATACAACGAACTTCTGAAAGAAAAAGGTTAAAGGAGAAACGATATGTACTATCATGTGACATACTCACGGGGTTGAAACCCCGTGCATCTTAACGTGAGCTTCCTGCTTCACAGATGCGGGCTTACCCTTCCTTTTGAAAGAAAGAACAGAGGCCCGCTTCTCCACAGGCTTGATATCGGGCATGTCCTGCCCTACCTTTTTTATAACAATTGCAGCATTGATATCTCTGTCATGAATGGTTTTGCATGAAGGGCATGTCCATACTCTGTCCTTCAAAGACAGATCATGGTTTACAGCATTGCAGATACAACATGTTTTTGTTGACGGCACAAATCGTCCGATCTGAACCACCCTGGTTCCATACCACTCACCTTTGTACTTAAGCTGCCTTGCAAATTCCGACCAGCCTGAATCGGCTATGGATTTTGAAAGGTGCCGGTTCTTCATCATTCCCTTCACATTCAGGCTTTCCAGATAGACAGCTTGGTTTTCGTCAACTATCTTTCGGCTGAGTTTGTGGAGAAAATCGTGTCTCTGATTTGATACCTTTTCATGAAGCACGGCAACTTTGAGCCTTTGCTTGTTTTTATTATTGGACCCGTTCTTTTTCTTTGAGAGAGAGCGTTGCAGACGGGCAAGTTTTTTCTCTGATTTTCTGAGGCAGGCGGGATGATCTACTTTCTCTTTGTTCGATGTGGCGATAAAACTGGTGAGGCCGAGGTCTATCCCTATTGTGGCGGCAGGCTTATTTTTTACTTCAGGCATCAGGGTCTCACATGAAAATGAAACGTAGTATTTACCGGAAGGGGTGCGTGATATGGTCAGCGATGAGGGGATACCGTCAATGGGGCGGTGAAGTTTTATTTGTATTCCTGTTTTCAGTTTGGCAATGTAAAACAGGTTTCCGTCTATGGAGAAATGCTGTGGCACGGTGAAGGACTGGTGGTTGCGCTTCTTTTTGAATACAGGATACTTCCCGAGTCCTTTAAAAAATCTCTGATATGCCTTTTCGAGGTTGAGGACTGCTTCCTGGAGAGATTGGGAATTTATTTCTTTAAGCCATTCGTTGGTTTTCTTGAGGGGGACAAGCATCCTCTTGCACTCCAGACCGGACACGGATCGCCTGTTTTCCTTATACTCTTTTGATCTGAGATCGAGAAAATAATTATACACGAATCGACATGCCCCGAAGTGTTTCTCAAGAAAAACGCTTTGCTCCTCTGTAGGATAGATTCTGTATTTGAATGCCTTCAGGGTCATTTCTTCTTCTGATCCTCGATATAGCGTTTTATCGTGTCTTCCGAGATGTGGCCGATGGTTTCAACGTAGGTGGAGGGGTTCCACAGGTGCCCACGGTAAAGAGACTTTTTCAGATTTGGGTATATCATGAAAAGCTTTCTCCCGGATATGCCCTTGAGCATTTTAAAGATATATGAAGAAGACATCTTGGGGTGAGCAGAAGCGAATATGTGAACGTGGTCGGGCATGATTTCCATGCTTTTTATCATAAAATCTTTGTCTCTGGCTATGTTAATAAGAATATCCCGGAGGGCCTTTTCTGTATTGCCCACGAGGACAGGCTTACGATACTTGGTAGACCATACGATATGGTAGTTGACATTGTAAACGACTGTTCTTCCGTGCACAAGATTATTTATACACATAGTATAACATATATGTTCATGAATAACATTATTAATTGGCATAGTGTTAATATCATATAGTATGAAAATCGCCTTTCATCCCGGCAATAAATTACCGGGGATTCCCGGCGTTGTTCCTAAAGCCGCGTTTGTGAAACGAATGACAGCGGCGAGAACACTTAGACTTAGATAAGGAGAAAATAATTAAAGCCCGGGGATTAACCTTCCGGGCTTTTTTTGTTTATCCCCTGCGCCGTAAAACCCTGCCGTTCAGGGCGGGGGAGGATGTCAAGAACGGATAGCGCCGGAAAGGGCGCTGTACCTTAACAGTTGCTTATCATTCTTGACAGCGATTGCAATGGCTTTTTCCGTACCAACTACGACGAGCTTCTGCCTTGCTCGGGTGACTGCCGTATAAATGAGGTTTCTGTAAAGCATAATGTAATGTTGCGTCGTGATCGGCATAACGATACAGGGCATTTCGCTCCCCTGGAACTTATGCACGGTCAGCGCATACGCAAGGTCGATTTGGTCAAGGTCGTAATCATCATAAGTTATTATCTTATCGTCAAAGAGGATGGAAACGGTTTTCTCTTCGTTATCGACCTTCACAACATAGCCTACCTCGCCATTGAATACTTCTTTGTCGTAATTGTTTTCCAGTTGTATGATCTTATCGCCTGGGTAAAAAGCGTTGCTGTTTGTTTCCCCCGAATCCGTGGAAGCTGCGGTGACTGGGTATCCTTTTGCCTTCAGCGTGTTTATATTGAGCATTCTCAGTGGTTCCCGCATAGCGTTATTTAGGCTGCGTGTGCCGACATCCCCTTTTTTCATAGGGGTTAGTACCTGCGTATGTTCGACGGGGGCGTACTTCTGGGAGCTGACTATATCGACTATAGCATCGCGTATTTTTACAGGTTCATCTTCTTTGATGAAGATAAAATCCGTGTCGTTCGGCAGTGACCTTAGTGAACCTCCCGCATGGATAATATGCGCCGCGTTGACTATTGCCGAATCTTCCGCCTGCCGCTGGATTTTCTTCAACACATTCACCGTGCAAAGCTTATCTTCGATGAGATCTCTTAGAATGCGTCCGGGGCCGACAGACGGCAACTGGTTGAAGTCGCCGACAAGTATAACGCTCGTGCTTTTCTGTATAGCGGAAAACAATGCATCCGTTAAGACTATATCCATCATGGAGGTTTCGTCTACAATCACAAAATTTACAGGGAGTGGATTGGACTTGTCGTGGTCGAACTCAACCAGCGCACCGCCTTTTTTTACGCCGAGTAACCTGTGGATGGTAACGGCTTCTCTTCCTGTTACTTCCGCTATCCGCTTTGCTGCCTTGCCTGTTGGCGCGGCTATCGCGTAGCTCATGCCGATTGTATCCAGCACGTTCAGAATGCTGTTAAGCGAATATGTTTTGCCGGTTCCGGGCAATCCGGTTATTACCGAAAGCCTTCTGGAAAGGGCGTTAGTCACGGCATCTTTCTGCTCATCAGTCAACGTATTTGTTTTGTCGAGAATCTTGGCCACGGCTGCCATGTTAACGGGAGAAGGCTCATACGCCATCTGGTATATCCTGCCCGAAACATATTTCTCCGCATCGTATATGCGCTCGATGTACGCCGCAGTTTCTTTTACAAACAGGATTCCCTTGACACCTTCTTCGTACAGGCATTGCTTTATGATGTTCATTTCGATGCCGAGAAGCTCCTGAGAGCGCTTGAGCAGTTCAGGTATAGGCAGGTAACAGTTGCCTTCCTTGTATGTTGCGTTCTCCATTGTGTAGGCAATACCCGCTGCCACACGCGCAGGGTTGTCAGCTTCCAATCCAAACTCCCGCGCCACTTCATCGGCCTTCAGAAATCCGATACCCCTGATCTCCGTCAAAATGTACGGATTGTCTTTTATTAAGTCTATTGCCTTCCCCCCGAACTTAAGGAGCACCTTCCGTGCATACGTTACGGAGAGGCCGTATGAGCAGAGCGTGGTTATTATTTTTGCCGTCCCGCGCTGTTCCTTCCATGAGTTAATAATTTTGTCCGCCGTGGATTGACCTATGCCTTTTACCTGTGTAATCGCCCGGGGGTTATCGTCAAGCACATCAAGTGTATCCTCTCCGAAATGCTCAACAAGTCTGATAGCGGTGACCGGGCCTATACCTTTTATAATGCCGGACGATAAGAATTTTATTATATCTTTCTTCCCGTGGGGGTCAATCGCTGTAATGCGGTCGATTTTCAACTGATAACCATATTTTGACGGTACCCATCTCCCGTTAAAAAGATGTTTGCTGCCGTCGTAAAACATATCGACCGGGAGGGATCCGACAGCGGACACGATATCGCCTTCCTTGGGCGTATTGCCGTTGAGGTCTGGACCCTTCTCCGCGACCTTCAGCACCTTAAGGATGAGCACGGAAAAACCGTCGCTTTTATAGCGAAACTTTACAAATGAACCGATTATTGAAAGATTGTCTTTTGTTATCATAAATATGTATTACCGCCAGGGGGGGTTTTTACCCCCGGAATTAATACATACATAAGCAATAAATCTGTAGGTCAACGAATACCATCTTTATCGCTCAGTCTTTTTCTAAAGGCTATTGGGCGATTTCTGCATCAAAATATCAAAACACACACAATATGGAGGGAAAAATGGAATTTAAAAAAAGCGACGTAGCTTACATCGTCGTCGTGGTGCTTTGCGCATCATATTTCCTCGCAGGGATATGGTATGCCCTGCTCAACAAATAAAAAAGGAGGCCATAGGAGGTGAAATACGACACCACTCGTTTAAAGCAGGAGCTCGATCTGGTTGCGTTTTGCGCCAGGAACGGGTTCCAGGGTTACAAAAAAGTCGGCAGCGGGGCGATGTTTTATTCCCCGTTTCGTTCTGAATCGGAGCAGTCGTTTCAGGTGTCCTATTATAGAGGCGCTTGGAACTGGAAAGATTGGGGCAGCGGCGAAGGAGGAGATGTTATCTCGCTCGTGCAAGCAATGCACGGATGCGATTTCAAAGAGGCTTGCCGGATGATCTACGAGAATGATCTCGGCGAATACCGTCACCCCAGGCATCATCCGCCAGCGTCGTCAAAAGACGAGGCGGATCAGAAAGTAAAGTGGCTGAAGGAAACATACATCAGCCTGCTAAAAAGACCTGTGTTAGAGAAGGTCAAAAAATATTTCTCTAACAAGTCTGTCCGGTACTACCCGGCAATGGGTGCAGTGATGTACCGCGACAAAGAAAACATCAATTACGTTGCAATCCCGCTGCCAAATCCTTTTGAAATTAAAGGACTGGAATGCAGAGGCTACGACGAGCATAAGAGAAAGACCCTCGGACACAAAGAACTGTGGGTTTTGAAGCGGGACCCGAAACGGGTTCTTGTGACAGAATCCATTCTCGATGCGCTCGCCGGGGAGGAGATACTGGGGATGCAAACCGCTACCCTCGTCTCCATCAACGGCGCAACTAACGCGTCTAAGTTCGTCGAGTTGTACGACAAGGTTAAGGAGAAACCGAAAGAAATTCTCCTTGCCCTCGACAACGATGAACCGGGGGAAAGAGCAAGACAAGAAATCGAAAATGCCCTGCGATGGAAGTGGTGCAGGGTTAAAACAGTACATAATCACGTAAGAGCGGGCGTTAAAGACATGCACCGCCTGCTGACCGCAAACCATTAGTTATCAAACACACACAAAAAAAAGGAGGCAACTGTGAAGATAATTCACACGGGAGACGTGCACTTTGACAACCCGCCGCAATTATTGGCGGAGATTATCAAATGTACTGACCATCTAATCAATACCGCCAGGATAGAGCAACCGGACATGATTATAGTGGCCGGGGACACGTTCCACGATAGTGTGGAACTCGGTTCGCCTGCATCACTGGCGGCGATGGAATTCATTGAAAGTTGTGCGGACATCGCGCCCACGTTAATAATAAGGGGGACAACAACGCACGATGCAGAGGGCAGCGTCAACGCTCTCGGCAAGATCAGGGCAAAAAATTCTGTTTTCGTAACCGACAAACTCTGTCAGGTTGCTTTTACAGAAGAAGGTTTTGAACCACTTGAATCAATCAGCGGTAAACCGGTAAAAGCACTCATATCCTGCCTTCCGGCAGTGACTAAGGCAACAATAATGGCCGGGGGCAACCTCTCGGTCGAAGATACAAAGCACGAAACAATTGACCTTCTCCGCGATGTTCTATGCGGATGGGGCCACGTAAACAGCGAAGCTCAGGTTCCGACAATCCTTGTCGGGCATTTTACGGTAACCGGCTCAGTAACACCTACCGGACAGGTAATGGTCGGGCGTGACCTTGAACTGTCAGTAGGAGATTTGAGGCTTGCAAAAGCTGATCTCGTCTGCCTTGGACACATCCACAAGATGCAGTCCTGGGGGGAAATCTTCTATTGTGGTTCTGTCACAAGGCTGAACCACGGTGAGGCAAACGATGAGAAGGGCTTTTTCATTCACCAATTTATCAACAAATCGCTCTCGTCGAGTTTCATCGAAACGCCGGCGCGGGTGATGAAAACGCGGAGGCCCACAACTGTCCCTACCGTGGACGACGTGGGCGATGTCGAACCAGGGGAATACGTAAGGCTGATCTTCGAGATCAGCGACGACGACATCCCCAAGTTGGACGAACAGGCAATTATAAAAGCTGCCCTTGCAAAAGGAGCGGCTGATGTAAAAATCGAAAAAGTGATAATACCGAAAAGCACAGTACGTGCAGAGGGGATAAGCAGGCTTGGCAGCGTGCAGGAAAAGTTGAAGAAGTGGGCTGAACTATCAAGTGTACTGCTCACGGACGACATTTTTAACAAGCTCGCCGAGCTTGAACAACCGCCCGAAAACACAATGGAGGCCGCAGCATGAGACCAGTATTTTTGAAACTCAAAGGATTTAAGGGAATAAAGGCAGGGATGGATCTCGACGAGATCGAGATCGATTTCTCAGGTATACCGGACGGTGTAGTCGCCTTTTCCGCTCCGAACGGGACGGGGAAGACGACCATAGTCGATTCCCTGCATCCGTATAGAATTATGCCTTTCAGGACTGGCAGTTACTCGCCTAAGGCGTTCTCGTTTTACGAACACTGCTACGGAGAGGCGGCAAAGGAACTGATATTCGCCATGAACGGTACGAGGTACAGAAGCCTTGTACTAATAGAGGCGGCCAAAAAGAAGCAGGAAGCCTATCTGTTTATAGAGGCCAACGGCGAATGGACGCCGCTCAACGACGGCAAGGTTGAATCATATGACACCGCAGTGGAGGGGCTACTCGGCAACCCGGAACTATTTTTTATGTCGGTATTCCGGGCGCAGAACGCCAAGTCGCTTACCGCCTATTCAAAAGGCGATATCAAGGAGATCTTTACAGAGCTTCTTGGAATCGACCACCTGAAAATCCTGTCTGAAAGGGCAGGAGGAATAAAAATAGAGAAGCAAAGAAGCCTGACGGCGCTAAGGGATGAGAAATCTACCCTCTCGGATGCCGTAAAAAAAGCAGAAGATATCGAATCAGAACTGACGGGGATAGCGGAGACTCGTAAAGCCGCCAGAGCTGAAACGGAATCCCTCGAAGCCGCAATAGCGGCAGGACAGGAAAGATTGTCCGCCGTAACCGTAAAAATCGCGGAGAAGGCGATGAAGCTTTCCCAGCAGCAGGAAATCGAGGCCGACATCAGCAAAAAGAAAAACACCATAGTTGCCCTGCTTGCCGAGCAGGGAAAAAGGACACGTGATATAGAGGCGAAAATATCGCGTGTAAAATCTAAGATCGCTGCGAACGAAACCCTTATTGCAAAACTTCCCGAACTAAGGGAGGCAGAAGCAAAAAAGGTGGTGACAGAGCAGGAACTTCAAATGCTCAGGCACCAGCTGACATCTGCCGACACCGAGTATACGGTGTTGAGCAGCAGGCAGGAAAACTTAAGGAAAGCCGAGGGGCTGATGAAGGATAAGGAAAAACACCTTCAGAAGCTCAGGCTGGAAAGGGAGTCCGCACTCAAAATAGCCTCCAGGGGGCTTGAGGTTGCCCGTAGAGAGAAAGAAAAGCTTAAAGGAACCCCATGTGGGGGAGAACTTGCCGAAGGGTGCGTATTCGTAACAAGCGCTCTCTCTGAGGTAAAAAAGATCCCCGAACTGGAGCATGAATTATCGCTTTTAGAAGGCGAATCAGCCGACGAAATAAAAACGGTGGCAGACATCAGCAATCTGCAGAAGATCGTGGCAGGCAACACAGACCTCGCCGCAAGAATCAAGGAAGCGCTCGCTGCAAAAAAAGAGCTCCAGGATAAAACAAAGGAGCTTGAAAAAAAGATCGCCACATTTGGCAAGACGCTTGAGGAATTACCAAAGGCTATCCTTGTCGAAGAGGAGATACCTTCATTGCAGACCGAGATTAGTTCGCTTGAGGTGGAGTTGAACAGCGCAAGAGAAAAGGGCGATCAAGACATCAGTACCATCAATGGCGAGATTCAAATCCTCAAAGACAAACTTGCAGAACTCGGTAACGGGTTCGACCAGGGTTTCGAGGACGAAAAGAAAACCCTCACGGCCGAAATAGAAAAGGCAAAGAGAGATATCGCCGTTCTTACCAGCAAAACGGAGGAAGCAACACAGAGGACTGGCGCCTTGACCGCCGAATTAAGGCGTGTAGAGAGCGCAAAAAACAGGCTCACCGAAATCGTGGCGAAGGAAAATGCCCTCGCCGATGAGATATCGCAGTGGGCAACGCTCGAGAAGGCTTTGGGTAACGACGGCATAATTGCCCTCGAAATATCCGATGCCGGTCCGCAAATTACAACTTACGCCAATGAGCTTCTAAAGATTATCGGCGGAAGGTTCAGCGTCAAAATCGAAACCCAGTTCATCAAAGCCAAAGGCGGCACAAAAGAAGGGTTCGACATCGTTGTATACGATGCAAGAACCAATGAGGCAAAAAGCCTCAAGCTGCTCTCCGGCGGAGAGAAAACATGGGTTGAAGAAGCAATAACCCGCGCAATTTGTCTCTATAGAGCAAACGCAAGCGGGATAACTTACGAGTGCCTTTTCTCGGATGAGAAAGACGGCGCTCTCGACAGCGAGAAGAAAAAAGAGTTCTTTGACATGAAACAGCGAGTCCTTGAACTCGGCGGATACAAAAACGAGTTCTGCATCACGCAGACGGACAGCCTGCTTGCGAGGGCAGATGCAGTTATAGAACTAACTAAAAACCACGGCGTTACCGTGAGAAAAAATTAATACATAAAAGGAGATAAAGTATGGAAACAACAATAGACAACACCACTGGAACAATCGCCGCGATTGAAAACGGCAACCAGGAGTACTTAGCAAAGATCAGCACCCTTCTCGGCCCCAAATACTCCCTCCCCAAAGGGGGCGTTATAAGGCCGGGCATCATGGTTTTAAAGCCGGGATGTTCGAAGGAAGATGAAAAAGCATACGCTGACATGGCATGTTCCGGCGCATCATGGGACACCATAGAAAAAAAGTTAGGCAACGACGTCAAGGGTAAATCAAAACTCCGCCCCGCAAACGTCGATTACTTCACGGTCAATCCGGGGGATTGCATGAACCCGGACAACGCCAGGATAATAAAGGAAAGATATGCCGATGCAGACGGCAAGATCAGGCGGATACCGATATGGTTCCCCGTCAACGAGTGGTGGAATATTCTGCCGCACTCATTAAGATGTTGGGGGCAAGCGGGAATCCGCTTTATGTCAGACATAACCAACGGGAAAACGGTGTGTCGTTTCCCGATAGACGCAACTGCCGGTGTGAGGACATTCGGCGGGAGGCAGTGGGGTACAAGACCCTGTACCCCCGAGGAATGCAAGGCTTACCAAGCAGGAGAGTGCAAGTTCGGGGGTATGATTCAGTTCTACATCCCCGGTGTAAAAGGCGCCGGAATTTGGGTACTGCCCACGACATCATGGTACTCGATGGTCGCCATTAAAAGCGTCATCGAAAACGTAGCCGCTATAACCGGCGGCAGGGTTGCAAGACTGTTCAACGAGGACGGAGAATCGGTTTTTGTGCTTACCAAGACCGAGGAAACAGTTGCCTCCGTAGACTGGAAAACGGGGAAACCGGTGCAACGCACCCAATACCTCGTGTACTTGGATCTTAACATTGACATGACCGAGCTTGCCCTGATGCACGACCGAAAGAGTATTGCTGCCAGAGCAACGGTGGCGGCGGAAAAGCTGAACGGCGGAAACGGCGGTGTAGTAAAAGTCGTAGAAGCGACCCACGAAGTTGTGGAGACAAAAGTCGTGGAAGCACAACCCGCAAAGAAGGAGGCGGCCAAAGAAGCCTCAGCGGGGGCAAAAGCTGAGCCAAAAGCATCAAATGGGGCCAAAAAAACACTCCTGAAGGAGTGCGTAGCTTTGAAAAATGCCCTCCCAGAGGAAACGTACAAGGAAATCCGGGCGAAATACCCGGAGGACTCGGCAGCGTGGACAATGGAGGAAACAGAAGGGTTCCATACTGCGCTGAAAGCAGCGGCAGTGAAGCCCGCCGAATCAACTCCAGAAGCCGTAGCAGAGGAAAAGATAAGCGACAACGGTGCCCTCACGGATGACCTTCTTGCTGAAATCTGCGAGAAAGCGGCCGAGTTCGGCATTGAAAACGAGTTGTGCCGTAAGGTCACAACCGTACATGCAAACACAGAGGCCGTAGCACGGAACTGGCTCGCTCGCCTGGCACAAGGCGATTTTACCATGTACCTCGAAGCCTTAAAATAATTGCAATAAACGGGGGAATTCCACTTGTGGGTTTCCCCCGTTAAATAAAAACCTAAAGGAGACGAAATTTATGAAAGCAGATTTTGATATTATCGGGCGTTTAACAAAGCCGCCGGAACTAAAGCAGACCCCTGGTGGAGTATCGGTAGCGAGCTTCACTATTGCCGTAAACCAGAGATACAAAGAAAAGGAAGAGGTATCATTTTTTAGAGTAACAGCATTCGGCAAAAATGCAGAAAACTGCGTAAAGTACCTCGGAAAGGGCAGTCTCGTATGTGCGACCGGTAAGATGAAGCAAAGGGAATGGAAAACCGACTCAGGGGAATCAAGGTCTTCAGTTGATTTCCACTGCGATAGGGTAATCTTTCTCAGCACAAAATCGGAAAACACAAAGGGTTCCGGTCATCAGGGTTTCACACCGGAAGACGACGACATAGCAATATAGTGGAGGCATCGTAATGAAAAACCAAATATTAAAAGAACGCTACTTTTGGAAAGATAAAGACGGGAACCCCATAGAAGACTGGGCTGCCCTCTGCAGGCGAGTAGCAAAAGCGGTAGCGAGAACACCCGAAGAAAAAAAGCAGTTTTACAGAGTGATGCACGATTGCCTTTTTCTTCCAAACACACCGGCACTTACAAATGCCGGAAGAGAAGAATTTTCGATGTCGGCGTGTTTCGTGCTGCCGGTCGAAGATTCAATCGACGGCATATATGATACATTGAAAAATACCGCCATCGTCCACAAGATGGGTGGCGGAACAGGTTTCAGCTTCTCAAGGCTGCGCCCCGAAGGCGACATGGTTGGGACAACCAAAGGGGTCGCGTCCGGCCCCTGTAGCTTTATGAAAATATTCAATACAGGGACGGATGTAATGAAGCAAGGGGGAACACGAAGGGGAGCCAACATGGGTATCCTCAGAGTCGATCACCCCGACATCATGCAGTTCATCAACATAAAAAAGGAGGATGGCGACTTTTCCAACTTTAACATATCGGTCGCCGTCACCGATGAATTTCTTGAAGCAGTCAGGGCAAACGAAGATTTTGACCTGCGATTTGCCGGCACGACAAGAAAGACCGTAAAGGCCCGGGAGATATGGAACGCCATAATCGAACGGGCATGGGCGAACGGCGAACCGGGGCTGCTGTTTATGGACGCGGTAAACCGGGGAAACCCCACGCCGCATGTGGGAGAGTTTGAAGCTCTGAACCCATGTGGTGAGCAGCCGTTGCTCCCCTACGAAGCGTGTGTCTTAGGCAGCGTCAACCTTGCAAAAATGGTGGTCGATGGTGGTCAAATCGACTACGATCTGTTAAAAGAAACTGTCCGAGCAGGCGTTGTAATACTGAACAGCATCATCGACAGGCAGGCTTACCCCCTGCCAGAGATCGAAGCCAGGCACAGAGCAAACCGCAAGGTTGGCCTCGGTGTTATGGGATGGGCGGACATGCTCATCATGCTTGGCATCCACTATGCATCAGAAGAAGCAACGTCGCTCGCCGAAAAGGTAATGCATTTTATCACCGGCGAGGCAGAGAAGATGTCGCAGGAGCTCGCCGAGCAATACGGGCCATTCCCAAACTGGGAAGGCTCAGTATGGCAGCAAAAGGGGGTAGCAATGAGAAACGCAACCCTCACGACAATTGCTCCCACGGGGTCGATATCTTCCATCTCAGAAGTCAACGGCGGTATTGAACCCGTCTACGACTTCGTGACGATCCAACGGAGGATCGACAAAGAGTTTAAAATCGTTCACCCCATATACAGAAAATGGGTGGAGGTAAACGGCGAAGGGGAGCTCCCAGATTATTTTGTAAAGGCCGCCGATGTGCCTGTTGAATGGCACATAAGGATGCAGGCGGCGTTCCAGAAGCACACCCACAACGCCATCAGCAAAACAATCAACATGCCCGAAACGGCAACAAAAGAGGACGTGGAGAGGGCATACTGGCTCGCCTATGAACTCGGCTGCAAGGGCATAACAGTTTACAGGGACGGCAGCAGGAAAAACCAGGTCATTTCAACCAAAGGTGTTTCCTCGGCCAAAGAGGTCGCACCGGTAGAACTACCGTCCGTCTGCGATTCGAAACGAATCGAAATCAAGACGACCGAAGGAAAGGTCTTCGTCCATGTTACCCTCTCCAACGGAAAACCAATGGAGGTGTTCACGACATCTCCCGTAGAATCGAAATATGACGAGATTTACGATGCTTTTTCGCGGGTTTTCTCAATCGCCCTGCGATGCGGCATCCCGACTAAGCTGTTGTTGAAGCAGCTCGATGACGCCAACGCCAAGTATGGCTCAATTGTGAGTCCAACGGCGGCGATCATGCGGGCTTTCCGAATGCTCGGGTTAAACGGGCACGAAGACGCCTGCCCCGAATGCGGAGGGATCTTAGTGCTTGAGGAGGGGTGCAACAAGTGCCTCTCATGCGGGTACTCAAAGTGTTGACATTATAGCGGGGGATTTTGAATCCCTCGCTTTTTTTTGGCGGTGTTAATACATTGAGATAAACAATATGTATGAAAGGACGCTAACGTGTATTTAGTATATGGAAATAGAAGGGCGATAAAAAGAACCAAGGAGCTGTTGCACATCAAAGAGGAAAGATACGATGAAACAAAATTTCCGGAGTATCTGCTGGTATGGAACGATCCAAAAAATATCTTACCGCCAGAGATGCTGCCGAGAGTGGACATAAAAAAATGTGAGCACGCCGATTATTATTCAATAATTAAGGATGCGGGTGCGATAAGCTACCTGTTTATAGAGCGCCGTCCTGAAATCGGCAATGTTGTCCAGATTAAGTCGGGCATGTTTGAAGGCTTGCGAGGTATCGTAAAAGAGGTAAAACAGCTAACATGCAAAGTCGAGTTTGACGTATGGGGACAAATTGCTAATCATACGTTCAACATTAATGAAGTCAAGGTGCAGGAAACTACTCAAGATTGACAAACTGCTTACCTTTTTGAGTTATTATCGAATTCCTTACAGATATCCATGATATACACAATAAGTTTAAGCATCTTGCCAATCATAGTGGGTTTAAGACTGGATAAAAAATTTATGAACTCTAACCCCGCTTTGTTGTGAACCAGTTCTATTATCCCCTCTGTCAGATAGTCGGATAAAACCAGGTATTCGTCAACGGGTTGATTCAGGGCAGTCGCAAGGTTTTTTACCTGCCTCCGGTTAATGCAGAGATTGCTGTTTTTCAGGGCAGTCAGTTCTTTTTCGGTAATCCCGGTTTTTGCGAAGATTACATCCATATGCCCCTGAAACCCTTCAAGGTCTTTTTTGACCCTTTGGACAAACGCAGAGGGCATACTGCTTCCGTAAAACAGCTTCTCTTCTTTTTCCCCCGAATCATGAAAAAACGTGGCTACTTCATCCGGGGCTTTTGCTTTTGTAAGTTCCAATAGTAGCAGTCTTTCTATTTCTACTCTTTCCTGCTCACTTGACGAAAACACCGCTGCCATTTTTTTTAGTAGTTTAGGGGACGGAATTGTTCCCCCGTTCGAGGGGACACGCTCAATTTGCGACACATGCATAGGGCTTATGTCAAGCTTCTTCGCAAATAACCTCTGCGTAAGCCCTTCTTTATGCCTAAGTTTCTTTATCTCTTCGTTTAGCGCCATAGTTTTTGGTTATAACAAAAACGAATATAAAAAAACCAAGTACCCCCGCGGCACATCACCACATATTCTTCTGTGATGACCAGGTTTTTGTCTATCGCCATCGAGTCATTAATACATTATAGCATGGATTTAAGCTGTAAACAAAAAAAAACAAATCCATAAGGAGGATTTGGCGCGTAAGATATCTTAAAAACAGTTTTATATTAATGTGATACACCATTAACACACAAATATTATAATATAGGTTGTCTTATTATTAGTAGCATATATAATAGGAATACCAAATAAACCAATAATATTATATGATACAAAATAATTTAAAGAGCACGTATAATAATTGTTGATATAAGATAATTTATATGATACAATTTGATTATGCATAAGTTACCAGATCAAATATTAAAGGACGCCGAAAATCTGTGGATTTCGATGAAACCACAAATAGAGTTGATAGCAAAAAGCATGGACAGTTTCCCGACTTATATCGAAAAACAGGACTTTACAAACGGCATAGCATTTGAGGCTTGCATAACAGCGGTTCAAAAATATGACAACCTTACGGCAGCAAGGATGAATCTTAAGACGTTCGCTTACTGGCAGCTCGTACGGACAATTAACAATGAAACCGACAAAACATCGGACATGATTTGGGTCGGCACATCGCTCCTGGGGGAAAAAATCATACTCACGAATCAACAATACAGAAAAATGAGAAAGAAGCTGGAAACAAAAGGGTATAAATTTGCTTCAGAAAAAGCAACGGTATCGTTCGAGGCACTGTACAATGGCAACTATGGTGATGATGAAGATGAAGACGAAGACGAAGACGAGAATAAGGATGACGCTATGAAAAAAGAAAAAAAAAGGAGGTTATAGAAGGGTGACGGAAGATCAAAAAAATGCGATAAACTCGGCAATCGACTCCGTTGAGGCAGCGGAGAAAGAAGGTATGTTGATAAGTGTTAGAGAGTGTGCGAAGCTACTAAAAATTGGGAAATCAACCATATATCGATATATTGAAATTGGGTACATCACTGCCGAAACCGTCAACGGTAAAACACGCATCCGGGCAACAGACAAAAACCTATCCGCTGCTGCTCTCGCCGCCAAGAAAAAAATCAACGAGAAAAAACGCAAATCGGCGAAGAAATACAGCTACAAAGTATCTCTTGAAATCCCGCCGAGTAGCACCACAGTGGAGTGCCTTAACACAATACACAAGTTGCTACAAACTAAATTTGAAGATGAAAACATCGAAAAAATCTGCGCCAAAGTAGCGGAGAATAAAAAAACACAATCAACAGCGGTTGTCATACCGGTCAAAATAGACAAGGAAACATACAACAATATCCGCAATCTGGCAAAAAAATATAGTTTAACCGTCAAAGAAACGCTATTGGGCATGGCACAACATAGCATGGCACAACAACAATAAAAATATAAAAGGAGGCATTAAAAATGGATAACATCATTTTAGTTGACGTAAAAAATATTAAAAGAGGCGAAAGGCTTTTCAGAACACTGAGCGTCGAAGACATGAGCAATTTGGTCGAAAGCATCAAAGAAAACGGCATATTGACCCCTCTGCTTGTGATCCCGGCTGATGATGGTTGTTACGCTCTTAAATCCGGTTATAACCGCCTTGACGCCGCGACAACCCTTGGGTTAGACAAAGTGCCGTGCATAGTCGTAGCAGAAAGCAAGGACATCGCCGCCACTTTTGACACCGATATCATTCGTCGTCACCTGTCGCCGCAGGAAAAAGCAGAAATGGTTAAGCTCATGAGATATCACAGAGATCCTGATTTGTGCACCGAAAACATCATCAATGAGTTCATGAGCATTAAAAATCTACTGTCGAAGCAAACACTGATCATGCTGTCTCAGATGTCCAAAGATGATCAAATGCACTTTTATAAATCGATTCCGGAAAAACACAAAGAAGACCTTGTTCGGGTCAAAGAGCTTGAAAAAGAAAGGGACCAACACAAATTACAGGTCAGCGAATTGACAAGCATAAAGAAAAAGTTCGAAGATGAAATTAAGGAGCTGAAGGAAATAAGTCAACTTTATAACGTGTTAAAAACTGCCAAGCAGGCGGAGTTAGACAAGGTTGTAGAGGAAAAAACAAAAGAGTTGGAGAGGAAGTATCAAACTTCTGACGACGCTGTAAAAGTGGCCGTGGAATCTGAACGCGAAAGGGTAGCGGAGGAGCTTCAAAAAGAAATCGACGAAGCGAGGAAGAAACAAAATGAGTTTTCGCGACTGGCAGACCAAAAAGCATCAGAAATATTGATCGCCAATGATAAAATAACAAAGCTTAGCAACGCCATAGCAGACGCAAGGGCAGAACAGGAAAAAACCCACCGCCAAAATCAGTATCTGCTCAATGTTGTCGGCCGTGTAGCATCCCTCAAAACCGTCGTGGAACGCGGCAAGGCCGTGCTTATAGATCTCGACCAGATTAGGCACAACATCATCCTGTGCGGCGACGAGGTGTTGCTTCAGGACAAAACCAGCACAAAAACCATACACGATCTGTTAGATAAAGCACAGGACATACTTGGCGATATAAAAGACGCGCTTAACAGCAAAATAGACAAAAGAATAACGCGGGTCAAACCCGCCATCGGGGAATAGGAATAGCTTGTGATGAAGGGTATCGTTGTCCAAACCAGAGACACCCGGAAAGGAAAACTACATCGGGTTAGAACGAGACAGTGGGTTTTTGTACCCAATCAGGCCACGACAGAATGCGTAGTAACTGCCGAGGGTGCAAGGTTTAGGGGGAAAAACAGCAAAGACTTGTTGATTGCTGCATCGGGAGGTATGTATGAAATCGACATTGAAAAGGCATACGCAAGCGTCAAGAAATATGCCTCAAAGGCAAGTCTGAACGTACCCGATGTCCCCTCTTACTTTTTTACAGAAACGGCGGCGCTGCTATGGCTCATGGGTAGAAAGGCCATACTCAAAAAGTTCCTGTCGTGGAAGTCGGAAAGACAAATGGAATACATCAAAAATCCATATTATTTCTACTACCGAGGTCATCTTGATTACCACTCGGCGAAGGTTATTTCCGAAAGAACGCTTTGCCCGGCGGGGATATCGGCGAAGGTTAACGCCCATTGCCTCCACGTACTCGAAGAAGCTTACAAAGAAGGCAGGGAATCTCTGTCCGTCGGCGAACTTGCGGACAGGATCACCGCTATGGAGCCGGTAGGTGTTGACGAAGTGCTCCAAGTATTTTCAAGCAGCAGAAAGATCAGCAACGGGAAGGTGACGATTAACAATGACCTCGCCTGGTTAAGCTCAATCTATTATCTCAGCGTGAAATCTCAGGCCATAATGGAAGACAACCCGAAAGAAGAGGAGCCTCTCTTTAAAACCGACGACGAAAATATCCTGAAGTTGATGGCGAACAAATTTACCGTGCTGTCTGGTACGGCTGGTACGGGAAAATCAACTTTGCTTAGAAAGATCGCCGGACAATCCGACAGAATAGTGCTGTCCGCTACCACTGGGAAAGCCGCCAAGTTGCTTGGCAGCAACGCTTCAACTGTCCATAATCTTTTAGGTTTTGGACATGGTGGTTTTAAACGAGACAAGATTAACTGCGACCTGCTTATTGTCGATGAATCATCTATGCTTGACTGGCGAACCCTTTACGCTATCCTGAAAGCGGCCCCGAGAGTTGTATTTTCAGGTGACCCGGAGCAGTTGCCTCCTGTCGGCGGCGAAAGTGTTTTTAGAAAAATGATTGAGATTCTGCCCGCAGTAAAACTCGAAAAAATATGGCGTTATAAAGGTACGATAAGCGACCGTACAAAAGTGTACCCCGTTGATAATCCGTTTAACGCAATGCGGCTCGTCAAAAAAATAGCGGAAACACTTGCAAAGCAAGGCAAGGCTTTTCAGGTTATTACCCCTTTGCACGGGGGGCCTTTGGGGACGACAAGGTTGAACGCATTTTTGAGGGGTATTGTGAATCCGAAAGGCGAAGAACTGCGTGACGGGTTCAGGATGGGCGATAAGGTAATGATTACAGGTAACGTCTATTGCGACGGAGAACTGCTTGCCTCTAACGGACAAATAGGAATTGTATCAAAAAAGGACGAAGAATATATAGGTGTAAGAACTTCCGACGGGTTGATCATGTTCTATCCCCGCGAGATCGACCTTGCGTATGCGCTGACCGTGCATAAGTTCCAGGGGAGCGAAAGCGATTATGTCATATTTGTTATTCCCCCCGGCATGGACATGGAATTTTTAACAGACGAAATGATTTTTGTGGGGCAAACGAGGGGCAGAAACATGACCTATATTATCGACGGCATGGGGGTGATGTAAAAAGTGTCCCAAAAAAATCGGAAATTACGATTTCCGAAAAAAAGTGTCCCAGTGGGACAAAAAAAATCGGAAATTACGATTTCCGAAAAAAATGGGACACTTTTTGGGTCATAGATGTTTATGGATGATATATTTAATAATAATTGAAAACTAATAATGATGATATTAATACATAATAAAGGATTACAGGAGGTAAAACAAAATGACACAGATTATTAATAATTCAGTTTTAGAAAATAGCCAATTGATCACAGCACCCGAGGCGGCGGCTATCTTGTGCGTCAGCAAACAGGTGCTTTATAGAATGGTAAAGAACAAAAAAATCCCACACTACAGATTTAACCACCAGGTTAGGTTTAGTAGAGACGAGCTACGACAATACTTGGAATCTCATAAGCACGATGTCGTTGATTGACATCCTCCCCGCCCTGAAGGACGGCGATTCCCGACCGGCTGCCTCGCATCATGCAACCCTCCGGGCCGGTTCCTGATTCATCGAGGAGCCTTGATGCACTGCCTCTCCACAGGCTGACACGACATGCCCTGCCGCCAGAATGTTTATTGCCGCCACAAGGTCGGCATTATTTGTGTAACCGCACGAGATACATTTGAATGTTTCCTGAGTTTTCCTGTTGTCAGGGCTGATGTTGTGACACAGGGGGCACTCCTGCGAAGTATATTGAGGTGGTACAACGATTATCCGCCCACCTGCCCATATCATCTTGTATTCCAGCATCCTTCTGAACCCTGACCATCCCTGATCAAGGATCGCTTTATTAAGCCCCGACTTTGCCCTTACATTTCTGCCGGGGTTGTTCACGGTCCCCTTTGCCGATGCGCTCATGTTGACCACCTTTAGATCCTCAAGCACTGCCAGAGCGTGGTTTTTGCTTATGGCTGTACTGACTTTATGAAGGTAATCGTTTCTTGCATATGCAATACGAGTATGAAGCCGGGCTATTACGTTTTTCTGCTTATGCCAGTTATTGGATCGTTTAGCCTTCCGGGAAAGCTTCCTTTGTTCATGGGCAAGCTTTTTCTCCATCTTTTTAAAACTGTTTAATGGTTCATATGTTGTGCCGTCCGAGAGCGTTGCAAATCTTTTTACCCCCATATCTATACCGACTGCGGAATCAGATACATGGACAGGATCGGGAATCACCTGTTCCGTCTGAATTGAAACAAACCAGTAACTACCGTTTCTTGAAACGGTAACATTTCTGATCGTTCCCTCTATATCTCTGCTCTTATAGAAAGATATCCATCCGATCTTCGGAAGATATACAACATTGTCGTTTAATTTGAATCCCTGGGGATATCTGAATGAATCGTGTATGCCT
>Ga0209606_1000237_pt1 | contig 88128 bp, 96 predicted proteins | sample AD_UKC057_MetaG_FD_184412 | JGI IMG/M metagenome (GOLD analysis project Ga0209606, IMG submission 184412) | Active sludge microbial communities of municipal wastewater-treating anaerobic digesters from USA - AD_UKC057_MetaG (SPAdes) (version 2) | ecosystem: Engineered > Bioreactor > Anaerobic >...
AACCCAATTTTGGGAAACTGCAGCTGACGGTGGAATTAAAATAGAGCCTGTAACAGGATATGATATCTCTGTTGCATTGGCAATGCCAAAGGAAGTAAGAAATCCATCAGGAGACACAGTCGCAAGGGATTTGACCACATTATGGTTCTCAAACACCCCAAAAGACTGGGACTCAAACAACAGAGTATACAAGGGTGCCGCTTCATCTGGAGCTGGTAAAGCCGGATACTACTTAGTAAACACAAAGACAGCAACAGGTACGGATCCAACATTTCCAATAGCCAAAACACTCCCGGCTTATGCTGGAGGAAGCTATGACAACGGAAACGGCTCATTTGACTTTGATTATGTAGCAGGAAGCTACGCATTCATGACAACAAAAGCTTGGGTAAATATACAGGATGAAACAACTAAAGACTTTTATGATCCAAAATTGGAATGTGACTATCTATTTGGTGGAACAGGTACCGAAATGGAGGCACATGAAGAAATCCAGGTAATCCTTGACGATACCGAGACAACACCAGATGGTCTTGCAGATCTAAAGGGAGACAAGGGCTCTGTTTCAGGTATTGTGTACAGAACAACTGAAATAAGATACCCACTTCTTGAGAACGGTCAGAACATTTGTGGAATAAGCAAATGCGATGGTATGGTCGACTTTGAGACAGCTGTAAAAGGCAGATTAAATGAAATCAAGTTCTTAGGAAAGATGTACAACCCAATGTTCTCTGGTGCAACATACACTGCAGATGGTGGGTACCTAGGTGCATACTTTGCATACGGTAAGCCATACGCAGAGAAAGAAAAGATAATGAAAGTTGGCGACTCTTACTCCTTCCACGGATGGACAATAAATCTAGCTGATGTAAACATCTACGAAAACAAGGCATTCATTACAGTTGAAGGTCCAGAGTTAACAGCACCATTTTCATTCATAATGGTCATGGACTCTATGGACGTATGTGGACCATGCTGCCCGAACTGCTCATTATACGGTGGATCTGGAGCATTCACATCCAACCCAACACAGAGGAGCGAATATGACCCATACAAGGTAAAAGTAACAAAGACAAAGGAAGTAGACGGAAGATCATACAACTTCTTCAACTACGTACCATTCATGCTCGACGGTATTAAGACATTCGTCGGTGCAGACGGTACATACCTAGCAGAATTCAACTTATATGCAGTTGAAGACTTTGGATGGTTTGAAGACAAGGGATGCTGTGACCCATTCGTCACAACACCAAACGACTATGGATTGGCCATAACTGGTGGATGGAGAAAAGTTGCATACGACATTGATTCTAACACTAGTCAAACAACCCCAGCTGAGGCATTACCAAATGGAGCCTGGATGGCATGGGAAGACAACATGAACTATACAAGAGACGTAAACGCAGCATACATCCTATGGCAGCCAGCACCAGCATGTGAAACATCATGCCCCGATGCAAACTTTGATACCTTGGAGTTACAACTTTGTGACACAATCGATATCCCAGACTGTGAAACTGCATTTACAGTAAATGGGCCAGAGAACTATTTCTCTGTAACAATACAGGACGTAGACTTTGGAAAGAAGAACATGACATTGAATGGTGCTGCAGGTACATACTTATATGATCAACTACTTGGATACTATTCAGATCCAGCAGCTACACCTTCCGTAGATGTGTTGATGGGAAGTTACTTCGGAAAGGCAAACAGCAGTTCAACAGACACTGACGGTGCAAAGATTATGATCTCACAGACCACAATCGATACAGCACAGTCAATCACATACACAAAGAACGTAAACATCGACCCAATCGAGCTCATAAAGCTTGATATCGAAATGAACACAGCTGCAAACAACAAGAACCTAGTCCTTGTCGGTGGACCAGTTTACAACGCCATTGTAAAAGACCTTGTAAACATGGGAGCATCAACAGTTGACTGGACAACATCACCTGGTGAGTGGGAATGGATTGCAGACCCATTCGGCAGAGGATACGACGCATTAATTGTTGCCGGTGCAAACAGAGAAGAAACAAGACTAGCCGCTCAGCAGTTAGTATCTGAAATGTTATAAATAAATTAAAAATTTATTTTTTTTATTTATTTTAAAATTTTTTTAAAAAAAAGATTATCCTTTAATTCTTGCAATCTTTATTCTACCCATAGTTTCGTGGTATTCAACTTCTTTACCCTCAAGCTCTTCAGCTTTAAAGTCTGGAGGCAATGGAATCTCAAATGTTTCGTAAGTTTCCATGTCCATAAGTTGAAGTTTTTCACCCATGACTGCATTAATAAGGCCGCTTTTCTTATCGATTATAGGAACAAATACTTTATCAGAAGTTGGTTTGACAATAGTCCTTCTCTTGTCATCATATACTCCAAAAGCCTCGATCCTTGCCTTGGCAGCACCGTGCTTTCCAGGCGCGGATGTTTGGATCTTAATAATCTTACATGGCTCATCATCGATTAATATGAATCCACCTTCTCGTAAAGTTCTGACTTCCACCTGCTTTTTGTCACCCATGTAATTCCTCCTTTGAAACTAGGTCACAAATCCAGTTTTTAAAGCTTTCTTAGATAACTTATAAAGATTAGTCAAAAAGTTTAAAAATCGCCCTTCAATTCTAGAAATAGTGGTAAACATGAAAAGACAGCTAATATCAATAGGGGCAGTGCTATTAGTATGCTCATTGATAATGTGTGTAGGGCAGGCCCAAATACCTGATAAATTCTTTGAAGAATATTCTAAAATAGAGGCTAGTCAAAATGAAATGGACACAATTTTTAATTCTTACTGGGATCAACAGTCAAAAAGAATTGAATATGCAACAAATAATAAAAATAATCCTAACATAGATTATGTATATATCATTTCAATGCTTAAGTCAGAGCAACTACTTTTAGATGAGCTTTCAAATAAAAAAGCTACATACTCAACGGAAGTAAATAAATTTTATGAAAACGTAAAAGAAATAAAGGGCGACGAGGCTAAATCAAAGGCGAACGATCTTACAATCACTCTTAGAAAATCCGAACAGTACCTGGGTAACACCCTTTTGAGATACAAAACTGCAACAAATTCAATTGGAGTAATCATGAATTACTATGCTACAGATGCAAATTTTTCAAATCAAGATGTAATTGATGACATCAAAAATCAGGATTTGAATGCTAGAATGAGTTTTGAGGAAGGTAACAATTTCTTGGGCCAGTATTACCTTGCAAAACAAGAAGCAAACGCAACATACCAAGAACTTCTCAAAATGAAATAATATTTTATTTTTAATTATTTTTCTTAAATTAACCACAATACTTAAATATAAATCTCCTTTGAGCAGATAAAAAAGGAGGTAAGAAAATGGATTTTACATTAATAGCTATTCTTATTGGAATAGTTGGTATTCTTTATGGACTCGTTTTGGCAAAACTTGTTCTGTCATATAAGGTTACAGACAAGAAAATGCTAAAGATATCTGGCGCAGTTTACAAGGGTGCCATGGCATTTCTAAAGAGGGAATATACCACGATAGCGATAATAGCAGCCGTGCTGGCCGTAGTATTCGGTGTCTTCATTAACATCGAAACTACAATCACATTTATTGTAGGGGCAGCATTTAGCGCATTGGCAGGATTTATCGGTATGAGCATCTCAACAAGGGCAAATGTCAGGGTTGCATCTATTGCTAAACAGGGTGTCGGAAAGGCTCTCCGTATGTCCTTCCAGGGTGGGGCAGTTACTGGAATGTCAGTAGCAGGTCTTGCACTTCTTGGGGTTAGCGGATTCTACTACTTCTACCGTGACCCATCACTAATAATTGGATTTGGGTTCGGTGGGTGTTTGATCTCACTATTTGCTAGGATTGGCGGTGGAATATACACAAAGGCAGCCGATGTCGGAGCAGATCTAATAGGAAAAGTTGAGAAGGGTATCCCAGAGGACGACCCAAGGAATCCTGCAGTAATAGCCGATAACGTCGGTGACAACGTAGGGGATTGTGCCGGTATGGGGGCAGACCTATTTGAAACATATGCAATTACTGCAATTGGTGCAATGTTACTCGGAATGGGTCTTGGAAAGGACAATATTTATGTTATTTACCCATTGATTCTTGGATCAATTGGAATTATCGGATCCATTATCGGTTCATACTTTGTCAGGGGAAAAGACAACATTATGAAAACACTGTACAAAGGGGTCTTTGCTTCAGCAATATTATCTCTAATTGGGTTCTACTATGTAACTGTAGTCTATCTTAAGCTAGGCATGTCACTATTCTTGACAACAGTTGTTGGGATAGTCATTGCACTTCTGATGTTTTTCATAACAGAGTACTACACTGCAAAGCCACACAGACCAGTCAGAAGCATAGCAAACTCTTCACAGTCTGGAGCAGCAGTAAACATCATCACAGGCCTTTCAGTAGGAATGGAATCAACATTCATGCCAGTCATCGTGATATGTGCCGGAATATTAATCTCATTTGAACTCGCTGGATTATACGGAATTGCAATAGCTGCAATGTCAATGATTTCTTTGACCGCAATAGTAGTAGCTCTTGATAGCTACGGTCCAATTACAGACAACGCAGGCGGTATAGCTGAGATGGCTCACCTTCCTGACGACATAAGAAAAACAACAGACGCACTTGATTCAGTCGGAAACACAACAAAAGCAGTAACAAAGGCATTTGCAATAGGATCAGCTGCTCTAGCTTCTCTTACTCTGTTTGCAGCATATGTGGATGAGATAAGAAAATTTGCATTGGGTCAGGAAATAATATTCAATCTATCCGATGAAAAAGTTATTGTCGGGTTATTCCTTGGTGCATTGATACCATTCCTGTTCTCTTCACTTTGCATGAAGGCCGTAGGAAAAGCAGCATTCTCAATAGTCGAAGAAGTCAGAAGGCAGTTCAAAGAAATTAAAGGGATTATGCAAGGAAAGACAGAGCCAGATTACGCAAGGTGCGTCGATATAGTCACAAGGGCATCTTTGAAGGAGCTTGTCCTTCCAGGGATTATAGCTGTCATATCGCCACTTTTGGTAGGATTCATCTTAGGTAAGATTGCATTGGGTGGAATGTTAATTGGAAGCATCCTCTCAGGATTCTTACTTGCATTGATGCTTGCAACAGGTGGGGGAGCATGGGATAACGCCAAGAAGTACATCGAAGATGGAAACCTAGGTGGAAAGGGAAGCCCAGCACACGCAGCAGCCGTAGTAGGGGACACAGTTGGAGACCCATCAAAGGATACTGCAGGACCTGCAATAAACCCACTAATCAAAGTGATGAACACGCTTGCTATTATCTTTGCAGCACTCTTTGGTTCAGGAATAATATAATTTTATTTTTTCTTATTTATTTTATTAGATTTCATCAAAAACAATAAATACTCAATTTCTTATATCAATATGGAGATATTGATGGAACCATACAAAATTCCTATAATAATTGAAAAAGATTCTGAAGGTTATTTTGCATATTGCCCAGAAATTCAAGGATGTTATACACAAGGTTCTACCTATGAAGAGGTCATTAAAAATATTAAGGATGTAATAAAATTACACTTGGAAGAGATGAGAGAAGCGGGTCAAAAGTTACCTACAAATGAAATTATCAGCCTTACAACTGTAGAAGTGGCATTATGAGTGAAAAACTCCCAAGAGTATCCTATGATAAAGTTATCAAAGTTGTAGAGAAATTAGGATTTTCTTTAGTAAGACAAAGCGGCAGTCACAAAATATACAAAAATGATGAAGGAATTAGAATTACAGTGCCATGCCACTCAGGAAGGACGCTTCATCCTAAGGTATTAAGGAATATAATCCAAGATCTTGGTATTTCAGTTGATGAATTTATTCAATTGCTCTAATCCCGATAATTTTATTTAAAAACAGAATATTTATATAACAGTTCTTTTCTCATTAATTTATGGATGCATTTGCCTTCTTTGTATTTGCTCTAACATCTATTTTCGTAATTGTAAATCCAGTGGGGGCGATGTTCACATTCATGTCCTTGACTTCTGACAGGGATTACAAGGAAAGGGTAAAGATAGGTTCAAGGTCTGTTTTGATCGCTTTTCTTGTAGCAATTGTTTTTGCAATTGGCGGAGAAATAATATTAAGATTCTTTGGGGTAACTGTTGATAGCCTTAGAGTTGCAGGCGGAATAATCCTCTTTAAGGTAGCACTCGACATGGTCTATGCTAAAACTTCTGGGGAGAGCTTTTCCGAAGCAGAAAGAAAAGATGCAAAGGAAAGGGAAGATATATCAGTATTTCCTGTTGCAATGCCGCTTCTTACTGGCCCCGGAACTATCACAACTGTCATAGTGGTAATTAGATCTGTTCCATCGATAGAACTTAAGATGGTGGCACTTCTAGCGATGTTTGCTACATTTCTAATAACATTTTTGATGTTTAGATTCTCAAACGAGCTTAGTAAGATATTAGGTGTTACAGTGACATTGGTCTTTACTCGTATAATGGGATTGCTACTAGGCGCCATAGCAATAAACTTCTTGGCCACAGGTATTAAAAATATCTTTATGGCAATGTTATAAAAAAAGAAACACAGTTTGTCGCTTCACTTATGTCATATCTTGTATTCTGAGATGTTTCGACGTCTCGAAACGGTCTCTCCAAGGTTTCAAAAGAACATAAAATGTTCCTTCAAACTCCTCCAAACTTGCGTTTGATTAAGGATTTCGACCATCCTCAGAGTGTCTCTTTTTTCCAGATACTTGATACATCCACAATAAGAGGCGAACCCTTTCTGCGAATGTATGGGCAGCGTCTGAAATCAGAGATATACTTCGACATTGACACCAGCGAAGTTTCGACCTGTGTAATATGCATAAAGATTTTTGAAATACTTAAATTTTACTGTTATTGATTATTTACAAATAAAAAATATATTTTTAAAATATACTAATTCTTGCTTTAGTAACATCATCTGTTTTTCATTGATTAGTGAGTTCTAATCACCGTCATCTAACAATGATTAGAGTTTATATTAAAAATCCCTTATTAGATACTCTGCAATACCGTAACCAATCTTTCCATCCATCTCGTATTCTGAAAGTGTTTCATGCATTGTTGACTGCTTCTTTCCATCGCCACTTGTAAATGGGAGTTTGACATTTTTGATTATTCTAGCATTGACCCTGTGCACATCTCCGTTTTTATCGTGGAGATCCATTGTGAACTTTACAGGGCTTCCATCGGAAGCATAATCTGTATCTATAACAGCTTTCATTAAAGGAATGTTCTTCCCATCCATATGGATAAATCCAGCATCCACCTCTCCTTCAGAAACTGTGAGTTTTGTGACGTTAAGTGCCAATTTATCATTGAACTGGCATGTGAGCCATATCCACATCTTTGGAGCGTTCCAGTCCCTAACACCCCATGAATGATCTCTTTCTCCGAGACCATTGATTGAATAATCATTATCTCCGACTTTGAGTTTTCCAGTTGCCTTACCGAACTGCTCAAGATGCTCCGATGCAACTGATCGAGAAATCTTTTCCTTTATCCCGCTGACACAGTCTCTGTAGTCAAAGATTTTGTTCAATGATTCAAAATCAAAATCGAAGGATACTTCAATTGGTTTCCCATTTGCAAAGTTTATTAGTTTTCCATCAAATTTTAGATTCCATTTTTTTTCAGGTGTTATCTTATTGAATTTTAAATTCTTAGCTACCAATGAATCATTGTCATATTTGTCATCATCCTTTAGGCCGATATGGGCACCATCAGGCATCATGAAAAAGCAGAACATGTTCTTTAAACACTTATTTTGTTTTAGGCCTATCCTCATAAAAGCGCATATGTCATTCTTTTTATCATAGAAGCTGAAGTAGAAACTCTCATTCCATTCGATATTGCCACCACTTGGATGGATGATGTCTGTGTCCATTATGATTCCTCCATTATGTATATGACACCGTCATTGCCATCAATCTTTACCTTCTGACCATTTTTGAATATCTTTGTCGCATTGCTTACTGCAGTCACTGCAGGGATCCCATACTCCCTTGATACAACAGCGCCATGCGATAGAATACCGCCTGTTTCAGTAATCAATCCAGAAATCTTGGAAAACACTGGTGTCCAACCTGGGTCAGTGTTAGAAGTTACAAGTATCTCTTCGTCTTTTACTTTAGGTAATTCTCTTATTGTTTCAACAACTCTGATAACACCTGTAGCAATTCCTGGGCTTGAAGAGGTTCCTGTAACTTTAAGCAAATTATCCTGCTTCTCAACGCTATCGTCAAACTCGACGTTTCCTTTCAAAAACTTTGGCGGGAGAACATTCTTGTATTTCTCAAACTCTTCTTTTCTCCTAAAAATTGTTTCTTTGTCAATGAACATGTCACCTTTCGCTATTGCAAATATCTCCTCTTTTGAGAAGAAGAAAATGTCCATCTCTGAATCAATGATGTCACGTTCTAAAAACCTTCTTCCATACTCCATGAAAAGCCTTCTCTCTCGTGTAAGCTCATGGTCAAGATAGAACCTCTGATTTTCCCTGAATATTAGATATCTCTGTGCATAATCAAGGACTTTACTGAATACCGGCTTTTTCAAAAATCCAAACTTAGTCTTTGAAACTGCATCTGTTATCTCAATTTCTGCCTTCTTTCTTTCTTCTCTCTTAGCCTTTTCAATCTCCTCTAAATCAACTTCATTAGCGTCAACTAGGCTTTTCAGGACCTCTATGACAAGAGAAGGATCATCAATCCACCTTGGATAATAAATTTCTCTTGTGTGGGATCTATGCCCATAATCCTCCATAAATTTGTTATACTTTGAAGCGTACTCCTTTAATGAGTCATTTGTTTTTAGTTCATTTAGAAAATCAGATGACGAGAGTTTTTTAATCAACTTGTAAGCATTCTTATCCTTTTTAGTTTCTTTAGCGAGCTTTGCCATCTCAATGTTCGTCACAATAGTTTTATTGTCAGGAAGGCCAGTTATCAGCTTTGAGTACAGTACCCCTGAGTTATCTCCTAGCCAATCTGTTAACCATCTCTTTAGTATTAGATTTGATCCGATGCTGTGGGTGACCACCCATACCTGATAAGCCTGTTGTGCTTCAGGAACTTTGCCCTTAAATTCAAAAACTCATTATGAAGCTCTTCATCAGTTAGCTTCTGAAAATCAACTTGATCAAATCCTTTTAGATAATTTAGGTAGTCATTAGCCCACTTAAGATAAGCACTATCAGTTGAAGTAATCTTACCATCAGGGTCAAGGATAGCTACCCTAACCTCAGCAAGAATTCTCTTGAACAACTTTGCATCAGCGTTTGCTATCCTCTCCTGCTCGTTCTTTGGGAAGTAGTTAAGGAGCTCTTTTGTCCTCCCTAGCTTTGGATTGTATGTAAAAACATCCTCTAATGCCTGTGCATTAAAGTAAACGTGCCCCTTATGTAATCTCAAGAGGTCCTTGTCCCTTAGCTCTTTGTATCCCATTATCTTTGCTCCTTCCTTGAAAACATAGTTGGATAGGTTTTCCCCAAGTAGGGAGAAGAAAAGAGGGGATGTGACATCTGCCCAATACTCATCAGAATATCCTCTGGTCCATAGAGTATTGTCTTTTTCTATTGTTGTGATCCCTCTTGATTGTAGGATTGATACACCATCATCTGAAACTGCCCACTCAATATCCTGTGGCGCATTAAAATAAGTTTCAATTTTTTCACCTAGATTTGATATGAATATTATTTCCTCATCGGTCAATGAAGATATTAGTTTTTTTTCTTCTTCAATATCATGTGCAACGCTTCCTTTATCGGATAGAAAAACTCCCTTAGCTTTGCTGCTTACCTTTCTTTCAATTATCTCCTTTGACTTCTTTTCTAATGTGAACATATCTGGACTCACTATACCAGACACTATTGATTCACCAAGCCCCCAGCTTGACTCTATAACAATCTTATCCCTATCACCTGTTATCGGGTCTGCTGTGAACATTACCCCTGCTGCCTTTGCATCTACCATGCTCTGGACTATTACCGCCATTCCTCCGTCAAGGTGTGATATTTTTGCATTGTGTCTGTAACTTATAGCCCGCTCATTCCAATATGATGCCCAACAAAGTTTAATGTGCTCAACGACATCCTTGGAATTTATATTGAGAAATGAATCCTGTTGGCCTGCAAAGGATGCTTCAGCTAAGTCTTCTGCTAATGCAGATGATCTTACTGCCCATAATTTTATTTTCTTATTTTTAGATAGTACCTTCTCTATGTCCTTTTTGATTGATTTGTCAATCTCGCCGGATAAAATAAGTCCTTTTATATTATTAGATGTTGTGGCAACACTCTTCTTATAGTCAAAGTTTGTTGCTCTCAATAGCTCGGATATTTTTTCTTTGAAGTTATTATCAGAAAGATATTTGTTATAAGAATCGGTAGTAACTACAAAACCGTATGGCACTGAAAATCCTTCGGCTTGCAACAAAGAAATATTCAAAGCTTTATTTCCAATTGATTTGAAATCATCTTTTTTTACATCAGAAAAAGGCAGTATGACATCTGACATAATAATCCCTCTTTTTTTAGTCATTTAATAATTATATTTATAAAACTTTGTTATTCTTGATTTTTATTGGATATTTTTTATATATTTTAGATAAAACCGGTTATTTTTTGTAATGCTATTCTGAATATTATTAAAATTGTTTCCATTAAGGATAAATAACAAATTGCCCTGTATTCCTATATGCATGCTCCAAAGACAAGTCTCTGTACTATCTGCAGGGGATATAAGAAACTCTGTGGCAGAGGAGTTTGTCCTATAATGGAAAAAAAGAGGATAAGGGAAGAGATTGTCCCCTTGATAAATAAGGACATATTTGGGGCATCACCATCAGCATTTTTTGTTGGGGACTGGAACTACCCGAAAGTTTTAGTTGGGCCACTTGTCCCTCCAGTTCACGAAGGCACGGATATTTTTGATCTGCCCGAAGGGTGGCATGGTAAGGAGCTGGATGAGATTATTAGATTCAGATCTCTTCTAGTTAGATCAAAAGAGTTGATTAAAGTCACAGATGCTAGGAACCCTACTGGATATCTTGAAAAAAGTCAAGAGATTGTAATGTCAAAGAAACCTGTCGACGTGGAGCTTATCCTTAAAAAAACACCTCACTTTGGTCTTGAATTTTCTCAGTTCTCTCCTCCCACGGGACCATCTGGTTTTGTCGAGAGCATTAAGATTACAGAAAATCCTAAGATTCCAAGGGCTGTTGACAAGATCACATCAGATGATATAAAGGCATCAAAAGGGATATCGATCCTTTATCATAAAGATATACCTGTCTCTCATATTTCTAAGCTACTTTCTGCAGGGTTATTGGGTGAGCAGAAGAATAGGAAGCTTGTTCCAACTAGGTGGAGCATCACAGCCACAGATGACTCTCTTTCAAAGTTCCACCTAAAAAAGGTCAAAACATTTCCAGAAATTAATAAGTTTGAAGTGTACTATCATGAGGAAGTTGGTAATAGATTTGTCGTCCTTTTATTCCCTTCAACATGGTGCTATGAATTTCTCGAGTGCTGGCTTCCAGGGTCATTATTCTTGGGAAACACTCTTGAACCAAATGTTGTTTCAGATTTTGAGCTCTTCGATGGAAGAAAGGGATATGCATCTTTGACAGTAGGTGCATATTATGCTGCAAGATTTTCAGTAACAGAGTATCTTTTTGGGAGAGGTAGGCAATCCGGTGCACTTGTGTTCATGGAGGTACACCCCAACTATCATACCCCAGTTGGTGTGTGGAGGGTGAGGGAGATAACTAGATTAGCACTTGAAAAAAAGCCTGAACAGTTTGGCACAGAACTGGAAGCAGAGAAAAGAATTGGTGAAATTCTCTCCCTTTCATATGAGAAGTATAAAGAAAAGAGCATCCTTCTCACTTTTAAGCACAAGCAAAAAACCTTATTTGATTGGATTGAGCCATGAGAAAGGCTTTTATCCTTTTTAACATCTAATTAAAGTTAGGTGCTTTTATGGAATTAAGAGAATTTCTGTCTCATGAAAAGGACATTATCAAAATTGACAGAGAGCTAGAGAAATTTGAGATGGCCAAGATTGTTCATGAGAACCCCGCTAAGATATTATGCTTTAAGGATAAGGGATATGATGTTTACTGCAATATTTGGTCTACGAGGGATCGTGTTGCAAAATACCTTAATCTAGATAAATCAAATCTTTTGTTTTCACTAAAAGAGTCAATGGACAAACCAACGCCCTATAAAGTTGTTAGTAAGGCTCCGTTTCTAGATACTGAAATTAAGAACTTTGACCTTAGAAAAATACCTATCCAATACCACTACCCAGAAGATGGTGGACCTTATGTTACATCCGGTGTTGTTTTTGTCAAAGATTCAAAGGGAAATAGAAACATGTCCTTCCACAGAATGATGGTTACAGGAAAGGACACATTTACAATAAGGATTGTCCCAAGACATCTTTTTGCTATGTACAACGAAGCAAAGGCTAAGGGAAAGGATCTAGAGATAGTCATGGCCATAGGTCTTCCTCCATATGTGCTGTTGCCGGCAGCCATGTCAATATCATATGGTATCAATGAACTAGAAATAGCAAATACTCTGAAGAAGATGGGTATAGGAAGTGAGCTTACGGCCTACAGGTTTGGTAACGGAATAGATGTGCCGGCATCATCTCAATTTGTATTCTGCGGTAAGATCCTCATGGAAGAGGGGAACGAAGGGCCTTTTGTCGATATTACCGGTACATATGATTTTGTCAGGAAACAGCCTATCGTTAAAATTGATAAGGTCTATACTGCAAAAGATGCCTTTTTCCATGCACTTATGCCAGGGGGGTATGAGCACTTTCTTTTGATGGGTATGCCAAGGGAGCCAATAATATATGAAGGTGTATCCAAGGTTGTCCCAAAGGTATATGGTGTCAGATTGACAGAAGGGGGCAACTGTTGGCTTCACGGTGTTATATCAATTAAAAAGCAGAAAGAAGGTGATGGTAAGAACGCAATTATGGCCGCCCTTGCATCACATCCTTCAATGAAGAGGGTTGTAGTAGTTGATGAGGATATAGATATCTATAACGATACAGATGTCGAATGGGCGATAGCCACAAGGTTCCAAGCGGATAAAGATCTATTAATTGTAAACAATGCAGCTGGATCCAGTCTTGACCCTTCAGTTAAAGGTGATGGAACTACAGCTAAGATGGGGATAGACGCCACAATGCCGCTAAAAAATAATGAAGGATACAAAAGGGCGATTAATTTCATTAATAAATAATTCTATTTTTCTTTATCTCTAGAAATAATCCCTATCGCTAGTAAAATTAGGGCCCCACCAATTATGGTGCCTTGAGTTACTGTTTCTCCAAGTATGAAATATGCTAGTATGCCAGCTAGCACACCTTCTGCAAGTATTATTACAGATGCCTTTGTAGCGACTAGGTGCTTTAGGGCAATACTGTATAAAAGAAATGCGCCGGCTGTGCAAAGGAATCCCAAGAGGAATAGCATCAAGAGGGAAAAGGGTGTTAATATCTCAGATCCAATAAAGAATGGCGACATTATCACACTAGCGAATAAAAACATCCAAAGTGTTGTGGTAAGGCCATCATACCTCTTCCCAAGCGCCCTTATACTTATTGTGTACAAAGCCCATCCGAACCCTGATAAGGTAGACATCACATTCCCGTAGAAATTACTTGAAACATTCATTGTCGATAGGTCATAATAAAATATGATGAATCCACCTGTGATACCAACTAATACAGATAAAACTGTTTTCTTAGAAGCCTTCTCCTTTAATAAAAAAGCAGATATAACAAGCACATATAATGGGGCCATCTGTTGGAGAAACACTGTATTTGCGATTGTTGTTGTTTTTAGGCCAATTGTGTATGTGTAGATAGTAAATGACAATAGTATTGCGGGAACAAGGAGGTATGGTATATCCTTCGCCTTTATCTTCATTGATTCTGATTTCTTAAAGATAATTCCATATACCAATAGGACGATTGTTGCGAAGAGAAATCTATAGAATACTATCATGCCCGAGTTTACTTCAGGTATCCATCTGACAAATATACCTATGATGCTCCATAAAAGAACGGCAAAAAGTGTATAGGATATACCTAAAAAATCTTCTTTAGATTCCATAAGATCAATTATTTCCTAATCTTTTTTAGATATATTAGGTATCCAAAGAATAAAACTATTACCCCTAAAAGGTAGTATGGCCACATAGGAGCGCTACTTGTGTCAGACAGCCATGTGAATAGATTTTTTGCAAAGTCTTTATTTTGCATCTCACCAAGTTTACCATTGTCAAAAATAAAAGGACTGCCGATAACTGCAACTTTTCCATTCCCTTTCTCAGATACAGCAACTACTACTACGTTTTCTCCACCAACAGGCTCAGTTCCAACAGAAAATGTGTCATTGTCCCCTTTTGCAATTGCAATAGCATTTCCTTTAATTTCTAAAGAGGCAGGTTTGTACATTAGTATGGACTCAATGCCTTCTGTAGTTGGATGTTGAATAAAATTATGTATTATTGGAGTACAACTGCATCCCTTTCTGTTTGAAGGATCATCTGTTCCATTTTTCATTATCCTTATCCCAAAAGGCTCAAGAAAAATATTCAATGAATCTCTTGATTGATCCATCATATCTTGTTCATTAGATGCAAGTAGAAGTATGCTTCCACCATCATTGACAAATTTAGTCAGGGCAGTTATCTCATTTTCATCCAAGGGATTGTTAGGATTCCACAAAACTAAAATATCTGAGCCTCTTAACGATTCTGGAGTTAGTGGAGTCTCATTAATTTTAGTCGTAAATCCTAATGTGGATAATTCTGTGAATAGGAACTGTCCACCACCTTCTGGATTCCCCCACCAATTATCCGTGTCATGATATTTATCTATCAAAATAGTTTTTTCTGCAGAAACTGCATTTAAAGATAATAATATTAGAATTGATAAAGTAAGTATAACTTTTTTCATAGAAATTAATATTTTAAACTATTTATAAGCGTTTTTAATTGGATTTCCTTTCTTTATCAGCTTCATAGAATCGTCTTTGGGCCATGATACAGTTTTCATAGACAACATTAATGTTGTTGTCCTTACAGAATATGACGGCCTCATCAGATTCAGAACCAGGTTGCATCCAGACCTTATCAATTCCTAATTTTTTACATTCCTTAACTATTTCCATTGTAATGTGGGGTGGAACTACTGTATCAACTACATCTATTTTTATTGGAACTTCGGAAAGAGAGTTATAACATTTGTCGCCTTCAACAAAATCTGCCTTCGGATTTATTGGGATTACTTTGTAGCCTGAATCTCTAAGATCCCTGTATATTATATTTCCATATTTTTCCCTGTTATCAGAAGCACCTACGATTGCAATAACATTCTTCTTATCAAGAAACTCTTTAAACTCCATACTATCATATCCTCTTCATTACTTTTTCTATCCTATCCATAGCTTCTGCAAGCTCATTTGGCGGCACATCAGCAAATGAAAATCTTACGTACCCATCCCAATTTTTTCCAAAAGAGATCCCTGGAACGCATAGTACCTTCGCTACTTTAAGTAAGAATTTTGCAAAACCTAAAGAGTCCATCTTGTATGTCGAAACATCTGAAAATGCATAATACGCGCCTTCAGGTAAATTTGAAGGAAGGCCTATTTCATTGAGTCTTTTAACAACAAAGTCTCTTCTTTTTCTGTACTCTTCAGTTGTTGCTTTTACAAAGTTCATCGATGTTATATCTTCAACAGCCTTTAATGCTGCTACTTGTATAAAATCAGGGGCACTAACTACTAGGCTATTATGTATTGGGAGAATATTATCGATGATGTCCTTAGTTGAATGCATATACCCGATTCTCCAACCTGTCATCGAATAAGCTTTAGAAAAACCTGATAGAGTAATTATATTCTCTTTTCCATACTTTGCAATACTTTCGTGTTTTTTCTCAAAGACAATATAATCATAGATCTCATCTGATATTACCAAGAAATCCTCGTTAACCGCCAAGTTTTGAAGTTTCTTTAACTGCTTTCCATCATAGATCTTCCCCGTAGGGTTGTTAGGTGTATTAATTAGGAGAGCTTTAGTTTTATCATCGATAGCTTCTTCTATCGCTTTCATGTCAAGTGAGAAGTCACCCTCTACGCATGGAACTTCAACTACATCTGCACCTACAAATCCAGCCATTATCCTAAAGAATGGATGTGACGGTGTTGGGAGGATAACTTTGTCTCCTCTCTCAGCATAGGTAAGAAGTGAAATCGAAATACCTTCACTCACGCCGACAGTGACGAGCATCTCTTCTGGAGTAGCATCAATTTTATTATACTCACGCATTTTTTTTGAAAGAGATTCTCTAAGCTCTATAATTCCTCGCGATAAGGTATACTTGGTGTGTCCCTCATCAAGGGCTTTTTTTGCAGCATTAATCACAGGAAGTGGTGTCTTAAAGACTGGTTTTCCCTGCCCCATATTTATTAGGCCCTCTACCTCTTTAGCGAGCTCATTCATTTCCTCAATACCAGATAATTTTATCTTTGAAACACCTGATGCTACTTTCACCATACATTCCACTTAGTAAAAATTATATTTAATAATTTCGGTATAAACCTTAAAAACAAATATAATTATTATAAATCATGATAGCAAGCATTATTGGTGCTACAGGATATACCGGCGGGGAACTAATAAGGCTACTTTTAAATCACGATAAAATCGAGATAGGAACCTTAACTTCAGAAAGCCACGTCGGGAAGAAAGTTGCTGATTTTCATCCTAACTTGAATGGATTAGTTGATCAGAATTTTGTCTCGCTTGATGTTAATAAAATAATTGATGAATCAGATGTCTTGTTTGCAGCTTTGCCACATGGGGCATCCAATGAGATTATCTCTAAGATATACTCAATAAATCCAGACGTTCATCTGATAGACCTAAGCGGTGATTTCAGATTTGATGATCTAGCAGTCTATGAGGAATGGTATAAAATAAAGCATACAGATCCTGAACTAAATAAAAAGGCTGTTTTTGGATTGCCAGAGCTTTACAAGGAGAAGATCAAAAAGGCTAAACTAATTGCAAATCCCGGATGTTACCCAACTAGTGCAATCTTGGGGTCAGCACCCTTACTTAAGAATAAATTGGTAAAGGATGACGTCATAGTTGACTCAAAATCAGGCGTATCTGGAGCAGGAAAAAAATTAACTGACAATACTCATTTCCCTGAAGCAAACGATAATTTCTCAGCTTATGGGATAGCTACCCACAGGCATTCACCCGAGATCCAACAGGAAATGGAAAAGCTCTTTGGTAAAAGAGTTAATCTATCCTTTACTCCACATCTACTACCAATCAATAGGGGCATACTTACAACAATATACATGACTTTCAATAATTTCATGGAGACCAAGGATGTTCTAAATCTTTATCATGAGTTCTACAAAGACTGTCCATTCGTAAGGATCCTCCCAGAAGGCAAGTTCCCACAAACAAAAGCTGTAGCAGGTTCTAACTACTGTGACATCGGAATAAAATCAGATAAGAGAACTGGCAGAGTCATAGTTGTTTCTGCAATCGATAATCTTGTCAAAGGTGCTTCTGGTCAGGCGGTCCAAAATATGAACCTGATGATGGGATTTGATGAAAAGGCCGGATTAAAAGTTGTGCCACTTTACCCATGAGGTGTAAAAATGTTTGATGACATTTACAATAATTTAGAGAATATCAAGGAAATGAAGGACAAAGTCGTTGTTATAAAATACGGCGGACACGCAATGAAAGACGAGGAACTAAAAAAAGGATTTGCTAAGGACATATCAGTAATCAAGTCATTAGGTGCATCTCCTGTTATAGTTCACGGCGGTGGACCAGAAATTACCTCAATGCTAGATAAACTTGGTATTAAATCAGAATTTTACAAAGGACTTAGGATTACAGAAAAAGACGCTGTTAAAGTAGTTGAGATGGTCCTCCACGGATCAGTTAACAGAGAGCTAGTTTCTTTAATTAATAACGAAGGGGAGAATGCAGTAGGTCTTTCAGGAAGGGACGGGAGCATAGTTAAGGTGGATAAGAAGATTGTCGATGGAGTTGATCTTGGATTTGTTGGGGACATCTGCTCTGTGAATACCTGGCTTTTGTGGACCCTACTTGATGAAGGGTATACTCCCGTTATCTCTCCAATAGGAGAAGGTGAAGATGGGGGATACAATGTTAATGCTGATGAATTTGCTTATTCCATAGCAGCTGCAATGGGTGCAGAAAAACTCTTACTTATCACAGATGTCGATGGTATCTTCCTAGACCCAAATGATCCTTCAACAAGAATTCCGCTATTAACTGAATCTGATGCCAACGAAATGATAGATTCTGGAAAGATCTCAGGGGGCATGATTCCAAAAGTTACATCCTCTATTTCAGCTTTAAAGGACGGGGTCGGTGAAGTTCACATAATAAATGGAAAGGTAAAACACATTATACTCCAAGCCTTAATTGATTCAGAAAGTTGCGGGACAAGAATAGTTCTATGATTTGTCATGTAAGGTAACGGAATCTATCAAAAAGATCCCATTTAAATTTTCAATTTTCTTTCTTGATTTTTCAATTACTATTTTTTTCTTGAAAATTGGTGCATCAATTACAAAAGTTTCGTATTCCCCGCCCTCTCCAGCTAGGTGAACTCCATATTTTTGATTTGCTTTCTTTAGTTTCTCTAGCATTTTATTGTCTATAACTTTGCCCAAGAAAGATTCATCAAGACCCAAAGCAGATACAGATACTATAATGGCTTTAATTCCATCTTTAATCAGATCTCCCATGTATTTACTAGAGTCTATTTTCCATAGTGGTGCATAATGGTATAGGCCATAATAATCAGCTATTTTTTGTACTCGCTCTCTTTGATAATTTGATTCGATAGCACCTGTAATAATCCCATCTATTTCTCTATTTTTAACAAATTCACCAATTATGTCCTTTAATTCTTCAACTTCCTTCTCTTTTTCTCCCTTAACAGTTCGTTTAACTAGTGGAATGCCTAACGCTTCAGCTTGAAAAGAAGTAAGCGATATATTGGGCACGTGAAACATATAAGAATCGTCCCTTTTGGACTCTAAAGATAGTAGAGAAACAATTTTGTGACCATCTCGCATAGCAAGATATGTAGCGTATAGAGAATCCTTTCCCCCTGAAAAAAGAGACAACATCCTCATAAACCTAATAATTCGAAAAAATTTAAATACCTTCTCCCCCATTTAATTTTATGAAGAAGATAATTGGGTCTTTGATTTTTGCAATTATTGCTCTTTCACTACTTTCTTCAACTGTCATGGCCGAAAGTAACAATATTTTGTTCTACGGGAAAGACCTTGGAAAAATTGAAAATTCGTTAAAAGTTGATCATTCTATTACTAAAACTCAAATAATTCCTCAAAATCTTTCCTCTTACAAAGTTATTGCATTAATCTCTCCTGATACGGGAATATTCCCTACAGATAATGCAAGACTACTAGAGTATGTTAATGCAGGGGGATCGCTAATTATCATAGCAGAAGATTTCACTGAGGCAAGTGTTACTACGCAGCTGAACAGACTTCTCGCACCAGTTTCTATTGAGTTTAACGTAGATAGGCTATATGATGATAACAATTTCTTTACCTATAATAATAATGTCCTTATAGATGGCGATAGCTCTTTTTTACCCTCAAAAGGAGTTTCTAGACTACTCTATGTAAATGGATGTACCCTAAAAGGGGACTTTGATGGATACCTTAGGGGAAGTCTAACGGCATATTCTAAGAATTATGATTTATTTGAAATCTACAAGAAAGGAGATAGGCCTCCTGTTTCTGGATTTATCAATTACGGTAAAGGTAAAATCATCTTAGTAGGAGACAGAACACTTTTTAGTGATACTTATGTTATCCAAGGGGATAATGCTTTATTTGTCATGAACCTCTTTGACTTTGCTTCAGAGAGATATGATTCAATTTCTGAAAGAGTGGAATACAAAGAGAAATATGACCAAGCTGCAAGTTCTTTTCTTTCAGATTTTAATTCTAAAAAAGGTGAAGGCTTCTCTGAGCTTAAGCCCAGTGAGACAGATCAAATAACTTTACTTATCCAAAAAGGAAATGACAGTTACTTGTTTGGATTGTATAAAGATGCATACACAAACATTTCTCAAGCCATCTCTAAATTTGAATCTGAAATAAATGTACTTAATACAGAATTTAATCAAAAACTTCAAGGGGCAAAAAAATTAGAGGTGGATGCGAGAAACAAGGGGATTTCAGCAGCAGACGAGGCAATATTCAATGAAGGTGTTTATTACTTAACTCAAGCTGAAAAAGAAACTAATCTTACAAAAAGAATTGAACTATTGGATTCTGCTATTCAGATCCTCCAAGACTTTGGTGAAGGCGATAGACAGCGGGCAAAGGTAGAACTGGATACGGCTGAAAACAAACTTAACGAGTCCAAAAAAACGCTATTTTATGAAAGTGATGTCCAAAAGGCTGAAGAGTATCTAAACGAAGCAAAAAAACTTTTCAACCAGGGGAACTATCCCGATGCTGTCTCAAAAGCCACAGAATCCCAAACTTATTCTGATAGGGCTATTGAAAAATACAATATACTTAAAATAGTGCTTGGCCTTGGTCTACTACTGGGGGCATTGCTTCTTTTGATAATAACAAAGAGGATTTTTTCATGGAAGAAACAAAAGGAAACTTAACCACATTTTATCGCAATCAAGTTTTTAAAACAATTAAAGAAAACAAATTTTTGATATTTTTTTCAATAGGGCTATTCTTATTTAGCTCAATTTCTGGTGTGTTTATATTCCAGGTACTACTAGATAACAACCCAGAGATCATTGATTCATTTGTTGATCAGTTTAAGGAAATGTTTGGACCTATATCTGAACTTTCTCCTTTTCAATTGTTTCTAACAATATTTTATGTGAACACTAGAACATCTTTTTTAATAATGATGCTTGGTGCCCTCTTGGGGATATTTCCTTTTATTTCCTTGTGGTTAAATGGAACAATACTTGGAATTCTTTTTGGGAAATATATCGCCGAAGGCGGAAATTATTTGGGGTTTATGATGGGCATTCTACCACATGGAATTATTGAAATACCTGCAATTATAATAGCAGCATCACAAGGATTTAGATTAGGAAAAGAAGTTGTTTCGCCACCAACTGGATTGAATAGATCTGAAGCAATTAAACTGAATATCACAAAAGGAATCAAACTATTTGTCTTAATTCTCCCATTACTTCTAATAGCAGCCGTCATTGAAGTATATATATCAACTTACCTATTCTCAACATATGGCTAAAATAGATATTATTAAGATATTATGGGAAATTCTTTTAAAGGAGAGTATTAAATTCTTTTTATGTACGATGAAGAGGAATACCCACAAGAGGAAGAAGAAGAGTACCAGAGTGCAGGTGCTGACAAGCCATTTGATGTCGTGCACAAAAACATTGGTGAAACTGTAACTCTTGTCCTAAAGGATGGACGGAAAATAGATGGTATACTTGTAGGGTATGATTTAGAGTTAAATCTTGTTTTAGAAAAAGCTCAGGTCATTCGTGGGGATGATGTAAGGGGCGTTGGTGTAGTCATTGTAAGACGAAACAACATCCTAGCCATCGAAGACCATGTTTTATTATAAATCATATATTTTCATTTAAGAAAATTCCTTTGTAGAGATCTTCATCTGTTAATGTTCTAAAGAATACGAGTTGTAAGACTCTTGCATCCTTGTATACCTTGATACCTTTTATATTTTCTACAGTAAGTAAGGATTCACTCCTTCCATTATAGCCTCTATCCCAAACAGCAGTACCGACATTTGCACCGCACCTTAAAAGTGTTGATCTGGGTCGCCCAAGAGCCATTATATCCGGGGGTATGTTAACGATTTCATTGTATAAGATCTTGTAGGAGCCTTTCTCAAGAAAGATCGAGTTATCAACAAATTCTATTTTTTCTGTTTCAGATAATTTTCTTTTTTCATTGCTAAAATCAATAGTACCTTCTGAAATTATTCTATGTACCTCTCTTACCGTCATGTCAAATCCATTTGGTGTCACCTGTGTATCAAGGTCAATATAATTTTGAATTAGGCCTCTTTTCGATATTAACTCTCTAATCTGATTCCCTGTAAGAACACAATTATCCATGCTATTCCTTAATTGAAAACCTTTTATGTATTTTGGATTAGTATTAAATGTGGAAGATAAAAAAATAAAAAATCTGCGTAATATCCTTAATACTAAGATACCAGATAGTGATATAAAAAAAATAATTAAGGGGTACGAACAAATCGGGGACATAATTATCTTATCTTTACCAAAAGACTATAAAGAATTTAGAGATTTCATCGGAAAATCATTTTACGAGGCTTTCGATTGCCAGACGGTAGTTGAAAAAGGGTCAGTAGACGGAGAATTCAGGCTCCCCCATTTTGATAAGATTTACGGAAATGGATTTGTTACAGTACATAAAGAAAATGGAATCCTCTACAAAATTGATTTGTCCAAGATAATGTTTTCAGCAGGGAATATTGCTGAGAGGATAAGGATGGGGCATGTCACTTTAGCTAATGAAGTTATTATTGACATGTTCTCAGGTATTGGGTATTTTACATTGCCTATGGCAAAATATGGTAAATCCGTTGTATGGGCGCTTGAAAAAAATCCCAATAGCTATAATTTACTTGTAGAAAATATTAAATTGAATAAGGTATCCGATAGAGTTCATCCAGTCAATACAGACTGCCTTGATTTCAATCCAGAGTTTAAAGCAGACAGAATTGTGATGGGGTATTTTTCTGATGATGAGAAATTTCTTTTAAAGGCATTAGACCTGATAAAAGATGGCGGCATAATACATTATCATAATACAGTTCCTGAAAATACTGAGCCCTCTATCAAGGAAAATATCCAAAGGATATTGTCAAAAAAAGGAAAGGAACTTGAGCCAATTTATTACAGAAGGATTAAAAAATATTCTCCGGGAGTTTGGCACATCGTTTTTGATTTTAAAGTAGTTTAATAAATTCTTTTTTTCCTTAGTTCATCTAATGATTCGTAGTAATTCTGTCTTTCCTGAGCCACTCTTGTTTTCTTTATCATTTCGAGAACTATCTTTTTCTGTTTTTTTGTTTCCCGTTCCTTAGAATCTAATACCAATACATATATCCCAATAAGAAAAATGAAAGAAATAAGTAAGGAGAGAGTTAATAGCATAGCAGGTTTATTGATAGTGCTGAAATATATAGAAAAATATCCTCCCAAGGTTATACCTAGCACTAGAATGCATATGCCAATTACTCTTTTGATCATTTTACTTCTCCGATTACATCCTTATAGATTGTCTTATTTTTATAATTAATGGTAAAATCAATTCGTTTTTTAATAATATATTAATCAATATGATCTATTTTTCCGATAACTATTTTAAACATAAGATGTTTGTTTATTTTGTGTGCGATCATAAAGACTATACTGTCCTAAAAAATAGGGGAAGACAAGAACTAAGAAAATGTAATGTTTGTGGTGACGTTTATACCTCGATATTGGAAAAAAAAGTCAAAATCAAAGTGACTGTAGTTATCTCTCGTTTTGAAGAATCAGAAAAGAAACTTATAGATGTTGATGAAAACAAAATATTTCAAGTAGGAGATATTATAGAAATTAAAAAGAAAAAGTTCCTAGTCAACCACATAGATACAAAAAGAAAAGCCGATTCAGCTTTGGCTAAGGATATCCAGACCCTATACTTAATCCCAGAAGATCTGCCCGTTGTTCTAAAGATTACCTTAAGAGATCAATTTGGCTTTTCATCACTTAAGGCATTTGCAGACAAGGATGAAGTTTTTACTAAAGGAGACAATATTACAATTGATGACATCGATATGACAATTGAAAAGATATTGGCTGCCCATGGATATGAACCATCATCTATAGCAACTGATATTAGAAGAGTTTACTGTTCATACTCGTCAAAAAAAGGAAGGCGGCTTGATGTCGCAGATTAATGAAGATAGAGAGAAATTGATTAATGCCCTTGAGAGGTATGGGTACATAAAAAGTGATATTGTAAAAAAAGCTTTTCTAAAAGTTGACAGAAGCAATTTTATTCCAGATGATAAAAAAAATGATGCTTACAGGGATACGCCTCTTTCTATAGGGTGGGGACAAACTATCTCTGCACCTTCTATGATAGCTATAATGCTTGAGGTATCAGAACTAACAAAAGGCGTAAAAGTGCTTGAAATTGGGACGGGATCCGGCTACAACGCAGCACTTATAGCAGAAATATGTGGTGATGAAAACGTTGTCACAATTGAAAGAATTCCAGAAGTTTACAGCTTTGGCCTTACTAATTTAAGAAGGGCTGGCTATAAAGTCAAAGTTGTCCTTGGAGATGGAACAAAAGGACACGAAGAGGATTCTCCATATGATCGGATAATAGTGACTGCAGCAGCACCTAATATACTAGATAGCTGGAAAAATCAGATTACAGATGAAGGCATGATAATCGCACCAGTTGGTGCTGAGAGGCATTACCAGGAATTATTAGTCCTGAAAAAAGAAAAAGATGGAAGATTTAAAACTATAAAGCATGGTGGTTGCGTTTTTGTCCCATTGGTAGGGGAGCAAGGGTGGAAGGAATAATGAGGTTCATAGAGTACGGCACTATTAAAAAAAAGGCAATAAATAGATTTGCCCTAGTTTACCCTGATGTTTACAGAGCAGGAAATTCAAATCTTGGGCTTCATTATGTTTACAATATTGTCAATGAGCATCAGGACTTCTCAATTGAAAGATTTTTCTTAGATTTTGAAAGGTCAATAGAAACTCAGGATATGATGAAAAATTTTGATTCAATATTATTCTCCTTAAATTATGAATATGGAATAATCAATCTTCTTAAGATTCTAAAAAAGAATAACATACCCATCTTAAGAGAAAATAGAAAAGAGAAATTGATAATTACTGGTGGTCCGCTTAATATTAATCCTTTTACCCTTCAGGATGTTTATGATATTGCATTTATTGGTGATGCAGAAGGATCTCTAGTTGAATTTTTGGATATCTATTCTGGGCTCGATGATCCCAAAAAACAGATAGAAGAGTTTGGAAAAATAAAGGGATTGTACATTCCTGAAATTCACAATGAGAACAAAATCAAACGAAGGACAGAAAATCTTGATTACCACCCGCTTTATGAACCCATTCAATGGGGGGACTTTGAGGAGTCCTTCAATAAAACATTTCTTTTAGAAGTATCACGGGGCTGTAGAAGCAGATGCTCATTTTGTTTGACTGGGAATGCTTTGGGGCCATATAGAGAGAGAAAAAAAGATGAGCTTGTTCAGATTATAAAAGAAGGCCAAAAGAGAACAAAGTTTGAAAAGATTGCATTAATTGGATCTGACATGCCTTCTTCTCTAGACGAGATAATAAAAAACTTAAGTGAGTTAGGATTCCAAATAGCTCTACCTTCCCTTAAACTCAGAGATATCAGTAGTAGCACTATTCCATTATTGGGACAGGAAACTATCACTTTAGCCCCAGAATCTTCTGAGTCACTTAGATTTCAGATAGGAAAATGCTTCAAAGATGAAGAGTATTTTGAAAAGATTAATCTGATTAAGAAATACTCTAAATCTGTAAAACTATACTTCATATTTGGTCTCCCAGGTGAAGAACAAAAAGATCTTGATCAGATTATAAATTTCATAAAAGAATCAAAGAAACTAATCAGAACAAAATCTTCATTCAATCCATTTGTCCCTAAACCACATACACCTTTTGAAGATCATATTTTTGATTTTTCTGAATTAAAAGAAAAGGTGAAATATATCAATTCTAACATAAAAGATGCGAGAATTGAAGATTTGAAAAGTGCATTTGTCCAGTATGCCATCTCTCTCGGGGGTCGAGACATAGGAAAATTTATTATTGATGCAGTTGAAAATAATGGAAATATAACTTATTCATCATTTACCAAAGCTATGGAAAAAGGAGAAATAGAAATCCCATCTAATAAAAAGGAGTGGAAAAGAATTGAAGTATGAATTTGATTTAGCACCTCTTTTGGATAAACTAAATAAATTAGGGATAAAAAGTGTAGGGTTGGTATTGCCCGAAGGATTAAAGATGTATGCAGATTATATCTCCAGTGAACTCAAAAAACAAGGTCTTGAAGTAATAGTTTCAGGTAACTTTAACTACGGAGCATGCGATGTCCCTAATCTAGATTTCGATGATATTTGTGACTGTTTAGTTAATTTTGGGCATGCGCCTTTACCTGTAGAGAGCAATATACCCATGCTATTTGTTGAAGTTGATTTTATTTTTCCTTATATGGACGTCTTGAAAAATAATTTAGATTTAATCAAGAAGGAGGGACAGAAGATAGGCCTCATATCCACCGTTAATTATGTCAAAGAGCTTCCCAAAGTAAAGGAATACCTCGAGAGTGAAGGGCTTGAGGTTTTTATCGGAGAAGGCGACAATAGAGTTTCATATCCTGGCCAAGTTTTGGGATGTGACTTTTCATCTGCGACAAGTATTTCTGATCAAGTTGATTTCTTCATATTCGTTGGAGAGGGAAGGTTCCATCCACTGGGTGTGGCTATATCTACAGATAAAAAAGTTTTTGCATTTGATTGTGATGGCATATATTCTTTGAATGATTATAAGGATAAGATTCTAAAAGAGAGATTTGGTGCCATTTTTAGGGCCAAAGATTCAAAGAGATTTGGATTGATAGTTTCATCTAAAAAGGGACAAAAGAGGTTAGGACTAGCAAAGATACTAAAGAAAAAGATAGAAGATTCTGGGTTAACGGCAGATATAATCTTGATGGACGAAGTTTCACCAGATAAGATCTATGGATTTGATTACGATAGCTATGTTGTTTGTGCGTGTCCTCGGATTGGAATTGATGATGCAAAAAGATACAAAAAGCCTCTGTTGACACCAAAGGAGCTTGAAATAGTTCTTGATGGAAAAGAAGAGTATGTTATGGATCAGATTGACCAAAATGATTTTTAGAAGTTAATGACGATATATAAATTCGGCAATAAGGGAAAGTTTTAAAAATTGTTAGTCACTATTGATAACTAAGGTGTACCTATGAATAAGAAATATATTTCTTTAAGTATTGTATTGTTAATAGCTATTGGCACGTTGCCAACTCTTTTTGGGCAAACCCATCTTGAGGAGATTGTCTTAGCTCCAGAGATGCCTTTTGATTGTGCAAGCATAAAATTAGTTGCATCTGAGAGTGTAACTTTAGGGCCTAATCAAGGAGAAGATCACGATATTCCATATGTTTCTGACGATTGTTTCTATCTACTCCTCGTAAGGGGATGTACCACTGCATGTCAAGAAGACGACGGGAAACCGTGCGCAGTATTTTATTATGTAGTTGACTTTGTGGATCCAGAAGAAAATGATTATATTTCAGGTGAGCAATACCCATGTGAAGGTGAGTGCATACAAGATATTGGAATTCTTCTACCTGGCTCAGCTTGGAAAGAAGTAGAAAAGATTCAAGTCAGAACACTAACTGGTGAGTGTGGCATAGAGTATTCTTGGGAATTTTACTCAATTTGCCCATGTGAGAAGGGAAAACAAGCACTTTATCCAAAAGTTGACATCGAACAGTTCTCTGTAACAGGTGGGCCAACATTAATTAAAGACGGAAAAATCCTATCTGGATTTAACGTTGCTCCTGGTGTACAACAGACAATGATTCAGATAGAAAACAGAGGATTCTTCACACAGAATGATGCCAAAGTAAAATTCTTGGGATTACCACAAGGTGTAACTGTTGAAATCACTCCAAACACTCAGAAGATCAAAGCACACAAGCTAGGAACTTACCAAGCAACATTCACAGTCGGCACAGATGTTCCTTCAGGCACATACAAAGTTGCAATGATTGCATATTCCGATAAAGGAGTATTTGATACAATTCAAATGGATCTTATAGTTCCATAAACACTTTATTTGTTTTTTATTCTATTTTTCTAATCAGAAACACTTATAAATGAACTTTAAATTCTTAAGTTTAGTAGCATTACTAATTTTGAGAGGGCACTTGCTCAATTCTGAACATTTCGCTTTTTCTACGGGCAATGCTGAATTTATAAGAGGTTAATAAATGAATTTTGAAAACTTAGGTTTAAGTAGCCAGCTACTTCAATCCATAAAAAAATTAGGATTTAATACTCCAACGGAGATCCAGATAAAATCTATACCTGATATAATGACAGGTAAAGACATAATCGGTGAATCTGCAACAGGCTCAGGTAAGACCTTGGCATTTGGATGCGGCATCATCGAGCAAGTAAAACCAAAACAGGGATTACAAGCACTGGTCCTGACTCCAACAAGAGAACTTGCAGAACAGGTAAAGGAGTCAATAAAGACACTCTCTTCTCAGTCAAATTTGAAGATTGTTCCAGTTTATGGTGGAGTTTCAATAAATCAACAGATTAAAGACATACCAAAAGCAGAAGTTGTCATTGCTACACCCGGTAGATTATTAGATCACTTAGAAAGAGGGACAATTAATCTTTCCAAGGTCCAAATTCTAGTATTAGATGAAGCTGACAGAATGCTTGATATGGGATTCTTAGATGATGTCGAACAAATTATTGAAGAATGTCCAACAGATAGGCAGACTTTATTCTTCTCAGCAACAATATCAAAAGAAATCAAAAAATTAGCCAACAAATACATGATTAAACCAGTTAGCGTAACAGCAGAAAAAATGGTTGATCCAGAAAAGCTAAAACAAGTTTACTATGAAATCCCAAAAAATATGAAGTTATCCCTCCTAATACACTTATTGAAAAATGAAGAATCTGATCTTACAATGATCTTCTGTAATACAAGAAACACAACTGATTATGTTGTGAAAAATCTTAAAGCCAACAACATTAAGGCCATAGCTATCCACGGCGGATTAACACAGAATAAGCGTGCAAAGAGTATCAAATTGTTTAACGATGCAAAAGCAGGTGTTTTGGTATGCACAGATGTAGCTGCAAGAGGGCTTCACATCGACAATGTTTCCCACATCTATAATTACGATATCTCAAACGATTCCAATGACTATGTCCACAGGATAGGAAGAACAGCAAGAGCCGGCGAATCAGGAAAAGTCATAAACTTATTGACAGAGAGAGACGAAGAGAACTTCTCTAAAATACTTTACAGCTATCCATCATTTACAATCGAGAATGTCGAAAGGCCTTATTTGAAAAAGATAATGCCTGTCGCTGTAGATAATGAGAGACATTCATACGGCGATAGAAGACACTCTTCAGGTGACAACAGAAGGCATTCACAAAAGAGAAATAAATCCAGAAGTTTCCCAAAAAGAAACTAAAATTTATTTTTTTTATATTTTTAATAGTTAGATTTAATTATCTAGAAATCTAATACTACCTCATGGAAGGGGTAAAAAAACATTTTGAAGAAGAAGCTCAAGAATTTGATACCACTATTCTGAAATTAGTTCCTTATTATCCTCAAATGATTCAAGCTTTAGTATCGGCTATTCCGTTTAAAGAATCAGAGAAAATTAATATAATCGATTTAGGATGTGGAACAGGTTATATATCAATGAAACTAAAAGAGAGGTTTCCTAACTCCAAACTTACTTGTCTTGATTTTGCTGAGAATATGATTACTCAAGCTAGGATTAGATTGAAAAAATACGACTCTATAATCTTTTATAATGAGGACTTTAGAAAATTTGAATTTGATAAAACTTATGATGTAGCAGTTTCTTCGCTTGCTCTTCATCACCTAGAAACTAAAAAAGAAAAAAAGAAATTCTATAGCAAAATATTTGATTCTCTAAAATCACGCGGTGTATTCTATAATGCAGACATTATCCTTAGTTCAAACGATTATCTTCAGAAATTATATATTTCTAAATGGAAAGAATTCATGTCCAGGACAATATCTACCAAAGAAATTGAAGATACATGGATGACAAAGCACCACAAGGAAGATCACCCTGAGATATTGTTGGATCAATTAGAATGGCTCAAAGAAATTGGATTTACAGATGTCGATGTTGTATGGAAATACTACAATTTTTCGGTCTATGGTGGAACTAAACCAAAATGATATCTAAAGAAGATTTTTGGGTATTGAAATAACAATTCCCTCAACATCCTTCTTGTACAATATTTCTCTATTCTTATTAAAAATCAATTTAATTCTATGGAAAGGGATTGTTGTTGTTTCAAAATGAATTCCGCTTCTGTCAAAATTGGAGATATCAATACATCTTAAATATCTCAAAGTAGGTTTTCCTTCTACCCAATGAAGGTAGCCTATCCCATATTCTCTTTTATCTTCTCCTCCATAAAATATCTTTGAAAGGATATTCATTGATTGATTCACACAAATATATTGTTTTTAATGTATTAAACTTTAATTGGAGTTTAATTAAATTTATATATCTATAATCAAAATAGTAACCATGGATGAAAAAAAATTAGAGAATATATTCGAAATACCAATGATTATTTTTGGTCTTCTTGTACTACCTGTTTTATATGTTCAGATTACAACGACAAATCCAACATTAAGATTCTTAGCATATATATTTGATATTTTAATCTGGCTTGCATTTGTCATAGAGTATGTTGTTCAGATATCCTTTGCAAAGAATAAGAATGACTATGTGAAAAATAATTGGCTTAATCTATTCATTATTTTAGTGTCGCCACCTTTGCCTCTAAAAGCACTGAAAGGATTTGAATCTTTGAGACTAATAAGAGTTCTTAGAGTATTAAGAATATTCGTAGTTTTGGGTAGAGGAACTAAAGGATTTAAAAAATTCTATGCCAAAAATTCTATTAACTACATTCTCTATTTGACTGCCATTCTTATTTTTATATGCGGATTCATCTTTTCCATATTTGAGAAAGGGAAATCATTTTTTGATGGAATCTGGTGGGCCATTGAGACAGTATCAACAGTTGGTTATGGGGACATTGCACCGCTTACAACGGGCGGTAGGACAATTGGGATTATATTAATCTTTTTAGGTATTGGATTTATGTCAATGCTTACAGCTGCAATATCTGCATATTTTGTAGAAAAGGACTCTAACCAGGATACAAAGGAAATACTTGCCAAACTTGACTCAATTAGCAAAGAATTAGAAGAACTAAAGAAAAACAAGTAAGTGGACTGGGTGGGATTTGAACCCACGGCCTCTCCCATGCCAAGGGAGTGCGCTTCCACTGCGCTACCAGCCCCTAAATTTTACTTTATAATTCAATTTATAAAACTAATGGAAACTAATAATTTTGATAATATAGCCAAAAAAGAAGAACCTAATTCTTAGTAAGTTCTCTTCCCATCTTTATAAGTTTCAAAACTTTGTAAACACTTTCTTCAGAAGGAGCCACAATGAAATCATCAGAGGCCTCTATTCTATCAAGACCTAGTATTTCTATTGCCTTAATTATTTCATTTACTTTCGGTGATGAATCATTGGAGACTTTAGCCCAGTAACTCTGTAGGTCATATATATTTAGAATTTTTGCTTCTAGATCTCTGTATCTAACTTCAAGTTCTGAAATTTTATACTCTTTTGAGTTTATTTCTTTTTTAAGCTCAGAGTTCTCTAACTCTATTTCATTCTTTTCAACATTTATTCTATCGAGAGTACTTTCCAATGAGTTAACTAGTTCCTTCTCACTAACAAATCCTTCTAAAGTCTGCTCAAGAGAATCATTTTTGTTCTTAATATCTTGGTTTTCAATCTTTAAAGAATAAATTTCCTTTTCTAGAGAGCTAATAAATTTGTCTTTCTCTATTGAAGAATCAATTGATTTTAGGGATTTTAACCCAATTCTAATAAGACTATTCTTAATTTCTTTTGATATTAGAGAAATATCAGCATTTTCAACAGTATGTCCTTTTGGGAATTTAATTTTTTCAATAAGAATATCTTTGCCTTTGAGTTCTTCAAACAATCTTTCAGAGAGATCTCTACCTGGTCTATCAGCATCTGTTGCAACTAAAACAATATCAGAACCAAGAGTTGATTTCTTAGCGATCTCAACATTAGTAGTAGGGATTATAGCAGAAATAGTGACTCCAAATTCTGAGCCCAAGGCTAAATCTTGTATAGCCTTCGACAAAGTCTCAACATCTGAAACTCCTTCTACAATAATTCTAGTATCAATCATTGTCTTTTACACCAATTGTAGCTTCTCATCTTTGCAGATCTACCAAAGCCACATGATGCACAGATACCATGAGAAGCATGATATGAACTATTACCACACCTTCTGCATCTCACATGTGTTTTCTTGTTCCTCTTACCGTAGGAAGGTGTACCTTTACTCATATTAATCCTCCAAACTTGGTGAAATCAAAACAACGTTGTCTCCTCTTACAACAACATGTCCAAGCTTTCTTACAGATTCTCCGTTCTGAAGTTCTTCAGCGGCCTCCATTACTAAATTCATATGAATGTCATAACCTTTTAGAGTTCCTCTGAACTCTCTGCCGCCTTTAAGCTCTACTAGGACATTGGAATCCAAAGCTCTGTGTATGATGTCGAGTGGTCTTTGAGCCAATATATCACCTAATATGGAATCAGATTAAAATAGTATTTAAAGTTAACGGCGGCATTTTCTCAAATTACCTTCCCTATAAACTTAAATAGATAAAAAAGATTTAAAAGACTTATATGAAGAAGAAATCGCTTCATGATCTAAAAAAAGGAGAAATAAAAGATATTCTAAACTCTATTAACAACCTCTTTGGGGATAGTATCTCTAAGGAGATGGGAAATAAAGCTTCTTTTAAAACTACTACGCTTGATGAAGGCATTGATATAATCTATGTAAATGATACCAACTCCTTCATAAAAATTGGTAATAACTTTATCCCGTCTTTGAAGCTCTTAATTTCTCTACCTAAAGAAAAGATACCTAGAAAAATTGTAATTGATATGGGCGCTGTACCATTCATTTCAAAAGGCGCGGACGTCATGAGGCCAGGTATTAAAGAAATCGATCCTCTAATAGAAAAAGATGGACCTGTTATTGTAGTAGATGAAAGACATGGTAAACCTATCGCTGTTGGGATTGCTATGTACAATTTTTCTGAAATGAATTCAATGAAAGAGGGAAAGGTAATAAAAAATATTCACTTCATTGGAGATAAAATCTGGCAGGGCATTTGATTACTTTACTGTTACTGACTTTGCAAGGTTTCTTGGCTTATCAATTGGAAGCTTCTTTTTTCTTGCTATGTAATAAGTAAGAAGTTGTCCTATAATTACGGCCAGAATAGAGAATTTGCCATCATTAATTGTTATGTCTAGTTTGAAATCAGAATCCATCATATTGGCTATTGTTATGACTCTAGCTCCTCGGGCTTCTACCTCTTTGGCATTGGAGTACATGTCAAAATCTTTTCCCGGTATCAATGCGATAACAGGGGTTCCAGGTTCTATTAATGCAATAGTTCCATGTTTTAGCTCCCCACCCATCATACCTTCTGCATGTATGTAAGATATCTCTTTTAGTTTCAGTGCCATCTCTCTAGAGGGTGGATAAGAAAGTCCTCTCCCAATAATGTATATGTCCTTCTTTTCGTAAAGCTCATCAGCCATCTTTTTGATGAGGTCTTCATTTTCTTTTATGACATAATCAATTTTATTCGGTATAGTCTTCATGTTAACTGAAAACCCTAATAACCAAGATAAGTATAAGAGTGAAACAACCTGATTTGTGAATGTCTTAGTTGCAGCAACACATATCTCAGGGCCCGCATGTATTTCGAGAGATATGTCGGACATCCTCTGTATTGTTGAGTGTGGAACATTCACAAGTGAAACAATCTTTGCACCTCTCTCTTTTGCCCACTTAGTTGCAGTAACAACATCCATAGTTTCTCCGCTTTGGGATATTGCTATGAAAAGTGTATCCTTATCAACAAGCATAAAATTTTGGAACTCACTTGCAATTAAGGTATGTGCATTAATTCCTATTCTATTAAGAAAGTATACTCCTAGAAGTGATGCATAGTAAGAGCTTCCGGCAGCTGTAAAAACTACTCTTTTTGAATTTTTTACAAGTTCAGCAATCTTTTTGATTTTGTCATGTTGTTCTCCATCTAGAGAATTAATCAGTCTTTGTGTTGCTATTGGCTGCTCATGAATCTCCTTTATCATATAATGTGGGTAATTCTGAACAGATTCTTCCTGAGGGATAGACCAAGTAAATTCATAAATTTCTTTTTTCAGTGCTTTTCCTGCGCTATCATAAAAAGAGTAGGTATCAGGTTCAATAATGGCAAATTCGCCGTCCTCAAAAAATATCGCCTTGTTTGTGCTATCAGAGAACGCATAGATATCAGATGCTAAATATAATCTATCATTACCTATTCCCAAAACAAGGGGGGAGTCTTTCTTTATTGCATATATCCTATTTTTTCCCTTTTCAATCACAAGGATAGCATATGTTCCTTGGGTCTGGGAAATAAATGATTTTATTGCATCAACCATATTCTTTGATTTCAATTCTTCTTCGAGAAAGTGTGATATTACCTCAGAATCAGTATCAGTTATGAAAATATGTCCTTTTTCAATAAGTTCCTTTTTTAACTCTTGATAATTTTCAATAATTCCATTATGAACGGTAAAAATATTTTCATTACAATCCCAATGAGGGTGAGAATTTATTTTTGTCACGCCACCATGAGTAGCCCATCGTGTATGAGAGATGGCGCATGACGTAGTGGAATCCTTAATCTCATCTAAAAAATTTGATATCTCGCCAACACTCTTTTCAACTTTACCCTCAATAGTTGCGTATCCGACAGAATCGTATCCTCTGTATTCAAGTCTTTTTAGAGACTTCAAAAGGTCGTTTTTTATGGATATTTTTTGATGATTTATAATGCCAACGATTCCACACATTATACCACATCATTAAAGCCACAACTAACTATTTTAAAGTTTCGGGTGAAACACTTATTTCATAATTTTAATTCTAGGCCCTAAAGCCTCATAAATTCAAAAAAACGCCTAATCAAGCTTTATTCAATTTCTAAAGTTTTTAGAAGCCATAAAACCTTTTAAATCTTTAATATTCTTATATCTTTAATGAACGAGCATCTAAAATCCATGATTGATGATAATACCTTTAACGAAAAGATTGAAGAGGTAAAAGAAACTCATTCTTCTTATATATTTCTCACTAAAAAATATGCTTATAAAATAAAAAAAGATGTCAAATACTCATTTCTTGATTATTCAACTCTGGATCAAAGAAAATTCTTCTGCAAGGAAGAGTTTAGGATAAACAAACTATTGAGTCCTGATGTTTATATTAAAGTTTCAGCCCTTGTAAGAGAAGGTAATAAACTTGTTCTTTCAGATAATGGATTACCACTTGAATACACAGTTGTAATGAAAAGAATTCCTGAAAGATATATCATGAGAACTCTTATTGAAAAAAACAAAATATCTAAGGAGAATATTGAAGAGATAGCATTAAAGACCCTACTATTTCACAAAATGTCTAAAGTTGATTCTACAGGAAAATATGGATCCTTAGCTAACATTAAAAAGAACGTTATGGATAACTTCAAAGACCTTGAATGTTACATAGGTGATTTGTTCTCAAGTGATGAATTTAATACACTTATTGGAAAAAATCTCGATTTCATGGTTAACAATACCGCCCTTTTTGATAAGAGGATCAAGAAGGGTAAGATTGTACAAACACATGGCGACCTTCACTCTGGGAATATATTCGTTACACCAAAAGATACCTATATATTCGATGCAATTGAATTCAATCCCGGGATAAATACAACTGATGTTGCAGCCGAGATTGCATTTTTATGTATGGATTTAGAATTTCTTGGACGAGAAGATCTTTCTAAAATATTTTCTGAGAAATACATATTGGAAAGCAATGATAAAGAGATTCAAAAGCTTCTTTCTTTCTATAAGGGATACAGGGCATGTGTGAGAGCAAAAGTTTATGGGTATAGAATATCTGATGAGAACTCAGCCAGAGACTTAACAAAAAACTACTTTTATCAAGCTTTAAAATATGCGGGGGAGTTAAAGTGAGTATTTTAGATGCAGCCGATAAGATCAAATCTAATCTTGATAAGGAAGAGATGCTAAATTTCTTGTTTAGTTTAATTGAAACAGAAACTGTAAACCCGCCTGGCAATGAATATCTTTTGCACGACATAATCATGAAATGCATGAAGGAAATAGGGGCTGAAGTTGAGATTATAGCCAAAGATGAAAAAAGACCTAATTACATTGGAAAGATTGGTACTGGTAAACCAAGCGTAGCCATATTGTCCCATATGGACGTTGTCCCCCCAGGTGAAGGCTGGACTAAACATCCATTCCAACCATATGAAGAAGATGGTAAGATTTACGGTAGAGGGGCTCTCGATAATAAAGGGAGTCTTGCAGCATCATGGGCCGGCATTAAAGCTTTAATAAAAAGTGGACTCGAGTTTAAAGGTACAATATATTTTTGTGCTGTTTCGGATGAAGAGATGGGTTCAGATTATGGTGTAGAATACCTAATGGAAAAAGGATTCAAACCTGATTATGCAATAGTTCCAGATAGCGGCACAATTGATGAAGCAATTATAGGGGAGAAAGGTGCAGCATGGTTTGACCTAGAAAGTTATGGAAAACAGGCCCATGGCTCTACCCCGGAACTTGGGATCAATTCGATTATTAAAGTATCAAAATTAATTGCGGATTTTGAAAAATTTGACTTCAATCTAAAATATGACAATAGATTTACCCCTCCAACTATTAACGTAGGTATGATATCGGGAGGAAATGCACCAAATATAGTTGCTTCAAGATGCAATGTTACAGTGGATGTCAGGTACCCTTACGGAATAACTGAGGAGATGGTCAAAAAAAGATTATCTGAAGTAATAGAAAATCTAAAGAAGAAAGACAAGGATGTCGATATACGACTTGGTGAAATTAAAACTAGACACTTACCTCATGTAATAGATAATGAAAATGATTTGGTAGAAGCCTTCAAGAATACAGCTAGTGAAATTGGAATGCCTATGAGATTTGCAACATCGTCGGGAATAACTGTCGCAAAGATATTAAGTCTAAACGGTGTGCCAGCAATTGCTCATTCACCTGATTCTGATCACACTTGGCATATATCTGATGAATATGTAAGAATAGAAAATTTGGAAAAATGTGCAGTTTTATGGGCGACAGTCATATATAAATTAATTAAGTAACTATCTTCCTGCATAGTATTTGTCTAAATAGAATCCATAATTCTGTTCAATTTCTTTTTGAACTTCATTCTTAAATTCCTCTGCTTTCAGTAACCCTTTATCTTCAAGTTTCTTTAACAAAAGATTAAGGAATACTTCTTGGTAAGAAAGTTCAAAAACGATCCTAGACATAATTTCGTTGGGAGGGGCCATTGGTATATTATAATTGTCACTTGTTTCTTCCATTAAATCACCACTTGAAGCTATCAATAAACTTTTAAAAGGTTTCTTATATCTCTATATAAAGCATTGTTCTAGAAGTGAGATAGTGGATTACAAGAAGGAAGCTAAAGAAATAGTTGAAGGCATAATCATTGCCGTATTGCTTTACCTAGTCATTAGTGTGACTCTATCATATGCTTTAAAGGTTGACAATCCTGTAGCGGTAGTCATATCCGGTAGTATGGAACCAGTTTACTATAGGGGCGATATTATAGTGATTAAGGGAACAAACCCAGAAAACATCCAAATAGGGGATATTATTGTTTACAAAAGACCATATCAGGATATACCTATAGTACATCGTGTAATTAATATTATAGAAGAAAATGAAAAACTGTATTTTGTAACAAAAGGAGATAATAATCCTTCTGAAGACACATACTTTGAGAATGGTACCAAGTATCCTGGAGTTCCAGATCACGCTGTCGTTGGGAAAAGTCTTTTTAAAATACCTAAACTCGGGTATGTTACAATCTTCTTCAAGCGGCTCATTGGAGTTAGGATATGAGAAGGTCACCTTCGCTAGCTGTTGATATTATAATTTTTTTTAATGATAAACTCGTCCTTATAAGAAGAGGCAGAGAACCTTTTAAGGATTTTTTTGCCCTGCCTGGTGGCTTTGTAGAATATGGTGAGTCAGTTGAAGATGCAGCCTTAAGAGAATCAAAGGAAGAGACTGGATTAGATATTCATGGATTATCTCTTCTAGGGGTTTATTCTGAACCAAATCGTGATCCTAGAGGACATACAGTCAGTGTTGTTTTTTATGGTAAAGGCAGTGGAATCCCAAAAGCAGGAGACGATGCTAAAGAAATATTCTTGTTTGAATTAAACTCTATCCCAAATAATTTATCATTTGATCACAATAAAATAATAAATGATTTTCTTAAGTTAAAACGAGGGGAAGTCCATAATAGATAATAACAATATATCTGAAATTTTGGGTATACTCAGAGAAGAGATTAAAAAATTCTCTGTCCCTATAGTAACTGAAGTAGCTTCAGACAGGGACCCATACAAAGTCCTAATCTCATGCGTGCTAAGTCTTAGAACTAAAGATGAAACTACAAAGAGGGCGTCACTAAGACTTTTTGAAAAAGCTGATACTCCAAAGAAGATGATAACTCTTGAAGAGCTTGAGATCCAGAAACTTATCTATCCTGTAGGATTCTATAAAACTAAAGCAAAAAGAATTATTGAGATGTCAAAAAAATTACTTGATGATTACAATGGAAAAGTCCCTGATGAAATAGATGAGCTATTGAAATTAAAAGGTGTTGGGAGAAAAACTGCCAACATAGTTGTCACTCTGGGCTATTCTAAGCCTGGTGTATGTGTTGATACCCATGTTCATAGGATATCCAATAGATGGGGGTATGTAAAAACAAAGAATCCTTTCCAAACTGAGTTTGCCTTAAGAGAAAAACTTCCCCAGAAGCATTGGATAGAATACAACGATATCCTTGTTACATATGGGCAAAATGTATGTGCACCGATAAGTCCAAAATGCAGTATATGTCCAATAGAGGAATATTGTCCGAAGATAGGTGTTAATAAACACAGATAAAAGATAAGAATGGTGGGCCCGCTGAGATTTGAACTCAGGACCTCCCGGTTATCAGCCGGACGCTATAACCAATCTAAGCCACGGGCCCGTGTATATCAGGCAAATATAAACAACGTATTTAAGATTTTCGTTTATCTAGGTGTATATGAGGATATTAATCTCAGGTGTACCGGGTGTTGGGAAGACCTTAATATCAAAAAAGGTCGCAGAAACATTAAATCTCACTTATATAAATATAGGTGAATTTGCTAAAGAAAATTTTGAATTCCCAGTTGAAGAAGATGAAATTATCATTGATGAAGAGGCAGTTGAAAATAAACTTCTTGGGCTTGATAACGTAATAATAGACTCTCACATACCCTTCAAAGCAGATAAAGCGATAATTTTGCGATGTAACCCTAAAATTCTTCTGGAAAGACTGAATCTGAGGGGGTATTCAAAGAGAAAGATTCAAGATAATCTTATGTCAGAGGTTCTTGATTATGAGATTTATGCTGCAAAGGAGATCTTTAGTGATGAAGACATTTACGAAGTATTAAGCGAAGATGTCAATGAAACTATGATTGAAGTAATGAATGTTATTAATGGCCAAGGAATTTCGCTTAAAAATGGAAATCATTTTAATTTTTTAACTGAAGATAACCTTCAAATGATAGAAAAATAATAAAATTTCTTTTTTCTTTAAATATCATAAGTCTTATAAATTCTAAAATCCTATCTGTATAGGGGTAGGAGGCAAAATTATGGACCTCGTTATTAAGAATGGAACGATAGTTACTGCTACAGATATGTATGAAGCAGATATAGGGATTGAAGGAGAAAAGATTGTTGCTATTGGTAAGGAGCTTTCTGGTTCCAAAAAGGTTGATGCGAAGGGTATGTTAATATTCCCAGGATTTATAGATGTACATACACATATTGAAATGCCATTTATGGGGACATATTCATCTGATACATGGGAGACTGGAACAAAGGCAGCGGCTTTTGGTGGAACAACATGTGTCGTAGACTTTATTATTCAATCAAAGGGAGGGACACTCCAAGCGGCACTTGATGAATGGAATAAAAGAGCAACTGGGAACGCTTACATTGATTACGGATTTCATATGGCCATGACTGATGTTAATGAAAATACCCTAAAAGAAATGGAGACGATGATTAATGATCGGGGTATTCCAAGTTTCAAATTATTCTTTGCATACAAGGGATCCCTAATGGTCGAAGACGATGCTTTCTTTAAAGCGCTTGAAAAAGCAGGAGACTTTGGTGGACTAGTAATGCTTCACGCTGAAAACGGCCATTTAATTGACCTTTATACAAAGAGACTTTTAGAAGAGAAGAAGACTGAGCCGATGTACCATGCTGTTTCAAGACCTTCAATACTAGAGGGTGAAGCATGTCAAAGGGCAATTACGCTAGCTGAATTGGCTGAAGCTCCATTATATATTGTTCACAACTCTTGTTTAGAGGCAGTTGAGGCAATACATGAAGGTAGGGAAAGAGGGCTTCCGATATATGGAGAGACATGTCCTCAATATCTTACCCTTGATGAAGAGCGGTATACAGAGCCTGATTTTAACGGTGCAAAGTATGTTATGTCACCACCACTAAGATCAGAGTTTGATCAGGATGCACTTTGGTTTGCAATCGAGAGGGGAGACCTTCAGGTAATTTCTACAGACCACTGCCCATTCTTCATGAAGGGACAAAAGGATAAGGGTAAGGATAATTTTGCAAAAATACCAAACGGTGCACCAGGAATCGAAACAAGAATGGCTGTAATGTATACTGCTGGAGTTCTTGAGGACTGGATCACAATAAACAAATTTGTTGAACTTAATTCCACAAACCCTGCTAAGATGTTCGGTCTATTCCCACAAAAAGGAACAATTGCAGTTGGATCTGATGCCGATATAGTTGTATTTGATCCTGAAAAAGAAGTCACTATTTCAGTAAAGAACCTTCATCAAAACACTGACTACACACCATGGGAAGGAATGGTAGTAAAAGGTTACCCAGTGACCGTCTTGTCTAGGGGAAATATTGTCGTTCAGGATGGTAAACTTAAAGGCAAAAAAGGATGGGGCAAGTTCATAAAAAGAGAAAAGTTCTATCCATTATAAAATAATTAATTTTTATTTTATTTTCAAATTTTCGGATTTTCATTGGATAATCTATTAATTAAATAGATGTTATTAAACTATTTTTTAGATATTCCAATTTATGTCGAAAGTTATATAAATCTGAATTATATTAAATTAACGTGCTTATTCAAATTTAGGAGGCTTTTTATGGAGGACTATGCACAGATTGAAAAAGAATATGTTATGAGATCTTGGTCATGCCAAGCTGATGTCAAGGTTAACATGATAGAGAAGGCAGAGGGCATTTACTTCTGGGATAAATCAGGAAAAAGGTATTCTGACTTCTCTTCACAGCTCAACAGTACAAGCTGTGGTCATAATGTAAAAGAAATAAATAATGGGATTATAGAACAGCTTAATAAGTATGCATATATCGGTCCAGGGCTTGGATCTGAAGCAAGAGCCAAACTCGGTAAGATGGTAGCAGATATAGCTGGACCAAACTACCGAAAAACATTCTTTTCTTCAAGTGGTACTGAAGCAAACGAGGCTGCAGTAAAAGCTGCAAAATGGTACACAGGAAAATATAAGATAATTTCACGTTACCAGTCCTACCACGGTGCCACTGGTATAGCCATGATGTTAACAGGGGACCCAAGAAGATTCCCTAATGAGCCAGGTTACCCAGGTATATTGCACGGTCCTGACTGCTACTGTTACAGATGCCCATTCAACTTGAAATACCCAGGCTGTGACATCATGTGCGCAAGGTACATTGGTGACATGATCAGATATGAAGCAAAGGAAACAGTCGCTGCCATAATTGCTGAGCCAATTGTAGGATCAAATGGTATCATTCCACCAGTAAAAGAGTACTTCCCTATGTTAAGGGAGATATGTGATCAGTACAATGTTTGTTTGATAGCTGATGAGGTAATGACTGGATTTGGAAGAACAGGTAAATGGTTAGCAATTGAACACTATAAATTCCAACCCGATATAATAACAACTGCTAAGAACTTATCTGCAACATACGTGCCTTTAGGAGGTACAACATACTCTAAGAAAATATCAGACTACTTTGAGGATCACTGGTTTGTTGAAGGCCACACATATGCAGGTCACCCACTAGCATGTGCAGCCGGAGTTGCAACTATAAACTACATGAAGAAGAACAAACTTGTTGAAAATGCTGCTAAGATGGAAAAGGTAATGGAAAAGAGATTGAATGAAATCAAGGCAGACCACAAGTCAGTAGGGGATGTCAGAGGAAAAGGTCTATTCTGGGGAATAGAATTGATCAAAAACACAAAGACAAAGGAGCAAGCAGGAACCAGGGAAGAAAAGTTCATGAGAGGACATGTTCCAATCCCGGCCAAAGTTACAGGTGAGTGTATGAAGAATGGAGTATTCTTCTTGCAGATGGTCTCAACACTCTTATTCGCTCCTCCGCTTAGCATTACCCCTGAGCAGATAAACGAAGCCTTAGATGTTGTAGACAAGGCACTTGAGATCTCAGACAAAGAAGTAGTTAAGTAAATAAATTTAATTTTTTACTATTTTTTTATAAAGCCAAATTTTATATAGCTTCTAACTAGATTAAATAACATGGAAAAATACGCTCTTCTCATCATTAACATGCTTAATGATTTTGTATACGGCGATTCAAAGTATGAGTATGCTAGAGACGTCATTTCTCCTATAAGGGAAATATCAAAATTCTTCAGAGAACAAAATTTTCCTGTCATATACATCTGCGATTCACACCTTAAAAACTTCGATAGAGAAGTAGAGATTAGGGGTGAACATGCAATTGATGGAACGAGTGGAGCGAAGATAATTGATGAGCTTAACCCAAAAGATGGGGATTATACCATAAAGAAAAGAAAATATAGTGGTTTTTACGGAACAGGGCTCGATGAGCTTTTGAGAGAGATGGGAATGAAAAATCTTGTCTTCTCTGGTCTCTTGACCTCTCTTTCACTTAGGCATACAGTAGCTGATGCTTACTATAGAAGCTATAGGTGTATCATGTTAACTAACGCATGCTGTGACGTGAAAAAGGATCTTCACCTGAAATCAATCCTTTATATAAGGGATTATTATGGGGCAACTGCTGTATCCACTATGAACTTTCCACGTCTTTATGTATCTAGGGAGGGAATTTAATGGATGTAGGAATAGTAGGAAAACCAAATGTAGGAAAATCAACATTTTTTAATGCAGTTACCCTTGGTGGGGCAGAAATTGCAAATTATCCTTTTACAACAATTGATTCAAACATGGGGGCGACATATGTCACATACAAGTGCCCCTGCAAGGAGCTTAATATCAAGTGCTCGCCTCAGAACTCAAAATGTATTGACGGAACGAGGCTTGTACCACTAAAGATAATAGATGTGGCAGGTCTTGTAAAAGGCGCACATTCTGGGAGGGGCCTTGGTAACAAGTTCTTAAACGATCTTTCAAGAGCAGAGACACTAATTCATGTAGTCGATGCATCAGGCTCAACAGATATAGAAGGAAATCCTGTCCTTGTAGGAAGTCATAATCCACTAGAGGACATAGAATTTTTGGAAGAAGAAATAGATCTTTGGTTTTTTGGAATATTAAATGACAATTGGTTTAGATTTGCAAGGAAGGTGTCATCGGGGCATCATGATTTCAGTAAGATCGTTGCTGAGCAATTCACAGGTATAGGGATATCAGAAATTAATGTTATCAATGCACTCAGAGAGACAAAGCTTGACACTGAAAAGTGCATGCATTGGAAGGAAGATGAGCTATTGATATTTGCAAAATCATTGAGGAGAATATCAAAGCCCATAACAATAGTATTAAATAAAGTCGATATAGCCCCGCCTGAGAATATCAAAGCACTTAAAGAAAAGCTCGGAAATGTCTTCACTGTTAGTGCTGAAGCTGAACTTGTTTTGAGGAAGGCCGCACATGCAGGTTTGTTGAAATATGTTCCATCAGGTGCATCTTTTGAAGTCACTGGAAATCTAAATGATAAACAGAAAGAGGCCTTGAACAGGATTAAGGGTTTTATGGAGAAAAATTCTGGTACAGGAGTCCAGAATGCTATTAACGAAGTTGTTTTCAATATCCTTGGTAAGATAGTGGTGTACCCTGTAGAGGACGAATCCCATATGAAGGACGGTAAGGGAAATGTCTTACCTGACGCATATCTTATGGAGAGGGGCTCAACGCCGAGGGATCTAGCATTTAGGATCCATACCGATATAGGTAAGAACTTCCTCTACGCAGTCAACGCAAGAACCAAGATGAGAATAAAAGATGACTATGAGCTTCAGAATGGGGACATAATAAAAATAGTTTCCGCGGCAAGATGAACTTTAGTGGTAAAATGCGAAACGCCACAAATAACTTTGATAAGTTTCTTGCAAAGGATAGAAAAGAATGGCGCAACTGGCTTAAAGAGAATCATGGGACTTCTAAAGGTATTTGGCTTATTTATTACAAAAAGAAAAGCGGAAAAACTAGCGTATCTTATGATGAGGCCGTTGAAGAGGCACTTTGCTTTGGCTGGATTGATAGCACTGTAAATAGGATAGATGAAGAGAAGTATATGCAACTCTACACCCCAAGGAAGTTAGATAGCATATGGTCAAAGTTGAACAAGGGGCGTGTAGAGAAAATGATAAGTCAAGGGTTAATGACTGAATCTGGCCTTTATAAGATAGAAATTGCGAAGAAGAATGGATACTGGGATCTACTCTCTTCTATCGATGACCTAAAGATACCAGAGGATTTACAAGAAGCATTTTCTCAAGATGAAAAGGTATACACCAATTTTAACTCATTTAAAGATCCTGTAAAAAAATCAATACTATACTGGATTCTTAGTGCAAAACGCCCTGAGACAAGGAAAAAAAGAATAGAAAAAGTTGTTGCCGCTGCCTCTATCAACAAGGACCCATTTAATTATTCATAAAGTTCTTCGAGAGGTATATCGACAAACTTGTTTAATTTTGGGAGCATATGCCTTGTAGTCTTTGGAGGAAATAACTCTCCTTTCTTTGCAGTTTTTACAACTTCATCCTTTGTCACCCTTTTAGGGACAAGTATAGCATCGGCCTTTTCAGAATACAATAGCCAGTATGCCTTATTAAGTGACTTCTCGTATCTCACGGACATCCCATTCTTTTCTAAAATTTCTACAATCTTACCTATGTCCCCGTATATCACAGGAAACCACTGCCCTAGTTTTATCTCTGGATCATTATAATCAACTAGAAGACAGGGTACCTTTTTACACCCGAGTCTCTTTGCGGCCTCAAACCTGTGGTGTCCGTCGAGAATTGTCATAGTATTTCTATCGACTATTATCGCGACAGAAAACTTCTTCTCTCTTTCCATCTTGATCATAAGCCTGTTGAGAACACTTGGAACTATCCGCTCATGGGTGTATAATCTTCCAACCTCGACGTATTCTATATCCATAGATATATACTAGAATTAAAATCTTATATGTTTTTGTATGAGAAAAGTGACTGGCCGAATGAAACGCCACCATCGCCACATGGGATCAATCTATGCTCTAGATATTTAATACCCTCTGATTCAACTTGTTTTTTTATTGTGTCCGAGAATATCCTATTGTATGCAACCCCACCTGAAAACCCTACTGGAAGATTATGTTCTTTTGCCACTTCAATTGCAATCTCTGAAAAGGCCTTGGCAAGAGAAACATGGACAGTCCTTGCTAGATCACACTTTCTATGATCGTTTCTCATGTCAAATATTCTTTTAGAAAAATCCTTTATCATGAGTATGTTATCTTCTACTTCTATTGGGACATTAAGGTCTTTTCCTCTCCAGGCAAGAGACTCTAGCTTCATAGCAGGCTCCCCCTCATAAGTTCTTTCTGAGCAAGCGCCGAGCATAACTGAAAACATGTCAAGGACTCTACCGCATGACGTTGAAGAAATTTTTTCTTCTCTTAGAAGATTCTTTAGAGCTTCTATTCCTTGAGCTCCATACCTATATGTACTTTGATATTCATCGAGAGGCTCTTCAGAGAGCATTGAGACAAGTATCCTCACAGGCTCCTTAGCGGCTTTATCCCCGCCTAGAAGAGGGTATTCCTCCATATGGCCTATCCTTTCTTCATCTTCTTTTGTAACGTGGAAGACTTCCCCACCCCAGGACTTCCCATCAATGCCGTAACCTGTACCATCACAAACGATTGCAATCCCTTCCTCAAAATTGTTTTCAGTCAGGACTGCCTTTGCATGAGTTATGTGGTGCTGGATCCTTACAAGCGGTATCCCAGTTTCCTTTGAATATCTCTCGGAAAGCTTTGTCGTTTCATACTGGGGATGAAGGTCAGATACTAATAGGTCTATTTCCTCCATCTTCATATTTAGCAGAACAAGTAGTTTTTTAATAGAGTCCTCAAAGAACATTAGTGTATCATAATGAGTGGTGTTCCCTATATGCTGGGAGATGAAGGCCTTACCCTCCTTTGTCAAGGTGAACGCATTGTTTAGCTCTGCACCAAATGCGAGGATCTTCTTCTTGTGAGGTATATCAATACTCTGTGGCACGAAACCCCTTGATCTCCTTATGAATTTGGAGTCCCGTAGGACAGAATCATCGCATCTATTATATATCTCTAAATTGTGGGATAAGAAATAATCAACATCGAGGGATTTGAAAGCATCTTCATTAGCTATAACCATTGGATCTCCGGGCATATTGGCTGAGGTCATAACAAAAAAATCAAGTGAGGTATATCTAAAAAGAAGAAAGTGTAGCGGAGAATAGGGGATCATTATACCGACATTATGTAGCCCCGGCGCTGCATTCTCAAAGGTCTTTTCATCTTTTTTTTCTAGAACAACTATCGGCCGCTCAAATGAAGTTAGTTGTTTTTTTTCTTCGTTATTCATCTTGGTAACATTCTCTACAGAAGGTTCATCCCTCCCAAGGATGGCAAATGGTTGGTAAGGCCTCCCAAGCCTTTGTCTTAGCTCATTAATAGCCTCTTCATTTAAGGCATCGCATCCTATGTGGTAACCTCCAAGACCCTTTATCGCAATAATCTTGCCTTCTTCCAAAAGCCTTGCAGCGTTTTCTATTGGGTTATCTATTTTCTTCCCAGATTTATCAAACAGTGAGTAATGGGGTCCACACTCTGGGCACGCCACAGGTTCAGCGTGATACCTCCGGTCAAGAACGTTCTTGTATTCTTTTAGACAGGAAGGGCATAGCTTGAACTTCCCCATCGTGGTCATCTCCCTATCGTACGGTGTCTTATTGATTATAGTAAATCTTGGCCCACAGTTTGTGCAGTTGATAAATGGGTAAAGGTATCTTCTGTCGGTTCTTTCGAATAGCTCCTTCTGGCAGTCATTGCATACACAAATGTCAGGTGGTATTATGGAGGCAGAGCCACAGCTCCCACTTTTACTTTCCTTGATATAAAAAATACCTGTTTTGAAATTCTCATCGGAGCTTTTTTCAGTTATATCAAGCCTATCAATCTTGGCCAAAGGAGGCTTTTTTCCGTAAAGATCATTTACAAAAGAGTCAACATTGTTTTTTGGACCGTCAATGACGATCTCTACATACTCCCCTCTGTTTCGAACATAGCCACTTAACTTATTTTCGATGGCTATCCTATAGACAAATGGTCTGAAGCCGACCGCTTGGACAGTTCCAAAGACCATTATATTTTTCATGAGAGTGCTACAATAAAAGTTTATATAAAAGTTGGTGTTCAATAAAGGCAATTTTTTAGCAAATAATGTATGGCAAACGCTTATAAACGTCCAATTTCAAATATCTTTAAGGTGAAATTAATTTACTCATCAATAATTTCTAATTCAGGTGAATTTCATGATAAACGTATTTATAAATGGTTACGGTACGGTAGGGAAGAGGGTAGCAGATGCAGTAGCCCTCCAGAAAGATATGAAGATAATTGGCGTTTCAAAGAGAACGCCCGATTTTGATGCAGAACAGGCAATAAAGAAGGGTTTTGACCTTTATTGTGTTGAAGGCGCAGATGTTGATGCCTTTAAAAAGAGAGGATTGGAAACAAACGGTTACTTAAAGGACATTAAAGACTCAGTAGACGTAGTCATAGATGGCGCCCCAGGAAAACAGGGCGGCAAGAATATGGAGCTCTACAAGTCACTTGGTATAAATGCAATCTTTCAAGGTGGAGAAGATGCATCAATAGGAACCTCCTTTAACGCTCACGCTAATTTTGATAAAAACGTAGGTCAAAAGTACATAAGAGTTGTTTCTTGCAACACAACTGGGCTTGCAAGGACTTTAAGCTGTATTAACGAAGCTAATGCCATAAAGAAGGTTAAGGCTGTAATGATAAGAAGGGCAGCTGACCCAGGCGACAACAAGAAAGGACCTATCAACGCGATTGTTCCAGAGGTCAAGGTACCGTCTCATCACGGCCCTGATTTAAAGACTGTTCTCCCAATAGATATTGAGACCATAGCAGTTAAGGTGCCAACAACACTAATGCACCTCCACACGATAATGGTCGACTTGAAGAAGGATATTAAGAGGGAGGATGTAATAGACTTATTTAATAATAGATCAAGAGTTATTCTTGTTAGTAAAGAAGAGGGAATAGATTCTACAGCAGATATAATGGAGTATGCCAAGAATCTGGGTAGAAATAGAGGGGACATGTATGAGATTAACGTTTGGAAAGACTCAATCAGTGTAAAGGATGGGATGCTTTACTACATCCAAGCCATTCACCAGGAGTCCGACATAGTCCCTGAAAACGTAGATGCCATAAGGGCCATGTTTGATTTAAAGAAGAGAGACGAGTCAATCGAAATGACAAACAAGGCCATGGGCATTCTGTAATTTTTTTTAGGAGGGAGATTAATTATGAATGATAAAGATTTTATTGAGGATATTGTATCGAAGAAAACCGATGATTATTTTAAAGAAATAAAAGAGGAAGTTGGAACTACTAAATATATTATTAAGGCACAGATCTCTGCAAGCGGTATCGTTGAGAGGCCGGATGTTGTTGGTGCGATATTTGGTCAGACAGAGGGACTTTTGAGTGATGACCTTGATTTGAGGGAGTTACAGAAGACCGGAAGGATTGGAAGGATAAGAGTAAACATTGTTTCAAAGAATGGAAAGAGTACAGGAGAAATTATTGTTCCATCAAGTCTTGATAAGGTCGAAACAGCAATTCTTGCAGCATCACTTGAGACAATTGATAGAGTTGGGCCATGTAATGCTAAGATAGATGTTAAGGCTATAGAGGACGTCAGAAAATCAAAGAGAAATTATGTAATAGACCGAGCCAAAATAATCCTTACAACAATGGTTGATGAGATAACCCCTGAAAGCCAGGAGCTTACCGATGAGGTAAAGGAATCAGTCAGGATGGGGGAAATTAAGACCTTCGGTGACGATAAATTGCCTGCCGGTCCAAATGTTGACGAAAGTGATGCAATCATAGTTGTCGAGGGAAGGGCAGACGTACTAAACTTACTAAAGATAGGAATAAAAAACACCATTGCCGTTGAAGGGACAAGCGTTTCTCAGACAATAGCTGGTGTCTCACATGAAAAGACAGTCACAGCATTTGTTGATGGAGACAGAGGCGGAGAACTAATACTAAGAGAGCTTTTCCAGATAGCAGAGATTGACTATGTGGCTAGAGCACCAATGGGAAAAGAAGTAGAGGAACTAACAAAGAAAGAGATCATTAAAGCATTGAGAAACAAGATACCTGCCGAGCAGTGGATTGTTGAGAACCTTGACAAACCAAAATCTGAAATCACATCAAAGCCACAACAAAAGCCTGAAGAAAGGGACTTCCACCCAAAACAACAGCACCAGCATGAGAATCATTCACACCCTGAGCCAGTACAGCCAAAAAAGCCTTACTCAGATCTTGACAGATTTGGGGAGATAATCGAAAAACTACCAGGTACACTTGATGCATACCTTCTCGATGCAGACGGTAATGTTAAACACAAGGTATCTGTAAGAGATCTAGTGGATGCTATGAGATACACAGAAGATTATGAAGCTGTTGTATTCGATGGTGTCGTCACACAGAGGCTTGTCGATATAGCTGGCGAGAAAAATGTAAAGTTCCTCGTCGGGGTAAAGACTGGCAACATAACAAAGAAACCTGTCAATCTAAAGGTGCTCTCATTCAAGGAGCAGACTGGAGAAATGGAAGGCGTGGGTGTATAAGATTAAGGTAAAACTTTCCTTTAACTTTGACGATGAAAAAACTGCGATGGCTTATTACAACGGAATTTACGTTGATAACAAAGCTTTTAAAGGGACTTCCATCACTACTAAAATATATAACGATACCTTAGAGGTAGAATCTGAGTCCGATTCTATAGGGACTCTTAAAAATACTGTAGATGATATTATCGCATGTGTTGAAGCAATAAGGAAAACACTTGTATTATAGGAGGAATTTTATTGGCTAGAAAAAGAGCAACTGGAAAAGACCCATGGAAGGCAAAGTTATGGTATACAATTTACGCTCCACAAATGTTTGACAAGAAGGAGATCGGCGAGACTGTGTCTGATGACCCAAAGAAAGTTTTGGGGAGAAAGATTGAGACCAATATGAAGGAGATCACTGGCGATTTGAAAAAGAGCCACATAAAGCTAATCTTTAAAGTAAATGAGGTAACAGGCGAAAATGCATATACCGAATTTCTAAGACAGGAGCTTTCACGATCATACCTTAGAAGTCAGATAAGAAGAAGAAACTCTAAAGTCGACTCAATATTTAATATTAAGACAAAAGATGGTTACAACCTAAGGGCATCAACTTCAGCTATCCTAACAACAAGGATTCAAGCATCTCAGAAGAGAGCTATAAGACAGATAATCAATCAGGAGCTTACATCAATAAGCACAAATAACGACTTTGCACAGTTCTTGGATGAAGTAACAAGTGGAAAGATGTCCAGTGAAATTTACAAGAAGGCTAGAAAAATCTACCCTCTTAAGAGAGTAGAGGTCACTAAGATTAAACTAGTTGAAAAGCCTTCTGCAAAAGAGGCTGCATAAACTTTGGAAAATTTTTCTTTCCATAATATTTTTTATTCTTTAGCTGAAATTAGTATCCCATTTAATTTTGATATCATCGTAGGGATAGCAAGGGGGGGAATAATACCTTCTTCAATTCTTTCCTTCATTCATGAGAAGGAGCTTTTCTTCATGTGGTTAAACCTTTACGGAGAGGGAATGCCACCGGAAAAAGTAAACGATAAACCAAAACTCGTAAAACCCTTTGAGCATGATGTTTCTGGAAAGAAGATACTGCTCGTAGACGACCTCTCAAGAAGTGGCGAGACAATAGAATTTGCTATAGATCTCCTGAAAAGGAAAGGGGCGTCCGAAATAAGATCCATCGTGCTTGTAGGAAAGGCCGATTACTCTTTGGGTGAATTCAAGGGATGCGTCAACTTCCCTTGGAAGTTCTGAAGCTTAGATGGCAAATCAATAAATCTTTTTACTTGGCTTATTATTGCAGAATCATTTGTCGCTATAATACCCTCCATATTCTTCAAGGTATAATCGACACCTGTTATGGTCTCAGAATCGCCATTAATACCCATTTGCTCCATTGAATTTCTTAGTATCTCTGATAGCCTCCCGCTCTGGCTCATCATCTTATCTAGGTAGAAGGTGCTCTCTTTTGGTCGATATCTCTCTAGCAACCCAAGAATCAGATCAACTGATTCTAATGTAGTTTTGGTCACTCTATGCTTTCTCGAAACGTTCCTTATGTCCCGCAAGAGTCCATCCATCGAAGTAAAAGTCTCACCCATAAGAAGCGATTCAGTTGTTATTATCACGTTATAACCATCAATAGAAAGGTGGCTGCCCTTTAATTCTCTTAGAGGTGTTTTCTTAACTTTTGTTTCTAAGATATAACTTTTCGGAAAAACAGTTCTTGAAAGGAGATACCTATCCTCATTTTTTAGGCCATAATGGTCACCTACAAATCGCACAGCGTATTGCTTTGGATAACCCCTATTTAGGAGAGTATAAAGATCCTCTATTGCCTTTTCAATATCGTCTTTGTTCACGTAATTAAGAATGCTCTATGAATTGAAATCCTTTTTGGAGAATAATGATACTGGATGAAGATTATAATAGGTAACATATTACCTAATCGAAAGGTTTAAAAAGGATTGTATACAAAATCAATAAAGGTAACATATTACCTATTATGGAGGAATTTCATGGAAAAAATATACTTACAGGCAATAATGATTTGGGTATTATTCGTGTTCGTGGCGATATTCAATGGCTCAATTAGGCAGTTTTTGATAGCACCAAGGACAAGTGAACTTACGGCTCACCAGATAAGCTGCTTCACAGGAATTTCGCTCTTTTTCATAGTAATGTTTCTATGGCTGAAATATACCGGAGCTTCTTATACAGGGAATAATTTAATACTTATAGGGGTAGGATTCCTAGTAGCTACAATAATATTTGAATTCATATTTGGCCATTATGTGATGGGCCATAGCTGGGCAAAACTCTTGCATGACTATAACTTCTTAAAAGGAAGATTGTGGGCTCTTGTCCTAGTCTGGACAACAGTAGGGCCATACGTCGTTGCCAAATACGTTCTTGGTAAAATCTAGAAAGGAGGATAAAAATGACAAAAACTATAAGACAGGAAACATTCGAGATCTTTGGCAAACTATTTTTTATTGCCAATAGACTTGAATATCTTGGCGATAATGAGCTTAGGAAGGATGGCCTCACCACAAAACAGTGGCAGCTAATAGCAGTCACAGGAAAGTATTTTTCATACCCCCCTTCAATAACTGAAGTATCAGATGTATTAAGTACAACTCGTCAGAATGTGAAGCAGATAGCGATAAAGCTCCAAGAGAAGGGATTTGTTTCAATCGAAAAGGATGATAAGGACAAAAGAGTCTTGAGGCTTAAACTTACAGAGAAAAACAGGAGGTACTGGGAATCCAATACCTTAGAGGACACAGAGTTCGTATCTTCTCTTTTTGAAAAGATGAGCGATCAAGAAGTAAAAGACCTATATCGGCTTCTAAATAAACTCGAAGAAAATATTGGGGAAAAGTATAAGACTTCCAGGCAAGAAGTTTAGAATAGAAAAAATCAAAATCTATTCTTACATTTTTTGCAGTGCCATTTTCGTGTTAGGTCTGACGTTAGTCCACCAAGCTCAATTTCCCCTCTCTCATACTCATTGAACTCCTTTGTTGTGGGGTATCCGTAAAAAATTGGAACGACCTTTTTTGATCCACACTTCTCACATTTTAAGGTGTCTTTTTTCAGATCCATGTTAATCCTGAAACCTAAGCCTTTACCTATATATAACAATATAGAAAAATATATGTAAATATGTAAAGGGTAGGGAAGATTATATCGCAAACTTGTTTGAGTTTATAATTGATTTAAGGTAGTTCTTCCTCATACCTGTATCCAACCTGTGCTTTTCAAGAAGCATGTACTTCAAGTCTCGGGCCTTTTCATGATTCTCATCAATCTTCAACGCCATATCATAGCACTGATTTGCCCAGAGGTATTTCCCGAGTTTCTCAAGTGTTTCCCCTTTGTGCACCCATTCGTCAGGGGTATTTGGCTCCTTATCGACGACCCTTGTTGAATAATCTTTCTGAAATTTGCTTCGAGCTTCTTCAGCCTCGTCGAATCTTTCTATTGACTCTAAAAGGTTGGCCTTGGCCTCCCAGGCAAGAGCATTATTTGGATCGATCTTAGTTGAAAGGGAATAGTAGTCAAGTGCTTCTTCATTTTTCCCAAGCCTTTCAAGAAGGACCGCCCTGTTGTAAATGGCTGAATAGTCTAGGGGGTCAAGCTCCATCGATTTGTCATAGCAGGCAATTGCCTCTTCATATTTACCAAGGGATCTAAGTGCTATTGCCTTGAACTCCCAAGCAAAAGAGTTTTCTGGATCTAGAGTGATTGCCTTGTCAAATGCAACAACAGCATCCTCATAGTGCTCATTGCCGCCGTATAAATAGACATAACCCTTCAACCACCATAGGAAGTAATCCTTTTTGTTTCTCTTGAGGAGATTTTCAATCTTTACCTGTGCCTCTTCGATTTTTAGATCATCGAGCAGGGAAAATATCTTCTGGTACTTATCCTTGGTCTTTTTTGGTTGAAGGTCTTTTGCCATTAAAATCCCCATCAAATTTAATAAGTAAGATTGATTATATTTTTGAAATATTTAAATGTTTAGGAAGAATGAAATAAAAAGATCTATTCAAGAAAAGTGCAGGGCTAAAACTATAAGGATCATTACCACTTGTATTGCTAGAAACACCATAATGAGCCTATCGCTCAAAATCCTCTCTTGTTTTTTCCTTGGAACTAGTCGTGGCTCCCTTGGTGCAAGCCTTTGCCTTCTGTAAAAGATTTCGTCATTTTCCATAAAAAAACTTCTTGCATATCATTCTAGAAGCTCAATATCTTCTCCATCAACCTCTTCAACTGTAATAGTTTTTGGTTCCTCTTTCTTTTGAGTCATCTTAATCCCGCGTATGATGAAACCTATCATGAAGATAAGTGCCCCTATATCATCGCCCCAGCCTGCAATCGGTATAAAATCAGGCAGAAAATCTAGGGGCGATGCAATGTACATCCCAAGGATTGTCGCCATAATCCAGTTCAATATCCTGGATCTGAAGAGGTAAACAAGAACAGTAGCTATTACAAGCAATCCAATGATCACAAGTAAGACAGTATAATACCATTCCATAGTAACTAACTATAGTGAATATTAACTTGGTATATAAATTTATGGAAAAAGAGAAAAATAATATTTATTGGCCAACTGAAGGATTCAATCTTCTAGCTTCATTATAGCAGGCCTGTGCTTCTGCAGTTCTTCCGAGTAGCTCAAGCGCAACACCTTTGTTGTACCATGCCTCTGCATCAGTCTTGTCCAGTGATATGACCTTGTCAAAGCAGATGATCGCATCTTCGTAGTAGCCCTGCCCACCGAGGACTAGCCCCTTGTTGTACCAAGGAAGCGGATCATTTGGGTCAAGTGCAATTGCTTTTTCGTATGCTGTTAATGCATCGCTATACTGGCCTAGTTGGTCATGGGAAACGCCCTTGTAGACCAAGGCCTCCTTAAAGTTTGGATTTATTGCCAATGCAGAATCAAACATTTTTATTGCCTCACTGTAATTGCCCTTATCAAATAGGGTTTTACCCGCACTGAAATATGCGTCTGCAGATTTGGTAGTTGAACCAAGACATCCAGCGCTTACCATTGCGCCAAGCACGATAAGCACAACCAATATCTTCTTTATGTCTGTCATCGAATAGAATAAGTATTATTTGTTTATAAAAATATTGAAAATAATTCCTTAAGAATAATTGAACTTGAAATATGTCCCAGCACCAATTGATAGTATCATGAGTCCATACATCCAGTGGTGCAAATGGATTGATCCAATAACTATACTTGGTATACCTATATCCGACCAGTCGTAGTTGATAAAGAGCCCCTCAATAAAAAGTAAAGTCCCTGAGATAAGACATCCAAATGGTATGATCTTCTTTTTGATTATGCTCATGTACATGGACCTTAGAGGATTTATTAGATAACTGCGGCATATTAAGGTTTGTCAGATATAAATTTTTCTATTTTTTTTATCATCATTCCATTATGAAAACATCTTCTATTCTTTCTTTATTGAGGGCCTTTGTTATTTTGTATGCGAGCTCTAACGATGGATTGTACTTTCCCTGTTCAAGGGAGTTTATAGTTTGCCTTGTCACATCTACCATCGCCGCAAGCTCTTCCTGTGTTATCTTCTGTTCCTTCCTAAATTCCCTGATTTTTGTTCTCATACCTAATATTTCCTTTCAATTACCTTGTACGCTATTACGTAAAAGATCAATGATGCACATACAGCGTAGCTGACAAATGTTGAGTATCTCATCGTAATAGGATTAATTCCATCAAGGATCATTATTGCAAATGCAGCGAACATAGAAACCATGAAAGTAAATGTCATCGCTTTGTACCTTATCATCTCTATCCTCTCATCAATAATTTTGTCCTTCTTCTTAAAGTAGTTTATAGCCGTGACGAGTATCATGATAAAGGCAATGTAGATGAGAAAGTTCCCGACAGTTGAATAACCGAAGAAATCGTTTGAGCCTATGTTATAGAGATTTAGTATGAGGCCTGCCGCTATTAGAACTATTACAAGAACTGCCCTATACATCACAGCCTTTTTTGTCACAATTTTTTTGCTTGCCATTCTATCCACCTCCCTAGTTATTCTTTTCTAGCTTGTAGTTTGATATTGATTTGATGATGACTCCTACTGCTAACGCCCCGACCATGAAAGGATTCACATAGACTTTGTTGTTCATCACATTGTATGTGAGCTCTACGAATATCCCAAGGACTAGAACAATCATCATCCCCCAGGCTGCATTCCTTTCAGAGATTGCCTCATGCATCTTCTCCCTTTCATCGAGCTTCAACTTCCACATGACATCAAAGATGTCTATCAATAGAAAGGCCATCCATATTCCAGTGACAGCAAGTTTGGCCTGTGTCGATTGGCCTGTGAACTTTAACATTACTATAAGGGATATAACCATTCCCGCGATGTATACAGCGCCTTGCCAGGTCTTTATGCCAACTCCCCATCCACCATACTTCCTTCTTGTAAACCATTCAGGTTTTGCTATTATCATCTTCAATACCTCCAAGATGTAAAAAATATATTACATTTTATTTATAAATCTTTCGTTTTTGTCAAAAATATATTACATATTGAGAAGAAAAGAAGCTAGTATAGAAGGAAAAATAATTAGATTAACTTGACAAAATCTTTAGCATAAAAATCAATGGATAGTGAAATGCCCAAAGTATCCCCTGTTGCCAAACTCAGAGAATGAGAACTTCAGTATCTCTTCTGGTGAGTCTTTGACATCATTTGGCAACGGGTGCGGAATAAGGTAACCCATTACATGACTTATCAGAAGGTAGTGGACCTCATCGACGTAAAAGGCAATGTTTTCTTCTTTAAAATCGTCCTTATCCATAGCAACCTCCCTGATGACAAACCCTTCTTCCTTCTTCTCGTAATCTGTGATGTAACGAAGCTCTCCTGTCCAGCTCCTTACAAAATAGAGCTGATTGCCATACTTGTATATATTCCACTTCTCCTCCATCATTGATGATCTGAATAGTATCCCGTCTGGAAGGTCGGTATCTGGGAATGGGAAATCCACGTTGCACTTTATTCTTATTGCCTCCTTGAAGTTCTCTTTTATGTACTCCTTGCCGTCAGAAGACTGCATCTGGATGTACTTTTCTATTATGTTCTTATCCCCTGTGCTAGAGACCATATGAAGAGCATACTCTCTGCAGTCAAATAACTTCATGTTAAATGGTGTCTCATTAGGATTTAGCCATCTTGGCTCAAAGTGCGGGATTTCCTCTTCATCGAGTAAGACTTCTTCGCCTATCTCTGCTTTCTCCAGTTTTTCTACTTCCTTTTTCGATGGTATCCTGTATGTTTCTATATTTTCATCTTCCATACAATCTGCCTTTTCTATTATAGGATTTGAGTCTTTTTAAAAGATGTGGAAAAAATACATGAAAGAAAAGATTTAACGTTACTTCTAATTCCAAAGAATTTCATTAACTTATCCATTGGAAGAGATCTTGATGTTATTATGAATGTTTTCATGCATGTCTTTGATGGAATATCTTCCACGCCTCAAACCAGAGTATACTAATGAACCCTGCGCCTATGCAGAAAATGAAATCTCTGATAGATAACGGAGAGAACTTGAAGAGATCTTGGGCAAATGGGAGGTAGAGTATCAATCCAAGGAAGAATAAAGCTCCTCCTGTGACATACCAAAGTGCCTTGTTTGGAAGTTCTAATGTTCTGAATATCGTTCTAGACCATGATCTGTTAACGAATATCAACCCAAGATTAGCAAATATCAAGGTGGTGTATGTGACGGCCCTTGAGTACATCTCACCCATCCCGCCGTAATAGGAGATCAAAAACACAGCTAGCACCACAACTAAGACGCTAAATCCTTGGAAGAAACTTAGCATGGCTGTTTTCCTGCTGAAGAGCGAATCCTTGCTAGTTCGTGGTGGCCTTTTCATCACATCATCTTCCTCTTTTTCAGCCTCAAAGACAAGTGAGCAAGCTGGGTCAATAACTAACTCTAAGAATACTATATGCATAGGTAGAAGGACAAGCGGTGTCCCTAAGATAACAGGAATAAGAGACATCCCAGCAATTGGGACGTGGACAGCTAGGATATAGGCCATTGCCTTCTTTAGATTGTCATATATCCTCCTTCCAACACGAACAACTGTGACAATTGATAGAAAATCATCATCAAGCAAAACGATATCTGAAGCTTCTCTTGCAACATCCGTACCTCTTCCTCCCATGGCAATGCCTATATTTGCCGTCTTTAGTGCCGGGGCATCGTTTACGCCATCGCCAGTCATGGCCACAACTTCACCATTGGACTTCAGCGCATCTACTATCCTAAGTTTTTGCTCAGGGACAACCCTTGAGAATATGTTGACTGTTTTTATCCGCTCCTTTAGCTCATCATCCCCCATCTGATCTAGCTCTTCACCAGTTATCCTTTCTTCAGGATTTTTTAACCCGATCTGCCTTGCAATGTTCTGAGCGGTGTTTGGGTAATCGCCTGTGATCATAATAACTCTTATACCTGCTCCATATGCATCCTTCACGGCGCTTGGGACAGACTCCCTTATTGGGTCCATAAGCCCTATTAACCCTAAGAATTTGAAATCAAAATCATGCTGGTCTTCTGGGAGACTCTTTTTAGAATAGCTTGATTTGGCAACACCCAGCACTCTTAAACCCTGATTTGCCATCTCTTTGACCTGGTTTACAACCCTCTTCTTTTCTTCTCCATCAAGATGACATAGCTCAACTATCGCTTCAGGTGCTCCTTTGGTCGCAACGATGTAGTCCTTACTGCTATCTGGCCTAAAGACATGGGTCATGGCAAGTAGCTTTTCAGAGAGGGGGTACTGCTTTTCTAGATGCCAATTGTTAATAAGATTGCTTTTCTTAAGATATTTGTTTCCGACATCCTTGAAGGCCTTCTCCATTGGGTCAAAAGGCTCCTTCTGACTTGAAAGAATGCTATATTCAATTACCTCATGAAACTCATCTGGTATAACTTCGCTTTTGCTGTTAGTGATTGTATAATCTTTTTTTGCTGTGAAGATTCTGCTTACCGTCATCTTGTTTAGGGTTAGAGTGCCCGTCTTATCGACACACAACACAGTTGCCGATCCTAGAGTCTCTACGGCCGGTATCTCCCTTGTGAGCACCCTGCTCTGGGATATCCTCCATGCGCCAAGAGCTAGGAACACTGTTAGCACCACAGGGAACTCCTCTGGTAGAATTGCCATGGCAAATGTAAGCCCCGCAAGAAATCCGCCTAGAAGGTCTCCTCTAGTAAGGGCATAAATTGAAACGATAGCAATGCAAAGGATTAGTCCGGCTATCGAGAAGTTCTTCACTAGTTTTCCAGTCTCCCTTTGCAGTGGGGTCCTATCAGAATCAACGGCCTGAAGAGCCTTTCCGATCTTACCAATCTCGGTCATTGCTCCTGTTCCAAGAACCTCTGCTATCCCCTGACCGTTCACGACAAGGCTTCCTGAGAAGACAAATGGGAGGTCATCTCCGCCGGGCTTTCCCATTACTAATTCAGATTCTGAAGAGTGTTTCCGGACAGGGACAGACTCACCTGTCAAAAGGGACTCGTCGCAAGAGAAGTTTGTAGATGATCTTAGCACCGCATCAGCTGGTACCCTATCCCCTTCGGAGAGGATCAATATATCGCCCCTTGCAACGTCTCTGCCTGCGATACGCTTCTGTTCCCCATCCCTTATGACAAACGCTCTAGGGCTTGATAGGTCCCTTAAGGCTTCAAGAGCTCGCTCCGTCTTCTTCTCCTGATAAAATGTGATAGCTATGATAACAAAAACTGAGAGAAGTAGCATCAAAGCTTCTTGGATATCCCCAAAAATGAGGTAGATGACGCCACATGCGACAAGTAGCATGAACATAGGCTCCTTTAGGACACCTATAGCGATATCAAATGTGCTCTTCTTTGTCTTTGATGGGAGCTCGTTAAATCCTTCGATTTGCAACCTCTTTTCTGCTTCTTCTTGGGCCAACCCTTTTACATTAGAGATATCCCACTTTTTCATAATCTATTGAGGGGATTATTTCTTATAACTTTAACTTAAATTGCTTTTTTTCCATCATCTATATATAGAATAAAACCCTAATATTATGGGATAAATAGTGGGAGGTATTTACTATGGGATTCTCAACTTTTGTAGAAAAAAAGGCAAAGAATCTGGACGTCATCGATCTTGGACTGACTAAGTGGAGTGCAGTATTCTTTGGTATTCTAATAGGGGCATACTTTGCTGGCGCTGTCTTAAAGTACTGGGTGATATTCTTATTACTCACGATACTCCTTGCCATAAGGCCTGCGTATAGAGCCTTGAAATAATCGTGAAAAAGAAGTTAATAAAAATTGAAATTCTAATATAGGTATTCTTTTCTATACATTTATATATTAGAAATACATTATTGCTAGTAACTAGTACAAACTTAAGGGAGGTAGAGAAATATGAAAAAGATTGCAATCGTGTTTGCTCTTGTATTGTTCTTAGCGACTGTAAGCATGGCAAGTGCCGCACCTACAAAAGTTGTAAATGTAAGACAAGTTTGCAGGACTGGGGACATAATAGTCTATGGTATGTTCAATGCAAATGATGGCTCAATATTTGATAGCATTGAAGCCCAAGGATACCTAGACTTGATAGAGAAGATCAACGCCTACGAAAAAGATAACGGGATAAATCTACTCTGGAACTACGATAACAGCAAGGCACGAATCGGAAATGAAGTAAGACAGTGTTAGGTGCTTATTGACGAAGGTATGGGAAAAGAGAATTTAATAATTTATAAAATATTTTTTTCTATAACTTTAAATATTAGGAATACAATTGATCGCTATGCCACTTTCCATATGCGCTAAGTGCGGAAGGGAGATGCCCTCGGAGGGATATAAAAATTGCCCATACTGTGGCTCAGAAGTTCAAGAGCAGAAAAGATTGTGCAATAAATGCGGCAGGGAGCTCTCTAAAAATTCTAATCTCTGTGAAAAATGCGGGCCGAATTTAGAAGAGAACAAACCCAAATCAAAATTGAAATTCATCGGGGCGCTTGGCATAATAGCAGTACTTTTCTTCGGAATAGTCTTTTTTAATGTTCTGCAAAATTTGGAAAGTTCTCAAATACGTGAGGAAGTAAAACTTTCCGCTATAGACAAAGTGAAAAATGAGATCCCAGAAGATTTCAAAAAGAGCGCTTCATTTCCGGACTATAGGTGGCATGAGAAGCAGATTGACGGCGAAAAGCTTGTTTGGTACTCGCTAGACGATAACGAATGCAATATCGGTGGTATGTGGGTAGTACCCGAAAATGGTGTCGTATGTGCAAATCAGACAGCCAAAGGGATTACCGACCATCTCGGCTGCATTGAGATAAACTCAGCGATCGAAATCATATGCCCAAAGGAGATTGCAATTGACGTTAACCCAGCTCAAGGGAAGTTCGTCTCAGATTTTAAGGAAATATTAGCTAAGAACAACATCCCATTTACAGATGTTAGGATAGTTGATGATGAAAGCGGAAATATACTTTCTGTCGTTTACAGGTCAAGACAGAAAACAGTTGATCAAATTCCGCTAAACGAGGTGGCATCGATTTCGCTGTTCTTTTCTGATTCAATAAAGATGGGTCTGAATGTTGATCGTATGGTGGTGTCTGTTCAGGATGGCGAAGGAAATCCTATAGGTACCTGGCGATGTGAAAGGCTCTGGGCTGAACGCTATAACAAGGGAATATACGCGCCAAAGGATCTGATGAATATCTGTTACAATACCGTAAAATATACCCAATAATCAGTCTTTTTTAAGGAAATCTTTTATAGTTTTAAGTCATAAATTAAGACAATGGCATACTTGAAGTTCAATATCAGGCTTTCTTCACTAGGCAAGCTGGACAGAAAGTTTCTCTTAGGATTTCAGAAGGAGTTCCAGAAGATTTTATGGAATGCAATTGGTATTAATGCACTATGCTTTTTTGACGAGACAAATCCAAAGGCCGTTGAGATATATAAAATACCAAAGGGTGTTTACAACTTCAAAAAGAGAAAGTACTGCACATTCCCGCTTTTCACATTCTCAAGGGATGCACTTCTGAAGGCTATTAAAAGAGCAGATTCTGATACATTAGTTAAAGTGCTTGTGATTACTGGCGCCCCTCTCTACAAGAGAAACGTTGACGGCCCGATATTTAGTGACATTGAATGTGGTAACGATATTGCCATTGTCTCTACCTCAGGAATGAAAGGATATCCAAGAGGTCCAAAGTCTATCAGGCAGCGCTTGCTTAAAGAATCGTTATACCTTGTGGGACGGATGATAGGACTACCAAACTGTATGAATGAAGGTTGTGCAATGAAGCATGCCAAAAATATCGATGATATAGATAAGAAGAACAAGGCATATTGCAATGATTGTCTAAACAGGCTTTACGGCGGAAAGATTTGATTTTATATTCCATATGCTTATATATTTTTAATAGCTATTATATCCATGGATAAAGATATGATTTGCCCAAAATGTGGCTCAAAGAACACTGTGCCTATTGTATATGGCCTTCCTTCGCTTGACCTTTATGAAAAGGAGCAAAAAAGAGAGATTTTACTAGGCGGGTGTTGTGTTACAAGTGATGCGCCATGCTGTTACTGTAAGGATTGTGGGAACAGATGGGGCAACTATTCTGAATATGTGGATAGGCAAAGGCAAGAGTTACTCAAAAGATTTGAAAAACATAAGGAAGAATAGATCCTAGTCCATTTCTTTGCTCTCACAAAGCCTTTTAAATATTTTTTAAGCACTATTAACTACATAATAGGAGTAATAACCATGAGAGAAAGAATACTTGTCACATCCGCTCTTCCCTATGCTAATGGCCCCCTCCATGTAGGCCATATAGCCGGGGCTTATCTTCCAGCAGATACCTATGTAAGGTACAAGAGGCTAGAAGGTGCGGATATACTATATGTAGGCGGAACAGACGAACATGGAACAGCAATAGAAATCAAGGCCCTAAAGGATGGGGTCACACCAAAAGAACTTGTTGACTTTTACTATGAAGATATGAAGACAGATTTCAAAAATCTAGGCATATCTTATGATAACTTCTCAAGGACGTCTCTACCTGTTCACCATAAGACATCCCAAGACTTCTTTTTGAAGATCTTGAAGAATGGCCATATCGAGAGAAAGACTGTCACCCAGGCGTTCTGCCCAAAGTGCAACATGTTCTTGGCGGATAGATATGTTGAAGGCACATGTCCAGCGTGTAGCGCACCTGACCAAAAGGGCAACCAGTGTGAGGTCTGTGGTAAAGTTCTCGAACCAATTGAGCTAGTTGATCCAAAGTGCATTACATGCGGCACAACACCAGAAGTTAAGGACACCTTCCAGTGGTTCATAAAGCTAGGCGACTTTCAAGACGAATTAGAAGTCTGGATGAAGTCAAACAAGCACTGGAGGCCAAACGTTGTTAACTTCTGCTTAAACTGGATCAAAGAAGGTTTACAGGACAGAGCGATCACAAGGGATTTGCAGTGGGGAATAAAAGTACCTTTAGAAGAAGGAAAGGACAAGGTCCTCTATGTCTGGTTTGAAGCAGTCATAGGTTATGTTTCATCTACTAAAGAGTGGGCAGAAAAGCAAGGCAAGCCCGATGCCTGGAAGGATTATTGGCTTGACAGTAAGATTGTCCACTTTATAGGTAAGGACAACATTCCGTTTCATGCAATAATGTGGCCGGCATTTCTTTTAGGATACGGCGAGTACGAAGGGAGGAAATGGAAGCTACCATACGATGTCCCTGCAAATGAGTACTTGAATATTGGGGGAAAGAAGACATCAACTTCAAGGAACTGGGCAATATGGCTAGGCGATTTCTTGAAAGACTTTCCACCTGATTACCTAAGATACTATCTCACATCCGTAGCTCCAGAATCAAAGGATTCAGACTTTCTATGGGAGGAGTTCCAGAAGAGGATAAACGATGAGCTAAATGACATCATAGGTAACTTTGTCCATAGGAGTATAACATTCGCTTACAATAACTTTGATGGCAAGATCCCAGCTTTGAACAGAGCTCTCCTAGATGATGACGATAACGAAGCAATAAAGAACATGGAAGAGATAGGAAAGAGGGTAGGGGACCTCATAACGGTCTTTAAGATGAAGGACGCATTGAAGGAGGTCGTCTCCTTTGCAAAGAGCTGCAACAGGTACTTTGATAAAAAGGAGCCCTGGAAACTTGTGAAGAGTGACAAGGAAAAGGCAGGAAACGCCATATACATATCGCTAGAGTTAGCAAAGACACTATCTATGGTCCTAAATCCATTCCTACCGTTCTCTACTGAGAAAATGCTAAAGGAGCTAGGATTAGGAAATTTTGAGTGGAGCGATAGCGCAAAGCTATTGTTAAAATCCGGAAAAGAAATCTCAAAGCCGGAGCCTATTTTCTCAAAAGTCCCTGACGAAGAAATAAAGCGCCAGATCCAAAAGCTAGAAAATCCTGCCCCAATGAAGAAGACCTTGGTCAAAAAGGAGGCCACACCAATGATACCATTTGATGAGTTCCAAAAGCTTGATATCAGGACAGGAAAGATAGTTTCTGTAGAAGACCACCCGAAGGCAGACAAGCTCTATGTCATGAAGATAGATGTTGGAGAGGAAAGGACAATAGTTGCAGGGATAAAGAGCTACTATAAGAAGGAAGAATTAGTTGGAAAGAAGATAGTGGCCATATGCAACCTAGAGCCAGCAACGATCCGTGGCATAAAGAGTGAGGCGATGCTTTTGGCAGCTGACGACGGAAAGCTTGTTGCACTTTTAGAAGCTGATAAGGAAATGAAAACAGGTGCAAAGATTAGATAAATTTTCTTTTTTATCTCTTTTTTCCACTAACTTTTTAAGATAACAAACATCTTTTTACACATGGCAGATCCAATTGGAGAAAAGATTGTTATTACTGTATTATCAGCCGATAGACCCGGCATTGTGGCAGGTGTCACAAGGGTCCTAGCAGAGCTGAATGTCAACATATTAGAGCTTAGCCAGACCGTTCTTGACGGCGTATTCTCAATGATTGCTATAGCGGACATCTCTACCTCCGGTTATGATTTCAAGAAGATAAAACATGACCTTGAAGAAGAAGGTGCCAAACTGAATATAAACCTCCTTATCCAGAGGAAGGAGATATTTGACAGGATGCATAGGGTTTGAATTTTATGGTAACATCTGATGAAATTCTTGAGACCATAAAGATGGTAAAGGTTGAGCAGCTTGACATAAGAACTGTCACGCTTGGGATAAATCTACTTGACTGTGCAAAGAATGATGTTGGGCATACTTGTGAAAGAATAGCTGAAAAGCTTGAGGATAAAGCAGGTGACTTTGTAGAGATCGTAAACGGAGTCCAAGAGGATTTCGGCATCCCCATAGTTAACAAGAGGATTGCTGTGACGCCGATATCCCTAATCATAAATGCCCTTGGCATGCCATCGAAAAAAGCTGCAGTAAAGATTGCCACAACTTTGGACGAGGCGGCCGAAGATCTTGGTATCAATTTCATTGGTGGATACACAGCACTTGTGCACAGGGCAGCATCACTTGGAGACAACATTCTAATTGAATCAATCCCAGAAGCCATGGAAGCTACTGAAAGACTGTGCTCATCTGTTGTCGTTGCATCAACTAGGGACGGGATCAACATGGACGAGATCTTACGTATGGGTCGGATAATAAAAAAGACCTCTGAAATATCGGAAACAGGCTGTGCACGACTTGTAGTTTTAGCAAACGCCCCTGAAGATATACCATTCATGCCTGGCGCATATCATGGCATTGGAAACTCTGACGCATCAATCAACGTCGGTATAAGTGGCCCAGGGGTGGTGAGGGCAGCAGTGGAGAAGACAGATGGTAATTTCATGGATCTATGTGACACGATAAAGAGAGTCTCTTTCAAAATCGTTAGAGCAGGAGAACTAATCGGAGAAGAAGTTGCGAAGAGGATGAAGGTCGACTTTGGATCAATAGATCTCTCTTTGGCACCAACACCAGCAGTTGGTGATAGTGTTGCAAAGATTATCGAGGATATGGGTATAGAGCACTGTGGCGGCCCAGGTTCAACCTGTGCATTGGCACTTCTAACAGACGCCGTAAAGAAAGGAGGCATCATGGCAAGCTCTAGAATAGGAGGTTACAGCGGTGCATTCATCCCGGTATCGGAAGACAGGGGAATGATTGAAGTGGCAAAGGCAGGACACATCAACATTGAAAAACTTGAAGCAATGACTTCAGTTTGCTCGGTAGGGCTAGATATGGTTCCAATACCAGGTGATACCCCGGAAGAGATTATTGCAGGGATTATAGCAGATGAGATTGCCATAGGCGTTTACAATAACAAGACCGTAGGTGTTAGGCTTGTCCCTATCAAAGGAAAGAGAGAGGGCGATTATGTCCACTTTGGAGGACTACTAGGAGAAGGTGCAGTAATGCCTGTAAAGAAGATTGACTGCTCCAAGTTTGTGAAACGTGGCGGAAGGATACCTGCATCAGTCACAAGCTTTAGAAACTAATTTTTTTCTTAAATTAATCCAATTAACTTTAAATATAAGCAATGTCTATTGATAGCTAAAACATGTGATTATTATGAAAAAAACAGTTTCCTTATTAATAATCGTAGTCTTTGCCATCTCACTCTCTTGTGGATGTTTAGAGACATCTTATGTTGCCTTATATGATGACCACGTTGAAGGATGTCAAGAGAAATATATAATTTATGACGCAGGTACGACAATGCCAATACCTAAACAAGTAACTTTGCCCTATACTTTCTCTGTTCCCCTCTGTAATCCAAACAATGCAAGGGAGGACTTTCAAAATGCTTTCTTGTGTACGGATTTCACAGGCTGCACGCCTGGGCAAGAATGCAATGGTACACCGTGTTCAAATTTTATATTGCCAAGTAATTATAGATGCCAAGTTCGTACATTGTATCGACTGCAAATAGATTATGCTTTAGAAGGCACTATTTATGTAAATGGTATACCTTTTGTTAAACACGCCTCACCCTTAATAATAGATATTGTAGAGAACGAGGGGGATATAATTTCTCAAAATAAAATTGTTGGAATTCCTTCGTCCATAACAATAACTGCAGCACCGGGGGCCTCTCAAGAAGCAGTGCTCCTTGTTACACAAATTTGCTGCTATGAGTGCAGGCAAAAGTCTATACCTGCAGCAATCCTTTACCCAAAGGTCGACATAGAGGCCTTCCAGATAGTCGGCGGGGATACAATTATCCAAGACGGAAAGGTTTTATCAAGCTTTAACATATCTCCAGGAACACAGCAGACAGAGATACAGATTGAAAACAGGGGATTCTTCACACAGAATGATGTGAGGGTTAGGGTAGATGGATTACCACAAGGGATAACTCTTGACCTAGATCCTGGTGTACAGAAGATCAAAGCACACAAGATAGGAACTTACAATGCAACATTTTCAGTAGACCCGGATGTTCCATCAGGCAGATATCCAGTTGTAATGACAGCATTTTCATTGAACGGAACATATGATAGAATTATTGTTGAAGTTGTCGTTCCATAAAATTTTATTTTTTCTATTTATTTCTAATTACATCTTATTTTTACTTATTCAATCTTAATTTGATTTAAGTTTAATATATACGTATTTATTAAATTTTAAAAACTAAAATAAACTATTATGAAGAATTAAATATTAAAATGAACTATTATAAACGATTAAAAACTATTCTAAACTATTTTTAAACTCTAAATCTAAAATAAAGGCATAGAAAGCTTTAAATACATGTAAAAACTACTATATTTCGTATGAAAAACTCATCAAAATATATGGCAATCTTGATAGGAATTGGGATCCTATTAAGTGTTATAATTCCAGCGTTGGCCGAGGGCACAATTGAGGATATATCCAGTGTTGCACTTGAAGAAGCAGGGGAGATCAGGGGTGCAACATCTGGTAACTCAACAGTAGAGGATAAGTTAACAGATAAGTCAAATGAATTTTATGAATCTATAGAGGAAATATTCGTCCTTTATGGAGTTGCACCTGAATCAGAAATCGAAACTAACGGAAATAATTATACAATAGGCGATTATGAATTTTATTTTGAAGAAAATGAAGACGGATACTACTTCATCGATGCAGATGGCATTCCATATTATATAGCTAGCTCAGGAATTTCACAGTCTATATCCTCACACCTTAGCAAAATCTCTGAAATCTTAGATAGATTCTCTTCGGCAGTTGAAGATGGGAAGATAGGCAGGGCATTTGGGTTACTCACATCTCTTGAAGTAAGAATGAGAGCAACTAGCAGATACATGGAGAAGGATGCCACAATAACAGAACTAAAAGAACAGAACAAGATCAAGTTACAAGAAAAACTAGAGGAAAGAGAAGAGATGAAACAGGGAAAGAGCAACAATTCAAAGAAGGACCAAGATAACAATAATTCCAAGAAAGACAATCTAAACAAAGGCAACTCTGGAAATAAAAATTAAGAGGGTAATAAAAAATGAAGAAAATAATTATAGTTTTAATGGCTTTGATGCTCGTATCTGCAACAGTGGTTTCGGCGGCTACTCAATCTCAAGGGGCTAACAGCAATAAAGATGTTAACTCTTCTCTAAACTCAAGCAAAAAGGATTTCCCAACACAGAATGCGTATGAAGTAGTCAGTCAGTTGCAAGAGCAAAAACCAAATCATGGCCTAAACACAAGTATACAGGCCCTAGAGCAAATACAATCAAAAATTCAAGAAAAGCAGGAGGAAGTAAACTCCACAATGCCGAACTCAACAAAAAATCAAAAAATGGCCGCAGTTGCAGTACAGACGATGGAAACAACAGCATCTATGTTTGGAAAATCTGAAGCAAATGTTTCAAGGATATCAAATGATATAAAGAATTCATTTGAAATCTCAACTAGGGCAGAAGAGAGAATCAGAGGCCGAAGTGGATTTGTTAAATTCTTTGCAGGAGGGGACAAAGAAGCAGCAGGTCTCATAGTACAAGAGATAGCGAGAAATGAAAATAGAATCAGAGAACTAAACAGGCTTATAGACGATAGTGATTTTGATTCACAAACAAAAGCAGTTCTACAAGATCAAGTTCAAAACATCGAACAGGAACAATTGAGATTAAAGGCATTAGCAGAAGAAGAATTAAACAACAAAGGTCTATTTGGCTGGATTTGGAAATAATATCATTTTTTATTTCATTTCATTTTAATTTACTTGATTTTATTTTTTATTTCATTCGTGGATAGCATTTTATTTTCAAAAATGGAAATCAATTATTTATTTTCGACAACAGATAACTTTAAATAGTAATAATGGAATTCATTCTATGGTATTATGGCAGCAAAATTTGAAGTATATGAGGACGCAAAAAAGCAGTTCCGATTTAGATTAAAAGCAGGCAATGGAGAAATAATTGCAACAAGCGAAGGATACACTACAAAGAAAGCTTGTATGAACGGAATTGAGAGTGTCAAAAAGAATGCTCCAATTGCCGCAATAGTTGAAATAGAAAAGTAATTTTTTTAAATTATTTTTATTTCATATTTTCTAAAGTTTTTTACAATTTTTAGTCTAGTTTGATTATCTTTTTGTCTTAATTAATCGAATCTTTTCTCGTCAAATACCGATAAGCTTAAATTCTCAAGCAATCATATATTACTTATTTATGGAGAATCTATTATGGCTGATGAATTTGAAGGTAGCGGGAATGTAAATATAAAGAGGGATGCAATAATCCTCGTAGGTTTCACGTTATTGATTGCTTTTCTGTTAAATTATGCAGGATTGAAACAGACCCAGGTTATAGCGACTTCCATACTTGCTGCTACAGTTGTTGGAACTCTTCTTTTCTGGGGATTTAGGGTCGCCATTGCTTTCATTGGAATTATAACGTTACTTCTGACAAAGACCCTTGATATTCCTCACCTGGTTGAGTTTGCTTCTCTTGAAGTCATCCTGTTTCTTGTTGGTATGATGACCGTTGTTGGTATGATGAAGGAAGTCGGATTTTTCAGATGGCTTATGATTAAAATAGTAAAACTTACAAAATTTGAGGCTCATCTGCTTTTGATTGTTTTTTGCATTCTTTCTGCATTCCTTGCTATGGCAATAGATGAAGTGACCTCCATCATTTTTGTTACTGCAGTTCTACTTGAGATAACGGATTATTTCGATGTGAATCCAGTGCCGTATGTCATATCATGTGTCCTCGCGACAAATATCGGAAGCTCCGGAACAGTGCTAGGAAATCCTATAGGGATTCTGATTGCAATGAGGGGTGAGCTTTCATTTGAGGATTTCATTGTTTGGGCTTTCCCTGTAGCGATGGTAGCTTTAATTGCAACTATTGGAATTGTGCTATTTTGGTATAGGAATGACATCTCACTTTTCAAATCCAAAATAAGATTAAAAATTAGATCAACAGAAAAATTGGCATTCCAGGATGAGTGGGAGTTTGTACCTGATAAGAGAGAGTTCAAGATTGGCGTTGGTATTTTTATTTTCACAATTATTTTTGTAGCATTGCATAGGAGATTGGAGACTGCATTTGATCTACCTTCAAATACCTTATTACTTGTAGCTTCACTGGCAGGAGCAAGCCTTGTTATGCTTTGGAAGAGAAATAAAGCAAGAGACTATATTGAAAAGGATGTAGACTGGTGGACTCTCGTATTCTTCATGATGTTATTTGCAAAGGTTGGGACATTGAAGTTCACAGGTGCAACAGATGTCCTTGCAGGTGTAGTGGCAGGTGCAGCAGGAAGTCTTCCAGTACTTACGACGATAATGTTGTGGCTAGCATCTATCGGGTCAAGTGTTTTAGATAATGTAGTACTTGTAGCAGCACTAATCCCTGTAGTCGATAGCTTTAATAACCTAGGGATTAATACCTTTCCATTATGGTGGGCTTTACTGTTTGGCGGGTGCTATGGCGGTAATATCACCATGATAGGTAGTACTGCAAACATAGTTGCACTTGGTATACTTGAAAAAAGAAAGAAGTATCGTATGAGTTTTATGAAATGGTTATGGATAGGACTTGTAGTAGGTGGGATATCCACCTTGATTGCAAATATAATATTGGTATTTTTAATACCGTATATGCCAATAAGGTGATAATATGAAAATTTTAATGTGTACAGATGGATCCTTTTATTCAGACAACGCACTTGCCTATAGCGCTCAGCTATTTTGCAACATGAAGGAGCATGAGATAGTTGTTCTTTATGTAATGCCTTCGGTGCACGAGGAATTCAGATTTTATGAAAGGAAATTCGATGAAGAAGTCAGAAAACTTAAAGAAGTTGAGCTTAAGAGAGCAGAGACAATAGAAGATCTAAAAAATCTAAAGCCTGTAGACGTAAGTGTCAAGATACTTGAGAATGCTTACAAGCTCTTGATGAAATTTGGATTTGAATCAAAAACAAAGGCAAGATCTGGAAATCCTTCTGACGAAATTTTAAAGGAAGCAGAAGAAGGCAATTATGGCCTCATCATCATGGGCCAGTACGGATATTCAAAATCGCATAAGGATGCACTTGGAAAGGTAGCATCAATAGTTGTTAAAAACTGCAAAACACCAGTCTTGATAATCAAATAGTTTTTTCAATAAAAGAAAACAAATACTGGATTTTTGAGAATGAGATAAATTAGATTTATTCATCTATTTCTCATTCTGAATTTTTCCATCCTCCATAACATCTTCAAAAGTTTGTTTTTCACTAAATCAAAGAGGGATTACATAAATTAAATTTTTCTTTATATTAAAAAATAAAAATAAAAAATAAATTTAATTACTTTCTGTGCACTCAATGGTATCCTCAAATGAAGCTATAGCCTGGTTTGCTAGAGCATTGGCATAGGTATAGTTTCCTATGCTGTACTGGGATACTGCCATGCCGTAAAGGTTTGATCCATTGTTGTATATATCTTCGCAGGGTAAATCTGTGTAACCTTGGGATATTTTTTCATTTAGGATAGCTTTGGCAAGACTCTGTATTGCTTGTGCCTGGTTCATATTCTGGATTACATTATCAACTTCACCTAAGGATGGATCACCTTCAACATAGACCTCTATCATTTTTGAATTATCGCTTTCATTTGTCTCTTCCCATATGTTATCTGGGTCAATTACACAAAACACGGAATAAGTTCCCGGGTATGGGAAGATATATGGTAAGGTATACTGTGGTGTTGCTGGATTTACCATCCCTTTTAGTGTTTCCTTTACTTCAGGTGTTCCTCCAGTTTTCATGACTGTTATTCGAACAGGATAGGTATTTATGAGGCCACTTGGCATATTTATACCAAAGTCGAATGTAATCATTGTAGGCTTTCCCACTAACGGAGTTGTGATCACAGTTATCTTATTTGTTGATAAGTTTCCGTTCTCAATAGTTCCCTCAATTTCCTGAACAGTTATCTTTTTTGTAGCTATGTTATTATTCTCATCTGATTCGTTTATTCTATTTCTAGGGTCAACTATAAATTTGAAATCATATGTTCCAGGAGCGATAAAGGAAAGAGTGATGGCTATATCTGCAGATTCTCCTGGATTGATAGTTCCTTCGTATAAGTATGGGCCATATGAACTACTCCCAATATCTACCTTATATTCTAGATTAGAAACAGCCTTGTTTCCGGTATTGCTTACCCTAGCATAAGCTCTACACTGATCACCGGGGTCACATTTTTCAACTAAAGTAACCTCTGTAAAAATATCAAAGAATGATTCAGGCTCTTCTATTATAGTATCGCAGCCACATTCTTCTTTTGAAATCTCTACACAGTTACCTCCTGATTCACATATCCCAATGCATTTTCCTTCAATCTTACTATACCTGCACGGTAAATTGTATCTGTCCTTACTTAAACAAGCACAGGGGCTTGTTGCCCCAGGCCCAGCTGTTCTAGCACAGTCGTAACCTGGGCTACATCCTCCAATACAGGTTTTTGTCTTTAGATCCCAGTGACAGATATCTGTTCCTTCGGGCTCTTTTGGTTGACTGACAGGTTTTCCATCGGCAGGAATAGGTTCACCAGGGGGTTCTGGAGGTAACCTTGGAGGTGCAGGTACTCCCGGTGGGGGTTCACCAGGGGGTGGGGGTCTTCCATCGGGTGGAGGCTCCCCAGGCGGAGGATCAGGTGGTCTGCCTGGCGGGTATTTAGGTGTCCATTTCCACCACCAGGTTCTCTTTGATGGGAATAATGTATCGGAAGATATCTCTGGATTCCAATTTGAGCCTTTCAAATTAGGTTCAGAATATACCAATTTGATATCGCTCCAGTTTCCATCCCATCTAGAATAATATATATCCTGTCTTGATTCTTCTGACCAGAAGATTGCTATTGCAGCACCGTTTTCAAGAAAAGTAACTGCAGGTCGCCAATCGTTATCTTCTGTACCGCCAAGGGATTTTGGCATGAAAGTGTCTCCTTCATAAGAAGAGTATAGGTCTAACCCTGGATTTATATAAGAGTATACTGTCATTGAGTAGTCATAAGCATCACAATCTATTTCTGGCATATAATGACTGCCTATTATTGATGGAGTTGACCATTTGTTGCCATCCCAAACTGAGTAGAAGACATTCCAGCTGTCTTCATTAAAGGTAGTCCAAACAGCTTTCACCCTTCCAAATTCAGAAATCCCATTCCTTGTAAGTGTATAATTATAAAAGTCAACTAATGCAGGCTCGCTCTGTCCAGGTATAGGTGTAGGGGCTGACCAAGTCAATCCATTAAATGTTGAATAGTAAACTCTTGGAATAATCCCCTGATAATCAGTCCATATAGCAACTGCATCCATACCGTAAAATTCCGTTACAAAAGTTATCTCAGGCATCTGAGCCCATTTGAGGTAATATGTTTCTACTAGAGGTTTTCCTTCAGACCATTTGTTTCCATCAAATATAGAATAGTAGATCTTTCTTTCCCCTTGAGCGTCTATATTGACCCATACTGCTATCGCTTTTCCATCCCAGTTATACGCTATATCGGGGTCAATGTCTAATCCTTGAATTGAAGAAACAGGTAGCTCATCTGTCCACACAAGGGCATCTGTACTCCAAATGGAATAATAAATATCCCCTGTTTCCTGATTTGACCATACAGCAATAGCTTTTTTTGATGGCCCAAATTCTATATTTGGATCAAAATCATCACCATTTTGTTCCGAAATCCAGTACGCAGGTGTTCCATTTGGGGTCCACCATCGTCTGCCATCGTCATCCCACAATGAATAGTAAGTGTCCCAGTTTATACCTCTTATTGGGTCATCGACGTAGTATTGCCACACTGCAATTGCGTCTACATTAGTATCAGCGGGGATAGTTTTGCTGCCCGAACACCCTAATGATAGTAAAAGAGTTATTGAAATTATAGAAATTGCTATACGCTTAATTTCTTTATTGAAATCTCTCATATTTGCCTCTTTTTAGAGCAAATTTACTAATAAATTTGCCACTATAAAATTGTTAAACTAATATATCTATTTTTGCTTTATTTTGATAGGTTCTAAGCAAATTAATTATCTATGTTAAAAAACTAATTTTGTTTTTCTTTTGATATATATGTAAAGAAAGATTTGATTTATTCTTTTAATTCCTTCTCAGCTTCAAAATAAAAGTTGTTCCACAAGGTTTTGTGTTTTCAATAGAAATTTCGCCGCCATATCTTTCAATAGTCTTCTTCACTATATACAACCCCAACCCCATGCGTTTTCCTGCGTTAGAAAATCCCTCATCAAAAACGTTGTCCTTTACATCTTGAGGTATACCTCCACCATAATCAATAATCCTTACAGTGGCAAAACTTTCATCATTTTCTATTTTTATGTCTATTTTATTGGTCTTACCATGTATGACGGCATTATTGATTAAATTGTTAAACACTGAAAATAGTGCCTCATCGGCCTTAACAGTAGAATCTCCTAGAATATTGACATTGATCCCAATAAAATTCAGGAAGACTTGATTTAAAACTTCCTTTAAATCGTAATTTTTTAGCTCTCCACCTGAAGAAATTGCAGATTCAAGATCTCTCATTTTGTTAATCAGTTCAACACTTTTGTTAAGGGATCTAAGGGCCTTTTGTTTTAGCTCAACATCTTCTGTTTTCATAAGTTCAGTTGACATTGAAACGACAGCAATGTAATTTAGTATGTCGTGCCTTAGGATCTTATTTAGGAGCCTCAAAGCATGGTTCAACTCTACAATCTTTTGTTCCTTGAGATTTATCTCGCTTACATCGGTCATTAAATGGACATATAAAATTTTATCCTCTAGCACGATTTTACTTACCTTAACTTCGTACCATTTTTTTGTCACAGCATCATCAAAAAATAGTTCCTCTCCAGGTAGCCCATTTTTCAAATGATTCATTGCACAAAAATTGGGCGGAGAAGAAGTGTTATGGTGAATCTCATAGCATTTTTTTCCTCTGACATCTCCAAAGGTATCTTTTACCTTTTCATTGATCATCACTATAGTGTTTGTATCATCTATGACCATACCATAGATGTCCATCTGATTGAATACTTCTTCTAGTATCCTATTTTTTTCTATATTTCCTAGATTTTCTTCAGTCATGTTTTTCTCTTGAATTGCTTTATTCTTTATTAACATATTTTTTTACATGTTCATAAGCTTTTTTTATCCTTTGATTATTTTTGCTCTTAAGTTCTACTAACTGATCAAAGCTATTATCCTTCAAATGCTCATTTATCAAATTCATCTCTTTCATGAATATATTTAGGTTATGAATTGCAAGATATGCCTGAGGAACACTGGTGCCCCCCAGGAAGTCGTTGATATTGTGATCCTTACAAATAAAGCAGTCACAGGAGGGTATATGCCCAGTCTTTCTCATCTTCACCCTTTTCAAAGTTTCAGGATGTATGTACTCCTTGTATACGGAGGCTACAAGATAGGTCCAGGAATCCATAGTTTCAATGCCCATATAACTCAATGCATAAAGCATGGGAAATCCTGTGACCCCGAATATATGGAGTGGCTTACCTCTCTCACTTGAAAGTGATTTAGCCTTTGATATTAGTTCAATCAATGTTTTATAGTCATTTTTTCTTGGGACAAGGGAACCCATAGCATAACCATCAAATCCATAGTCTAATTTAGAAAAATACCATTCTATTTCTTCCTCTGAAAAGCCGTGAACACATGAATAGAGGAGCATTTTTTTCCTCTTCCTGTTTTCAAGGGACAAATTGGCACTGTCTATGCTTTTTTGTAGCATTTTCATATATTCAGTTCTTTCCACTTTAAGAGGGACAGGATAATCAAAAGTTGCAGCAATGTCTGCTTTTAGTTTTTCCTGGAATCTTAAAACATCTATTGGATCTCTTTCAATCCCTTTTTTCATTGATTGAAATCCGCCTGAATCTACAAATATCGGTTTATTGTCGCTGAATAATTTGTGAAATCCGTTAATGACCTTCTCTTCATATTTGGTGTTTCTTACATATTCTAAAGAGAACATAGTTGCTTCAGAAAGTTTCCAAGGGGGGATTACCTTTTCTTCAATAAAAACGTCCCATACTCCATAAGTTAATGCACACACGGGTAGAAGTGCAGGTGTTCTGATGTCCCCATTTGAGGTCTTTATCCTAGGTATACTCTCCATTAAATCCGAAAAGGTTTTAATTTTGAAAGTTTTTATATCTTTTTAGTGAGCATGGTAGAGATAGAAGAAAAATTAGAGATCCTTTCTGATGAAGAAGGAGCCTATGTTGGGAGAAAAAAGAGCATTTTTGAGAAGTATAAGAGCAAGGCTGCCCTTTACTTAGGTAAGGTTAACGAGACAAATAGAGAGTGGCAGAACTATTTCAACAAGAGGGTTCTTCTTGACAGCATAAGCCCACATGCAATTTTCATTTGTGGTATGAGGGGGAGCGGAAAATCATACACACTCGGTGTCATCGTCGAAGAAATGGCGATGAAAAATGACGGAGTCGGTATCATAATTATTGATCCAATGGGTATCTTCTGGAGCATGAAGCAGAAAAATAAAATGGCAAATGAAAGTGAGATGCTTGGGAGATGGGGATTAAAGCCCACAGGTATCAAAAATGTCAAGGTATTCATACCCAAGGGTTATGTCCATAAGGCTCCTAAGGAGACTTGGGATGACGTCTTTAAGATAAAACCATCGGAACTAAGAGTTGATGATTGGTGCCTTACATTTGATATTGAAAGATTTGACACCATGGGGCTTCTTATAGAAAGAATAATTGACAAGACAAAAACAGGCTATACCTCTGTTGATGGAAAACACGTACCAGGGCTTGGTGACGACTATAATATTGAAGATCTAATAAGGACGATTGAGAACGAGGAAAGCGTTGCTTCTAGGGAAGGTGGGTTCAAGGAGAATACCAGGAGGGCACTAAATGCTAGGCTTACAGGCGCAATACAGTGGGGCATCTTCGATAAAAATGGAACAAAACTAAATGATCTCTCTAAAAGAGGACAAGTTTCAGTTATTGATGTGAGCTTCCTTGATGATAATGTAAGGGCACTTGTCGTAGGGCTACTTTCGAGAAACTTACTAAACACTAGAAAGGTTATATCAAGACAGGAAGCGATGGGCGACATCAACCTTCTTGGAAATGTCCCTGTTACATGGCTTATGATAGATGAGGCGCATATACTGGTACCAAGGGGGGGTAAGGCAACTGCAGCTACAGACAGCTTGATAGAATACGTAAGACAAGGAAGGCAACCTGGGTGTTCAATAGTCCTTGCAACACAACAACCATCGGCTATTGATTCAAGAATATTGTCACAAGTTGACATTCTAATCTGCCATAAGCTAGTCTACCAGGATGACATCAAGGCAGTTTTACAAAGGATGCCATCTGAAATACCAAACAAACTTTCAGATTTTAGATTTATAAGATCATTATCAATTGGTAGTGCAATCATTGGAGATAAAGAAGAGTCAACCTCAAGGGCCTTTTTGATCTCCGTTAGACCAAGAATAAGCCAGCACGAGGGAAGAGAAAGGCAACCTGTTCTTGACATTGATCCAGAATTAATGAAGGAAAATGTGAAAAATCTCATAATAGAAAAGTACAAACAGAAAAGACCACTATCGGAAATGGAAGAGATTGTAAAAATTGCAAATCAGGAGTACAAACTTAAACTATCTTTTGAGGAAATAATTGATGAACTAAGGATTGATGGCGCATTTGAAATTAAGGAAGAAGAGAGAATAAAAGCTGAAGTTAAAACACCAGTCCTTGAAATACCGATGATAGATGAGCCAACTGAGACGGAAGAAATGGAGGACACCTTCGAAGTTGACTTAGAAGAAGTGGATGAGGGGATAGGGGCTCACGGATTTAAAATTGCACCCGTCATCAAGGGCGATATAACAAATGAAGAGATACATAAGATAGCCGAGAAGAACAAGAAGAAGATATCATTAAAATCAGAAGAAATTAAGGAGATATCTAAAGTCTATTACCCACTACTTAGGGTATTTTTTGATTATATGCCAAAGAAAGGAAATCACAAGAGCATGACATGTCTTTTTGATGGCATAACTGGGGAGCTTATAATCTGGGATGGGGGGCTATCAAGAACAAGAGGATTCACCGAGTTATACCAGCTAAAAAGTGAAGAAAAGTCGCTTTTGGATTATCTTATCGGTATAAAGAATAAAACAATTGATGAAGTAATCTCTGAAACTGGCCTTACCAATAAAAAGATCCATTCTCTTTTATCATCGCTTGAATCAAAGGGGTTAGTAGAAGTAAAAAAAGATGGTACCGATTATATAGTAAATCAAAAGATAAAATTTAAATTGGTAAAAGGATTTGAAGATAAAAAACTTAAAAAACTCAACCTTTCACTTCAAAGTAAAGAAATATCTGGGAAAATCTTAGAAGCATTGATATCAAGAACCGATGTCGTAAAAGGAATAGAATCTCTTGGTATGGCGAAGATATGGAAAACTGAAGAGGTCTATCTCCCTTACTGGATTGTTGTTTACAGGAACTCAAAAGGCAAAGATAGAAAAGAGATTTTTGATCCATTCAAGGGTAAAAAAGATGATCATATAAAAGATGTAATCTTATTGAGGCTATAATATGTTACTCGAGATCGATGGTAAAAAAGTTGAGGCCAAAGATGGCACATCTTTAAAGGAAATTTTTTCTGATAATAAACTACCATACCTTAACGGCAGCACTATTGGGATAATCAAGAAGGAAACAGAAAAATCAAAATACCTTGATGAATTTCTCATAAAAACAAACAAAGGCTCTTTTGTAATTAAAGTCAGTGACACTGAAGAGGGAAAAGTTTTCTCTCAAATTGCTAAAGAGTATGAAAAAAAGACAGTCAGATGGAAGACATCCACTCTTATTGCCATCGGCTCAGTTCCAACTACAATAAAGCCGGTAAAAGAAGAGAAGATATACCAACCTTGGGATGTTTTCTTTACTCTTGCAGGATTTGACAACAACACAACATATATGACACTTTCAAAAAAAACACAGAAAGGAGCTTATGGGACAAGTAATCCTCTAGGTAAAATTACTGAAGGAAGGCATGTTCCGCCACTCATTGAAGAAGGTGATGAAATCCTATCGGTAACACCCGTTGAAGTATTTAGCGTTGAAAGGGATTTTGAGACTACAAAAGATCTCACATACAAACCAAAAAATGGTGAGAAAATATTTACCCACATTGGCCTCAAGATAAATGAAAATACACCTATGGCAATGGAACATCTTTTTTCCCTTACTAAGGATGGTTACATAACGATTGACGAAACTACAGAATCATATGTCGCAACTGAAAGGCTTAGGGGTTTTGATGTTGAAAATGAGAACTCTGCATTAAGAAAGAAAAATACAGTTTCTGTTAGAACTGAGGGTAATGGTACAGGTGTGGTATACATATACAAAAAAGATAGAATCACTACCCCAAACCACTCGATTGCTGCACAGATTACCTCTGGGGTGGAGCTTCTCGAGATGTTGAAAACTGGGGATAAAGTTGCTTTAAGAACAATACCCCACAGTCTTTCGGTTTTAGGTCTAACCCAAAAGGAAGCAGAAGACCTCCTTAAAGTTGAAGGTATCAAGCAAGAAAGAGTAGGTGATTTATCAGACACTGCAGTTATTGTTGAGCAAGATCCGCCATTTACAGCCGAAGTTCTAAAAACAAAAACAGCGAAAACAATAGGCATTGATAAGGGCAATATTATTGAAATTGAACTCTATGAGAATATGGCCCCTAATACAGTAAAATATTTTAGAAAACTAACTGGCCTTATTAACAAGCCTATAGGAAAACTAGACATTCAATTCGCACACCCTTCTGTGCCTCTTGTTGCATTTGAGGGGGGAAGTGTCGAAGCCGCTGGATTGATTCCTGAGAACCCACCGGTTGAAGTTTCAAGGGTAGGTGAAATAGGCGTTACAAACATGTCAAGGCAACATAAGGGGTTAATAGGCATTAGATTAAAGGAAGATAAATCATATGGCCCTACTGGGGAAGAGTTTGATGGCACGAATATTATCGGTAAAATAGATATTGATAAGTTAAAAATCGATTTTAATAAGGAAAAGGCAGTTTACCTAAAAGAAATTAAAAAATAACGTTTTTTGACGATATAACCTTTTGCTAATACCGAAATATTTATATAATATTTCTTTCTCTTTTATTTATTGCATCGATTATACCTATTATATCTTTTTTATATATGAAATCATGTTTGTCACAACACGGAGGAATTTGATGAAACCCAGTAAAGCTGTAGGTATTGTAGGCTATGGTGCTTATATCCCTAAATACAGGATACAGACCACGGAAATAGCAAGGGTATGGGGAAATGATCCAAATCTAGTCCCGATAAGGGAAAAATCTGTACCTGGTTCCGATGAGGATTCTGTCACAATAGCCATTGAAATTGCTAGAAATGCTCTTATGAGGGCGAGTATAGACCCAAGAGACTTGAGGGCCGTTTGGGTAGGCTCTGAATCAAAACCATATGCTGTAAAGCCAACATCAACTATTGTTGCAGAGGCAATAGCAGCCACACCATTTGTAAACGCTGCTGATTGGGAGTTTGCATGTAAAGCTGGTAGTGAAACAGTCCAGGCATGCATAGCCTATGTCGGCTCGGGCATGGCAAAATATGCCCTAGGAATAGGTGTGGATACTGCTCAAGGTGCTCCAAGTGACGCACTTGAATACACAGCAGCTGCAGGTGGAGCTGGATACATTATAGGCAGTGCAAAAGAAAGTCTTGCTGTTCTAGAGGGTTCAATATCCTATGTAACAGACACCCCTGACTTCTGGAGAAGACAGCATGAACATTACCCAAAACATGGGAATAGATTCACTGGAGAGCCTTCATATTTCAGGCATGTGATCAGCAGTTCAAAGGCTCTAATGGAAGAACTTGGTACTAAACCTGATGATTATACATATGCTATATTTCACCAGCCCAATAGAAAGTTCCCATTAGAAGTTTCTAAGATACTAGGATTTGGTAAGGAGAAGGTTTTAGATGGTCTCGTTTCACCTTACATAGGAAATACTTATGCTGGTTCAGCTCTTCTTGGTTTAGCCGCAGTGCTTGATAAGGCTAAAGAAGGAGACAAAATTTTCTGCACATCCTATGGTTCAGGAGCTGGAAGTGATTCATTTTCATTTGAAGTTACTGATAAACTTGCTGAAAGGAAGGTCAAAGCACCTTCAGTCAAATCTTATATCGAAAGAAGGGAAGAGATTGATTATGCCCGTTATGCAAGGTATAGAAAGAAGATAAGGATGTGATTACTTGAGTGATAATGTTTCTGTAATTGGTGTTGGATTAGGAAAAGTCGGTGAGCACTGGGAAAAATCTTTGAGAGACCTTGCAATAGAATCAATATGGATGGCATTTGAAGATAGCGGTATAGACAAGGTAGATGCACTTTATGTTGGAAATATGTCCTCAGGGCAGTTTGTAGAGCAGGAGCATCTTGGAGCTCTTATAGCAGATTTTGCTGGTCTTGGCCCTATACCTGCAGTAAAAATTGAGGCTGCATGTGGGTCAGGCGGAGCAGCTTTTATTGAAGGTTACATGGCAGTAAAATCTGGAATGTATGATTATGTTCTTGTTACAGGGGTAGAGAAAATGACAGATGTACTTCCTTCAAAGACTACCTCAATTCTTGCAAATGCATCTGATAGGGACTATGAAGCATTTAACGGAGTTTCATTTGTTGGGCTCAATGCTCTTGTAATGAGGAGATATATGCATGAATTTAATGTTAAAAGAGAGGAGCTTTCAATATTCCCTGTGATATCACACAAGAACGCACCTTTTAGTAAACATGCTATGTATAGAAAGGAAATAACGCTTGAAGCAGTTATCAATTCCCCAATAATTGCTGATCCACTTACACTTATGGATTGTGCACCTATATGTGATGGTGCTGCATCAGTGATATTATGCTCAGAAAAAAAAGCAAGAGAATTCACCGATAATCCTATTAACGTCTCTGGAGTTGGCCTAGCTACAGATTCTTTGGGTGTCCACGATAGAGTTCATATGACCACCCTTTCTGCAGCCGTTGAAGCTAGTAAAAAGGCCTACAAGATGGCTGGAGTTGGCCCAAAAGATATTGATATACTAGAAATCCATGATGCTTTTTCTATTATGAGTGCCCTCTCATTGGAAGATATGGGATTTGCAAAGAAAGGAGAGGGAACAAAAATGGCCCTTGAAGGCCAGCATTATATTGGAGGAGATCTACCGATAAATCTCTATGGTGGTCTCAAGGCTAGAGGGCATCCTGTCGGCGCAACAGGAGTTTACCAGATTGGTGAACTTGTCTATAGCTTAAGGGGCGATGGCAGAGTTGATGCCGAAAGAGGATTAGCTGAGAATATAGGTGGAAGTGGAGCAACTATATCTGCATGTATTCTAGAGAGAGGTGGATAAAATGGATGTACCGCGACACTGGAGAGAACAAATAAAGAGATACAGGCTTGTGGGTTCTAAATGCAAGAAATGCGGGAAACTTTCCTACCCCCACAGATTAGTATGCCCAAAATGCAGAAGTCGAGAATATGAAGAGCATCAGTTTATTGGCAGAGGTAAAATTATATCTTTCACAAATATCAATAGCCCTCCAAAAGAACACAGGTATAACCTACCTTATGCAGTGGCTTTGGTAGAGCTTATGGAAGGCCCAGTTATTACTGCCCAGATCACTGACGCTAGAGCGGAAGAGCTAGAGATTGGGATGGAAGTTGAAATGGTCACAAGAAAGATAATGGAATACAATGAAGACGGTATAATTTGTTACGGATATAAATTTAGGCCAATAGTTGAATATGCCCACCCATAGAGGATACCATGGAAAAACAAGAACTTATACAGAAAGTACTTAATGGTGAAATAAAAATATATCAAATTGAAAATTTCACTAAAACTCCTAAGGAAGCCGTAGAGCTTAGAAGAGAAGTAATTGAGAAAATAAGAAAAGTTTCACTTGATCATATAGGAAGATATTCTCTCGATCCTAACAATCTTTTTGGTAAGAACATTGAGAATATGATTGGAGCTGTTCAAGTTCCTATGGGCATTATAGGTCCTCTAAAAGTAAATGGAAATTATGCCAAAGGAGATTTCTACGTACCAATGGCCACTTCTGAGGGTGCACTACTAGCCAGTACAAATAGGGGGGCTTCGGTTATAACATCATCAGGTGGAGTTATTACAACTATATTTAGAGATGGGATGACAAGAGCTCCTGTTATTAAGCTAAATTCTTCTAGGGATTATTATAAAATCACTGAATTCATTGATAATAACTTCAATGAAATCAAAAATGAAGCAGAAAAAGATTCTAGATTCAGAAAGCTAAAAAGAATTGTCCCGTATCTTGTTGGAAGAAATCTTTTCTTGAGATTTGTTTACGATACCGGGGATTCCATGGGGATGAACGGGGTCACTATTGGAACAGAGGCAGCATTAAACTTAATTGAGTCTAAATTTCCAGATATAAAGAGTGTTTCTCTCTCGGGTAATTTGTGTACAGATAAAAAATCATCAGCGATTAACATGATAGAAGGCAGAGGAAAAAGTATCACAGCAGAAGTTGTAATACCTGACAATATCATAAAAGAAAAATTAAAGACTGATGCAAAATCAATAATTGAGGTAAACTACAGAAAAAACTTACTGGGCTCAGCTCAAGCAGGATCTTATGGATTTAATGCACATTTTGCAAATATCGTCGCTGCAGTTTTTCTGGCGACTGGGCAGGATATAGCGCAAGTTGTTGAAGGAAGTCAAGGTTTTACAACAGTTGAAGAGGACGATAAAGGAGTCTATTTCGCTGTTACAATGCCTTCTTTAGAAACTGCAACAGTCGGCGGTGGAACAAAAATTGAAACTCAGAAAGAAGCATTGAATATTCTAGGGATTTCTGGCGCAGGTCAAAATAGTGGGGATAACTCTAAAGCGTTTTCTGAGATATGTGCATCAACAGTCCTTGCAGGTGAAATATCTCTTATTGGTGCTCTTGCAGCAAAACATCTTGCCAAAGCCCATATTGAATATGGCCGATAATAAGATTAATTATTGGACAAATGTCCTAATATTTTTATTTCTTTGATTAATATAAACATTATAACGATAAACTTTATAAGAAGTATAAATTTCTTCTTTACATTATTACGGTGATTTTTTGATATATATCAATACAAACTACTGCAAAGGATGTCTTTTGTGTGTAGAATATTGCCCTCAAAAAGTATATGTAAAATCTGAGAAACTCAGCAAGAAAGGTGTATTCCCGCCTGAAGTTAAGTATTCTGATAAGTGTGTTAAATGCCATTTATGTGAATTGATGTGTCCTGACTTTGCAATTATTGTGGAGGATAAAGATGACAAATGACGTTATAAGATTATTAGGTAAAAATCAACTTTTCATACAGGGTGATGAAGCCGCTGTTTATGGTGCTTTGATCGCAGATTGCAGATTTTTTGCAGGTTATCCTATTACACCAGCTACTGAAGTTGCCGAAGGGATGGCAAAATGGATGCCAAGACTTGGTGGTGTCTATGTTCAGATGGAGGATGAGATAGCCAGTATAGCTTCAGTAATTGGGGCCTCATGCACTGGGGTAAAATCCATGACTGCAACAAGTGGTCCTGGATTTTCATTGATGCAAGAGTGTATAGGTTACGCTTGCATGGCTGAAATTCCATGCGTGATAGTGAATGTTCAGCGAGGAGGTCCAAGTACAGGACAACCTACAGAAGCAGCTCAAGGAGATGTAATGCAGGCAATGTGGGGTACACATGGAGATCATCAGATTATTGCCCTTGCACCAAAGTCAGTTCAGGAAACACTTGATCTAACAATAGAGGCCTTCAATCTTTCTGAGGATTATAGAGTTCCAGTAATACTCTTATTGGATGCCGAAATTGGGCATATGAGAGAAAAAGTAGTTTTACCCGAAATTAAAAATGTCTTAGTTGAAGAAAGAGTTCCTGCCACAATAGAGCCCGATAGATATAGACCATATAGGACTGGATTTACTAGATCTTCAAAAGTTCCCGAATTTGCACCATTTGGATCTGGTTATAGAACGTATGTGACAGGATTGACTCATGATAAGAGGGGTTTCCCTGTTACTACTTCAGCTGATGTACACGAAGAACTTGTGAGAAGACTAGTTGAAAAAGTTCAAGATGATATTGATAGTATTTGGTATTACGAGGATTCCTTCCTTGAAGATGCAGAAATTGTAGTAGTTTCTTATGGTACAACTTCAAGACCGGCAGCCAGCGCTGTTAAGATGGCTAGAAAGAATGGCTTGAAGGTGGGCCATCTTAGACTTATTACAATATGGCCATTTCATTATGAAAAAACTAGGGATCTTTTAAAAAATGCACATACAATAATTGTTGCTGAGATGAATCTGGGGCAGATGATTCATCCGATCACTGAAGCTGTTTCAAGCGATACAAAAGTTATTCTTGCACCAAAGATTGGTGGGGCCATACATACACCATTTGAAATCCTGAAATTCATAGAGGGTGAGCAGTAATGGGATTTGTTTCTAATGATATAATTGTAGATAAATACCTAAGAAAAGATATGTTACCTACAATATTCTGTACTGGTTGCGGCATAGGAAGCGTCATGAATTTTTCTCTTCGTGCAATACATGATCTTAATATTGATATGAATAAAACTGTCTTTGTTTCAGGAATAGGGTGCTCATCACGTGTACCTGGTTACATATATGCCGATGGCCTTCACTCTCTGCATGGAAGAGCAATAGCATACGCTACTGGTGTAAAACTTGCAAATCCTGATTTAAAAGTGGTAGTATTTACTGGAGATGGAGACTGCGGTGCTATTGGTGGAAATCATTTCCTTCATGCCATAAGAAGAAATGTCGATATAACTGTGATTTCAATTAATAACTTTATTTATGGAATGACAGGAGGGCAAGTGGCCCCTACAACACCTCTTAAATCAAAAACAACCACAACACCTTATGGCAATATAGAATATCCAATTGATCTTTCAATGATGGCAAAGGTCATAGGAGCACCTTACGTCGCTAGATGGACCACTGCACACCCGATCCAATGTATTAACTCAATAAAAAAAGCACTCCAAAAAACAGGTTTTTCATTTGTAGAAATTCTTTCGCCTTGTCCAACATCTTATGGAAGAATGAATAAAATGGGGACAACGCTTGACATGACAAAACATTTTAAAGAAAATACAATTAATATTAAGCTATACGAAAAACTCATAGCTGAAGGTAAAACTACTGATAAGATGATCATTGGGGAACTTGTCGACACTGAAAAAGAAGATTTCAATGCCAAATATAAAAAATTCTGTGGTGAATTAAAATGAAGGCAGGCATACGAATAAGTGGATTTGGAGGACAAGGTATCATCCTATCCGGAGTGATCGTAGGCAAAGCTGCCGTTAATCAAGGATTTAATGCAGTTCAAACCCAGTCCTATGGGCCTGAGGCAAGAGGCGGATCAACAAGGTCTGAGGTAGTAATTTCAGACGAGGAGATAGACTACCCTAAGGTTGAATCTGCATCAGTTTCTATAATAATGAGCCAAGAAGCATTTTACAAATATGCTTCAAGGACCAAAAGAGAAGGAATAATAATATATGATCCTGAATTGATTCCAGACCACAAAATTGAAGGAGACTTCAAACTTGCTGAAATAAACGCAACTAGGATAGCTTCAGAATTGGGGACAAAAATTGTAGCCAATATAGTCATGCTAGGCGCATTCAATGAAATGTGCAGTCTTTTATCTAAAGATTCAATGATAGAAGCAATAAAGGACAGCATACCAAAGATGCTTGATTTAAATTTAAATGCTTTTGAAGCCGGGATTAATAAAGTCAAACTAGTTAAATAAATATATTTTTTCACCATTATTTTCGATATATCAATTCATTATTACAAATTAATTAA
>Ga0209606_1000238_pt1 | contig 88095 bp, 76 predicted proteins | sample AD_UKC057_MetaG_FD_184412 | JGI IMG/M metagenome (GOLD analysis project Ga0209606, IMG submission 184412) | Active sludge microbial communities of municipal wastewater-treating anaerobic digesters from USA - AD_UKC057_MetaG (SPAdes) (version 2) | ecosystem: Engineered > Bioreactor > Anaerobic >...
ATTGGCGGTCAGCTCGCCTATGTCTCCCAATTGGTCGAGCCCGAAGACGCAATTTATTATCCGCTCCGATTGGTCTTTGTCCAGGAACTGCAATGCGGTTCCTTCAAATTTCTTCACCAGTTCCTCATCGGTCATCGGATTGAGGCTGTTCCCCTTCGGATAGTCGATCCGGCGCCTCAACTCCTTTCCGTCTTTAGTGATAATACTGACAATAGCGGCAAAGACAAAACCGTCGAGGTCCGTATTTGCCTCCACCGTCACCTTGTCGATGAGGTCCAGGACCACGGGGTTGGTGAACCTGTCCGCCGTATACTGGCCCGGCCCGACCACCCGGTCAACGATAGCAATTGCCGTAAGATAATAGAGGCTGTGGTCTGCTGTCTCCTTGTCCGTCGGAAAGCGCTTCACATAGTCGCCGGTATGATTGGCGGTGCGCGTTGTAGCCTCTATCTTCACGCTCTCGATATCCTGCGGCTTGAGGTCATGCTCCTTGACGAGCTCCAGCACCGCGTTGAGGGCCCCCTGGGTTGTATGCTCTGCGGCGAGGTTCTTCTGATGCACCTCAAGCAGGGCGGGTTGGCTTCTCGGCGCCAGAAGCACCTCCAGATCGTATACGCCCCCCAACACGGTCTGTACAAAGCCCTTGTTCCCTTCAATGATCCTTGCGGGACCCGTAAAGCCCTTTTGTGCCAGCAGGGCGGCCATGATGCCTATCTGGGCCACCTGGGGCAACCCGATATTCTTGGTCATGTTGTAGGGCTCGCCCTGGGCGTCGATGATGTCAAGCGTGAGGCCGTGCACCCCGGCTATCCCCATTGCGTCTGCGAGCTGCTCCGTGGAGAGGCCGAGGAGCCTGCCGGCAGCCAGCGCAACAACAAATCCCGCTATGGCAGAATAATGCCATCCCCTTGTATGCAGGTTCTGGGCAAAGGAGGCGTCAATGAACCTCGATGCCAGGTCATACGCGAGCGCTATCGCCGTTATGACATCCTTCCCGGTAGCATGTTGGCGCTCACCTACTGCCAGCGTGGAGGGGATTAATTCGTTGGAATGTATCCCGAACCTCAATACCCCGTTCGTCCTGAAGTAGGTATCGTTGTAGTCAAGATACCGGGCCATTGCGCCGTTGGCGAGGGCGGCATTCGCGCAGGGCACCTTGATGCGGCTGCCGATCATCGTCGACTCCCGGACCCCTCCCTGCTCTTCCATAACAGAGCGGACGATCCTTCCGGTATCGCTCTTGTGGGCGCCTATGGCGCACGCAAGCATATCCAATAAGACCCTTTTTGCTGCATGTATCTCTCTATCGCTTAACGCTGTATAAGAGAAATCCTCAGTGTGTTGAGCAAGCTTCCTGCTCACCGACGCGGTCTGTGTATCCATAGAGCCCTCCTTGCGCTTGTTCTTTATCCATATTGCCTTAGCCTATCATGTTAGTTCGCGATCTTTGCCGCGATCACGTCCCCCATCTCTTTGGTTCCCAGCTTCGTCATGCCGTCGCTCATGATGTCATAGGTGCGGTAGCCCTCTTTCAGCACCTGGTCAACGGCATCTTCGATCGCCTGCGCCTCTTTTGTCAGTCCAAAGGAATAGCGAAGCATCATGGCCCCGCTCAGGATCGTCGCAATGGGGTTGATCATGTTGAGGCCGGTACGCCGCGGCGCGCTGCCGTGTATCGGCTCGTAGAGGCCAACCAGCCTGCTGCCGGCGGACGGTATGCCTGCCAGGCTCGCTGACGGCATCATGCCGAGGGAGCCGGCGAGCATGGACGCCTCGTCGCTCAGGATATCGCCGAAGAGGTTTTCGGTGACGATCACGTCAAAATCGGCGGGGCGCTGGATGAAGCTCATGGCGCAATAGTCGACGAGGGCGTGCTCGATCTCCACGTCCGGGTACTCGGCGGACACCTCAATGGCCACCTCTCTCCAGAGGTCGGAACACTTCAGGATCTGGAACTTGTCCACCGAGGTCAGTTTTTTCCTCCGGACCCTTGCCAGCTCGAAGCCGACGCGGACGATACGCCTGATCTCATCCTCAGAATACCGCATGGAGTCGACCGCGCTTCGCCCTTCGGGTGAACGGATCAGCTCTTTCGGCTCGCCGAAATAGATCCCCCCGGTCAGCTCGCGGACGATGATGAAATCGACGCCCTTTACAAACTCCGGCTTGAGGTGGGAGGTGCCGATGACTGACGGGAAGAGCTTGACCGGCCGCAGGTTGGCGAAGAGGCCCATCTCCTTCCGGAGCCTGATGATGCCGTAGCCCCGCTCCGGGCGCTCCTTTAGGCCCGGGACCTCATACCTGGGCTCGCCCACTGCGCCGAAGAGGATGGCGTCGCTTGCCCTGCAAAGATCAACCGTTGCCTTCGGCAGCGCCTCGCCGATCTTCTCATAGGATGACGCGCCTATCATGCCGTCAGTGAACAGAAACTCGTGACCGAACTTCGAGCCGACGGCCTTGAGAACCTTTACCCCTTCCGCAACGATCTCCGGACCGACACCATCTCCAGGCAGTACAGCGATAGAGAATTTCATGATCTTTCCTCCTTTAGTGATATGATTGAACTGGTTCCATATTTCCGTCTAAGCATTCTTCATCTGTTTCAGAAGCGGCTCGATGCCGCCGGCCTCCAGGACCTTGAGCATCTCATCGGGAAAGGCCGGAAATTCGAGAACCTTTCCGCTCGTATGATCCGTCACCTTCCGGCTGGCGAGGTCTACCTCTGCCTCGTCACCGTCGCTGCCGAGCGAAGCCGCCCCGGGGCAGATAACGGCAGGAAGGCCGATCGCAATTGCATTTCTGTAGAATATCCGGGCAAAGGACTCTGCCACGACAGCCCCGATCCCGAGCGCCTTCAGGGCTGCCGGCGCCGTCTCCCTGCTGGAGCCGCACCCGAAGTTCCGGCCCGCAACGATCACGTCCCCGGGTTTTGCCTGCTGTGCAAACTCGGGACGCATCGCCTCGAAGGTGTGCCCTTTCATCTCATCCATGGGCAGGTTCAGATACTTCCCTGACGTCATCACGTCGGTGTCTACGTTGTCGCCGAACTTCCAGACTCGGCCCTTTATGTTACTGATCACGGTCTTCCTCCCTACAGTCCTCTCGGATCTGTGATTTTGCCTGTTATTGCCGATGCGGCAACGGTCGCAGGAGACGCCAGATAAAGCTCTGATCCGGGACTGCCCATCCTGCCCTTGAAATTTCTGTTGATCGTAGCGATGCAGGACTCCCCTGATGCAAGCTGGCCCATGTGTCCGCCCATACAGGGGCCGCAGCCGGCATTGCAGATAATGGCGCCCGACTCGGACAGGCGCATTATGATGCCCTCCCGGATTGCGTCTCTGTATACATCCCATGACGCCGGGATGACAAGCAGGCGGACATCAGGGTGGACCTTCCTTCCCGCCATCACTTCAGCCGCCATCCTCAGGTCTTCCAGCCTTGCGTTGGTGCAGGAGCCGATCACTGCCTGGTCTATTCTTATGCCGCCGGCCTTCGAGACCGGCCTTACATTATCCACGGAGAAGGGGAACGCCACCTGGGGCTCCAATGTGGAGACATCTTCATGATATACGGATTCATAGGGGGCATCGCTGTCTGCGGCAACGGCATTGAAAGGCTTGCCGGTCCTTTCCCTGAGATAATCTGTTGTCTTTCTGTCGGTCTCAAAAAAGGCGAACTTTGCCCCTATCTCCACGGCCATGTTGCACATGGTTATCCGGCTGGCAATGCTCATGTCATTGCAGGTAGCACCGGTGAACTCCACCGCCTTGTACTGGGCCGCCTCGACAGAGTACTTGCCTGCAAGGCCCAGGATAACATCCTTTGAGGACACCCTTGGGGGGAGGCTCCCTTCGATGACGAACTTGATGGTCTCGGGCACCTTGAACCAGAGCTTGCCCGTCGCAAAGACATAGGCCATATCTGAGTGGCCGATCCCTGAGGCGGCCGCACCGAGGGCTCCGTAGCTGATCGTGTGTGAATCGGCCCCCGCAACCAGCATGCCGGGCAGAATATGCCCCTTCTCGATGAGCACCTGGTGGCACACGCCGGCGTTCTGGCCGTAAAAATGCTTTATGCCGAGCCTTTTCACGGCGGACCTGATGAACTTGTATGTCTCCGCATCCCTCACCGTGGGCGGAGGGTTCCAGTGGTCAAGAACGCATACGATCTTGTCCGGATCCCAGACCTTATCCACGCCTGCCCTGAACAGGACCTCGCATACCGGGCCCATGGAATCATGGACCATTGCCAGATCTATGTTGGCCATCACGTACTCGCCCGGCCTTACGGCCTCTTTTCCTGAAGCCCTTGCCAGGATCTTTTGTGCTGCCGTTGCCCCCATTCGCGCGCCTCCTTTTCCTGAGTTCTGAAGCAAATGCCTTGCTTCACCCCTGTTTTTCAAAGACCAAAAGCCGGTTCAGCTCCTGAGCGCCGTTCGCCAGTGTGGCGTTCAGGCAGGAGGTCTTCACGCCGCTGCCCACAACGGTTGCCTCTTTTGGGCCGTCCAGCTCCGCGATCAGCCTGTGTAGAGACTTGTTCGCATCGCTTGCATAGCCCCCGATGGCGCATCCTAAGGTATCCAGTATCAGACGCTCTGTTTGATGGATAACGTGAGGAGGGATGTCCCGGGCGTCGAAGCCCAGGACCTCCTCAGCGAGTTGTCTTGATAAGCGTATTGTTGCCACGCCTCCGGCTACTTCTTCGCCCCGGCCAGCTTTGGTGCAAGCTGTTTGGCAAAGTCTGCCTGTTCATATACGTATTTAGTAAGCTCCTTGGGACCCATATATGCAACTCCGTAGTCCAACTTGGCAGACTTCTCGAGAAAAACCGGGTCTTTGCACATCTCTTCGATTACCTTTACCCATTTATCGACGATGTGTTGGGGCGTGCCCTTCGGGAGAGAAAGGCCTGTCCACCAGTCAACCCCTTTTAGCTGTGGGTAACCAACCTCTGCGGCTGTCGGTACGTCCGGCAAAAGAGGATTGCGCTTTGGGGCCACGACAGCTAATACCCGTATCCTGCCGGCTCTGGCTAAGGGCAGGAACTCGGCAACAGTCTGGGATGCGAGGAGGATGTGGCCTCCCAAAAGTCGAACTGAGGCCTCGTTCCAGCCGCCACCGGTGACCATCCTTGTGTCCGCGGGGTTTACGCCAAGCGCAATAAGCCATTCGCCTATGGCGAAGGCTGACGTTCCATGGGCGCCTGTCGTTCCCCATGAAAGCTCTTTTGCGTTCGCCTTGGCCCAATCGCTCAATTCCTTGAACGTCTTCCACTGCGCATCGGTCTTTACCGCGAAGGCGACAGGAAGAAGGTTTATGCGGCCGAGAAATATACGGTCTTCCAGCTTCACCGGAGGATTTTTCATCGCGGCAACCATAAAGCTGGAACAGATGTGGGAATCAGAGAGAACCGTGTACCCGTCAGGTTTGGACTCTTTTAATGCATAATGTACTGCGGGTACGGTTGCCCCTCCAGGCTTGTTGATAACGGTGACAGGGTGGTTCCATCTTCTGGATACAAACTCGGCCATTGCCCTCGTGGTGGTATCGTTTCCTCCGCCGGGGGTTGCGCTGCAGACAATCTCAATCGGCCGTGTCGGGTAGGCAGCCTCGGCGGCAAGGCTGGCTCCCGCCATGCTTACGAGCATGACGATGCCCAACAAAGACACTACCAGATGCTTTACTTTCATGTTTTCCTCCCTTTGTTCGATGAATTTAATATTCTTCTGTGACAGACCTTTTCGACTTCCGTATATACTGCGCAGAAACAATCAGCAACGCACATGCGGCCAGTATCAGCGTGAGACAAATGGGACGGGTAATAAAAATCATAGGATTTCCGGCCGACATGGCCAAAGAGTTTACCAATGCCTTTTCAAGAATTGGTCCTAAAATAGAGCCAAGAACCACAGGAGCTGCAGGCCAGTCATACTTTCTCATCAAATAGCCAACCACACCAAAGCAGATGGTCATTACAATGTCGAAAGTGCTATTCCTTAGAGAATAGGCCCCAACCAGACAAAGCATCATTATAATCGGCGCCATGATTCTGTATGGAACCGCTGTCAACCTTGCCCACAACCCAACAAGGGGTAGATTGAGCACTAAGAGCATAACATTCCCTATATACATGCTGCCAATAATTGTCCAGACCAAGTCAGGATTGGTTTTGAACAAAAGAGGACCGGGCTGCAAGCCGTAGATCATAAAGCCACCCATAAGCACTGCGAGGGCGGGTGATGCCGGTATGCCCAGGGCCAGGAGAGGTACAAATGCTGCCGAACTGGTAGCGTTGTTAGCTGATTCGGGAGCTGCAACACCTTCCAATGCTCCATGTCCGAAACGTTCCGGGTGACGTGAAACCTTTTTTTCTACGTCATAGCTGATATAGGCAGTAACGGCAGGGTTACATCCCGGCAGAAGGCCAAGTACGAAGCCGATGATACCTCCTCTTGCCATGGCGGGAAAGGTTTGCTTTAGATCTTGAGCGTTAGGGAACACCCTGCCTATCTTTTGTGTGGTCACGGCCTCACGTCCTTGCTCGAAGCTCGTAAAGAGTTCTCCCAAGGCAAAGATACCAATGGCGATTGTGACAATTTCGATACCACCGTACAGGACAGGAAAACCATAGTGGAAACGAGGTAGGCCACTTTCGGGCCCAATGCCTGTAAGAGCGATCAAATAGCCGAATGCACCCATCAGAAGACCTTTTATAATAGAGCTACCAGATACGCTTACCATTACGGTGAGCGCCAATAACATGAGGCCGAAATATTCAGGCGGCCCAAACCGCAAGGCCTGGTCGGCTAAAAAGGGTGTAAAGAAGGTTAAGAGCACGACGCCAAGCGTTCCGGCAACAAAAGATCCGATGGCTGCAATACCTAAAGCCGGACCTGCCTTGCCCTGTTGGGCGAGAGGGTGGCCGTCGAGCAGCGTGGGGACGGAAGCGACTTCACCCGGTATATTTGCTATGATTGATGTCGTGGAGCCGCCGTATTGAGCGCCATAGTAAATACCGGCCATCATAATAATGGCTGAAGAAGGGCTTAGGACTGCCGTGAGAGGCATCAACATTGCGATCGTCGATGTAGGGCCCAACCCGGGGAGAACGCCCACCAAGGTGCCGAGCAGGGTACCTGCAAAGGCCATAAAAAGGTTTGTAATGCTCAATGCGGATTTGAACCCGCCTAACAAATTTGCTAACGCTTCCATATGTCTCGTCCGTCAATCATAGAAAAACACCTACGCTATACGCCAAATAACCCCTTGGGAAAGGGCAAGTTCAGCCAAGCAACGAATATCGCATGAAAAATGCCTGAGAGTGCCGCAGAAATAAGTATGGCCATGTACCAACGAAAACGACCAAGAGTAACAAAAAGCCCCAAACTGGCTATAAATGTCGCCACGGGAAAACCAACGAAGGGAAGCAGGAACGAGAACAGAACAAGCATCAGGAACCCAGCGGCCATTCGAGCAGCCTGCCTGCCATTTGGCCAGGTGACTGGTTGCCTTGTCCGTGTCGGGAAAAAGGCCAGGACAGCCCCCAAGACAACCATGGCAGAGCCGAGGATGAAAGGAAAGGTATCATCGCCAACAACACCACGGGTCCTGATGTTATAGAGCCTCCAGCTCTCAACGAGAGATATAATGCCCATAACAACGAATATTGCTCCTGCCACGCGGTCGCCTATACTCTGTTTATCCATCTAAACCTGCTCCGTTCCAATCAATTTTTTTCAGAGCACAGCTTCTGACCAGACTTCTCATATGTGCTAATCTGAGGATCTCCCCGTCCATACACTCTCCAGGTTTTCGTTCCTCCTTCTTGCCCATTGACCAAATGCCTAACCGGGATTCTGTCATCAAGATGGTCAACGCAGACCAAATCTAAGCGTCAAATTGACTGTAATGCAATTGGGATTTGATATGCGTTCACTGATCAGTTTGTCCATTTGCTATATCGTTAAATATATCAAAAAAAATACTAAACAAGGGAAACCTTGTCAAGCTATATTTTCGGTATGGCCGGTCATAAGGCCTTACAGGCATACCCGATGGGCGCAGATCCTGCAGGTGCGGCTATAGCCACGGCCGTATTATTCCACCAGCTTGCATACTTAAACACGCCATTTAGATATATCATAAAATATATCATAACTGCGATTCGCTGTACCTCCGGCAGACAGAAAAAAAGGCGATAAAGAGAAGGCATGGTCCAGCTTGACTGCGCAAGCACGGCGGCCCGCCGGTACACCATGAAAACATTGACTTTGAAGGGAGATGCGTTCATAATGGAGGTGTCCGGCGAAAATATTTTTTATAAGGAGGCCATGGCTTGACAAGCGCACAGGTCATCAAATTGGCTCACGACAAGAAGGTAAAATTTATAAAGTTATGGTTTACCGATATACTTGGTTTCGCGAAAAGTTTTACCATTACTATCGATGAGCTCGAGAACGCCCTTCATGAAGGCATGGGATTTGATGGCTCTTCGATCCAGGGGTTTGCGAGGATAGATGAGAGCGACATGATCGCGATGCCCGACACGTCCACCTTCGCCATACTTCCTTACAGGCCGAAGGATAGCGCCGTAGTAGCGAGGATGTTCTGCGACATACATGAGCCTAACGGCACGCCCTACAAGGGCGATCCGAGATATGTACTGAAGAGGAACCTGAAGGTCGCGGAAGACATGGGATTCGACACCTTTTATGTGGGCCCCGAGCTGGAGTATTTCTATTTCAAATCCGACAAAGAACCTGAAACCCTTGACCTGGGAGGATATTTCGACATCACAACACTGGACGAGGCGACAGACTTAAGGCGGGACACCATACTGACGCTCGGAGAGATGGGGATAACGGTAGAATACAGCCACCACGAAGTTGCGCCGTCACAACACGAGATCGACCTCCGCTATGCCGAAGCCCTGAAAATGGCTGACAACACGATTACCTACCGGATCGTGGTCAAAGAGGTAGCGAGAAAATATGGCGTGTACGCGACCTTTATGCCCAAACCGATATTCGGGGAAAACGGAAGCGGAATGCACGTTCATCAGTCGCTCTTCAAAGGCAAGAAGAATGCATTTTTCGACGCCAAAGACAAGCATTTCCTCTCGGACGTTGCAAAATGGTATATAGCGGGCCTTCTTAGACACTCGAAGGAGATCACCCTTGTGACAAGCCAGTGGGTAAATTCATACAAGAGGCTTGTACCGGGCTATGAGGCGCCGGTGTATATCTCCTGGGCGCAGCGCAACCGGTCGACCCTTGTGCGTGTTCCCCTCTACAAGCCCGGCAAGGAAAAGGCTACAAGAGCAGAATACCGGAGCCCCGATCCGGCATGCAACCCCTATCTCGCCTTTTCCTGCATGCTGCGGGCCGGACTCGAAGGGATCAGAAACAAATACCCTCTGCCGGCTCCGATCGAGGAAGACGTGTATGAGATGTCGCAGGAAAGAAGAAAGGCATTGAAGATCGAATCGCTGCCGGGCAGCCTCTACGAAGCCATAGAGACTGCTGAAACCAGCAAGCTCATGCGGGATGCCCTCGGGGACCACGTCTTTGAGAAGCTTATTGAGAACAAAAAGATCGAATGGGACAGGTTCAGGACCCACGTTTCGAAGTATGAAGTAGAGACATACCTGCCCATACTGTAAAAACAGGAAAAGCATTGGATGGTTTGAGCGCTGAACCCCCCTGATTAGGTATTTGCGTTTACAGCGCGACACATGCTTATTGCGAGGAAATTGCCATGATAGTGAGAAATTTTAACGACCCTGAAGTACTGCAGACAACCTACATAGCGCACCGGGGCGCCGTGGCGAGAATGGTCATGACGAGCCAATTTCTTCAAGCCATTGAATTTCTTGCCTATGCTATCATCCCACCGGGAAATACCATCGAAGAGCACATAGACCCCCTTGAGGAGATATACCTGATCTTCAAAGGGGGAGGAATAATGCAGGTAGGAAACGAAGAAAGAGAGGTAAAAGAGGGGGACGCCGTCTGGATCCCTGTCGGTGAACCGCACAGCCTCAGGAACACGAAAGACGAGGAAACCTTCGTACTGGTGATCGCTGCCTATACGTAAGGGCAGGGACTATGTTCCACGTGAAACATTTTCAATGTACTTGCAGCGTGGCGAGAATTATTTACGGTAGAGCTGTGCCTTACGGGAAAGGTCTCCCACCTGCCGCGCTATTCCCTCCTGCTCTTCCGGCGTGGTCTGCCTGACGATCTTTCCGGGGATTCCCATAACAAGCGAATAGAGAGGTATTAATGTTCCGGCAACAACGAGGCTGCCGGCGCCGACAATAGACCCCTTTGAAACAACAGCGCCTTCGAGAACAATGGCCCCCATCCCTACAAGTGCATTCGAGCAGACGCGAGCCCCGTGGACAATAGCCCCATGGCTGACAAGGGCCTCTTCCTCGATAAGGACGGGGTGGCCTTCCGGGGCTTCAATAAGGGAGAGGTCTAAAACGGACGAATACTTTCCGATGAGAATGGCGGCGCTGTCGGCCCGAAGGACAGCCATAGGCCAGACGCTTGCACCTTCTTCAATAACGACATCGCCTATGACGCGGGCGGAGACGTCGACAAAGGCGCTCCCGTGGATGCGGGGATTTTTTCCCTCATAGGCGGTAATGCATTTTTTTGCAACCATACATTCTCCTTGCATAACCGAGGTTGTTTATTTCCTGTATGCCTTGCGGCCCGCCGTATCACTCCCCATATTCTTCCAGGTATCGCTCGATATATTCGGTCACCTTTTCGTTGGGCCTGTAGACGCCGAAGTGGCCTTCGCAGAGAATGTCAGCCCTGAGGGCGAGAAGCTTTTCCATGGAGTTCTGCCATCGGGATATGTCTGCGCCAAACTCAGCAAAGAAAGGACCATGGATGTCCTGACCGAAGAGGACCCTTCCCTCACCGGTGTCCGTATAAATTGAGATAGAGCCGGGAGTGTGGCCGGGCGTATGGAGGCAGACAATATCGCCCTTGGGAAACTTAAGGATCTGCTTCTCCCCGGATATCCTTATATCGATGGAAAGGGGGGCGAAGTTGACGCCATACCAGTATGCAGCCGTCATCCTGTTGTCTCCCCTTTCAACAACTCCGGCATCAAGTTCATGCATGACAACGCGCGAACCGAAACGCTCCCTGAAAACATGGGCCCCGCCTACATGGTCTATGTGGCAATGGGTAAGGATGATCATCGTGATCTTTTCTGGATCGAACCCCAGATGCGCAATGTTGCCGGTAATGGCATCTACGCTGGAGCCTGCGCCGGTATCAATGAGGACCAATTCGCCGGCGTCGATGAGATATACCGAGCAGTCCTTGGGATCGGTAATGTCCGAACCGCCTACAATATATATACCTTTAACGATCTCTTTAGCGCCCATATCCTGCCCCTGCAGGTGAATTGCCCTATGCCCAAGGCACAAACAGTCTAAGGCGCTGAGGTTTTTTTATCAAGGCTTTTATCGCCTGCGGAAAACCCCGGCCGCAGCAGGGGATGGTTAACCTTGACACCCCCTTGCCTGACGTTGTATTATCAATGAAAAAAAGGAGGACGCGTATGAAGATAAAGTGGTATGGACACGCATCATTTAAAATAACGACAGAAAAAGGGATAAGGATCATCATCGATCCCTATGAATCCGGTATTTTCGGTGGCGCCATCGCCTACGGGAAGGTTACAGATGAAGCAGATATCGTCCTTACAAGCCACGACCACGAAGACCACAATTATACAAAGGACATTCAGGGCAGCTTCAAACATATTAACAAGGCAGGAACCTACGAAGAGAAAGGGGTTAAGATAAGGGCCATCCCGTCATATCACGACACATCAAAGGGAAAAGAGCGGGGAGAAAATCTGATCTTTATCGTCGACGTTGAAGGGTTGACGGTAGGACATATGGGAGACCTCGGCCACGTCCTTGAGAAGGATGTGGTAAAACAGATCGGCAAGGTCGACGTCCTTTTTGTGCCTGTGGGGGGCTTCTATACCATAGATCCAAAAGAGGCAACGCAGACAATGAACGACCTGGCAGCCCTTATAACGATTCCGATGCACTATAAAACGGAAAAATGCAACCTCCCGATCGGAGGAGTTGAAGAATTTACCAAAGACAAAAAGGCCGTAAGGAAAGCAGGCAGTGCCGAGGTGGAGATCACTAAAGCCAACCTCCCGGTGTCGCAGGAGATAGTGCTGCTGGAGTACGCCCTGTAGAGAGCCCTGAAAAGGCCGGGGAATAATGAAAAAACTTTTTTCGAAGGAAGAGATAGGCAACGCGGTCAAGCGGCTCGCCTCCCTGATAGAGAAGGATTTTGAAGGCGAAGACATCCTCTTTGTCTGTCTTCTGAGGGGCTCTTTTATGTTTACATCCGACCTGCTGCGCTGCATCAGAAATCCCTCCAGGGTGGATTTCATGCGCGTAGCATCGTACGGGAATGGCATGAGCTCGAAAGGATCGATATCGGTTACAAAAGACCTGGAAGAGGATATTAAAGGTAAAAACGTGGTCATTGTGGAAGATATTATTGATTCAGGAATAACGTTGAGCTCGGTTAGGGATTTATTCAGGGCAAGGAAGCCGAAAGCGCTTAAAATCTGTGCACTTGTCGACAAGAGGGCGAGGAGAAAGGTGGAGATAGAAGGCGATTATGTCGGTTTTACGATCGACGACGGCTTCATCGTGGGATATGGGATCGACTACGCTGAGCTTTACAGGAACTTACCGGAGATATATGTCGTTGAAGAAAACGAAAAAACCAGATAGCGTCTGGCCGGCAGTTTATGAAGTTCACGACTCATAGCAGAAGCAGCATCCCCGATAGCGTACAGAAAGGAATAGCGTGTTCCTAACGGTCAGGACCTTACTATGCGCAGCGCTTGTTGTCCTGATCTCCCTGGGCGCGCACGCTTTCCGGTACGAGCCTGAAGGATATGGCGGAATCGTCTGGGGGACCCACATATCGGCCCTGAAGGGCATGAAGATTGCGGGCGCCAGCCCGGGTTCTCCCGATTCAAAAATATATGTCATGGTCAAAGATTCGCTGCGCTTCGGCGGGGTTGAGCTGAAGGCCGTCGAGTACGAGTTCGTAAAGGGGAAATTCAGGTCAGTGACATTGAAGGTAAAAGACCTGGCCCACTATGTAGCTCTTAAAAAAGAGGCCTTCAGACGGTTTGGTCCTGGCAGGGAGATGCACCCCTTTGCTGAAAGATACTTCTGGGAGGGCTCTGCATCGAAGGCGTACCTCGTCTCAGCCTTTGATCTTTCCTGAGACGATGCCTACGGGGAGGGCCTCCTCGTTATATCGTCGAAAAAGTTTTTTCATTAGCGGCTGTCGGAAGGCAGTCCATATCAGCCAAAATCCACCTGCTCGGTCTTGACATTTCACATTTCACGGTTATTAGCGTTGAGATGTTTCACGTGGAACATAGTAAACGGAGGGAAGACTTCGAGGGTCGACTGCAAAAACTGTAGATAGAGAACATATATCCTGAAGAGTGGTTTATAATATGGCCAAAAAGATCGCGGAGGCATCCATGGCGGACAAGACACAGGCTGCAAGCCATCTTATATCGCGGGACGATTGCGCACTCATTATCATTGATGTTCAGGAGAAGTTGATGCCTGTTATCTCAGGGAAAGAAGGAGTTGTGCAGAATGTCATACGCCTTTTGCGTTTTGCCGATATAGCGGGCGTTCCCGTTGTGGTCACCGAGCAGGAAAGGCTTGGCCCAACCCTCCCTGAGGTAAAAAAGGAGCTCGCCGCCTTCAAGCCAATACAAAAAGCATACTTTAATTGCTTCGCCTCTGCAGAGTTCAGGGAGGAGATGTCAAGGATAAACAGGAATACGCTGGTCCTGGGAGGCGCAGAGGCCCACATCTGCGTGCTGCAGACAGCGCTGGACGGGGTGGGGAAATACAAAGTTCACGTTGTGGCTGACGCAGTTTCATCGCGCACCCCTGCTAACAGGAAAACGGCCCTGGAGCGCATGAAGCAAGGCGGCGTGACGATAACATCAACGGAGATGTTCATATATGAGATACTGCAGAAGGCAGGAACCGACGAGTTCAGGAAGACGCTGCCTCTCGTAAAATAGATTGCCATCAGCTTACAGCGATCAGCTTTCAGCAATCAACCAAAAGCCTTTTTGTTTCATCTGACGGCTGTGTGCTGATTGCTGACGGCTATATTCTATTCACTGTCTTGTAAGGGTGTTTACTGTTTTACGTATACGAGATCGGTGGCGGAGAAGTTCGTTCCCTTTTTCGGCTTGGCCCAGCTTGCATCGACACCAAACAGCTCGACAACCTCAAGCTCGCCTTTAAAGTTCCCCTTCTTCCTGCCGAGAGGGGCCTTTGTTTTGGAGTCCAGTATCTGTTCGCCGGGCGCATAGACCTCCAGGATGCCTCCCTTTTCGAGGCCGGACAACCTTCCGGCATTCAGATAAACCTTGCCTTCCTCAATGGATGCGATTCGGGCATGCCAGTCAAGGGTGAGAACCGCCTTGAGGAGATCGTCCGCGATCATCTCTATTGCCAGATCGATCGATTTCATCTTTGCTTTCTCCGAGCTCATGTCTCCCCCCTCACGGGACAGGAAAACGGGATTTCTTCCGGAGAGCTGCTTTAAGATCGTTCCCGTATCTGTATTGTATACATCAACGGAGAGTTTTGACATGGCAAAGGACGTTTCCTGCTGTTGCTTGCCCTCAATCTTTGACGTGCTTGTGTATACGTCTGAAAGGCTTGCCTTGAGGACTGCCACAACCCCGAAGACCTCATTGAGCGTCTTCAGGTTTGCCGAATCGGTGAGAACGCCCTGTATGTTTGTCGTGTTGGGATCCATGCAGATGATGGTGCCGGTATTCTCAAGTCGGGAAATAAGCCGTTTTGTCGCCAGTTCCCCGAGGTGCTCTTCCTTATAGTTCGTCATATCCGTTACCGGGAGGACGATAACCTTCCTTTTCATCTTTGGCGAAGGATAGTTGAAGTTGACCATGGCCAGGCCCGGCATGAACCCCATGCCAAGGGGGACAGACCCCATCTGCATAGGGTATACCATTTGCGGCGCGATCCCTTTCTTCTTTAACTCTTCTTCGAGCTTGGCGAGCCTCTTTTCCATCTCGTCCCGGTCCTTTTTCGACGCCGCCCCTCCTGACAGAAGCCCTTCGCCCAGGCCGGGGGAGTACTGGTCTTTTCTTACCCAGACGTATTCAGGCTCATAAGGGGTGAGCATGTACCTTCTGTTTCTCGCGTAGATATATTCAACCCCGTCTATGACCTTAATGTCGCCTGGCTTTTGGTCGCCCGTCTCCACCATGTCTACCTTTTCCTTATCGCCCTTGACTTGCGCAGATTTGGCGGCTGTAGCGGGCTTGTCTTCCTTCTTTTTTGTGAAAGGCATGTAGCTGCACGACAGGAATGTGAACGCAAGAAAGAGAATGATATATTTACGCATCTTGGTAATTATAAGTCAGAAAGGTTCTCAAAGTCAAATTGTATCAAAGAAAATCGATGCCTACGCCCCTTGCTTGAAAAGCGGCAGCGTAAACCGGAAAACGCTTCCCTTGCCGGGCTCGCTCTCAACCCAGATCTTCCCCCCGTGCGCTTCGACAACGGACTTGACAATGAAAAGACCGAGCCCTGACCCGCTTTCCTTTTTTCCAAAGCTCCCCCTCCTGTACTTCTCAAAGATATAAAGCACCTCGTCCGCAGGAATGCCGAAGCCTTTATCTCTAACCGACGTAACGATAAAGTTCCCGTCCCTCAAAGCGCTTAACTTAACAGGAGAGCCTTCGCCAGAGAACTTCATTGCGTTGACAACCAGGTTTACAACAACCCTTTCGACATAAGACCTGTCGGCAAAAACAGGCGGAAGTCCGTCGGTTGCCTCAAGGGTTAGCCTCGGACCGTATGTCAGGGTAACATCTTTTAGCACCTCTTTCATATCCACGGCCTTACGCACAAGTTCGAGCCTCCCGGACTCGATCTTTGAGATGTTCAGATAGTTTTCAACAAGGTGGTAGATCTTAGAGGTATTTTCCTGTACGCCTGTGATCTTTTCCCGCAGGGGCCCCTCAACGTGCCCGTATTTTTCCCCCAGGATCCTGTTCAGGAAGCCGGTCACCGGTACCAGATATGACTTGATGTCGTGGGTGATAGATGATATAAAATCGGCCTTGAACTCCTCGATCTTCTTTTGTTTAGAAATGTCCTGAAAAAGGATCACGTGCCCGGTTTCTTCACTTTCAAGGATATACGGCGATATGTGGACGTGCAGATACAAAGGCGGTGGAGTCCCCTTGAACAGCAGTTCAAGCCTCGTGGCCTGCTGGTCAGGCTCGATGTGGATGCCTTCGAAGATCGTTTTATAATGCCTGCCTATTGTCTGATGCCTGTCAATGCCGGTTATCGTTTCCGCGGCCCTGTTAAAATAGGTTACAACACCCTTGTTGTCCAGCGTCATAATGCCGTCATCCATCGTCTCAAGGATGGTGAGCAGCCTTTTTCTTTCGTACTTTATGGTTTTTGATCTCGCCTCGAGGGCGCTGTTGATGTTTTTCATCGACTCTATATTCTCGCCAATTGTCTTCTCCCGTGCCGCAATCGATTCGGCCATCTTATTCATCGATGACGCTATAAGCCTGAACTCCTTAATTGACATGCCTGTAACGTCTATACGGGACTTCGTGTCGCCCTTTTCTATATCTTTACATGCGTCCACCAGCCTGTTAAGGGATGGTTTTATACCGGCGGTGATAAGGAATGCAACAAGGATGACGGCGAGGGTGGAGAGGCTCGATATGGTAATGAAGGTATAAAGAAGCTTCTTTTTGGAAGGCACGAAGATGTTTTCGTTCACCGCTATTCCGTATGCCCACCCGGTAATCTCATTACCGTATCGATAGGGCTTATAGATGGTAAAATAACCGGTACTGCCTATTCGGGTCTTGCCGATATATTTCCCGTCCTTGCCGTAAACTGCGCCCGTGATGTCCGGCCGCAGGTCCTCTGTCTGGAAGCCGGCAACCTTAAAGATCGTACTGAATACCCTTCTCTCCTTATAAAATATCGATATGAACACGGGCTCATCGAGCTTTCTCGCCAGAAGGTCCGAAACGGTGTTGACAAAGGCGCTTCCGCTGTCGAGAACAACAAGCCCCGTTATGCTGCCGGAAGAACCGGGTGTGCCCCTGAGGGGGACGGAGACGAAAAGCGCAGCATGATCGACGGCGCCGGCCTTAACGAACGCAAAGCCCCTCAGGATATTCTTTTGTGATTCATGCGCAGAAGGAAGGACGATATCCGGATCGTTTATCCCGTTGCCCACCGTTAGGGTAAAGGCGCCCTTATCTTCTGCAACGTGAACGATATCAATGTTGTTTTTTTTAAAGAGATCCTGGGACAATTGCCGGATCGCCCCGTTGTTCCGTTGCCGGAAGGCCTCTTTAAACCTGTTGTTTATCGCGAGCAGCGAGAGGCGCGCCTCAATGCCGTCCAGTTCCCTGTCGATAGCGAAGTGAAAAAGGTTTATATCGGAGGTAAGTCCTTTTTCCAGTTCGTTGACGGCAATCTGCTCTATGGAGGTTATGCCTGCATAGGTCGTGATGATCGAAAGGATAACGATGAGGGCAATAAAGAAGACGAGTATTTTTGTAAAAAGCCTCATATCGTGCGGGGCGGAAAGCTTTTATAAGGGTTATGCCGGGCCCACTGGTAATCTTTATAAGTGGAGGTGACGGGGATTGAACCCGTGGCCCCCTCGTTGCGAACGAGATGCTCTCCCGCTGAGCTACACCCCCGGTGTTCATAATATTATGTCATGTTCTCTTGAATATCAAGGAATATTCCACAAAAACGCAACGTGTTGCCGGCCTATGAGGGAAGGCCTTTCTGTCTTTTCGGAGGCACAACGGGGGGAATGCGTGAGACAGGACGTTATAACCCGAGGATGTTTTTGATGGTCTGTTTCAGCTCCCTTGTGTCTGCCGACTTGACAACATAGCCGTCAGACACCCAGCTTGAAAAATCCTGCTTGAACTCCCCGTATGCGGAGCAAAGGATGACAGGCTGGTCCTTGTTCGCGTTCTTGATTTCGTTCAGGGCCTGGATGCCATCCATGCCGGGCATCTTGATGTCGAGCACAACGAGGTCGAAGCGCCCCTCTTTTAGCTTGTCAAGCGCCTCAAGCCCGTTCGAGGCGAGGTCAACCTCGAACCCCTCTTCCTCAAGCTCCTCCTTAAAGAGCAGCCGTATGTTCTCCTCGTCATCCACCACCAATATTCGCGCATTCTTCATAAAAGCTCCTCTTTTATTGTATTATTTTTTGCCGGGAGGTATATGATGAACGTTACCCCCTTCCCGGCTACATTTTCCACATCGATATGGCCTTTGTGGTTCATGACGATCTTGTTGGAGATGGCAAGGCCCAACCCTGTTCCCCGCTCTTTTGTTGTGAAGAAGGGGTTGAAGACGTTGTCGATGATCGCCGGATCGATACCGCCTCCGGTGTCGGCAATAGAGATGGCAACGAAGGGCCTGTTCTCGTACGCAGCCTGTTTTGTCTGTATCCATATGGTACCGATGCCGCGCATTGCTTCGTGGGCGTTTATGAAGATATTGATAAGGACCTGTTTTAGCTGCTGGCTGTCACAGGCAATAAGGGGGAGTCCGGCGTCATACTCCTTCACGACCCGGATTTCCTCCCAGGAGACGTCTGACGTAAGAAGATAGAGGACCTCGTCGATGTAGTCGTTGATATTGCATGTTTCGGCAATGAGGGGCGTTTCTTTGACATAGTTGAGGACCTCATTGAGTATGGACTCGAGCCTGGTGACCTCGTTGAGGATGATGCGGATGTATTTGTTTCCGGTACGGTCAATGTCTATCTGTCTGGCAAGCCTTTTGGTGAACCCGCCGATGATAACAAGGGGGTTCTTTATCTCGTGAGCAATATTAGCGGTCATCTCGCCGAGGCTCCGGAACTTTTCCTGCTCGATCAGCCTCTTTTGTGCATCGCTCAGTTCACGGATGGCATCCCTGAGGCGCGTGTTCAGCAGGGTATTCTCCATTCCGCTCGATATGTAATTGGCTATTGTGTTGATAAGGTATGGGCCGTCCTCTCCAAGGGCATAGTTTTGTCCTGCCCTATCGCCGCATATGGTCAGCGTTCCGAGGACGCGGTTCTTTGAGACGATAGGCGCCGAAAAGAGAGAATATCTGAAAGAATCTTCATATTCGTCGGGTGCGCAGTCTTTTATCGATACTGCGCGTAGAAGCCGGGTTGCTGCCCCTTCCAGCTCTTCCACATGGTCCTGGACGGAGGGATCGATGGTCCCGTAGGTGAAACGATGGGAGTCGAGCTTCAGAAAGGCATACCCCAGCTTGATAGTAACGAACGTGGCATTCAGCGACTTTGCTATGATAAGCGATATGTTTCTCAGGAGGTCATGGGGCTCCGCATTGGATGTGAGGATCTTTCCCAGTTCTGTGAGCGTAGCGAGCTCGCTGATCCTTTTCTTCGAAGAGACTATCAGCTCATAAGAGCAGAGTATCCCGCCGACCTCCCGGGAAAGGATGGAGAGGAAGATCTTGTCCGCATCGTGGAGGGTGTCTCTGCTTGAAGAGCATAATACCAATACCCCGTAAAGGTAGCTGTCGTCCGCAAGGGGGAGGAACGCAAAAAGCTTATAGTTCTCGATCCTCCCGTCAAGCTCGGGATAGAAGAGGCAGCCGAACCGGGGCGGGATGTCCCGCTTCGTATAGAAAAGCGGCGACCGCTTCTGCGCGACGCTTCCCACGATTCCTTCTCCGACGTGGCAGCGATATTGGTTCAGTATCTTGAAAAGGACGCTTTTCTGGTTTGCGTACCTGCAGCTGAGCCTCCTGTCCTTGTCGCGGGTATAGATTATGACCTCCTCCGAACCCATATCCCTGGAGATGATGTTAAGGATAGAGGTTATGCGCGAAGACAGTTCCAGGTTCGAATGGGAGATCTCAATGATCTTCCCGAGAAGATCAACGGGATTCATGCTTTGCGATTGCTTTTTTATAAAGGCCGACATATTCTTTTGCGGATCTCTCCCAGGAGAAATCCTCGGTCATGCACCTCTTCATAAGGGCTGTCCAGGCCTTTTTGTTCCGGTACAGCGACAGGGCCCTTTCGACGGCGTCGAGCATGGCCTCTTTTGAGTAATCATGAAATTTGAAGCCTGTCCCTGTGTCAGGTTGCGCCGTGTAGTCTATGATCGTATCCTCAAGCCCTCCGACGCCCCTTACGACCGGCACCGTTCCGTATTTGAGGCTATAAAGCTGGTTGAGTCCGCAGGGTTCATACCGGGAGGGCATGAGAAACATGTCTGCTCCTGCCTCGATAAGATGAGCAAGCTTATTGTCGTAAGCTATCTTGAGAGAGAACGACTTAGGAAATTGTTTTGCGAGCTGCGAGAGGAGATCGTGATATTTCCGTTCCCCGGTGCCGAGCACGACATACTGGGCGCCGAGGGCGAGCATCTCTTCCAGCGATGACCCTATGAGGTCAAAGCCTTTCTGGTCGGCCAGCCTTGAAATTGTGGCGATAAGGGGAACGTCTTCCCGGACAGGCAGCCTGAAGGTATCCTGGAGAGAACCCTTACAGATCTTTTTATTCGCCGGCTTATCGGCGGTATAGCGCGCCGGGATAAAGGCGTCTTTTTCGGGGTTCCAGTCATTATAGTCGATACCGTTGATAATGCCGAAGAGGTCATCCTTTCTTGTTCGTAAAACGCCGTCGAGGCCGGAGCCGAACTCCTCCGTCTGGATCTCCTCGCTGTATTTTTTGCTTACCGTGTTAACGATATCGGAAAAAACGATGCCTCCCTTGAGAAAGTTGATGTTCCCAAAAAATTCAATAAAATCAGGCGTAAAGTACTCCCAGCCGATATTGAGGAGGTGCATGTCGTAATGCCAGAATATCCCCTGGTAACCGAGGTTATGAATGGTAAGGAGTGTGGATACCTTGCTCAGCACGGGATCGTCCTTGTAAAGTACCTTGAGGAATACGGGCGCAAGGGCGGTTTCCCAGTCGTTGCAATGGATCACGTCCGGGACGTAACCGGTGACCTTGACGGCTTCGAGAATGCTCTTTGCAAAAAAGGCAAACCGCTCGGCGTTGTCAAGATAATCGCCATCGGGGGTGCTGTAGAGGTAATCCCTGTAATAGTATTCGTCTTTTTCTACGAGATAGGCGGTAATGCCGTCGTATTCGCTTTCAACGACCTCCGCGTCGATGTATCCCTGGGACACAGGACAGGAGATCTTGTAGTTTTTATATTTCATCGGAAAGCCCTGCTCTTCGATACCTTTATGCTTCGGAAGGATGACCCTTGTCTCCACGCCGAGGCTTTTCAGGGCCTTCGGGAGCGCCCCCGTCACATCTGCAAGACCGCCCGTCTTGACAAAAGGGAATATCTCAGGAGAAGCAATCAATATTTTCATGGTAACCCCCTATATCTGTCTATCTTTCAGGTATTCCGTAGCCTCTTCGGGAGGTGTTGGGTTGATGTAAAACCCTGTTCCCCACTCGAAGCCGGCCATCTTGGTCAATCTCGGTATGATCTCTACGTGCCAATGGTAGTGAGGCACCTGTCCGTTTCCGAAGGGCGCAGTGTGAATAATATAGTTATAAGGCGGTGAATTGAGCACCCTGTCGTACTTCTTGAGTACCGTTGAAAGAGTCTCGGCAAGGGCGAAATAGTCATCCGTCCTTTCGTAGGAGGCAAAGTAGGGTTCATGCTTCTTCGGCAGGATCCAGGTTTCAAAGGGAAATCGGGATGCATAGGGAGACAGCGCGATGCACCTGTCATTTTCAAAGACAACGCGGACATTGTCCTCTTTTTCCTGGGCAATAATGTCACAGAAGACGCACCTGTCTTTGAATTTGTAATAGTTGAGCCCTCCGTTGATCTCCTCCACGACCCTCCGTGGAATGATAGGAAGGGCAATGAGCTGCGAATGAGAGTGGTCAAGCGATGCGCCTGCCACCGAGCCGTGGTTTTTGAATACCATGATGTACTTAAGCCGCTGATCCCTTATAAGGTCAAGGATCCTTGCCCGGTAAGCGACAAGCACACGCTGTATGCCGCCGATGTCCATACGCGAAAGCGTTTCCCCATGGTTGGGCGTCTCGATTATGACCTCGTGCGCCCCCACCCCGTTCATTTTGTCGTACAGGCCGATCCCTTCTTTGTCGAGGTTTCCTTCGACCCTCAGAGCAGGAAATTTGTTCGGCACGACCCGCAGCGTCCAGTTGGGCCCGTTCAGGGGGAAACCGTCCTGCCTCACCGAATATACTTCAGGGGGTGTCATGGTTTCATTGCCCGGGCAGAGAGGACACATGGGGGCCTTGACCGGTGGCGCCTCTTCAACAAAGAAGACGGGCCTCTTGCCTCTTTCCGTGGAAATGATGACCCATCGGTCGATAATAGGATCTTTTCTCAGCTCCGGCATGCGCTACTCCATGGTATTTTGACTTGGCTGGGAACACATGATATGAATTACGAACATGATACCCATAAAGGATAATATCCCGACCCGCACTATCCCAATTATAACAGTGGGCTTCATCGTTGTAAATATATTAATTTTTCTGTGGCAGAAGATAGCCCTTCACGGACCCGCCGGCGATCTTATCTATAAATACTACGGGTTGATTCCCCGGGAACTCGCAGTTGCGGCAACAACGAGGTGGGACCTTCTTCCTTACAACACGCTCACCATATTCACCTCCATGTTCCTTCACGGGGGCATCCTTCACCTCGTGGGGAATATGCTCTATCTTTGGATATTTGGGAATAATATAGAAGACGCCCTGGGGCATACCCGTTTCATCCTTTTCTATTTTCTTTCCGGCATCGTTGCGGCTGCCTTTCAGTTTTTCTATGACCCGGCCTCCAACGTCCCTATGATAGGGGCAAGCGGGGCAGTGTCAGGGGTCCTTGGCGCCTACCTGGTCCTTTACCCCCATGCGAGGATCAAGACCATCCTGATCATAATCATCTTTATCAAGATCGTTGAGATCCCCGCGGTCTTGCTTTTGACGCTGTGGTTTCTCATGCAGTTTCTCTATTCCGGCATGGAAGGCATAGCGTGGTTTGCCCACATTGGCGGATTCATCTTCGGGCTCGCGACGGTGAAGCTACTGGTCAGGAAGACGAAACAGACCAGATAGACCAAATGAACCAAATAGACGGGATTAACGGTGTACAATGAAAGCGCTTCTCATCAACCCCTCTATCTATGATTTCGCGGCCTACAATTTTTGGTCCAGCCCCCTTGGGCTCCTTTATATAGGGAGTATTCTGCGAAAAAACGGCGCAACCCTGAACCTTATTGATTGTATGCGGGTTGTAGAAACAAAAAGAAAAGCCGACGGAAGAGCGCCCTTTGTCAAGGAAAAGGTCCCCAAGCCTGATGCGCTGAAGGGTGTCAGGAGGCATTATAGAAGGTATGGCATTTCGCGCGAGACATTGTTGAACGAGCTCTCTTGTTTAGATGCGCCGGATCTTATCCTCATAACATCCATAATGACATATTGGTATCCGGGCACAAAAGAGGCCGTTGAGGCCGCAAGGGAGGTTTTTCCAGGGTCAAAGATAGTTATCGGCGGCATTTACCCGTCTCTCTGCTACGAGGAGGCAAGACAGCAGCTGCGCGCGGCAGACCTTATCGTGAAGCATAACGAAATTGAAAAATTTTATAGGTTTGTTGAAGATATAACGTCGACAACGCTTATGTTCAAGCCCTCGATATATGAGATGGATATCCTCCCCTACCCCTGTTACGACCTCTATGGAGCCATACCCTTTGTGCCGCTCCTGACGTCTTTCGGGTGTATATACCGGTGCACCTACTGCGCAACTCCGCATATGCACCCTGTCGTCGTGAGAAGGAGCCACTTTTCTGTGTTGGAAGAGATAAGGCACTGGTACGGCATTGGGGTGAAGCGGTTCGTCGTCTACGACGATAACTTCCTTTACGATAAAGACCGTTATGCGAAACCTCTTTTGAGAGGGATCGCGAAGCTCCCTTTTCATATAGATATATATAACCCGAACGCCGTCAACGCGGCTCTTATCGATGAAGAGCTGGCCGCGCTTTTTTGTGCATCGGGTTTCCGGGAATTGAGAGTCGGCCTTGAGACAATAGACCCCGAGGCGCAGAGGTCAACGGGCGGCAAGATCACCACAAAGTTTTTTGAAAGGGCCCTGGCTGTCTTAAGAGTCGCGGGATTTGATATGGATGCGGTGAGCGTTTATATCCTGGCAGGCCTTCCTTTCCAAAAGTGGGAGACGGTAAAGGAGGCCGTAGACTACCTCTTTGCCCTGGGAGTCAGGCCCTACGTTGCAGAATATACGCCGATACCGCACACGGAGATGTTTGAGAAATACCGCGATTTCGCCCGCCACCCTATTGCGCAAGATGCCCTTTATCAGAATAACGCACTCCTCCCCTTTGCGTGGGAAGGATTTACCGAAAATGACCTTCGCTATTTGAAGCGATACATTAGAGAAAAAAGACTGCCCGGATGACCCGCCGGCGCCCCTACTGGATAAGGTAGTTTTGGAGCTTCTGATAGCTCGAAAAGTCTGAGTCTACAAATGAAGCCCCGACCTCCTTTATGTTTTCTTCGGAAGGTATTACCCTGTGGACAGTGCAATGCATCTTGAGGGGAATCTTTTCGTTGGGCAGGGTAAAAAGGGTTCCTATGTTGGTTGCCTCGTTGACATTGGCATCATAGGGAACGAGGATCCGTATCCCGCCAAGGGATATGTCTACGATGGTTCCCGGCTGCAGTGCCTGTTCCTCAGAGTTGCTCTTATATACAAAGGTTGGCAATGATACCGGTTTCCGTGGATAACGCCGCCTTTCCTTTTTAAGGCTCTGCAAGACCTTTTTCTGTTTCAGAAAGTCATAGAGTATCGTCTCGATAATTGAAGACAGGGAACGCCTTTCTTCAGCGGCTATCTTTTCGAGCGATGTGCGGAGGTCATCGCTGGTGCGGAAACAAATTGTGAGTTCCTTTCTCATTACCTTCACCTCTGCTTCGGTATTTTATTGCTTCAAAAAAGATTTTCTGTTTTTAGTTTTTGCCCCACCGACAAAAACTTCGCTTTCTCTGATATATTAACATGTTATACATACTCAAACAGATTGTCAAGATTTTTTTTCTATTATCTGGGCTCACGTCGCCCCCCTCCAGCAGCAAAGCTGCCGGAGCCTCCCCCTCACGCTCAAGAATTCGCTGGCCGGAACCCGTTTTTTTTGATAAACAGTTTTCTTTATTCTATGATAAGATGTTTATCTGCTAGGGGCCATGCGCGTATATATTATGAACGCGCCGATGTGTATTGTGAAAGAAAGGATGGATGATGAAGATATTCGTTACCGGCGGGGCCGGGTATATCGGCAGCCATGTTGTGAAGACGCTGGGGGAGGCGGGCCACGACCTCCTTGTCCTCGACAACCTCTCAACGGGCCACGAATGGGCGGTATTGTATGGAAAGCTGCTCAGGGCCGATCTTGCCGAAAAGGCCCTTGTCCTCGACAGCCTTAAAGCGTTCAAGCCCGATGCGGTAATTCATTTTGCCGCATCTATCCAGGTGGAAGAGTCGGTGCGTGAGCCGCTCATGTATTACAGAAACAACGTGATCAACACCCTGAACCTGCTCGAGGCTATGGTTGAAGCCGGCGTAACGAGCCTCGTTTATTCTTCGACTGCGGCAACATACGGGATACCCGAAAAGATGCCGATCGACGAAACGGCGCCGCTTAAACCCATCAACCCCTACGGCGCCTCGAAGGTGATGGTGGAGCAGGCGCTGAAGGACCTCGCCGCGGCAAGGGATTTCCGGTATGTTGCCCTGCGGTATTTCAATGTTGCCGGGGCTGCCTCGGATGCGAGGATAGGGCAGGCGTACGCAGAGGCAACACATCTCATCACCCGTTCGCTGAAGGTCGCAAAAGGCGAGTTCGACAAACTCTTTATCTACGGGACAGACTACCCGACGCCGGACGGGACCTGCATCAGGGATTACATCTATGTGGAGGACCTTGCCATGGCGCACCTTCTGGCGCTGCGCTACCTCGTGGAAGCAGGCATGTCGGATATCATGAACTGCGGGTACGGACACGGTTTTTCTGTTCGCGAGGTCGTCGAGGCAGCGAAGGCGGTGACCGGCGTTGACTTCGCCGTTGAAGAAACGGCGAGACGGGCAGGCGACCCGCCCGCGCTTGTCGCGGACAGCACAAAGCTGCGGCGAATGACAGGCTGGGAACCGGCGCACGACGACCTGCGCTATATCATAAAGACAGCCTGGGAATGGGAGAAGAATCTCCTCAAATAAGGAGCGCCCACGAAACGGGTGCCATCGAAGTTGCTGCTGCCACGGCTGGCCCCGGGGTTTGACAGGCGGCAGGAAAACCATTACAATGAAGAAGGGCGAGAGTGGCGGAAATGGCAGACGCACTGGACTTAGGATCCGATTAGGCCATCTTTCGCAAAGAGGCTCCTGGTCTGAATAAACAGATAACCTGTTATTTTTCAAAGATAATCCTTCTTTTGATCCTTTTCGATATTTTCTATCCATTCAGTTGTTTTGGGATGCATTTTGTCACAAACTTGTCACAGTCGATTAATGCACTTATCGGAGGGTTATCGCTTGAAACAATTACATAAATTTATGTATTATGGTCACATAATGAAAGTTTTATGGGGGGTGTACGCATGTCTAAAAAAATTAACAAACCTATCAAGAATCGTATTCATAAGTCTGATAAGATAGCACGCAGCACTGATAGCTTTATAGAGGCTATGACTGGTATTTTAAGTGGGGATCGCAAGGAATGGATTACATCAATAGGGCATGTTTTTCAAAGTTGGAGAGGGGCTCGTTTTTTATATACTTTCAAGGACGAATGGAATAAATATAGGGAAAAGGGCAAGATAAGGGATGACTACGAAAAAACAGAACAGTTCAATTCGTGTTTTGGCGAGATACTTGATTTCCTCGACAAGGAGATCCCAGATAATATGAGGTTTAATATATTAAAACAGATAATGTTAGTAGCTGGTACAGAGGAGGCATCGTCACGTGACAGTTATCTTCCACAACAATATCTTCAGATTGCGAGAAGCTTATCGAGTGGAGAGATTCTCGTCTTTACTTCAGCATATGATTTGGCAAAAAAACAAAATATAGAAAAAATAACAGCGGCTGGGCGCTGGTTGGCGTTAGTTGCAGAAAACTCTGGATTACAATTTCCTGTTTTAGTAGAAATACAAGAGAATAAGTTAATAAACAAAGGACTCCTAATGGGGAGACATTTTTCTGATAGAAGCGGGGTCGAGCTTGGAAACCATTTTCGGCTCACAGATTTGGGCTGGAGTTTAGCCGAGTATATAAGTCATTACGAAGACCCTTCCCTGTTTCCCCATTGATTTTGGCTGTTAACCACCGCCTGATCCTTAACAGAATAATTAGGTAAGCAATCTTCTCTCAACACGCTTAACGAATTGAAAAAGAATTCTTTTACTGAACACCCCCTACCCAACAGAATTTCAAAAGGAACCCCCCCATATGGCCTGTACATCAACCCCGAATGTATAAATATTATCTTATAAATAACATCCTTTTCCCGAGACCTTCCTTTGCCATAAATTTACAATTTGTTAGTGCTATGGGCTTCTCAATATTTTTTTGGAGGTTTTTAAGGGGGGATGATATCCATGGTTAGCCCCTTGATGGGTATATGCAAAGTCATTAAAGAGATATATTTAGGGGGTTCTTATATTGGACACTCTGCAATTTGCACCTCCTACTAACTACTAATTGATTTTAAACAAAGAAATTACCGAAAATTACCAATTAAAATAATATCTGAATCAGCCTGAACCCAAGGTTTGGGCTAATGGATTGTCGATTTATTCGCCACCCTTATCGAAGAGGTGGACCATTGAGGCTGGCAACTTATTCAAGTTGAGATGTTGTCCTACCAGTCCGCAAAGGCTCTCATTTTTCAGGAACCGCCGTTCGATTGCTGACCATTCAGCAGCGTCCTTTTGTAAATGGAAAAGGCGCTGCATGATGTTTATGACGTAAAAACGGTTGTGGTATAGCCCCACCTCTGTTACACAATATAGAAGGTCTGCTCGGATACCCGGATCTTTGAGATAGGTGAATAAATCAAGACACTTACTTCCGATTTTGTCTGTATAGCCAAAAGGCCAGCTCTGGGAACAAACAAAATCAACGAACTCCGATATGATGCGCTTTAGTAGGCTGGCATCTGCCGAATAAATCTGCAAGGCCGCATTGGATGACATCTGCATAACAGTTTCGTGTAACATGTCACGCTCATCAAGGTGTTTAACTATAAGTTTACAGAATCGACGCACATCTTTCGTAGAGGGACTGTGGTCTGCTGTAAGAATCGTGCGCAACCGAAGGAGTTCTTCGAGTTCGCTTCTCTGACTGGTTTGGTCGTGCAGGTTTTTCCACACTGTACGGAGGTCGGACACTGTCTGGAATCTCGTATCCGGATCATGTTGCGTACAACGCTCAATCGCCAGCGCAATACTCGGGGGCAAAGCCGAAATATCCTGCACCGCGCTGGTCAGCGGACCTGTGTACAACTCATACAACATTCTCCCAAGGCTGAAGATATCCGACCTCTCATCCGCACGTTTAGCGTCCAGTATTTGTTCGGGGGCTGTATACCATGGGGTACCCATGGAGTTACCTGTGTGTGTTTGCCGAGTTGATTCGCTATCGACGATACGACCCAACCCGAAGTCGGTGACCACCAGGTCTGTATCGTTGTTAAGCAGGATGTTCTCTGGCTTGAGATCGCGATGAATTATGCCTTGCGAATGCGCGTAATCAACTGCATCGAGAATCTGCGCAAAAATAATATTAATGCGGGCTCTATCTCCTACGAGGCTGGGTAGCTCGGCGTGGAGGGAACGCTTGAACAATGGCATTACATAGTAAAATGGTGGTTTGTGGAGTCTCTTTGCCAAAACCTGGACGATGTTGGGATGGTCAAGTGCCGACAAGATTCGGACTTCCCGAGCAAAACGCTTGATTGTGTCCCGATCGGCAGAGTCCGCGAGTTTTTTTTTCGCATAGATATTGCCGTCTGCGTCGCATCGACATGCGTAGACTACCCCAAACCCCCCTGAACCGATTTTACGAATATCAGTGTACTTGGCCATACACTATTCCTTCGTCATCCCAATGTAGAATTGAACTGGAAACCTGTTTCATGGCCGATCCGCTCCAATGACTGGTTAGAATCTCTTGCATATTCGGCACCCGCAGTAAAGGATTGCCAGGTAAACAATTACGAGAATCGCAGGCAGTACAAAGCGGTAGAAATAGGATTCCCGCCTTTTGTGTAGTGTATATTCACATTTTGATAAAGTGCTCAATAAATGTCAAGAATATTATATAGTTCTCCCCATTACTACTTGAAACATTGTAGAACAAGGGAAAGTAGTAATAGCAACATAACGGGAAGGACTAAACAAAAAATCCAATTACCAACCTATCAAGATCGTACATCCAGCAGAATCGCTGCCTGTAACAACAAATTATTCAGAATAACGGGTTCAAAATATTGACGATTACCGCAAGAAAGATAAGAAATACAAAAACAACCTATCGATACCCATGTATCAACACTTTATCAGCGTCTTCTCTCGTCCTCGTCGCTCATATAAATTTGGTTATCTTTCCTTGACAGCAAAAAATGTTCTTTATATTCTATAGCAAAGCTGAGAGAATAGATAATAATGGCAAGAGCGGACATACTGATAAGTTTGGTTAAAGCAGCAACCGTAAACGACATGGGTTCATTTCGTAAAGCTGTTGAGGCTCTAATAGCGGAGGAAAGAACAAAAAACCATCGTATATTAGCAGACCGCTTAAGCGATCTTTTAAACTTGCAGAATTCACCTCAACAACGACAAATGCCCTATATTCAAAATGGAGCGAAGGATCTCCTTTTTGAGGTATTACCTCAAAAACAATTATCTGATTTGGTTCTTGACGACGAAATTATGGCAACATGCAAGGAATTAATCGAGGAACATCATAGGTCTGAATTGCTTGGAAGTTATGGTGTATCCCCAAGAAGTCGACTTCTTTTTGTAGGACCGCCAGGTAATGGGAAGACAAGCCTTGCAGAGGCAGTTGCTTATGAACTGATGTACCCATTGTTAATTATAAGGTATGATAATCTTATTGGTAGCTATTTGGGAGAGACGGCATCGAGACTTCAGAAAGTGTTTGATATTGCGAGAACAAGAAATTGTGTCCTGTTTTTTGATGAATTCGAAACATTAGGTAAAGAACGCGGAGACACAAGAGAGACTGGCGAAATCAAAAGAGTAGTAAGTTCACTTTTGCTTCAGATAGACAGAATGCCAAGCCATGCGGTGGTTATAACGGCGAGTAACCATCCAGAATTATTGGATCGTGCCGTTTGGCGACGATTCCAGATAAGGCTTGAATTGGTTAACCCAACAAAGGTGCGCATAGCTAAATATCTGCAAGTTTTCCAGGAAAAGGCGGGGTTCCTTTTTAAGCGTAGTCTTGAAGAATTGGCCCACAATCTTCGGGGGGGAAATTTCGCAGAGATAGAAGAGTTCTGCACAGATATTCTTCGACAAGCTATTCTACAGAGAAAACAGGACGATCCCAGAGATATCATTACCTCTCGGCTGAAGCGTTGGAAACACAGATATTCTGCTTAAATGATAGAGGTTTATTGTGCCCGATAGACCGTTGCTCATTTTTCCAAGAATAAGACCACCACTGAAAAGAGTCACAAGGCAAACCCCGATTGCCAATACATATCGTTTGCCAAGCAAGTCTGAACAGCGACAACGATTTGGCCCCAGGCTTGACTTAATGTTGGAGGCTTTCGTTACTAACTCGCCCGGAGGTATGAGCCCTGAAAACGTATTGGTGTTGGAAACAACCGGCAAGATAGAAGGTTTTCAGGCAGCCGTAGCTGCTGTTCCAGGGCTAAAGTGGTTAGCCGAAATCGATATAGATGACATTGAAAGCGATGATCAGTTTTTTGAAAAACCCAGAATAGGGCCTCGGTTTTTTAAAGATGCGGGAATTGGCCTCAATAACGATGATTCAAAAGAGCTCTATAACACCTTAAAAAATTTAGTCTTCCTGGATGATAATAATTATCTTCTTGACCACATAACTTCACGTCATATTGAGAATGTAATTCCTCGGAAATATGAACAATACAAAGAAGAGATCATTCGGGCAATTGATCGGCAAAAAAAGAAAACGCTTTCTGGCAGAATGTATCTCAGTATGAGTAATCGGCAGGCACTTCAAAAAGTAAAGACCCTGTTTGATGACTGGGACAGAACAGGTCGGCTCCCTCATGGCGCAGGAGTATGGGCATCTATTTTCCACCACCTTCGGACAGTACGATTCTGGGACGTGGAAGACCGTTTTCGAGATACCGGAGTGTTAGAATATTGGCAGCAAGAAGTCGAAGTTAAACGGGGCACTTCATCGACCATTCTTTTTGAAATGGAATTGCACTATTCGGAAACTGAAAATAATCGATCAACAAATGAACGGGAAGTTGAGACTTTAATATCGGGCGAGAGTGGGGTTGTAACTGCACGTTGCCATATACCTGAGATTCGCTTCCATGCACTTAAGGTTGAGTTACCGATTGACAGCATAGAACGAGTACTATCAGGTAGCTACTCGGAACTCTTCAAGTCCAATAGCATATATTTCTTTCGACCCTCTGTGCAATGCACAACAGATCTCACACTTGGTGGGACTCAAGAAGAGATCGGTGAATTTCAACAACCAGATTTGCCTCCAGTTGCAGCGCTGTTAGACGGGCATCCACTCCCACGGCATAAACTTCTCGAACGATTTTTGATAATAGATGATCCTGATGATTTTGGAACCGCTTACCAACAAAACGAACAGCGCCACGGAACGGTAATGGCCTCTCTTATATGCCACTCTGAGTTAGATGCTGTTGATCAACCTTTAAAACGAAGGATATATGTTCGTCCAATCCTGAAACCAGATGAGAACAGCTATCGCATCCCAAGACCCGAAAAGGTACCAAAGGACGTGTTTTTTGAGGATATTTTGGAACGTGCAGTTCGTAGAATTTTTGAAGGCGATGGTGAAATACCACCGCAAGCCGCAACTGTTAGGGTTATCAATCTTTCCGTGGCCGATCCAGATCGTGCGTTCCACTATTTTCCAAGCCCCACAGCGAGACTTTTGGACTGGTTGTCATATAAGTATTGTGTCTTGTTTTGTGTGAGCGCCGGTAATATAGAAGGGCCCCTCTTTCTGGAGTTGGATGAAGCTGCTTTTGTTGCACTTAACGAAGAAGAAAAACTATCACGAACACTTAGCGCCATTAATGTCAATAAGCGTAATAGACGTATCCTATCTCCATCCGAGTCGATAAATGCTGTTACAATAGGGGCCTTACATGATGACCTGTCTTCAATCACATCGCTTGGGGGCCGAATCGACATCCTGCCTGCGCGATCACTTCCTTCTCCAGTTTCTTCCTTGGGGCATGGATTCCACTTCTCGGTGAAACCAGATGTATTGCTACCTGGTGGTCGTCAGTTTTATAGCTACGCTGGTAGCGGATTTTATGAAACAAACCTCTCCATCCAGCCACCCGGTCAAAAAGTTGCCGGTGCACCTGTTAATCCCGGTGAAATAAATCGGGTTGTTTACAGCCGAGGGACAAGTAATGCTACTGCCCTCGCCACACGGAGTGTTTGCTTAATCTATGATGCGCTTGAATTGCTGTTTGAAGATTATATAATCGATTTTCCAAGCGACAAGATTGCGCCCTTATTGAAGGCTCTGTTGGTTCATAGCGCTTCATGGGGCGAGAGCAAAGAACTACTGCAGAGAGCGCTGATGCTCACGGGTGGTCACCAAATTAAAAAAGAAATTGCCCGTTATCTTGGGTATGGCATACCGGATATACAAAAGGCCGTTGAGTGTGCGATAAACAGAGCTACCGCTATTGGGTGGGGCACAATTGAAAAAGACCAGAGGCACGAATACAGATTCCCATTGCCCCCAAGCCTTAGTGGTTTGTCAGAATGGCGACGGTTGACAGTCACGCTGGCCTGGTTCTCCCCAATAGCTCCTGACAATCGTAAATATAGAAAAGCTGCTCTTTCATTTGAAACGACTGGTGTTGATCATGAGGTAGGGGGCTCTCGTCAAGAAGCCCAGTGGCAGCAGGTTAAAAACGGCACAGTACAGCATGAAATCATTGAAGGGAACAAGGTTGTAACCTACCAACAAGGGCAAGTATTAACAATAGCGGTACAATGCCGGGAAGATGCGGGACCTCTTGACGTTAGTGTACCATACGGGTTGGCCGTTTCTTTAGAAGTGAAAGAGGATGTAGCAATACCAATTTATGAAGAAATCCGAGCAGGAATAGAAATCGTGCTACAAGAGCAGATTGCCGAAATAGTCAGATAGGTTCTGTTTTCAAGAACCCCTTTATAAAATCAATCACAATAACTCCTCGATTTATCCTTATTCTTTATCCTTTCGAGGTTTGAGCTGTTTTTGTCCCATTTGCTCGATCAGACCGGCGGTTTTTATGACGCATTCGATGCTGATCTGCGGAATTTCCTGGTTATGTTTTAGATAGTGCGCCAAATAAGCATCCGACGGGTTACTTATATTGAGTCGATTGCAGATCATGAAAGCTATAGATTCTGCCTCGAACTCACGTACTTTCCCCTGTAGCCCCTGTCTATCAGGCCACCACTTCCTATTCGGTGTGCCAAGGTGGCCACAATATAGATGCGCGAGTTCGTGTACCATCGTTGCGTAATTGGAGGTACGGCTCAAATTTTTATTCATAAGCAAATCATACCTGACAGGAACATCGATATTAACAGAATCTCCATGGACATCCCGACCAACTCTGAATTGAAGCAGTGATAATTTGTTTACATTATCCACACAGCTTATCGAACCAGCAGACTGCGAACCTTCTTCGTGCAGCGTAACTCTGATACCGTCACGTTTGGCATTTTCTATGGTCTGTTCATATTCATGGCCAATGGTTCCTCGTTGGATATCGAACGGTTTTTCTATTTCTGTAGGGAGTGGTTGTGCATGCGGCCCCGGTTCCGTATCAGATACATCAAATACAAACATGACGGGGCCCATGGGCTGAAGAATTACAAGAGGTCGAGCCTCAGGCTTGACTGCCCGACCATATTGCCTCGCCCATCTGGCGGCGGGAGCAACATAGCATGCCCCCGGCATCTGAATATGGAGAAGCATTGCATTGTAGGGAGAGTAGAATCGAAAACGAGAGATAAAGGCCATGAGATCCATATATGACTGGCCAAACCGATACTTCCGGGCATTATTGAAAAGTTCATCAAGCGTGTGTTTTGTTTCGTCTTCGCCCCATTTTTCAGCGGGTGTTGCTTTTTCAAAAAGGGTTGGCTGATTTGCATTTTCTGTTTTCATGAGACCTCACCTCACGTTACTGTAAATGCAGGAATCAACAAAGCTGAAGTAAATATAAGCCCTGGTGCTGCCTTCGTTATTTCTGGACTATCTCCCTTTCCCGAATGTCTTTGTAGATCGCTCGCGCGAGAATCGGGAAAACGGTTTTCTGGAAATCATCGTCGTCCATATATTTCGTGACGATCTGGTCATTTTCCGCCATGCGCTGCATCATGAGTGATTCGATGATCTTGCGGATGCCAAGCTGAAATTTTTCCAGTGAATTGGTTTTTGCCGTCTGTATCACCCGTTCATCCTGGCCGGCCTTTTCCTTGATCTGTTCAAAGAACAGCCTGTCCTCTTCCTTGAAGTCGGTCCCGAAGCGCTCATTCAGGGCCTGGATGATTTCTGAGAGTGGTTTTTCTTCATCCTTGGCCCTTCCCGTTCCCACGGCGGTTGGGCTTTTTACTCCATAGGTTGTCTCGTCTTCCACCACAATGGATCCGGACATAGCCTTTTCGATCCTGTAATATTCAAGGACCACTTCCTTCTCGGGGTGTGGGTTAACCCCGTCGTCACCCGCGTCGAGATGAGGGATTAAGAAGCGACCGAAGCTGTAGAGCATTTCAAGTTCTTTATCTGAATAAGGTATGATCTGGCTGATGAACGAATAAAACCTTACGTATGCCGTAATCTTCTCATAAAAACCCTCTTTTTGCTCATCATCAAGGCCCCTGTAACGGTCTACTGCGGGTTGAATATATTTCTGCATCCGTGCATGGTCGGAAGGATTCTGCTTATATAAGGGAAGATAGAATATCTGAGCGAACGCCTCCACTTCCGACCAGTAATATACCTGGAAGCTATCCAATTCATGCTTGAGGACTTCGAGATGGCCCGGATCGGAAGCCTCCTGGAGCGTTGTCGCATCGTAATAGGGCTTGAAGGCCTCATAGATCCCCTCCGTTTCGTTGACAAAATCGAGAACAAAGGGGGGCTCTTTGCCCCCATACGTCCGGTTGAGCCGGGAAAGGGTCTGAACGGCCTGTACGCCGTCAAGCCGCTTATCGACGTACATGGCGCACAGGAGCGGCTGGTCGAATCCTGTCTGATACTTGTTTGCCACCAAAAGGATTTGGTAATCGGACGTATCGAACTTGTCCGGCAGTTGGGATTCGGAGATGTTCTTTCCTGTCACTACGTCTATGTTCATGCCCGGTTCGGTGTATTCGATCCCGCTGTCGGGATCTTTTACTGTGCCGCTGAAAGCAACAAGGGGCCGGATGTCCTTATAGTGGTTTTCGGCAATGTATCTTTGAAAAGACAGCATGTACCGGATGGCTTGGAGGCGCGAACCGGTTACCACCATAGCTTTGGCCATGCCGTTCAGCTTTTGTTTCACGTGCTGCCGGAAATGCTCAACGATGATCTCGGTCTTCTGCTCGATATTGTAAGGATGCAGATGGAGGAACTTTGTGAGCTTCTTCATTGCTTTCTTTTTCGGCATTTTAGGATCAGATTCAGCGGTCTGTAGCAACCTGAAGTACGTCTTATAGGTTGTATAGTTCTTTAGTACATCAAGGATGAAATCTTCTTCAATGGCCTGCCTCATGGAATAGGTATGAATGGCCTCCGGTTTGCCCGAATCGCCCTTTCTCCCAAAGAGCTCAAGCGTTTTACCTTTGGGTGTTGCCGTAAAGGCAAAGAAACTCAGGTTCTTTTGTCTTCCCCGGGACTCCATGATCCGGTTCAAACCGTCTTCCCAATCTATCTCGGCCTCTTCTGCCCCCTGGTCGGTGCCTGCGCCGAGTATCTTCTTAAGTTCTCTGGCCGTTTCCCCTGTCTGACTGGAATGGGCTTCATCGACAATTACTGCGTATGTGCGCTGGGTTATCTTCTCTTCCCATTCCTTCGCCCTGGTAATGGAAGCCTCATCGGGATTATCAGGGTCTTCAGCCCCGGCAATGTGCAGGAGGCCACGGAGCACGAAAGGAAATTTCTGAAGGGTAGTGACGACGATCTTGGTGCCGTCCACAAGGGCTTCGGCAAGCTGGCGTGAGTTTTCATCTATGGGTTTCACCACGCCCTGTGCATGCTCGATCTGGTAGATGGCGTCCTGGAGCTGCTTGTCGAGCACCTTTCTGTCGGTGATGACCACAACGCAGTCAAATATCTTCTCGTCCGCTTCGGTGTGCAGGCTTGACAGGCGATGCGAAAGCCAGGAGATGCTGTTAGTCTTCCCGCTTCCGGCTGAGTGTTGAATCAGGTAATTCTGGCCGGCAGCCTCTTCGCGCACTATCCGGATGAGCTTACGGACAGCATCGAGTTGATGATAGCGCGGAAAGATCATAGTCTCTCTGGAGACCTTCTTCCTTCCCCCCATTCCGTCGCTGACCGTTTGTTCAGATGTCTCAAGAAAGATGAAGCTGCCTATAATGTCGATAAAACTCTCGCGCTCCAATATATCTTCCCAGAAATAACCCGTCCTGTGCCCTGAAGGATGCTGAGGATTGCCCTTTCCGCACTGGATCTCTCCCGGGTGGCTTCCACGGTTAAAGGGAAGGAAAAAGGTCTTTTCCCTGTTAAGGTGCGTGGCCATATGCACTTCGTCGGGGTCAACGGCAAAATGGACCAGAGCACCCTTTTTGAATCGAAAGAGGGGCTCTCGCGGGTCCCGATCTGTCTTATATTGATGAACTGCGTTTTTCCAGTTCTGGCCTGTCCCCGGGTTCTTTATCTCTAACGTTGCAACGGGTATCCCGTTCATTGAAAGAACCATATCCACGGTGCTGTTGTCGCGGGAGTGGCATGGCGCCTGCCTTGTTACCGTGAGCCTGTTCTTACCAAAAAGCTCCAGGGTTTCCTTGTTGAGCCCATGCGCCGGCTTGAAATAACCAAGTTTAAAGGTCTTGCCATAAAACTTAAAACCATGACGGAGAACATGGAGGGTGCCCTTTGCATCCCGTTCCTTGGTCAAGGCTTCAACCAGTTTTGCGGGGAGTTCCTCGCCGTGGAGTTTTTCCATTTGTGTCCAAAGATCGCCCTGAGTATCTTTTATGAAGTTGATAACCTCTTCCGGGATGAGGGCCTTGTTTTTGTCCCACAAGAGGTTTGAACAGGAGTCCCACCCACGGCTTGCAAGGGTTTCTTCGATATAGGCTTCAAAGGCCTTCTCGGTAGTGGCTTTCATGCAACTTCCCTCACGTCGATCTTTCCGGTAACCGCCGCCGAAATAAGGGCTGTCCGGTATTCCTTGAGTTTCTCAATAGCCTTTTCAACCTTGGCAATGAGTGCGTCAATTTTACCCATTTCTTTGTCGAGATATTGGAGAATTTTTTCTTGCTCCTTAACTGAAGGAAGAAAGATGATTCTGTTTAGTATTTTTTCCTTTGTAATGTGATCCAGAATTGAGCCCTTACTTTCTATTTGATCAAGTTGTTGATAAAAATAAACTTTGCTCATCAATAGGCATAAATATTCCGGGAGTATCTTAGTTTTATTCACTCTGACACGCGCAAGCCTTTGATTGATTATCGATTTTCCCACTTCTCTCGTGATAACTTTTGCCCTACCCAGGGTACCAACAATCGGAAAAACAACATCATGTTCTTTTACAAAAAACTGCTTCATTTCTAATTCACGTTCTTCAGGTAAATACAGATCATACTCGATACTAAAACTATCATCAGCAATATGCTCGGGGCTTAGGACTTTAATCGTCCCCGAATTCATTAGTTCAGATGTAATTAGAGAGCTCCCGAATGGACCTGCCTTGTATCCATCGGGCAACAATAAAAACTTGAGTTTTTTCACTTCCCAATGCCTTGGCATATCATCCAACCATTCCACGCCGGAAGGTTTCATCTTCACCGTCGGATCAAGGCCTTTTGTGACAGCACGGGAAATGAGGGCCATGCGCTTTTCTTTGAGTAGTTCTATGAGCCCCTGGTTTTTGTTAATGAGTGTATCGATCTTTCCCGTCTCGCGGTCGAGGAAGTCGGCGATAGCCTGTTGTTCGGGAAGGGGAGGGAGCGGAATACAATTTTTGTATGCATCTTCCCTTGCCAACCCCGGCACAGCAGAATCTTTTGAACCGATATCCAAATCCAAACATCTGAGCATATAAGACAACCAGTACAAATTTTCTTTAGTGTGAGAATCGTCTATAAAGTATGTTGTATCTATAGCAAAAACGGATGTTCTCGAAAAATTGATTTTTCCATATGAACCTTTTCTTCCAACAATGATGACAGGCTCTCTTGTGTTGGCGTTCTTGTGGGTACCAACTACCCCATTTGATCCATAGACATAAAAATCCCCGTCTTCTCTGTCTTCCGAAGAAAGAGAATCGCCATATGCAAAATTACATATACGTTTCAACCTTTTCACCTCCCAATGACTCGGCAACTCCCCCAGCCATTCCACGCCGGAGGGTTTATATGCAGGATAGGGTTTTCTTTTCATTAACCCCTCCAGATACTGGATTGCTCCCAGTTCTGCGGAAAGCCCATAAGTCTTAGAGGTATTTCAGGGTAACGTAAAAATAAATCTTTAAGCCGCATACACCACCCGCTTGTAGGGGCTACCTGCTTTCGCATGTATTCGAGAATGGTGAGGATACCAAAGAGACGGTTATTCTTAACCTCAACAGGTACATACCATTGAGGGTGTTTATTCCTTCGCGGTATCATAGGCTTGAAGCCAAGTTCGCGGTTCCACAGGCGACCATGATGGGCACAGATATTACGTATAACGTTCAATGCGCCAAGCCACGATTGGAGAATTTTGTCCTCGATGCCATACTCTCGGGCAATAACACGACACAAATCATCGGTAACGCCGTTAAAGAGCGTCAGCATTTTGCCGAAACTCATAACCTCCCCCAACATCCAGAGAGGCGGCAGTTCATGAGAGTCACCGTATTTTGTGTAGAAATGGTCGATGAAGGTTTCTCTGCTGCGTTTTGTTTCTTCCTTCATGTCTCCCAACCATATTTGGAATCTGACATTATCCAGTTTGGGGAGGTTTCTCGAATCGGTATAACCGAAGGCGCCGTGATGATGAGAAAAATGATAAATCAGTTGAGTCCTCACCGCTATTTCAACCCTTTCTATTGCATCCATGACGATAAGGCGCAATTGTCGATCGAAGGTATAATGCTTCCATATTAGGTCAAAGGAAGTGTTCTCGCGAAAGGTTTCGCCATCAATGCCCCTAAAAGGATAGAGATAGGCACTTAAACGATAGTAATTAACAGTCTTTAAGCGACGGATTAAAAGATCTCTGTCAGATTTGAGGCCCCTCGAAAGAAGGAGATCGGCTTGGGTCTCAAAGGTAAGCGGGGGTTTAGTGTATTCCACTTGGTTCCCCAAACAATAAAAAACCTGCCGAATTTCGCTTGTTGTACAGAGGCGCGGCAGGTATGCTAAACATTATATAATGCTTTTTTTCGGCAATTGCAAGCAAAATCGTTACCCTTTGACCCATTGCTTCAAAGTCTCCCTTTTACTCCATTGCTCCCGGTCACCTCGGCCAGGAGGGTCACTATCTCTGATTCTAATCCCCGGATGTCGGCCTCGATCTCTTCCAGCGCTCTCGGGGGTTTATACTGATAGAAATGGCGGTTCAGCGGTATCTCGTAGCCCACCTTGGTCTTGCTGTGATCAACCCATGCGTCGGGCACATGGGGGAGAACTTCCCGTTTAAAGTAATCATCAATATTCTCTTTGAGGGGCACGTTTTCTGTATCCCGAAGCTCCGGATCGGGTTCGGGGTTGCCGTTTTTATCTGTACAGATATCGGCGGTCTCGTCGCGCTCACTTAAGGCAGCGAGGATTGCCTTTGTCTCCTGGGCGGAAAGGCGCGTGTCAAGTTTATGATCGAGGCTCTTCACGGTTGCAAGAAAATCAGCCCGGTTTTTAAAAAGTTGTCCGGCAGTCTCCTCTTTCACTATGCGTAGGAACTTCCTGATCGCCCCTTGCCTCTTTTTGCCTGCCTCTATCTCCTGCTGTTGGATTACCTTATTTTTCTTAGCGCTCTCAACAAGACCGGTAAATGTCTTTTGCTCTTCAATACGGAGAATACGCTCGTCGCTTGTCTGGAAGTTGAGACGCAAAGGGCGTTCGACGGTAATTTTGTTATAGCCGAAGTCGGCATTGTCAAAGATTTTACTCACGACAATAGGCTTATCTGCTTCACCATTTTCAAGCCTTCTGATCTTTGAGAGAGAAATTGCCTGATTGTGCCGGAATTCACCGTAAACCTTCGTTATCAGCTCGATTTGCGCAAACTGGCCTTCCTCTTTGCACCCGATATAGTTTCTTTTATTGCCGAGGCTTTTGCGCATCTTTTCATAGAACTCGCGGGTGTCGATGAGCTGTATCCTGCCCTTCCGCTGTTTTTCTTTCCGGTTGGTCAGTATCCATATGTAGGTGGAAATGCCGGTATTGTAGAAGAGCTGGTCCGGCATGGCGACAACGGCCTCCAGCCAGTCGTTCTCGATGATCCAGCGCCGTATCTCCGATTCTCCGCTTCCGGCGTCGCCGGTAAAAAGAGGCGAACCATTAAAGACAATGCCAATGCGGCTCCCACCCTCCTGGGGCTGACGCATCTTAGAGATCATGTGTTGAAGGAAGAGGAGCGAGCCATCGTTAATACGGGGGAGTCCGGCCCCGAAACGTCCGTCATACCCCAGATCTTCATGTTCATCGTTTATGGTCTTTGCCTGCTGCTTCCATTCCACGCCAAAGGGCGGATTGGCAAGCATGTAATCGAACCTCTCCTTCGGGAACCCGTCCTTCTCAAAGGTGCAGTCCTGTTTGACATTATCGGCCTCTTCTCCCTTGATAAGCATGTCCGAACGGCAGACAGCCCACGCATCGTCGTTCCAGTCCTGCCCATACAGGTGAGGTTGTGCGGTCGAATTGAAGGATCGAATATGGTTCTCAGACACGGAGAGCATTCCGCCTGTCCCGCATGCCGGATCATAGACCTTCACCACTACATGGCTCTTACGGAGCTCGCGCATATCCTGGTCAGGGCTGAAAAGAAGATTTACCATGAGCTTGATGACCTCGCGCGGCGTGAAGTGCTCTCCGGCCTCCTCATTCGCCTGCTCTGCCCCTATCCGGATAAGCTCCTCGAAGACATAGCCCATCTGGAGGTTGTCGATCTTTGACGGCGACAGGTCTATCTCGGGGGAGGCAAATTTCTTGATGACCTCGAAAAGCAGGTTCTTTTCGTTCATTTTGTGGACCTGAACACCAAAGTCGAAGCGTTCAAAGATATGGCGTACGTTGGGTGAAAAGCCATTGATATAGCTATTCAGATTTGGGGCAATTTGATTAGGATCATCGAGGAGCTTTTCGAAGGTCAATTTCGAAAGATTATAGAAGGGGACACCGGTGATCTCGCGGAGTCTTGCCTGAACGATGTTCTCCGATTTGCCCTTCAGGCCATTATGCACCTTGAGCACTTCTGCCTTTGTGGGGGCAAGGATGCAGTCAAAACGGCGCAGAACCGTCAGCGGAAGGATTACCTTCCGGTATTCGTTGCGTTTGTATGGCCCCCGGAGTAGATTACATATACTCCAGATGAAACTGACCATTTGGTTGTGTGTCTGTACCGTCATTCCCTATCTCACTGATTGGTTTACCCCGTAACAACTTGAAGGAACTTTTTATCCGCCCCTTTTTATTAATAAGAACTGACGCAACAACTGATTTTGTAGTAATGTTCACATTATATAAAAGATCATCAAAAATGTAAGCAATATTTACGATTGGTAATTTATTATCATGAGTAAGCTTTTGGCCAAACCGCAGAATATTGTATATTTGGCCGAGATAGAGCACGAAGAATTATTTTTTGAGTTTTTTGAAAAGCCGGCTATAAACTATGCAAAAACATGCGTTTTGATACCAAAACCTGCCTTAATAAATAGTTTTTAATATTTAATTAAACGTATTAAGAAAAATGTTTGTTACAGCGCCTTTCTGCTTAAAAGTCCCGCCGGACAAGGCTTTGGGAAGATTTTGTATATAATAAAATATAGGGTGTTTGAAGTATTTTACGCGTAATTAAACCTTCGCGCACGTATATATAGCAAAAAACTGTTGACATAGGTAACATACATTGTTACCATATAATATGGCTGTATTGATTACCCATTATAAACAAATACATCCGGGAATCCTCCACGGTACACTCTTGGGTGAATACATTGAGCAGAGAATGAGCTCGTATATAGAGCCCGAAAGAAAAGGAACCACGAAAGGAGATCCAATAGGTTTTTCACGCAAGAAATATGAGGCGAGTCTCTACTGCACTACAAAATTCAAGCTCAAATATATGGCAAAAATCCTTGATACCCCATACGGTGTCCTTCGGAAGTGGAAGACAGAAAAAAAATTTAAAGAGATGGTCGAGACGCATTGCAGAGAGTTCGCCATACTTTTTTCTGATTATATAGACAAGCTTGTTAGGGAGGAGTGTAAATTTTTAGAAACCGGTAGACCAGACGATCAGGAATACGAGATCTATTTGGATGAGCGTATGCATGAGGTGGATGATGGGTATATATATGGATCCCAATTATGTGAACGGATAGAGGGCATACTGGAGGAAAAAGCTGCCGAGATAGATCTCCGAAAAAAAAAGGGGGTCAAGAATGCCGAAGACGACGTTTACTTGGCTATGCTCGAAAAGGTTCTGAGATGGAGCGCAATCAACCCGAATTCAGAACTGGATTTAATAAAACAAATCTTCATCAATATAAAGCAAAAGGAAAGAGAACACATAGACTCATTAAAAGAACGGGGCATTCCCGTAATTGAGCAAGCTCCGTTACAATTATTCAGGAAAGTTATGGCTCATGAAACGCTGACCGATGAAGAAAGAGAGCAGGCAATTTTGCTGTTCGAGTATGTGCTTAGTCGGCTAAAGAGCTGGCAACGACATTAATTTTTTTAATTATATGAGTAACATCATCTGTTACTTATGTATAAAAAGGGCTTATGAATTCCGAATATATATACAATGGCACGGCGGCAATTCCGGGGGGTTATTACCTGAAGCCACGTCTGCAACCGGCAATCAAAGACGCACCCCCTCATGTCAGGGAGATCTTTGACTATCTTTTGGGGCAAGCCAACTACCAGGATCGTCAGTCGAGTGGGAGACTAATTAAGCGGGGTCAATGTTTTCGTACTTACGAAGATATTCAGGAGGCACTTGTCTGGTACGTCGGGTACAGAAAAATGAGATACACAAAAAGTCAGGTTGAAGCCGCACTGAAGTGGTTAAGGAAGCATAACGTGATCACTACGGCGAAGACCACACGCGGTATGATTATAACTGTCCTAAATTACGACTATTATCAAACTCCAGCAAATTACGAGAACCACGGCGAAGACCAGAAGAAAACCACAGGAGAACCACAACCTGACCGCACTATAAATAATGAAAAAAAAGAAAAAGAAGAAAAAAGATCTGATGCCTTTTCCGGTCTGTCGACCGGGTTTCCTTCTTTTTACTTCAAAGACATTAAAGACCTTAAGGACCATGAAAGAACCGCGGTAGCTAAGTACCTGAAAGAGGTTTTTAAAAAGTATTGTCGCGACAACAATATTACAAACGCCAGAATTTATCCCGTTAATAAAGATAAGATAATCGCTAAGCTCATTCAAAATGCAATGAGCCCTGCCGAGGCAGTCAATTTCATAGTTTTTTATGTCGATGTAGTTTACCCCAAGACGGGGCAAGGCGAGCCCGTCTCACTCTTGAAATGTTTTTCCCCTTCTTACTTGGCATCGTACCAAGAAGAGTGGCATAAAGTCAGTCGTTTTTATGAACATCAGGGGAAACCGGATACAGGTATCAGCTGGTGGAAAGACGCGAAATTGCGAAAAACAGTAGATGACACCATTCGCAAAGAGATTATTCGATTCTATAGAACGAGATGCAGAAGCGTTAATGCAACACCATCAGTAACAAAGACGTGCTCCCAGAGAGCTGTAAAATTTATGAAACGGTACGACATTGACGTTGAGCAAGCGAAAAGTTTAATTGCCTTTGTTGTTGACACTCGTTTCGCACTGGAAGGGGAGCAATCGCTCGGGGAATGCCTGGAGCCTTGGTTTTATAAGATGTATCAAACGACTTGGGCAGAAAGAAAGAGCCTCTATGGCAATAGAGAGAAGCCTCTGACGCATATGGAGTGGTGGAAGTGACAATACCGATGACTGTGGACAAAAGGATTAAGGGTGGAAAAACGCGTAGCACACATTCTGTTGAACGTTTGGGGGTGAACATGAATGAAGATACTCAAAACATTACGCAAGGGTGCCAGAAGTGTCAGAAGCAATTCACTCCGAAAAGAAAATGGCAAAGGTTCTGCTCGCAAGAGTGTAAGAATCGATTTTGGCAGGATTTGCGCAAAGAGGTTACAAAAATTTTACAGGAGAGATATACAGAAAAATGAAACTTTTGACCGTCGATGATGTTGCTCGGATACTCCAGGCGAAACCCTCAACGATCTATGCGTGGTCTGAACAAGGCCTAATACCATCTATAAAAATTCACGGATTGAGGAGGTTCATAGAAGATGAGGTCCTGTCATGGCTTAAGGATTTGCATCAAAACAACCCCCAGCGTTATAATGTAGATATTCAGACCAGGAGCCTCAAGAAAGGAGGGAGAAAATAATATGGGGCTCTATCGTAGAAACAAGACATATTGGTTCAGCATAATGTTTGACGGCAGAAGGATACGGAAGTCTTTAGAAACGGATAATAAAAAGGTTGCTGAAAAATTGAAGGCAAAGATCACAACAGAGCTCATAGAGGGGAGATATTTTGAGACAGCCGTCTCAAGAAGCATAGCGTTCGACGAAATGACAAAAAAATATCTTTCTGAGCACGCCCACACAAGAGACGAGCATACAGTCAAAAAGCTCCATGAGTTCTTCCAGGGGTTTACCCTGTTCGAGATCACTACGCAATCTGTCGCAGAATATCGCAAAAGCAGGTCAGGGGTCGTAAAGCCTGCCACAGTTTATCAGGAGCTCGCCCTCTTGAGGCGGATGTTCAATGTTGCGATCAAAGAGTGGGAGTGGGCCAAGGATAACCCTGTTAGCCGTTTATCGTTCTCGATCGGCAACAAGAACGCCCGGGACCGATGGTTGACCATAGAGAAAGAGAAGATTCTCCTTGAGTGCGCCACGAACCCGCAATGGCTGAGGACGCTCCTTATGGTTGCATTACATTCAGGGCTGAGGCGGGGGGAGATACTCAATCTTTCATGGGCGGATATCGATTTGAAGAGAAGGATCATTGAGGTAGTAAAATCAAAGAACGGTGAAAAGCGGGCTATCCCAATGTCAAATACCCTGTATGATGTCTTTGCAAATGTCAAGGTGAGGGCAATATCGGGACCGGTATTTCCAATTTCCGTGAGGAGCCTGCGGGTTGCCTTTGAGAAGACTTTAAAAAAGGCAGAAATACAGGATTTCAAATTTCACGACCTCAGGCACACCTTCGCCACGAGACTTGTTCAGAATGGTGTTGACATCTACAAGGTGAAGGAGCTGCTCGGTCATAAGAGCATCACCATGACTATGCGTTACGCACACCATTATCCAGAGAGCCTGCGGGGAAGCATTGAAATCTTGGACAGTTGTCACAATTTTGTCACAACCGGCATCGGTGCAATTGACATATGAACAGAAAACGTAATAAAATCAAGTATGCGAGAGTGGCGGAAATGGCAGACGCACTGGACTTAGGATCCAGCGGGTAACACCGTAGGGGTTCAACTCCCCTCTCTCGCAAACTATTGTTTTCAATAGGTTTTTGTTTATATTCTCCATCCTACTTTTTTCCATCAAATAGCGATTGTGCCCGTAATTGTGCCCGAATGTGCCTCTTCCATTTCTTTTTTTCTCTTTGAATGATCTTCTGCTACCTTCTCACTCGCTTGTTTGAGATCATCCTCGTTGATTATATTGTATCTGTCAAAAATTGCCCTTGTCTTATGTCCTGATATTTTCATTGCTACTTTTTCAGGTATACCGATCCTTACCATATTTCTTACGGCTGTTCTTCTAAGGTCATGAAACACCTTTGGCCTGCGTCCTCTCCATAAGGACCACGTATGGAGCTACGACTTCATGGCAGAGAGGACGATCGACGGGAGGGCCGTCAGGATCCTTGCGATCATCGATGAATATACGCGGGAATGCCTCCATATCGTTACCGCAAGGAGATTATGTTCTCAGGATGTGCTCAATGCGCTGTTTACGCTCTTCATCCATAGGGGAGTCCCCCATTACATCAGGTCCGACAACGGGCCCGAGTTCACCGCGAAGGCGGTCCGGCAGTGGCTCAATAACCTTGGTGTGGGCACCCTCTTCATAGAACCCGGCAGCCCCTGGGAGAATGGCTATATAGAATCCTTCAACGGCAAGCTGAGGGATGAGCTGCTCAATAGGGAGATATTCACGACACTTATGGAGGCAAAGGTTCTTATAGAAAAATGGAGGAGGGAATACAACGGAATAAGACCTCACAGCTCCCTGGGGTATAAGCCGCCTGCGCCGGAGGCCATGGTGGCCCGGGGACAAAGCTATTTGGTTGAGAAACTAACTTTGGAGGTGGTACAATAAATGGGGGCAGGCCACCCGGGTAGCAATAGCCCGGGAGATGCTGAAGATCATCTATGCGATGCTCACACGAGAAAGACCGTTCATCAGGGAATAGACCGGCCGTCTCCCTGGGGTCATGGGTTACCCTTATGGGTAGAGCCCTTGAGATCTGAATGAGAGGCCGGTATCCGACAGTATAGTGTGCCAAAAGAGCACGGATAGGTGACTGAAACCTTGAAATGGTCCTTACAGGGACCCTTACGGATTGGCCTGGAGGAGGTGTATGGCTTTTTGCTTGACGTTCTTTTTCATAGGTGACCCCACAACTCCCAACTCCAAACACAACTCCAAATAATTTAATAACTACCCCGCAGCTCAAGATCAAACATTTAGGGCCAAGCCTTTCATCCTGTATTTCGCCCTTTCCCGCCCTTCCCGACGGGGCCGCCCGCCGTTCCCTGATGAAGGCCGGGGAGGTCCGCCCCCGAGCGCCCGAGCATGGGTATGACAACAGGGTGTCATTGCCGTTGCATCTGATCTCGCCCCGTGGTATATAGTTCTTAGCATCAGGAGTAGCCCGATAAGGGTTCGGCAACCGAGCAGTGAGACGCTGCGGTGCTCTGGATGGCAAAGGTCGTCCGATGCGCGGAACAGAAAGTTCCGAAAAGGGTCTCATGAAGCAAGTGTTGGTCATACGCGATCGCCCCTGATGAGGGCGATTTTTTATCTCCTGATGCAATATCCGCAAGGGAGGTAAAAGGCATGGAACAGGACAGACGAATTTTTATGAAGCCCGCAGACGGCTGGATAGCGATCTCCTTCTACTGCGTGGTCGTAAAGACGGAATCGCTTATCCGTAGATACAATGGTGACATCATGGCGTTCTTCAACGAAGCAGGCGGCGAATGGGACGTAACCGGAACGCTGTGTGCGACCGCGGCAATGGATTCCGAGGACATAACGGGCGTCATCGACCTGCTGGCGGAGCGTGGCCTGCAATGCAAAACGGCGCCCGTTGATTTCTATGCCATGAAGGGCCTCTGCAGGATCCCGGACGGCCATTCGGCAATTGTCTGGGGGACCCTTGACGATGGCGAGCTTGAGATCCGCTATGACTCCTGGAATCCGCTCGTGCGCCTCAAGGACCCGGAAAGGAAAGGAGGGCCCGCAATGCTCGGGGCAATAGCAGGCGACATTATAGGGTCGGTGTATGAAAGGCACAGTATCAAAAAGACAAACTTTCCCCTCTTCGACCCGCTGTGCAGGTTCACCGATGACACGGTGCTCACCGTCGCCATCGCCGATGCCGTCCTCACCGGGGCGGATTACGGGAGCAAACTCAGGGAGTGGTACAACCTCTATCCGGACCGCAGCTACGGCCCGAACTTCCGCAGGTGGGCCGCTTCGTCCGAAGCCTATCAGGGGGCAAGCATGGGAAACGGCGCGGCCATGCGGGTAAGCCCCATAGGGTTTGCATTCGATACCCTCGAAGAGGTGCTTGAAGAGGCCGGCAAGAGCGCCGAGCCGAGCCACAACCACCCGGAGGCCATAAAAGGCGCACGGGCGGTTGCCGCCGCGGTATTCTGCGCGCGAAAGGGGTTGAGGATGTACGAGATAAAGGAATATATCTCCCGCACCTTTTCGTACGACCTCGACCGGACCGTCGAAGAGATAAGGCCGGCATACAGGTTCGACGGGACCTGCCAGGGGTCCGTGCCCGAGGCGATCATTGCCTTCCTCGCGAGTGCGGACCTTGAAAGCGCCATACGGATCGCCGTTTCTCTGGGAGGGGACTCGGACACCATTGCCGGCATCGCGGGCGCAATAGCGTTCGCCTATTACAAGATCATCCCCGCCGGGATAGCGGAAAAGGTTATGAGCATGCTGGACGGGAGGATCAGAGGGGTAGTGCAAGGATTTGCCGCACAACACGGGATACTGGTGTAGATGCAGGCGGAATTTACTCCGGTCAGCTGAAGATCCTCTGAACCAGCCAGTAGATCCCCATTCCGGCCACGACGGTTCCCCCTAGGGACCGCGTCTTCAGCGCGAAAACGAGCGTGGGAACTGCGGCGGCCAGCTCCGGTGTAACGATATCGAGATGTCTCGGGCTGCCTCCCGTAACAAGCGCGGGCAAAATAAGCGAGCTCAGGATCGCCACGGGAATGAAATCGAGCCACGTGGTGAGCCATGGTGGGAGCTGTTTCCTCGAGAAAAAAAATAGCGGGAGGAAACGGGGGAGATAGGTGGCCGCTCCCATGCAGAGGGTGAGAAGGAATATATTGCCCATGGCTGACAGTTTATGTCTCCCTTTTTTCCGTTCCCGTTTTTTTGCTCAAGAACAAACCTGTTGTGGCGGCGGCGACGGAGGCGATGATCACGTATGCATTGCCCGGGAGGATGAGGGAGACGAGGACCGCTGCGATGCCGGAGACAAGGGCAACGATTACATAGACGGGGCCGCGAAGCTGAAAGACGAGGAGGCAGATGAGCATGGCGGGGAGGGCGTAATCGATGCCGAAAGACCCGGGAGGGATCAGCGATCCCCCGAGCCCGCCTATGATGCTGCTTGCGAACCAGGCAAAGTTCGATACATGGTTGACTACGAGCGCATGACGCCAGCCCCAGTTTCCCTGCCTGAATAGGCTCATGTTGAAGGCGAAGCTCTCGTCCGTTACGCCGTAGCCGAAGAGGGCGATCCATCCCTTGCCGGCACTGCGCAGGTGGACGGCAAGGGCCGAGCTCATGAGGAGGTGGCGGAGGTTCACGGTAAAGGTCGTGATAACGATCGGGAGAAAGCCTGCGCCGGCGCCGAGCATGGACACAGCGATAAACTGCGAGCTGCCGGCGAACACCACGAGGGACATGAGGCCGATCTCAACGAGGCCGAGCCCCGCCTTCTGGGCCACCACGCCGAAGGCGAGCCCTATGGGGAGATAGCCGAGGCAGATCGGCCAGGCTGCCGCGGCGCCTTCACGTATCACCGCCCAGTTCCATTTTTCCACGCTTCCTGCCTGCACCCCCGGACCTTTCATGCTTAAGTATACACATTCTTTTTATTCAGATGGTAGAATTCAGACGGTAAGTTACAAAAGTTACCAACGTCCCTTGCCTATTAGATGACAGTTCCTTCCCCGGTCTTCTGATATTCGAGCACGGCATGCTCGGCGAACGCCGTCCGTGCCTGGGAATCGGCCTGAAATCCGCGCGAGCCGCACCAATTGATAAATGTGTCAGGATCGAAGTCCGCGCGAAGGGCGATATTGCCGACGCGCCTGATCTCTTCGAGCTGCCTTCCTACGAGGGCTTTCCAACCCTCAAAGGTGTCGGGCATATTTTTGGAATCGGTAAAGATCTCGAGCGCCCGGCGGTAAGCAGGTTCATCCTTGAACCAGACAATCCCTATAATATCGTTCATTCTGATCACCCCTTTGAATAAGCAGATCTCGCCATGATCTTTTAAACTGGCCATTTCCTGTCACGACGGCGATATTTTTCTTCATTGTCTTTCAATTCTATCTGAATTTCAAGACAAAATTGTCGGCTAGATTATCACAACGACGCACCCCGACAGGGAATAAGAGAACCTCCTGCGTCATGGGAATGTTTCGTTCCTATTGAAGCCCTTGACAAAAATACCTTCAGTAATTTATTGTACAATATATTTAACGGTATATTATACAAAACGAGCATGTTTTTGTGGGGAGGTAAGGGCTGATGCATACCGCATGGCGGTTTTTTGACAAGCTTTTAGATATAATGGCCGCAATGGCCGGGGTGCTGCTCGTTTTTATTGTAGGAGCCGTCTGTTACACGATCGGCATGCGCTTCTTCTTTAATCAAACTACCATTTGGATCATACAGACAACAGAATATGCCCTGCTGTGGATCGTTTTTCTCGCAACAAGCTGGCTTCTGAAAGAAAGCGGACATATTACGACGGAAATAATCTACGTTCACCTCAAAACAAAGACCAAAAACCGCCTTGACTTTGTCATGAGCATGGTTGGCGCCGCTGTTTGCATCTTTTTAATGTATTTGAGTACCGTCTACCTCTGGGATTGTATCGTGAATGAAGTCAAGGACGTGAGGGCGGTAACAGTCCCCAAATCAGCCATCTTTGTTATCATTCCCATAGGCAGCCTCCTCCTGTCAATTCAATTTCTGCGGATAGCCTGGACAAAATTCACTGCGCTCAGGACAGGGAGGTAGCTCAATGGAATGGTGGCTTATCATCTCGATTCTCTTTGCAGGCATGATCTTTTTGTTATTGACAAACCTTCCCATTGCCTTTGCCTTTCTCGTTGTCAACGTCGTTGCGGCCTACTTTTATTTAGGCGGCATGCCTGGACTCATAGGGGTTGCGACTGGGGTGTTCGCCTCTATCACGACATTTACCCTTATGCCGGTGCCTTTTTTTATCCTTATGGGAGAGTTCATATTTCATTCCGGCCTTGGACTTGATGCGGTAAACGTGCTCGATAAGTGGCTCGGTAAGGTCCGGGGAAGGCTCTCGATCCTCGCAATTATCATGGGGGTGATAATAGGCGCGCTGAGCGGCTCGACCATCGCTACCTGCGCCCTCCTTGGTACCATTCTTCTTCCCGATATGTTGAAGCGAGGCTACAGCAAGAAGATGAGCCTGGGCCCGCTTATGGGCGTAGGCACCGTTGATGCGCTCATCCCTCCCAATGGCCTCACCGTGGTCCTTGCAAGCCTCGCCAACATCGACGTGGGGCAGCTTCTTGTGGCAGGGATTATCCCGGGCATGATCATGTCAGGGCTCTATTTCGCCTACGTGATAGTAAAGTGCTATATCTCTCCGAACGAAGCGCCTACTTATGACGTCCCCCATGTCCCGCTAAAGGAGAAGCTGAGGGTTACCGTGAAGTACCTGCTGCCCATGGGGTTTATCATCTTTATGGTCATAGGACTCATATTTCTCGGCGTAGCAACGCCTACGGAAGCGGCGGCTACGGGGACGCTCGGCTCTTTTATTCTGGCCCTTCTCTACCGGCGGCTTAGTTGGCAGATCATCAGAAAGTCGGTAATGGGCGCGGTGAAAGTCACCGTGATGATTTTCATGATAATAATCGTTTCAAACACATATGGAGAGATACTTGCATTTACGGGGGCAGCCTCCGGTATGACAAACTTCGTTACCAACCTTGCAATATCGCCTATTGTGATCATTGTTGGCATATTGATAGTGATCCTAGTGATGGGCACGTTCATGGAGACGGTCGCCATTATGATGATAACCATTCCAATTTTTATGCCCGTGGTGAACGCCTTCGGCTTTGACCCGATCTGGTTCGGCGTCCTCATGCTTATCGCCCTGGAAACAGGACTGATAACGCCCCCCTTCGGTGTCACGCTGTTTGTCATGAAAGGCGTAGCTCCTCCGGAAGTAAGTATGGCGGATATTTGGAGGGCGGTGACCCCCTATGTTATTATAGACATACTGTGCCTAGCCCTTGTTCTGGCTATGCCGTCTTTGGCAACCATCGTGCCCGGCCTTATGGGGGCGCGGTGAGAAGGGCGGCACTGTGAAGAAGCACGGAATCGATATCAAAAAAGGAGGTAATGTATGAAGAAAGCAGTGTTGGCAATGGTTGCAGCGGTCTTTTTCATTTCCGTTTTGTTCAGCGTACCTGTGCAGGCGGAGACCATAACGTTGAAGGCGATTACGGGTTGGCCTAAAACGTCTGGCGAGAACAAGGCGTTCCTCATTTTTATCGAGCTCGTTGACCAGATGGTCGCAAAAAGGTATCCCGGCGAATTGAAGATCAATTATATCGGCGGACCAGAGGCGGTTAAGACATTCGACCAGGCTCAGGCAGCGCAGCGCGGCATGGTTGACATGGTATATACGACGAGCTCATATTATGTCTCGATTCTCCCTGAGGTTGACGCCTATAAGTTGTCGGATTTTTCCCCGGCGGAAGAGCGGGCAAACGGAATATGGAAGTATATGAACGACCTTCACGAAAAGAAAGGCCTCCATCTTTTAGGAAGGCTTGGCCTCGGTGAGAAATTCCACGTCTACCTTAAGAAGCCGATCCAAAGCGCAGACCTGAAAGGCCTCAATATTCGCGGCGGCCCAATGTACCTGCAGCTCATCAAAGGCCTTAATGGCAATCCTGTTGTGATACCGGCAGGCGAGGTTTATCAGGCACTGGAAAGGAACGTAGTCGACGGATTCTGCTGGCCTTCGGTAGGCATTCGCGACTGGGGATGGCAGAAACAGATCAAGTATATCGTGGAGCCTGGTTTTTACACTGTGCCCAACCCATTGGTGATGAGCTTAAACAGTTGGAAAAAGCTCCCTAAAAAGTTCCAGGAATTACTGACCGAGGCAGCAATAGAGGCTGAAAAAAGGGCCGTTGCTCACTTTGAGGAACTTGCCAATCAGGAGCGTCCTATCCTTCTCAAGGAAGGCCTGCAGGTCATTGATCTTCCTGCTGCCGAGAAACAAAAATTTCTGAAAGTGGCCTATGACGAAGCCTGGAAAGACATATTGCAGAAGAGCCCCCAGAGTGGCCCTGAGTTGAAAAAAATGTTCACAAAGAAGTAAATACCCTCGCCCCAACTCTGCTCCACCCGCTTGTGGTGGGGCAGAGTTGTTTATCCATCGAACTTGTCCGGCAGGTAATCCTCCCTGACCCTTGTCAGGCTCCTGAAGATGTTCTTTTTCACGTTCTTGTTGTGCCTTTTGAGCTCGGCGACGATCCCTTTTATCAGGTGGCGCTTCGAGGTCTTGCTGTATGGGCATTCCGACGAAACGACAGGAAGTTCGAGGACTTTTGCGAGGCGTGCAAGCTCGTTTTCTTCCACGTAGGCCAGGGGGCGTATGATAGCGAGCTCCCCCTCGAACATCTCCTGGTGGGGATGCATGGTGCCGATCTCGCCCTGGAAGAGCAAGTTGAGAAGCATGGTCTCTATGATGTCATCGAGGTGGTGGGCAAAGGCGATCTTTTGCGCGCCGATCTCGCGGGCAAGATTGAAGAGCCCCTTTCTCCTGTTCCAGCTGCACCAGAAGCACCCGGAATTCTCATCTAAGCCCTCCCACCCTTCAGGGGGGCTTGCAACGACATAGGGTATAGACTCTTTTTCGCAGTAGCCCGCCAGTATATCCTTGTTGACCCAGGGGAACCCCATGTCGACAAGGCACGCGAGTATCTCATACCGGATCGGGACGAACTTCGTCCTCTCCTTCATGATCTTGAGAAGACAGAGGCTGTCCTTTCCACCGGAAACGGCGATGATGACCTTGTCCCCCTCCCTGATCATCCGGTAGTCCCAGATAGCCTTGCCGACCTTCTTTGTCGTGAAATACAAAAGGCCGCTAACGTTCATGCAAACGATCTGGCGAGCTCTTCCACCTTATCCCTGTATGTCTTTTTTATCGTTTTTGGTGGTTCCGCACAGGTGAGCGCCTCTACGCTGCCCTCGTATTTGAATCCCAGAAGCGCGAAGGTTTTCTTGAACATGTCTAATGCAGGGCCGTAAGTATCCTTCTCGTTGCTCATGCAAGTCATAAGGGTGATCGCTTTCTTCCCCTTTACCCTTGAGTTATACTTTGTATCCATGAAAGCTATGGACCTGTCCATGACGAGCTTAAGCTGGCCTGAAGGGGCGAACCAATAGATCGGCGTCGCGTATACGATAAGGTCGGACTCGGCGATGAACTTCATTATGTCTTTCATGTCATCGTTGATAATGCATATTCCTTCCTTCAGGCAGGCGTAGCAGCCCTGGCAGGGCCTTATGTTCATATCGTTGAGATAGAGCATCTTAACGCTGTGCCCTTTATCCTTCAATGCCCTTGACAGAACATTGACAAGCTGTATGGTGTTGCCTTTTTTTCGTGGACTGCCGAAGAGAATTAATGCCTTCATGCCGCGCCCTCCTTTGTAGCTGGAATATGTTAATTATAAGGGCATTTGGCGGGAAGGGTCAAGAAAGTACTTTGTCCTTAAAATCAACAAATTGTGAGTTATACGTTGCAAATCACCGCATATTATTGTTATAATTATAAATAAGCCATCTGTCGGTTGGGTACATATGATCTGACGAAAGTATGCAGCGGTCCTATAAGGGGGCATTATGAATACTGTTCTTTTGGTGGTATTAACGGTCGCGGTCATTGTCGTCGGGGGCTACCTTGTTTACCTGATCATTTCGCTGAGAGAGACGATACAATCGTTGAAGTCTTTTATGGCCACGACGGAAGATTCGCTTAAGCCGACCATGGAAGAACTCCAGTTGACCCTTCAAAGCGTACGCAAGGTGACCGATAATGTGGGGACCGTTACCGATGACATCAAGAACCTGACCGGATCTGTCAGGCAGATTGGGGACAACGTGAAGCAGGTAAGCGACATCGTTGGCAGGGTGGCCACTGTCTCTAATGTCGAAATCCCTGCGTTGAAAGCCGGGGTCAAGACCGGGATCGAGTATTTTGTAAGAAGTTTTATCAACAGAGCCAAACACACTTAATAAAAGAAGGAGGTAACACATGGGAGAACAAGATAGAGGATACAGCGCCGGCTCCATTCTTCTTACATTCTTTATCGGCGCCGTCGTAGGCGCTGGTGTTGCCCTGCTTGTTGCGCCGAAGACAGGGGAAGAGACGCGGAAAAAGATCAAAGAGCTGGCCGAGGACGCGAAAGAGAAGGCAGAAGAATACATGGAGCAGGTAAAAGGAAAGGCGACCACCTATATTGAGAAAGGGAAAGATATACTGGAAAAAGAGAAGGCCCTTCTTGCCGACTATGTAGACAAGGGAAAAGAGTTCGTAGAAAAGGAAAAGTCCGTCATCTCAAAGGCGGTCGAGGCGGGCAAGGAAGCGTACGAAAGAGAGAAAAAGGCATAACGGCCGACCCCCGTTTATGAAAAGTTGTTTTTTTCATAAGGGCCCGATAAAGCTGACAGGAGATTTTCGCCACAACATTGCGCCCGAACAATGACAGATAATAAGTTTTATTTCATTGTCCTTCTGTTTCTTGTTCTGGCGCTGGGCTACCTGAGCTACCTCATCCTGAAGCCCTTCCTGTCTGCAATCATGTGGGCAATTGTGCTCACCGTGGTCTTTTATCCCCTTTATAACTACACACAGAAGCGCCTGCGATGGAAACCGCTGGCATCCCTGGTAACCCTCGTTATCATCTTGATTGTCATCCTCGGGCCCTTTTCATATTTTTTGTTTGTCCTGACGCAGGAGATCATTGCAATGGTGGGCAAGATTGAAAAGGGGACCCTCGACCCCTTGGGGACGATCATGCGGCATCCTTATATCAATGCCTTACTGAACAAGGCGCTCTCCTTGTTCAGCGTATCAGAGGCCCAATTCCAGGAGGTTCTCATTGAAACGATCTCCCAGGTCGGCAAGGCGTCCACGAATTTTCTCAAAAGCGGACTGGGAAACATCGCGTCGGCTGCGCTGGATTTTATATTCATGATCTTCTCCGTCTTTTTTCTCCTTGAAGATGGCCCGAGGTTTGTTGAAAAACTGGGGGACTACATGCCGTTTTCGAAGAGACAGCGAGACAAGATCCTTACGCAGACAAAGGACATCGTTGTCTCCACGATATACGGCGGCGTGACTGTCGCTGTCGTTCAAGGGCTCATAGGAGGCATTGCCCTGGCTGCCCTGAAGGTGCCGTCTCCGGTCGTGTGGGGGGCCGCCATGTTCATCGCGTCTTTCATCCCTCTGGTGGGAACCTTCATCATCTGGGGGCCGGCAGTGCTCTATCTTTTTTTGCAGGGCAGCTTTCTGAAGGCTCTCATCCTTATCCTCGTAGGCATCTTCGGCATCAGCGCTGCAGATAATGTTCTGAGGCCGCTTATCATCCGCGGCAAGATGAGGATGCCGATCCTTGCTATCTTTTTCAGCATTCTCGGCGGGATAAAGCTTTTCGGCCTTATCGGCTTTATCATGGGGCCCCTTGTGCTCGCACTCTTCGTGTCGGTCTTTGAGATATTCAGATATACTGAAGAAGAGGACTTTAGGGGACGTTCTTAAGAAATTAAATAACAATTAGGACGATAAAAAAAGGGGGACCATCATTCAATACAACATTCCACTATTTTTCATCGCCAGAGTTGATTCTCAAGCGACCATTGGTAGCGTATTGTGTTATCTTTATATTAATGGCTATGGGTAACCGTTTACAAGAGTTTTGGGGAAGAAAGGAAAAGTTATTTAATTTCTTAAGAACGTCCCCTGGTGTCCTGGTGTCTTGCATACTATAAGAGGGTTTTTTCTCCTGCAGCGATCGCTTCAAGCGTTTTTTTGTCCCGCAGCTCTATCATACGTCCTTTCGCGGCTATAAAGCCCCGGGCGTTCATTTTTCTGAGGATACGCGACAACGTCTCAGGGATGGTTCCAAGAAGGCTTGCAAGCTGCCCTTTGGAGATGGCCAGCTCAACGTGTTTGCTGTCCTTTCTCTCTCTTTCGAGGTAGAGGAGGTATGCCGCCAGCCTCTGGGGCACTTCTTTCAGCGACAGATCCTCGATAAGGCTGGTAAAACGTTTTAGGCGGATGGAAAGTGTTCCTAGCATATTCATAGCTATAGACGGATCCTGTTGGATAAGAGCAACAAAGGCTGTCCTCGGTATGAAGATGACCTTGCTTTCTTTGATGGCCTCGGCATGGGCGGGGAGCGTTCCCCCGGAAAACATGGCTACCTCTGCAAAAGGTTCCCCGGGTCCGAAAACGTGGAGTATCTGCTCCTTGCCTTCCGGGGAGAGCTTATAGATCTTTACGCGGCCAGAGGCGACTATGTAGAATCCGTCTGCCTTGTCGCCTTCGGTAAAGATAACCTGTCCGCTTGCAAAGGAATGCTCCGTGACTATCCTCGTCAGTTTGTTGACCTGCGGTTCGGGCAGCCCTTGAAAGAGCGTTGCCTTCGCGAGAAAATCATAGATCTTCATGCTGATCTTTTTATACAACCGATAAAAAAAAATTACAACAAGAAGCTCATTGCCATATCGTTATAGAAAAAAGAGATCGTTTCATGTATTATGAATAATGCTACGTCGTCAAGGGGTGCATACCCGATGAATGCAAAAGGAGCGGCCATGAAAAAAGCAAAGGTTCTTGTATTGATGGGCAGCGACAGCGACCTCCCTGTCATTCAAGAGGGGCTGCAGTTTCTCAAAGAGGCAGGCGTGCCTTTCATGGTGGACATATCTTCGGCTCATCGCAATCCCGATAAAACGGTCCGGTACGCAAAAAATGCCCGTTCAAAGGGTATCGAGGTAATCATTGCCGTTGCCGGCATGGCTGCTCACCTGCCCGGGGTTATCGCTGCGCACACCACGCTTCCCGTTATAGGCGTCCCGACAAGCAACGGAGCGCTCAACGGCATAGATGCCCTCCTCTCGATCGTACAGATGCCGAAGGGCATTCCCGTGGCAACCGTCGGGCTTGACGCGGGGAAAAATGCCGCCATCCTTGCCTGCAAAATACTTTCCATCAAGGACGACGGGATACACCAGAAGATCAGGAAGATGAAAGATGCGCTCAAAGAGGAGAATGAGAAGAAGGCCGCAAAGCTTATGAGTGCCTTGAAAAAATAACGATGGGCCGTCGTCTTGTGCAGGCGTCTTGTGCGATACGCCTCATAGGCGCGCAAAGAATTGACAACGGACTTTCCATTTGATAAGGTTTTTTGCATGTTAAATGCCATTACAGATATAGAGGGAATACGGGTAGGCCACGTATCGGATCCTGACGGCTGTACCGGCTGCACGGTTATTCTCTGTGAAAACGGCGCCGTGTGCGGGATAGATGTGCGGGGAAGCGCGTCGGGAACGCGGCAAGTGGACGCCCTCAACATCAGCCATATTGTCGAGCAGGTGCATGCCGTTCTCCTCTCCGGCGGAAGCTCTTTCGGTCTCGATGCTGCGACCGGCGTTGTCCGCTACCTCGAGGAAAAGGGCGTCGGTTTTGATGTGGGCATCGCAAAGATACCGATTGTTCCAACAGCCGTGATATTTGACCTCTTTATGGGCAGCCCAAAGAAAAGGCCGACCCCTGAAATGGGCTATCAGGCATGCCTGAACGCCGGGCTGGAGGTTGAGGAAGGGAGCGTCGGCGCGGGTACGGGGGCAACGGTGGGCAAGCTCTTTGAGCTTGGAAGGGCTATGAAGGGAGGACTGGGGACGAGCAGCATTGTCATGCCCGATGGCCTGAAGGTGGCGGCCCTCGTCGTTGTCAATGCCTTCGGTGACATCATCGATAACGTTACCGGAAAGATCATCGCTGGTGCAAGAACCGAAGAAAAGAGCATGCAATTTGCCAATACGGCCAACAGCATAAAGCAGGGGCACGTGAAAAAACAGTTCGGCATAGTGAATACAACCCTCGGCGTTGTGGCAACGAACGCACGATTCAACAAGCGGGAGATCACCAAGGTCGCACAGATGGCCCAGGGCGGGCTCATCAAGACGATCAGCCCTGTCCATACGACATTCGACGGCGACCTTGTCTTCGGGCTTTCAACGGGAACCCTTGAGGCAGATATCAACAAGGTCGGCGTGCTCGGCGAGTTCGTTATCGCTGAGGCGATCAAGCGGGCGGTCAAAAAGGCCGACGGCTTCGGGGTTGTTCCCGCTTTCAAGGATATTACCAAGGGGTGGAAGACGGCGAAATGAACGGGAAAAGCCGCTTCATTGCGAGGTGAGCCCAAAGACCTCCCCGTTTACGCGTCAACAGACGTTCGGAGAGGAGCATAAGGAGATAGGCCATGGATGAATATCAGAGGGTAGCCGGTCTAATAAAAGAGCGGGGATATGTTGTTGCATTTACCGGTGCGGGCATATCGGTAGACAGCGGGATACCGGCGTTTCGCGGCGGCCAGGGGCTATGGGAGAAATACGACCCGATGGAATACGCGCATATCAACGCATTTGCCGGGCACCCTGAGAAGGTTTGGGTCATGCTCAGGGAAATGGCCGATGTTATCTTTCGATCAAGCCCGAGCCCCGCGCATATTGCCCTTGACAGCCTTGAGAAGAAAGGTTTTTTGAAAGCGGTGATCACCCAGAACGTTGACGGCCTCCATCATATAGCAGGCAACACGAATGTCATAGAATACCACGGCAATCATCGCTGGCTCGTATGCATGAGCTGCAAAAAACGCGTTCCCTTCACCCCCGACATTGCGGGCATTCATCCCTTTCCTCGGTGCGAAACGTGCAACAAGGCATTGAAGCCCGATGTGGTCTTTTTCGGCGAAGGCATCCCAATGATCGAGATGATCAGGGCCAACGAAGAGGCAAACAAATGCAATGTCATGTTCATTATCGGCACCTCTGGTGTTGTCTATCCTGCTGCCGACATCCCATACGTAGCAAAATCAAAAGGGGCGACCATTATTGAGATCAACGTTGAGTCTACGCCATTTACCTCGTCGATCACCGATCACTTTTTCTCCGGAACGGCATCCCAGATATTGCCGAAGATCTTGGAGCTGATGGAATAATGCATAATTTGATATGAAGCATGCATACGTTGTGATCATGGCAGGGGGCAAAGGGGAGCGGTTCTGGCCCCTGAGCACAGGCAGTGTTCCCAAACCTTTTCTCAATATAATTGGCGACAAGAGCCTTATCCGGCTAACCGTCGAAAGGGCTATGCGGATCGTGCCGGCAGAAAGGATATGGGTAATCCTCGGCAAGCAGCAGCTCGCGATTGCAAGGCGCCAGTTGCCTTTCCTGCCCGCCGGCAATTTCATTGTCGAGCCTGAAGGGAAGGATACGGCGCCGTGCATAGGCCTCGCGGCGATAACCCTCCTTAAAAAAGATAGGAAAGCGACTATGATAGCATTGCCTGCCGACCACTACATAGCGGATATCGATGGGTTTGTGAAGACGGTCAAAGACGGGGCGAAGGTCGCGCAGAAAGGAGACTGCCTGGTGACTGTCGGGATAAAGCCCATAAGGCCCGAAACAGGATACGGCTACATCCGCGTTTCCGGAAAGATTGACCCGCTCGGAGGTTTGCAACGCTTCAGGGTCAGCCGTTACGTGGAAAAGCCTGATATCAGACGCGCAAAGGCATACTGCAAGGACCTCCGCTATTACTGGAATGCGGGGATGTTCATATGGCAGGCGGAAACAATCCTGGAATCCATGAAACATCACATGCCGGATCTTTATAACGGGTTGCTTAAGATCGGCAGACACATGGACGCGAACAGAAAAGGGATGATCAGGAAGATCTTCGGGGGCTTCATAAGTATTTCGATCGATTACGGTCTGATGCAAAAGGCCGGCAATGTGATGATGGTGCCCGCGCGTTTTGCCTGGGATGATATCGGCACGTGGGCCTCGCTCGGGCGGGTATCATCACCCGACGAAAATGGTAATTGCAAAAAGGGCAGCGTCGTCAGCATTGACACAAGAGATTGCGTGATCCACGGCGAAGGCGTGACGATAGGCACAATAGGGGTCTCCAGTCTTGTCATTGTCGCCGTGAAAGGCAGCGTCCTCGTCTGCGACAGAGACAGGGTGCAGGAGGTAAGGGAGTTGGCCCGGAAACTAAGCTCCAAAAAAGATAATTAAGGGACGGGCGGCGTTAGGCCTTTTCGTCCATCATGCCGGCGAAGCGGTTGTTTTTCGGCCGGCATTTCGTCTTAGAAGCAAAAAAGGGGGGATTTCAGGTGATATCGAAGGTTTCTACAGCAACTGTATACGGCATTGACGGCATCAAAATAGACGTGGAAGTGGATATATCCAATGGGCTGCCGGCATTCAGCATCGTGGGACTGCCTGAGACGTCTGTAAGGGAGAGCAAGGAGCGCGTCAGGGCTGCAATAAAGAACAGCGGCTTCGAATTCCCCAATGACCGCATCACGATAAACCTTGCACCGGCGGATGTGAGGAAAGAAGGCTCTTCCTTTGACCTGCCGATTGCTATAGCCGTTCTTGCGGCCATGGGGGCCATAAAACAAGAGGATGCAGGGGGTTGTCTTATTGCCGGCGAGTTGTCCCTCGACGGAAGGATCAGGGCCGTCAGGGGCATTTTGCCGATCACGATGCTTGCGAACAAAGAAGGGTACAGGAAGATAATCGTCCCCATGGAGAATGGACGCGAAGCATCTATCGTAAAGGGGATCAAGGTGTACGGGACAAACCACATACTTGACATTGTCCATTTTTTCAGAGAGGGAGGCGGCCTGAAGGATTTTAATTCCCATGGAGGCGATTGGGGAACAGACGCCCACAGAGACGGCCTTGATTTTTCTGACATAAAAGGGCAGGCCCAGGCAAAAAGGGCGCTTGAGGTCGCAGCAAGCGGCGGCCATAACATCCTCATGGTGGGCCCTCCAGGCTCAGGCAAGACGATGCTTGCCAGGAGGATCCCGACGATCCTTCCCCGGCTGTATTATGAAGAGGCGATCGAGGCGACGAAAATCCACAGCATTGCCGGGCTTTTATTGTTACGAGGGTCTTTGCTTTCTGAAAGGCCCTTCAGGGCCCCCCACCATACGATCTCCGACGCCGGCCTGATAGGCGGAGGCTCTATACCGAAGCCCGGGGAGGTTAGCCTTGCCCACGGCGGCGTATTGTTTCTCGACGAATTTCCCGAGTTCAGGCGGAACGCCCTTGACGCCCTCAGGCAGCCCCTTGAAGACGGACAGGTAACGATCTCAAGGGCAACCCACTCCATTACATTTCCTGCGCGGTTTATGCTGGTTGCAGCGATGAATCCCTGTCCCTGCGGCTATTTCGGGGACACGCGAAAGGCCTGCGTGTGCAGCGGGTCACAGATACACCGCTACAGGTCAAAAGTCTCGGGGCCGCTTTTGGATAGAATGGACATACACATCGAAGTGCCTCCCGTTACAATAAGGGAGCTTTCCTTAGAGCGAGAAGAAGAGCCTTCCGAAAAGATACAGAAGAGGGTTGCCGCTGCGCGGACCTTGCAGGAAGAAAGATTCCGCGACAGAAAGATCTATGCCAACAGTCAGATGCAGGCAAGGCTGGTGAAGAAATATTGCCTTCCCAGCGGCAATGCCGGGAGCCTTCTGGAAAAGGCAGTAGAAAAGTTTGGTCTATCCCCCCGGGCTTACCACAAAATTTTGAAGGTTGCCCGCACCATCGCCGATCTCGAAGAAAGCAGCGACATCAAAGAACCGCACGTCGCGGAGGCAATCCAGTACAGGGTGCTCGATAAACGACTAACAATTTAAAAACAATAGAGAATACCGATAATAGACCAAAGAATGTATACATTTTTTTCATATTTCTCTTGACATACATTTGACCGTTTATTAAAAAAATGATAAAGGGGGTTACAGTTGGGAAGCGTCGGAGGACTCACAGCACCGCCTGACAATTGTCTTTCCAAGGATCATCTTGGAGCACAATCTCAATGAAGTTTGTCCTACAATCTAAATCTGCCACATTACGGTGGCGTGGGAGAGATTACTATGCCTGAAGCAATTGAAAAGATCTTTAAACAGCACGGCCGGACTTCAGATGAGCTGATCCCGATCCTGCAGGATGTTCAAAAGGAGTTTGGCTATATATCGCCCGAATCGGTGAAAAAGATCTCCCGTTACCTCAAGGTCTCGGAAAACCAGATCTACGGGGTTTCGTCATTCTATGCACAGTTTCGCTTTACCGAGCCGGGCCGCCACGGGATCAAGGTCTGCCTCGGCACGGCCTGCCATGTCCGGGGGGGTGCGACCTTACTTGAGGTGCTGGAAAGGGGATTGGGCATCAGTTGCGGACAGACAACTGAAGATAAACGGTTCGACCTCGAACGCGTTGCATGTCTTGGATGCTGTGCGCTTTCGCCTGTTGTCCAGATCGATCGCGATATCTACAGCAGAATGACAGTAAACCGATTAACGGAGCTATTGAAAGAATATGAATAAGCTAACCAAACACATTGCATCGGCAAAGAAAAAGTGGGAGATGCTCCAGGGCAACAAGGAGCCGATCATCTATGTGGGGGCAGCCTCCTGCGGGAGGGCAGCAGGGGCCCTCGACCTCTTGACGGGCATCAACGCATTTCTCGAAGAGCACAATATCAAGGCAAGGGTCATGCAGGTAGGGTGCATCGGGCCTTGCTACCTCGAGCCGCTCATCGATATCAAAATGCCAGGGCAGCCGCGGATTAGCTACGGGAACGTCAATGAAAAAACGCTTGCCCTTATCCTTAAAACCCACCTCTTGGAAGGCAAGCCCCATGCGAAGCTCGCGCTTGGCCACTTCGGCAGAGAACCTTTTGACGGGATACAGTCTTTTTATGAGCTGCCGATGCTGAAGCCGCAGGTGCGCATCGTCTTACGGAACTGCGGCCTCATCGATCCCGAAGATATCGACCAGTACCTCGCCGTCGATGGCTACCAGGGCCTTATGAACGCCTTGAAGATGAAGCCCGAGGATGTTATTGGCGTAGTCCATCAGGCGGGCCTCCGCGGCCGTGGTGGCGCAGGATTTCCTACTTACAGGAAGTGGACCGTCTGCAGAAATTCGCCTGGGGAGCAGAGATACCTTATCTGCAATGCCGATGAAGGGGACCCCGGCGCGTTCATGAACAGGTCTCTCATCGAATCGGATCCCCACGCGGTCCTCGAGGGGATGCTCATCGCAGGCTACGCTATCGGGGCAAGCAAGGGGATCATATACATCAGGGCCGAATATCCCCTCGCGATAGAACGTTTAAAGTCTGCCATCCGGCAGATGCGGGAATACGGCCTTCTCGGGAAGAACATCCTCGGTTCCGGCTTCAGCTTCGATATCAAGATAAAAGAAGGTGCCGGCGCCTTTGTCTGCGGGGAAGAGACAGCGCTCATCGGCTCCATTGAAGGGAAGCGCGGAATGCCAAAATCACGGCCGCCCTTTCCGGCAGTAGCCGGCCTTTTCAAGTCCCCAACGATCATCAACAACGTGGAGACTTTGGGAACCCTGCCCAACATACTGCGGAACGGGGCAGAGTGGTACAATAAATTCGGGAAGGAAGGGAACAGGGGTACAAAGACATTCTCCCTTGTCGGGAAGGTCCGCCGCCCCGGCCTGATCGAGGTGCAGCTCGGGACACCCCTTAGAGAGATCATCTTCGATATCGGCGGAGGCGTACAGAAGAACTTCAAGGCAATCCAGACAGGAGGTCCGTCTGGCGGGTGCCTGTCGGAGGAGTTCCTCGACCTCCCCGTAGATTACGAATCACTTGCGGCGGCAGGCTCGATCATGGGTTCCGGCGGCCTTATCATCATGGACGATGATACCTGCATCGTCGATGTGGCAAAGTATTTTCTTGATTTCACCCAGAAGGAGTCCTGTGGAAAATGCGTTCCCTGCCGCGTCGGGACAAGGCATATGGTGGAGATCCTCGACCGGATAACCCACGGCGAAGGGAACCCCGAAGACCTCCTTGCCCTGAGGACCCTCGGCGACACCATCAAGAAAGGGGCGCTGTGCGGCCTGGGCCAGACCGCGCCGAACCCGGTGCTTACAACGCTACGGTATTTCAGGAACGAATACCTTGAGCACATCAAGGACCACCGGTGCCGCGCCGTGGTCTGCAAGGACCTTATCGAATACCGGGTCATCAAGGAGAAATGCACGGGATGCCAGTCCTGCGTCAGGGTATGCCCAACGGGAGCTATTACAGGGCCGCGGTCCGAGCCGCACAACCTTGATGTGACAAAGTGCATCAAGTGCCGTTCCTGTTACGAAGTATGCCGGCATGACGCAATTGCAGGAGATGCGATTGTTATTCGGTCAGCGGAGAAGAGAATATGACAAAAGAGAAAAAGCTATCCATTACCATTGACAACAAAAAGCTGGAAGTCCGTCCGAACATTACCATCCTTCAGGCAGCGCGCGAGAACGGCATCTATATCCCGTCGCTGTGCGCCTATGAACACCTGCCCTCATACGGTGCTTGCAGGCTCTGCGTCGTCGAGGTGGACGGACTGCGCGGATTCCCAACGTCCTGTACAACGCCCGTCGAAGACGGCATGGTCATCCGCACCGACACGGCGGAGGTGAGGTCGCTCCGGCAGGAGGTGTTGAAGCTCCTTTTGAGCGAGCACCCGGCAAGCTGCCTTTTCTGCGGGGAGCAGACAGAATGTAAAAATTACCAGGGGACGATACGGAAAGTCGGCGTCACGACAGGCTGCCGCTATTGTCCCAATGACGACCGGTGCGAGCTCCAGCTCATCACCGAGAAGGTGGGGCTTACGGAGACATCGTACCCCGTCTATTACCGTGGTTTTCCTGTGGAGAAGGAAGACCCCTTTTATGACCGCGACTATAACCTCTGCATCCTTTGCGGACGCTGCGTCCGCGTATGCAACGACGTACGGCTCAACGGGACGCTCAGCTTCAAGCAGAGGGGCAAGCTTACCACCATCGGCCCTGCCTTTGACAGGACGCACCTCGAAGCAGGGTGCGAATTCTGCGGTGCCTGCGTTACTGTCTGCCCTACCGGCGCGTTGAGTACAAAGGTGAGCAAATGGTACGGGAGGCCGGATACTCAGGTCGGCACGACCTGCGTCTATTGCCCTGTGGGCTGTAAATTGATCCTCCAGGTAAAGAACGGAGAGACGATCGACGCCCTGCCCGATTACGATTCCCCCGTTGACCAGGGGCTGATATGCGTTAAGGGGCGCTTTGCCATACCGGAATATGTCCATAGCGCAAAGCGGTACACGAGCCCGCAGCGGCTCACGCCGGTCGGTTATGAGGATATATCCTGGGACCAGGCGATCGACGATGCGAAAGAGAGGCTTTCAGGCATTGACCCCGGCGATTGTCTCGTCATGGTCTCGCCCCAGATGAGCAACGAAGACCTGTTCGTTGCTCAGAGGTTTGCACGGGAGGCGATGAAAACCGAGGATATCTTCCCGCTTTTGATCTCTGACCTCGGGGAGGACCTGATTCCATTTCTCGACCTGGTTATGCACGCAAGCCCTTTTGATGTGATCGGCGCCGCCCAGGGCATCCTCTCCATCGGGTTCGATTCAACCTACGGGTTTGCCCCTATCGGAATACAGGTCAAGGCTGCTGCCAAAAACGGCGCGAAACTTGCTGCCCTCAACTTCTACGAATCGAACCTCGACGTCCTCGCTGAAACAGCGCACGAGACAGAACCTTCCCGATGGGCAGGGATGATCGATTCGTTGGCCAGGGCGATGCCGGAAAACGGCGCCGCGAACGTCGTCATCATAGGGCCTGATGTTGTCTTTGATCCGGGACGCGGCGCAATATTCAACAAGGTCATAGCGCTCAGGGATGTCCACAAATGGAAGGTCATTGTAGCGCACCCCTATACGAACCTGCTTGGCATGCTTGCAACGGGGGCGTTCCCGGGGATAAAACCGGGCGAGGCGCTGAAAAAAGGCGGCAGCGCAGCGGCAGTGAAGGGCGTTCCCGTTTATCCTGACCTGAATAAAAGGCGGAAGGTCGTCTATGTCATTGGAGAGGCACAGATCGACGCTGCACCTCCCTGCGACTATCTGATCTACCAGAACGGATTACCCCCGGAAGGCGGACTGCAGCCCGACCTGATCCTCCCGGCGTGCATGTTCACGGAATCTTCCGGGACCACGGTCAACGCCGAAGGAAAGGTCCTTCCCATACAGAAGGCCTATGAGCCGTTCATGAAATCGCAACCAGACTGGTGGATCGTTTCAAGGATAGTGGAGAGAATGCAAAAAAAGGCGTTCAAATACAATTCTGTCGATGCGATCCAGAGAGACATGAAAAGACAGATAAAGGGATTTTTCAGCATGAAGAAGGGCCTTGAATTTGGAAAGGCTGGAGGCGCTGCTCAGTCACGGGGAAAGCGAACCATGAAAAACCGCGAGGACCGCTACCGTGGAGTGCCGCTTGCGTCGGTTGTGACCGGCATGAAGGCCGTTGAGGAAAGGAGGCGCCATGAATAAGATCATCGAACGCACTATGATTGTTCCCAATATGCACCTCCTCGAGGTCGAGGCCCCGGAGATCGCGTCAAAGATACAACCCGGGCAGTTCGTCATTGTCCGAGCGAACGATGAGGGAGAGCGGATACCGCTTTCAGTGGCCGACTGGGACAGGGAAAAGGGAACCATTACGATCGTTTTCATGGAGGTCGGCGCGTCAACGGGCGCACTGGCACGCCTGAAGGCAGGAGACTCAGTGGCCACCTGCGTCGGGCCGCTGGGCAATGCCACGGAGATAGGACATTACGGCACCGTTCTTGCCATAGGCGGGTGCTACGGCATAGGGAGCATCTACCCGGTGGTGCGGGCTATGAAGAATGCGGGGAACAGGATCATAATGGTCTTCGAGGCGCGGAGCTCCTACCTTATATACTGGGCGAATAAATTCGTTGGCCTTTCGGATAAGATCTTCAACATAACGCGGGACGGAAGCCTCGGCATGAAGGGGCACGTAACGCGGCTCGCGGATGTGATCAACAGCCTGCCCGTCCCGCCTGATAGGATTGTCGTCAACGGGTGCACCTATCTCATGGCGCACACATCAGAGGTGACGAAAGACCTTGGGATACCGACGGTCGTCAATCTGAACCCGATCATGATCGACGGTACAGGGATGTGCGGCGTATGCCGTGTCACCGTCGGAGATAAGATGAAATTTGCCTGTGTTGACGGCCCGGAGTTCGATGCTCACAAGGTCGAATGGAAGGAGTTCTTAGCTCGGAGAAAGGCTTACATGAACGAAGAGACGATGTACTTCAGGCACAGCGAACCAACCGTAGTCCACAAAGAGGGGAAGTGTCAAGAATGAACGAAGAAAAGACACCTGAGAAAACGAGCAAGATCGATTTAAACCGGAGGGATATGCCCAAGCAGTCTCCTGAAATGAGAAGCCACAACTTCAACGAGGTGGCGCTCGGCTACACGAAGGAGCTTGCCCTTGCAGAGGCGAGCCGCTGCCTGCAGTGCAAGAAACCAAGGTGCGTCACGGGATGTCCCGTTGAGATCGATATCCCCGGCTTCATATCCTGCGTCGTCAAAGGGGACTTCGCGGCAGGCATCAAGAAGCTCAAAGAAAAGAACTGCCTCCCCGCGGTGAGCGGACGGGTCTGCCCGCAGGAGAGCCAGTGCGAGTCGCAATGCATCCTGAGGAACAAGGGCGGCGAGATCGCGATAGGAAGGATCGAGCGGTTCCTTGCGGACTGGGAGGCAGCGGAAGGAATTATCGACATTCCCCCGAGGGCGGCCCCTACGGGGAAAAAGGTGGCCATCGTCGGTTCCGGGCCTGCAGGCGTTACCGTCGCAGGCGACCTGATCCTCCTGGGGCATGAGGTGACGATCTTCGAGGCACTCCACAAGGCGGGTGGTGTGCTGACGTACGGCATCCCCGAGTTCCGGCTCCCCAAGGCTGTAGTAGCAAGGGAAGTGGACTACGTCAGGAAGCTGGGGGTAAAGGTCATCACCGATTACGTGGTGGGGAAGACGCGATCCATCGACGAGCTCCTCCAGGAATATGACGCGGTCTTTGTCGGAACAGGCGCCGGGCTGCCCTGGTTCATGGATATCCCCGGCGAGAACTTAAACGGCGTCTATTCGGCGAATGAATATCTTACCCGCATGAACCTCATGCAGGGTTTTCAATTCCCGAATTCGTCCACGCCGATCAAGAGGCACAAGAGGGTCGCTGTCGTCGGCGGCGGCAACGTGGCAATGGACTCCGCGAGGACGGCGCTCAGGATGGGCGCCGAGGAGGTGCGGATCATCTACCGGCGCTCCCATGCAGAGCTTCCTGCACGTCTGGAAGAGAGCGAGAACGCAGAGGAGGAGGGCGTGATCTTCAACATGCTCACCCTGCCTGTTAAGTACATCGGCGACGAGAACGGCTGGCTGAAGGAGATCGAGTGCATCAAAATGGAGCTTGGCGAGCCAGACGCGTCGGGCAGGAGAAGGCCTGTCGAGATACCCAATTCCAATTTCCGCATGGAGATGGACGCGGTGGTCTGTGCCATCGGCAACAGCCCCAATCCGCTGGTGCCCGCGACCACGCCCGGCCTTGAGACGACGCGCCACGGCACCCTCGTCGCAAATCAGGAGACGGGGAAGACGACCCGCGACAGGGTCTGGGCAGGCGGCGATATCGTCACCGGAGCGGCGACGGTTATTCTCGCCATGGGTGCGGGGAGAAAGGCCGCCCGGGCGATCCACGAATTTCTTACAACAGGAAAGCAATAAAAAAGGAGGGGGACGGGGGGTATAACAAAACGCAACAAGCAGTTGTTTCAATGAAAAACAGGGCTTGGGGCCCTGTTTTTCATTGTACTATAAGGATGAGCATTGGCGCCAGGCTTTCCCCGCAAACACGCAATTAAACCAGCTCATGGCAGATAAACAAAAGCAGCAAAAGGCACGCAATATGGAGCATGCAAGGATTGCCTGTTCTGCCTGTTCCTCGCATTCCTTCTGTTTTTATTGCTATGAGCTATCAGCCATGAACTATGAGCTGGCTTTGTGCCTTAAGACGGTTTGCTTGGAAAAACCCGACACTGTGCTAATCCTAATGGAAAATCTGGGATTATGTATTGCTTTGTGGCGTTAAAAAGAGATCAGCGGGGGGCTGACTTATGGCCGATTCGCCGCAACGACTCGTTATGCTTTTGTTTAGTTGTAAGCTCCTGCTCAATACGGTCGGAAAGAAATACCTTTACCAACGACTGGTAAGGCACATCACGTTTATTGGCCAGCAATTTCAGATCTTCAAGCATAGCCTCCGGAAGACGCAGCGATATTGTCTTTACCGATGGTTTTAAATTGGCGAGCTTCACCTTTTTTGCATTTTTCCAATCAACGTATTCCGTTGAATCATGGGTTTGCCAAAACTCCCTTTCCTCTTTCTCGCTCTTAAACTGAGGGATTTTCTTCTTCATAGGATTCACATACCTTCCTTTCCTTCTTATTCATGTCTCTCGCGGAAACAACCCTTATCTTGTCTTTGCGAATCGTAAAGACCAGGAAAAGCAGCCTCCCTGAGTTGGTCTGACCTAGGACGTAGGACCGGGCTTCTGTCTCCGAGTGTTTTATATCATCGCCGACAATAACAGGTACATTAAATAAAACCTGTTCACATTCGACAGTCGTCACGCCGTGCTTTCCGGTGATCTTATTGGAGTTGTGGGCATCCCACGCAAATCCTATGCACTGCAGTAAGCTATCGATCATAACCTCTTAAAGTATATATCTATCATATACAAGTGTCAATATTCTAATGCAGAAACAAGACCTGTATCATTGGGGTCAAATCTTTACGGCTTGTTGCCCAAATTGAGTTAACGCCGGAAAAGTGCTTTGGGCAACAAGCCGTTTATCATTGAAGGAGCAAGTTTAAATGAGCAGTAAAATCAAAAATAAAGCTTGACTTCTCTGCCCGCTATCTCAGGCTGATGGCCTTGCCGGGGCAGATCTCCTGGCAGCAAAAGCAGACAATGCACTTGTCCGGGTCTGCATGCGGAATGTGGTCGCCCATCGACAAGGCGGATGCCGGGCACTGGCTGATGCATAAACCACATCTGGTGCAAAGATCGGGGTTGGCCTGCGGCCGCAAGAGGGTCCTGCCGTGAAGCATCGCCTGAACGTTCTCGTTGCTGTAGTGCGCCTCTCCGCCCAGAGGAGGGAGCTTGAAGCAGCGGAGCCGCTTGAACCTGCCGATGATCTCGATCTTGCTGTGTTCGTAGTCTCCAAGCCCCGCCTCTTTTGCCTTTTGAAGGAAACGGAGCCTGCCGGGGTCGCACCCCATCATCCTCGCTATAACGGCATCGAGGGCCACGGCGTTGTCTGATGCCAGGATCAGACCTATCTCCCTGAGATCGGGGCTTGCCGGTCCATTCCCCTCCATCCCGACCACGGCGTCAACGATGAAGAGGTCCGGTACTCTAAGGCGGAATACGTCAACGATCATTTCGTGGAAGCGTCCCGGGCTGCCCGCTATCTTGTGTAGTTTCGCTTTTTGGGCCCCGGGCAGAAAGCCGTAGCTGTTCTTGATCGCCCCGGTCATAACGGTAAGGCCGTGGGTCTTGAACTTCGGCAGGCTGATGATGATATCGGCGTCCAGCACGATCCTGGAGAGGCTCACGGAAGGTATGAAATCGGGATTAAAGCCGACCCGCTGCGAATCGTTCCCGATGTTCTGATAATAGCCCTTCGATGCCTCCATGAGGCCTGTCTTTTTGAAGGCTTCCTCGTTCGCACCATAGCTGAAGATGCCCGAATTGTCCCCAACGACAATGGAGGACGGCTCCATCGATTCCACCTCGTCCACAACGGCACGGAGGACCGCGGGGTTGGTGACTATGCCTTCCTCCGCCTCCGAGGCGCGAAGCACGTTCGGTTTTATGAATACCTTCTTCCCCTTGAGCCTCAGAGTAAAGAGTTCGAAGGACCTGGCGACCGCCTTGTGAACGTTCCCGTATGTTGCGGGATGGATCATTACCTTTGCCACAATCAATACCTCTCCTTATCATACTATAACAACTGTTTGGCGGCAACCCGCACATCATCTATCTTTGCAAACAACTTTTTATTAGTTATGGTATTATGAATACACAAATCCGGGATGGAGGTGCGGCATGGAAGATATCTTTAAGGAGATCGGCCCTGAGGGGTTGACGGACAATCCATTCAGGCTCATCGGTAAGGACTGGATGCTGATCACCGCCGGGACGAAGAAATCCTTCAATACGATGACCGGGGCGTGGGGCGGACTGGGGGTCATGTGGGGCAAGAACGTGGCGTTCTGCGTTGTGCGGCCCACCCGGTATACCTTTGAGTTCATGGAGCGGTCATCACAATTTACCCTCTCGTTCTTCGATGAACAGTACCGCGACATCCTCACATACTGCGGAACGAAATCCGGCAGGGAGGTCAACAAGGTGTCCGGGGCAGGGATTACGCCGGTTGTTGCAGATAACGGAATATATTTCGCCGAGGCGCGGCTGGTATTGATATGCAAAAAGATCTATTTCCAGGACCTCCGGCCGGGCAATTTTCTGGTCCCGGAGATAGAGGAGTTCTATCCCTTGAAAGATTACCACCGGATGTATGTCGGTGAGATCGTACGATGCCTTATGAGATAGGAAAGGAGACGCAATGGCCCGCTACGCCTGCACGACAAAGTTGTTCATCGCTATCGCCTTGTTATGGTTGCCCATAGCCTTTTACCCGTTGGCGTCATACGCCGCAGGCCCGGTGCCTGCCGGTTTCGTCGATATTCAGGACGTAATCCCGTCGGTCGTGCTCGACATCAGGTATTATACCGCCCACAATTTCGTAGGTGAGCGGATCGACGGATATAATGCACCGAAGTGCATCATTACGAAAAAGGCGGCCGACGCCCTTGCCGGGGTGCAGAAAGGGCTGATGGATTACGGTTTTTCCCTCAAGGTCTACGACTGCTACCGGCCTGCGCGCGCGGTGAGCCATTTTGTCAGGTGGGCAAAGGACGTAGGCGATACAAAGACAAAAAAGGAGTTCTATCCCACCGTTGACAAGCGGAACCTTTTCAGGGACGGCTATATCGCCGAAAGGTCAAGCCACAGCAGGGGCAGCACCGTTGACCTTACAATCGTCCCCATGCCTGTCCAGGCCCAGGAGCAGTATACCCCCGGACAGGCCCTGCACGAGTGCTACCTGCCCGCGGAAAGACGCTTCAAGGACAACGGCATCGACATGGGGACTGGATATGACTGCTTCCACGAACTATCCCACACGGCGAACCGGGAGGCAGGGGAAGCGCAGCGCATGGGCAGGCTTCTGCTCAAGACCCTCATGGAGAGACACGGCTTTGTCAACTACGACCAGGAGTGGTGGCACTACACGCTGAAGGACGAGCCTTACCCTGAGACCTATTTTGATTTCGCCGTCGAGTAAGGTTGCGGCCGCCCTTTTATCTTGACAATCTTGTTCTGCTTGTACATATTATCACAAAAACGCTGCGCAGGCACGGCCGGCCATTGACAAGGGTTGGTTTTTACTATACTATTTGATTTTTAATACCTGTAAAGTACGTTCCCTATGGATACAGCGCAAAATCCCATATCTCAGGAGAATAACAGTGTTTACGGCATTGATGTAAACAACCGTAAATGCCGCCTCTGCTTATACTGTGTCCAGCTCTGCCCTGCAAAGGCGATAAAGCTGGAAAAAGAGGAAATCAGGATCATCCCTGAGCGGTGCATACTCTGCGGAAGCTGCTTGTCCGGTTGTCCCCACCAGGCAATGAGCTACAGGAGCAGCGTCGACGAGGTAAAAAGGCTCTTTTTCAATAATGAAAAGACGGTCGCCTGCCTGGACCCCGCTTTCCCGGCGGTGTTTGACGTGGGGACGCCGAGGCAGCTCGTCACCGCTCTGAAGAGACTCGGCTTCACTGAGGTCTGGGAAGGCGCCTTTGGCGCAGAGCTTGTCAGTCAGGCTTACAGAGAACTACTCCAAACTATTTCGAACAAAACGATCATCTCGTCGTTCTGCCCGGTTATAGTGTTGTATATTCAGAAATATCTCCCGCAGCTCGTGCCGAATATCGCGAAGATCGTATCCCCCATGATCGCTATCGGTAGGGTTGCCAGAAAGATAAAGGGCGAAGGGTGGAAGATCGTTTACCTCACCCCCTGTCTCGCGCATATGGGCGAGGCATCGTCCCCGGAGGTGGTAGGCACAATCGACTACGTGATCACATTCCGGGATATCAAAAACATGCTCGACGAAGCGGGAATTGACAGGAAGTCCTTGGAAGAATCTGACTTCGATGGTCCGAAACCTTTTATCGGAAGGATCGTGTCTGTGATCGGCGGGTTGAACCGCATTATGGGAGAGAGCTTCGACGTGCTGGACGATGAGAGGAGCGTAACCTACGGGCGGAGGAGGACGATCGGTGCATTAAATCAGCTTGCCAATGGCTACATTCAGGCAAAATTTTTGGATTTTCTCTACTGCTCGGGATGCGTCGACGGCCCCTTTGTCGACCGCGAGCTGTCGGTGCTCGGCAGGCGCCAGATCATAGCGCGCTATGCCAAAGGGGAAATGGAAAAGCAGGACGTCTCTGCGGTGCTGGCAGAACTTGACAGTTTCGCAGATATCAATCTTAGCCGGGAATTTAATCCCATGGAGCAGACCCTGCCCATGCCGACAGAGGAACAGATACGGGCCGTACTGAAGAAGATGGACAAGATGATGCCCAACAGAAACTTAGACTGCAGGGCCTGCGGATATGCTACATGCCGTGAAAAGGCCATCGCCGTCGCACAGGGTATCACAGAGGCCGAATACTGCCTCCCTTACCTTCTGGAGAGGAGCAAAAGGATATATCAGCAGCTTGAAAAGTCCCACCACGAGTTGCAGGTTTCCCACCAGGAGCTGGAGCAGGCCCAGTACCAGCTCATAAGGACAGAGAAGCTCGCTGCCCTCGGACAGCTAGCAGCGGGGGTGGCGCATGAGATCAACAACCCACTTGGCACCATCACTATCTATGCCCATATCCTTATGAAGGGCATGGAGCCGGACGACCCGAGGAGGGAAGACCTGGCGCTTATCATAAGCGAGGCAAACCGTACGAAGGAGATCGTCCAGGGACTGCTGAGCTTCGCCAGGGAGACGAAGCTGAAACCTGGGGAAACGAACATCAATGAGCTCCTCGACGATATATTGGGTTTGCTGGTGAACCAGTCGCTTTTCCATAACATTAAGATAAAGAAGGCATTTGCCCCTGGCCTGCCGAACACGTTCGCCGATGCGACGCAACTCAAGCAGGTCTTCCTCAACATCATCCTCAACGGCGCTCAGGCTATGGAGGGCAAGGGGAATATGACGATCACCACAGCGCTGGAGAAAGACCGGATCAAGGTCAAGATCCGCGACAGCGGCCCGGGTATCCCGCCGGAGAATGTGAGGAAGCTCTTTAACCCTTTTTTTACAACAAAAGAAAAAGGAACGGGGCTTGGATTGGCAATCTCCTACGGTATCGTTGAGCGGCATGGAGGCACGCTTGACGTGGAGACAGAGCTCGGAAAGGGGAGTACCTTCATAGTTTCTTTGCCGGTTACTGCTGAAGGGGAACAGGAAGAGGCAACAACCAATAAAGATTTGGTTCAAACTATAAACACAGGGAGAAAACACTATGGCCAAAAAACCAAGAATCCTCATTATTGATGACGATGTTGACTTCATTGACCTGAACAGAGCCGTCCTTGAGAACAGCGGGTACGAGGTCGTAACGGCATTTTCAGGCCGCGAGGGGATGGACAAGGTCAGATTCGAACAGCCGGACCTTATCATCCTTGATCTGATGATGGAAAAGCACGACACCGGCTTTACCTTCGCGAAATCGATCAAGGCAGACCCCGTCTACAAAAAGATCCCCATACTTATGCTCACGTCAGTGGCGGGAGAGACAGGGTTCGGGTTTTCCCAGGAACAGGACGGCTACTGGATGAAGACGGATGACTTCCTCAATAAGCCGGTGGCGCCGGAAGACCTGGTGAAAAAGATCAGCGAACTTCTGGAAAAGGCAAAACAGTCGGAATAGCGATCCAGGGATGATCAATGGGAGAGGCCGCCAATATACTCGTCGTTGATGACGAGAAGGGCATTCGCGAGGGATGCCGCAGGATCCTGATGAGCGAGGGGTTTGCCGTCGATGTTGCTGAAAACGGTAAAGAAGGCCTTGACATGGCAAAGGCCAAACCTTACGACCTCATGCTCATTGACCTCATGATGCCGGTTATGGGCGGTATTGAACTTATGGAACAGATACGGCAGCTTGACCCGGAGATCGTCATGATCGTCATCACCGGCTTTGCCACCATTGAAACGGCGGTCGATGCCATGAAGCACGGCGCGTACGATTACATCCCCAAGCCCTTTGCACCGGACCAGCTCATGGCGGTCCTGAACAGGGGTCTGGAAACGAGGCGTTTGCGCCTCGAGGCAGAGCAGCTGCGCCAGGAAAGAGACCAGAAGCTCCTCGAGATCGCAGGAGAAAAGTCTAAGCTCCGTACGATCATGAACTCAATGGCAGACGGAATACTCGTGATCAACCGGGAGCACCAGTTGGTGCTCTGGAACCCTGCGGCCCTCAAGACGCTTAACCTTGCCGGGCATGTGGAGATAGGCAAGGATATTGCCGAGGTTATCGCGGAGAAAAATCTGCTTGAAGTTATCAACAAGGCCTTTAACCCAGATTCTTCCCAGTACACGATCTTTTCCGAGGAGGTCGAGATCGTGGAGCCCGAGCGAAAAACGCTGATAGTAAGCGTGGCTGCCGTGCGGGATGAAAAGGGCCAGGACTTGGGCGTCGTAAGCACCTTCCGGGATATCACCACCCTGAAAGAGGTTGAGGAGGTGAAGTCACAGTTCGTCCGGATGGTAGCCCATGAATTGAGGGCCCCGCTTGCCGCTATCGAGGGGTACCTGAACGCCTATCTTACCGGCGTAGCAGGGAAAGACCCCCAATTCAACCGCCAGATGCTGGAACGGGCAAGGCTAAGGAGCAAATCGCTCATCGAGCTGGTAAACGATCTCCTCCAGTTTGTGAGGCTGGAGTCGAAGCGCGTCGAGAGGAAGAAAGAACTCCTTGATATGAAGGAGGTTATTGAAAGTAACGTAGAGCTGCTGAAGAACCAGGGGGACAGCAAGGATGTACAGTTCCAGGTTGATATCCCGGAAAAGCTGCCCCTCATCGAGGCTGACCGGGCAGAGATGGATCAGTTGATGACGAACCTCATATCCAACGCTATGAAATATAACGTGAAGAACGGCAAGGTGATCGTCGGCGCCAGGCCCGAAGGACATTTTCTGTGTATAATCGTTGCCGATACCGGGATAGGGATCGAAGAACAGTGTCTCCCCTGCGTCTTTGATGAGTTCTACCGGGTGCGGGGTCCGAAGACCAGGTATACTACTGGCACAGGCCTGGGGCTCTCGATTGTCAAGAGGATAGTGGAATCACATTTCGGCCGGATAAAGGTCGAAAGCACAGTAGACAAAGGTACGACATTCACCGTCAAGCTGCCGCTTAGACAGGTGGATGCAGGGTAATATAGAGGACAATATTTTAAAAAAGGAGAAGTTATGGCAAAGAAAGAAACAAAACTCAACCAGATTATTGAAAAGAGGGTTTTGGCGCCCTCGATCACGCTCTTCAAGCTCTACGTGCCTGACATCGCCAAGAAGGTGAAGGCAGGACAGTTTGTGGTCTTGAGGGGGGATGATATGGCAGAGCGTATCCCTTTGACGGTGGCGGAATACGACAGAAAGAAAGGTCAGATAACCGTTATCTTCCAGTCGGTCGGGTCGTCGACAAGGAAGCTCGAAAAGTTCGAGGAAGGCGACGCCATCCTGGATGTAGTAGGCCCGCTGGGAAAGCCAAGCCACATCGAAAAGTTCGGGACCGTTGTATGCGTCGGCGGCGGCGTCGGCGTTGCGCCGGTGCTCCCCATCGCGAAGGCGCTGCTCGAGGCAGGCAACGAGGTGATCTCCATCATCGGCGCCCGCACAAAAGATATGCTCATCCTGGAAGAGGAGATGGGCAAGGCAAGCACGAAGCTCTACGTGGCGACCGATGATGGGACGTACGGACACCACGGTTTTGTCACCGACGTGCTGAAACAGGTCATCGAAGAGAAGAAGAACGTTGCCCTCGTGGTCGGCATCGGGCCTATCGTAATGATGAAGGCCGTTTCCGATGTGACCCGTCAGTACGACATCAAGACGGTGGTAAGCCTCAACACGATCATGGTCGACGGGACCGGCATGTGCGGCTGCTGCAGGGCAACGATCGGCGGCGAGACGAAGTTCGTTTGCGTCGACGGTCCTGAATTTGACGGACACCAGGTGGATTTCAAGGAGCTTATCCTCCGCGGCAAGATGTATGACCGTGAAGAGAGGCGGGCGATGTGGGACCACCAGTGCAAGCTAGAAGCCCAGGCGAAGGCGTCGAAAAAATCGAGGGTACGCGAGAGGATGCCCGAACAGAACCCCAAGCTGAGGATTCAGAACTTCAACGAAGTGGCGCTGGGATATACCAACGAGAATGCGCTCCGTGAAGCATCGCGGTGTCTCCAGTGCAAGAACTCCCCCTGTGTGGAAGGATGCCCGGTCAGCGTCCAGATACCGGCCTTCATCAAAAAGATAAAGGAAGGCGATTTCATGGGCGCCATCCACACCATTAAAGAGACGAACAGCCTGCCTGCGGTCTGCGGCCGCGTCTGCCCGCAGGAGTCACAGTGTGAATCGAAGTGCGTGCTGGGGAAGAAGGGACAGCCCATCGCGATCGGGAGGCTGGAAAGGTTTGCTGCTGACTACGAGCTCGCAAAAGGCGACGTCCGCGCACCCCAGAAACCGAAGAAGACCGGCAAGAAGGTCGCTATCATCGGCGCAGGCCCTGCAGGCCTCACCGTCGCAGGAGAGCTATCGAAAAAGGGCCACGACGTGACGGTCTTCGAGGCCCTCCACAAGGCCGGAGGCGTCCTTGTCTACGGCATCCCGGAATTCCGTCTGCCCAAGGCGATCGTCCAGCGGGAGGTGGACTACGTGGAAAAGCTCGGCGCGAAGATAAAGGTCGATACGATCATCGGCCAGACGACAACCGTCGAAGAGCTCTTCAAGCAGGGCTATGACGCCATCTTCATCGGCACCGGCGCGGGCCTTCCATACTTCCTCAATATCCCCGGCGAGAACTTAAACGGCGTCTATTCTGCAAACGAGTTCCTCACGCGGTCGAACCTCATGAAGGCCTATCTCTTCCCCGAATATGACACGCCGGTAAGGGTGGGAAGCAAGGTCGCCGTCATCGGCGGCGGAAATGTGGCAATGGACAGCGCCAGGGTCGCAAAGAGGCTTGGCGCGGATACGGTATACCTCGTGTACCGGCGCTCCCGCGAGGAGATGCCGGCGCGTGCCGAGGAGGCCCATCACGCAGAGGAAGAAGGCATCGATTTCAGGCTTCTTACGAACCCGATAGGGATCATCGGCGACGAGAACGGCTGGGTAAAGGGCATGGAGTGCGTAAAGATGGAGCTCGGCGAGCCCGATGCATCAGGAAGGAGAAGGCCTGTTGAGATAAAGGGGTCGAACTTTGTCCTGGACGTGGACGTTGTCATCGTTGCGATAGGCCAGGGCCCGAACCCGATCCTCACGCAGAGCACCCCGGAGCTGAAGCTCAGAAAATCAGGCAACATCGAGGCTGACCTCGAAACAGGAAAGACAAGCATGGAAGGCGTCTTCGCAGGCGGCGATATCGTAACCGGCGCGGCAACGGTCATCCTCGCCATGGGCGCAGGAAGGGCAGCGGCCAAGGCGATTGACGATTACCTGCAGACGAAGCATAAATAACCCCTATCCTTGGTATTCGAAAGGGCGGAACCTTGCATTCCGCCCTTTTTTTGTTTATGGTATAGTGTACTCAAGAACCATTAATGAGGAGAGGATAGATGAAAAAGATCGTTTTGTTGCGCCACGGAGAAAGCACCTGGAACAAGGAAAACCTCTTTACGGGCTGGACGGATGTTGACCTTTCGGAAAAGGGCGTCGAGGAGGCAAAAGAGGCCGGTCGCGTCCTGAAGGAGCAGGGATACGTCTTTGACCTTGCCTTTACGTCCGTGCTGAAGAGGGCGATCCGCACGCTCTGGATAGCCCTTGACGAGATGGACCTCATGTGGATCCCCATCTATCATGACTGGAGGCTGAACGAGCGCCATTACGGCGCCCTTCAGGGCCTCAACAAGGCGCAGACCGCTGAAAAATACGGCGAGGCGCAGGTGAAGCTCTGGAGGAGAAGCTACGATATACGCCCACCGGAGCTTGACGAGAAAGATCCCCGGTATACCGGCCCTGACCCTCGTTACCACAACCTTAGAAAAGAGCAGCACCCCCTCGCGGAGTGCCTTAAGGACACAGTGGAGCGCTTCCTCCCCTGCTGGCATGAGCGCATCGTGCCGGTGGTAAAATCCGGCCGGAGCGTTCTCATTGCGGCCCACGGGAACAGCCTCCGCGCCCTTGTTAAATATCTTGACAACATCCCTGACGACGTTATCCCTGAAGTGAACATCCCCACGGGCATGCCGCTCATTTATGAGCTGGACGATGAGATGAAACCCATAAAGAGCTACTATATCGGTGACCCCGAGAAGGTCAGGGCAGCCATGGAGGCGGTTGCGAACCAGGGAAAGGCGAAAAAGAACTGACAAGTCGCTGCTCTATCGGATATAGGAGATCAGGTCTGGGTGGTAATACTGCGTGTTGATCAGATCAAGGTCGCGGCGCGGCTTGTCGTCGGTTCTGTTCGCATACTCGTTGTAAAGCGATCGCGCGATCTTTGAGAAGGCATCGAGCACCTCAGGGTCGAAATGACTCCCCCTGTTCTCCATGATTATCTTCATCGATTCATCAAATCCCAGCGGTTCCTTGTAGGGGCGCCTTGATGTGAGGGCGTCGAAGACGTCGGCAACGGCAAAGATGCGGGCTGTACGCGGTATCTCGCCGTCGCGCTTATTCCTGTCGTATCCGGAGCCGTCATACTTCTCGTGATGGCCGCCCACAACGTCGACCGCGTCGGCGAGCCAAGTCGACCTGTTCACGATATCGACCCCGTAGCGGACATGTTTCTTCATCTCTTCAAATTCCTCATGGGTGAGCTTTCCCGGCTTCAGGAGGATGGTGTCGCTTATTCCGATCTTCCCGACGTCGTGGAGGAATGCCCCTTTAAGAAGGGTGCGAATCTCGTCATCGCTGAGACGCATCTCTCTGGCGATCTGTACCGAGTAGATGGTGACGCGATAGTTGTGGATGTCTGTGTCGCTGTCCCTTTTGGCGATGGCGCTCCCAAGAACGCTCAAAACCTCCATGTTCGCGTGGAGAAGGTTGGCCGAAAGGGATGTAACCCTGCGGAGCAACTGTATTATGACTGGGTAGAGAAGGAGCGCGGTGAGGAGCACGATGCCCGCCGTGATCAACGTCGTGAACAATAGTTCCTTACGTGTCTGCGCGAGAACCTCAGGCGATATGACGAACACGCTTTCAATATAGGCTGCCCGCTGATCGGCGCTGTTCCTCAGTTCTGACGCGAGATGGATAAAAACAACATCTTTTCTGAGGATCTTCATTCTTTGCCAGGTTCCTTCCCTGGCAAGCGAGGACTGGTCAAAACCCTTGGCCGTATAACTGCTTACCGCGGCGATGTGCGGATAGGTATTGTCGGTTGCCTTTGCGATCTCTTTGAAATCGAGATCCAGAATGCGCGTAAGAACAAAATGGCCGTCCCAGGTTCTCATCCTGTCCGACGCAGGCCTTTGCATTATCTGCCGTATCCTCTCGTGGTCGCCGAGGCCGGGCGCATCGAGGTTTTCCATGATGATCCACCTGAGCCGTTCCACCGCGGGCATTGCCCGGTCTATTACCCGGTCGTCGACGATGCTAAATTGTATGAAGGCCACTGTGGTGCTCAGCGCAGCAGAGATGCACAGGGTCGCTATAGCAAGCTTGAGGATGAGCGTCCGGTGGATCGATCGTCTATATTTCATGCACCATCTCTTTGCTATATTTTTCAACAGGACGGATTATTTTGCAACTGCAAAAACTTGCCTCCGATTAATTGATGCCCCGGCGCTTTCCTTCGTAGTACCACCATCCCCTCCCCCCTTTCGGGAGAACGGTCGTAGCACACCATCCCCTCTCCCATCAAGGAAAAGGCCAGGGGCATAGACGGCACTTAGAACCACCATCCTCAGTCCCCTTCGCGAGACGCACCACCACCCCCTATCCCCTCGCGGGAGAGGGTCAGGGTGAGGGGGTTAACCCGGCACCGATGCTGGCGGGATGCATCAATGTCCCCTCTCCCCTCGCGGGAGAGGGTCAGGGTGAGGGGGGTGATTGCGACATCACGAAAAACCGGGTTGATAATTTTCGAAATGTATGGCATATCACAATTTGATATAAGAGTCTCGCAGGAATCTTTTTTATGAGGAGGAAAATCGTCATGAAGAATCTGCTGGAAGGCATTGAGGAAATACTGTTGATGGGCCCCGGCCCCTCCTGCGTGCCGCCGGAGGTCTACCGCGCCCTGAGCCGGACGACCATCGGACACCTCGACCCGTACTTTCTGGACATCGCCGAGGAGCTCAAGGAGATGCTCAGAAGGATCATGAACACGAAGAACAGCCTTACGATCCCCATATCGGGAACAGGCTCAGCGGGCATGGAGGCGGCCTTCGTAAACCTCGTAGAGCCGGGCGACAGGGTGCTGATCCTTTTGAACGGCGTTTTCGGTATGAGGATGCAGGATGTCGCAACAAGACTTGGGGCAAGCGTTGACGCACTCGAATTCACATGGGGCGCCCCCGTCGAGCCGGAGGCGGTGGAAAAAAGGCTCAAAAAGGGGTCTTATAAGATAGTCGCCGTGGTCCACGCCGAGACCTCAACGGGCGTAAGAAACCCCGTTGCCGAGATCGGCGGCCTTCTCGCAGGCAGCGATACGATCTACATAGTGGACGTCGTTACCAGCCTTGGCGGGATCGAGGTCAGAATGGACGAATGGGGTGCGGACGTCCTTTACAGCGGCACACAGAAATGTCTTTCCTGCCCGCCGGGGCTTGCGCCCCTTTCGTTCAGCGACAAGGCGATGGCTAAGCTGAAGGGGCGGAAGACAAAGGTGCCCAACTGGTATCTCGACCTCGCCATGATCGCCAATTACTGGGGCCAGAACCGGGTCTACCACCACACGGCCCCGGTGAACATGCTTTACGGGCTCTACCAGGCGCTCCTTTTGATCCTCGAAGAGGGGCCGGAGAACGTGTTCAGGCGCCACAGGGAGAGCCACGCGGCGCTGGTCGCCGGCCTGGAGGAGATGGGCCTCAAGATGCTGGTCGAAGAGCCGTACCGCCTTCCCATGCTGAACGCGGTCTGCGTGCCCGACGGCGTCGACGAACTGTCGATCCGAAAGCGCCTGCGCAGCGAATTCAGGATCGAGATAGGCGGCGGCCTCGGGTCTTTGGCCGGAAAGATCTGGCGCGTCGGGGTCATGGGACACACGGCGCGAGTTGAGAATATCGCGAGGTTCCTCGCGGCGCTGAAGGAAACGCTGGGAAAAGGATAATGGGATATAACGCGTAGTCCCTTTTAGCTTTGCACAGATGGTTTTAAAAATCTGTCACACAGACGCTCTGTATACTTTACAAAGAATACCCCGAAGACTTGGCGTGCCCAACTCCTTGCCCCACGGCGGCGCATCGTCGGTCAGGATATTCACATTTGCATCTGCCCAGCCATACATCGTTGCCGAACCTTTTTCGGGAAACCACCATCCATAGTCCACACCGACTACCCGCCGGTCTATATCGGCCGTTAGGAGGGCTTTCTGCTGTATCCTGCCCCGCTTTGTCTCAATATAGACAGCGTCACCGTCTCTGATATCAAACCCTGCTGCGGTGTCCGGATGGATCCAAATCACAGGTTCAGGATGGCGCTTTCTGAGAGACTCAATCTGCCTGCCACCTGCATGGCGGAATTCATCTACTTTCCACGAAGTAAAGATCAAGGGATATTCCGTGGCAAGTTCGGGAGCGCTCATTGGTGTTTCCGGTGCTTCCCGATACGTAGGTAAGGGGTCGAATCCCCAGTCTTTTAAGCGCTGGGAATAGAGTTCTACTTTTTTCGAAGGAGTAGCGAATCCGTCCTTCTCATGCTTGCGGTATTCTTTAGCCCCGACCAGCCTGCCAACCTTGCGAAACTCATCAAAAGTCAGTCCTGATGGCCTCATGATGAAATCGAGACATTCGATCTCGCTTTCCCAGAAACATTCACCCGCACCAATCTTTTTGGCCAGGGATGTAAATATCTCAAGATCGGAACGGCATTCACCCACCTGTGCAACCTTCTGCTGCACCTGAACGAGAGGAAAGCAGTCCGGAACAACAACCCCATCCTGTTCAAGGTAACTACTTACGGGGAGGACAATGTCAGCCATTGCCACCGTCGGAGTCATGAACATATCAGCGACTGCTAGGAAGTCTATCTGTTGAAACGCTTTATAGACCTCTTTGGCGTTTGAGTATGTAAGAAGCATATTGCCGCCAAGAATATATGCAGCGTGCAGTCTGTAAGGCTCACCTTTCAGAACAGCCTTCACTATACTTTGTGGTAGTGCACCGAAAGACATGGGCAGGAGTCCGCTTGACACATCAAGTCGCTTATCCCTCAACGTTTTTGGGATCCTATCCCTCAGATCAAATTCTGGTGATCGCATGCCTACGATGGGCGGTTGGGACCAGCTTAGTTCGCCGCCAGGGATGCCCACATTCCCTGTGATTGCTCTAAGAATAGTGAGAGCCCGAGCGATCTGAAAGTTGTTGCCATTATGATCAATCCCATTTCCCGGTTGAATAATGGCTGGCTTTGACGTTGCGTAGAGCCGTGCAGCATCCCTTATGAGGTTTGCCGGTACCCACGTTATCTTCTCCATCTCCTCCGGGGTGTATTGTTCAATATGCTGCCTTAATTCATCAAAACCGACCGTCCATTTCTCTACGAAAGACTTATCGTAAAGATTGTCTTTAATAATAACGTTGATGAGGCCAAGAGCCAGCGCAAGATCAGAGCCTGGTCGTACTTGCAGCCAGACATCGGCTTTCCGTGAGAGCTCAAATTTACGAGGATCAACAACAATCAGCTTCCCGCCTTCACGGACAACTTTTAATGTGTCAATCCCTTCTCCCAGTCGTGTTTCAGGCATATTTGATCCCCACACCATTATACATGTCGGTGGATACTCATAATCCACAACAGGATCAAAACCGAGCGTCATCACGCTTCCGTAAACCCTCGGTATCCAGCAAACGGATGCCATGGAAGAGACATTGGGTGACCCGAAGGCATTAGCGAAACGGGTAAGGTACCCTCCCTCATAGGCCCCCTTGAATGAGCCTCTCATAAAAACCACACTCTCAGGCCCGTATGTCTCCCTGGCATTCACTAAACCTTCCGCTACCGTATCCAGAGCTTCATCCCATGATATGCGTTCCCACTTGCCGCCACCGCGCTGTCCAGACCGGCGCAGTGGATGCTTGAGCCTGTCCGGATGATAGATTTGTTCAAGAGAGGTTTTTGCTTTTAGACATATATTGCCACGGCATACGGGGCATTCCGGGTCGCCTTCTATCCTGACTATTTCACCGTTCTCCACATGTACCAGCAGACCACATCCCGCATGACACAGTACGCAGCCTGTTTTGATCATTTTTTTTGCACTCATTTAAACCTCCTTAGTAAAAATTATTGTTTCATTGTCCAGACCCGTCACCAAGTGGTCACAAAGCCCTACGTTACATTTTACGTCATGTGTATGTAAAAGACAGAACACTATCTTCCAGATTCAAAGAATCATTTTGTAACTTTGACAGCAGCTTGTGTGATGTTGGAAATGGAATCTCCAGATGAACCTTGAGGTGTTCATATTTCGTATCGGCCAGTAACCGGCAAAACATTTTTGTAATGGATGCATCTTCCATCAACAAACCCTTACGCGGGCGCTTTAAATATCTTGCACAGAAAGCCCCGCAGATTTGGTGTGCCCATCTCTGTTCCCCACGGCGGTGCATCGTCTGTCAGGATATTCACATTTGCTTCAGCCCATCCATACATAGTCTCTGGGCCTTTTTCAGGAAACCACCATGCATAGTCCACACCCACGACGCGCCTATCTATATCTGTCGTTAATAGCGCCTTTTGTTGTACCTTTCCCCGTTTCGTCTCAATGCAGACAGTATCTCCCTCTACGATACCGAGCCCCCTTGCCGTGTCAGGATGTATAAAGACCACGGGTTCAGGGTGGCGCTTTCTAAGAGACTTAATCTGTCTCTGGCCGGAATGACGAAATTCTTCAATTTTCCACGAGGTAAGCACCAACGGATATTCTTTAGTAAGCTCGGGCGCGCTCAAGGGTGTCTCCGGAATTTCCCGGTACGTAGGCATAGGATCGAATCCCCAGTCTTTCAGACGCTGGGAATAGATTTCTACTTTTTTGGAAGGCGTGGGGAACCCGTCCTTCTCGTGCTTGCGGTATTCTTTCTTACCGACCAGCGTACCTATCTTTTTAAATTCATCAAAGGTTAAACCGGCAGGTTTCATAATAAAATCCAGACATTCTTTTTCGTTCTCCCAGAAATATTCGCCAATACCAAGTCTTCTGGCAAGGTCTGCTATTATCTCATAATCGGAGCGGCATTCACCTATTTCAGCAACCTTCTGTTGGACTTGGACAAGAGGATAGTATGGGGGTGCTATAATGTTATTTATTTCAAGAAAACCGGCTACAGGGAGGACAATATCAGCCATGGCAGCCGTCGGTGTCATAAACATATCAACGGCTGCTAAAAAATCAATCTTTTTTAACGCTTTATAGACTTCTTGGACGTTCTGATAGGTCTGAAGCATATTGCATTCAAGAATAAATGCAGCACGCAACCTGTACGGCTCGCCTTCCAGGATGGACTTTACTATGCTTTGAGGCAGTGCATAAAACACGGTGGGTAAGAGCCCACTTGTCGTATTGAGCCTTTTGTCACGCTCTTTTTGTGAGAGTTTATCCCTCAGATCAAATTCCGGTGATCCCATAGGGACAATGGCGGGCTGAGAGCAAGCAAGCTCTCCACCGGGAACGCCGAGATTCCCGGTAATTGCACGAAGTATCGCCAAGGCACGTGCAGTTTGAAAGTTGTTGTTTGTATGATCAATTGCATTTCCTGCCTGGAGAATAGATGGCTTTGACGTTGCGTAGAGCCGTGCAGCATCCCTTATGAGGTTTGCCGGTACCCACGTTATCTTCTCCATCTCCTCCGGGGTGTATTGTTCAATATGCTGCCTTAATTCATCAAAACCGACCGTC
>Ga0209606_1000239_pt1 | contig 87714 bp, 104 predicted proteins | sample AD_UKC057_MetaG_FD_184412 | JGI IMG/M metagenome (GOLD analysis project Ga0209606, IMG submission 184412) | Active sludge microbial communities of municipal wastewater-treating anaerobic digesters from USA - AD_UKC057_MetaG (SPAdes) (version 2) | ecosystem: Engineered > Bioreactor > Anaerobic >...
GAGAATACAAACGGCACTAACCTCTCCCCGGTTTTTCCCCTGACCCTTACTTTTCCCCCAAATTTATTGAACTCTATGTCCTTAAACTTTATTGAAGCAAGTTCCCCAATCCTAAATCCGCCTTCATAGAGAAGGGCAATCATTGCCTTGTCCCTAGGGTGATTTGCAGCTTCAATAAGTCTTAAGACTTCTTCCTTGGTCACTATCTCTGGTTTCTTGTATATTTTTCTATTTCCCTTGATATACCTTAAGCCTTCCCAATCGTCCCCCTTTAGCCACCTGAAGAACTTCTTCAGTGTCTTTTGATACTCATTTTTTGAACTTGCGGCAATGTCAGTCATTTCGACCTTTTCAAGGACTTCTATTATATCTTTGGATGTCCAATCAGGAAATGGTTTATCTTTATGCCTCTCGCATACCAATCTAAGGTCAAGCACATATCTGTTAGTTCTGAGAATTCCAATTCTTGTGGCAATAAGATAGCTTTTGAATTCATTAATTATGTTTTTGTTACTTTCGCATATGAAAGAATTTTCAAGGAGGGCCAAATTATTTTCAAGTCTTCTTTTTTCATTATATATGCCCATAAAATACGATACATGTAACGAATTTAAATACATTTTCCGTGGGATTTTGTCCTTTAGGAAGACTTACTTCCTCGGCGCCATTTATCATATATTTTTTATTTTATATAAAAATTTTGAAAGCTATTAAATTTATATTTTTCCCAAATAACTTTAAAAATATAATATCTAATTAGGTATATGAACAAATTAATTGCTACCATTCTCTTAATCTTTTTAATGACAATTTTTGCTGGATGTAGTCTATATGAAGACTTTGACAAAGATACAGTAATAAAAATGACAGACCCTATCATGAACAGTACTATGGAAGGACTAAACGAAAATAATTACCAAAAGTTTACTGAACATTTTACAGATTCCTATAAGAATTCATTTAGAGAAAATTCTTTTTTTGAATTTACAAATAATTTTTATCAGAATCCAGGTAAGTATATTTCAAGAGAATTATACGATATTAGACCAATTAATAATGGTTATATAATTCATTACAAAGGCATATTCGAACAAAAAGATAATGTTGCAATAACTGTAACATTTGAGATAGTAAATGGAGAATATAAAATAAAAAAATTAAGATTTATTTAACTATTCTTTTTTCTTCTTAATCTAGTAAGTACTCTTTTAAATGAACAATGATTTAATAATACCATGGAAAACTCTAATTTAGATGAAATAGATATAAAAATATTGAACGCTTTGCAAGATAACTCAGAAATTAGTTTTGAAACTTTAGGAAAAGATCTTGGAGTTTCTAAATCAACTATACACTATAGAGTAATGAACTTGAAAGAGAGGGGAGTAATAAAAAAATTTGCAGCTATTATCGACCCTGAGAAAGTAGGAATGGGTATCCTAGCCGTATCTTTGGTAAGAGCTCATTATAATCCAGGATATGTCGAGTTTATCGGTGATAAGCTTAGGAGCATACAAGGAGTCTGGGGCGTATATTTTCTTATTGGTGAACATGATTTTGTTGTTTTAATAAGGGCAAAGAATATGGAAGATCTAAATAGAATTGTTGAAACATTTATCTCGATGAAAGAAATTGAAAGATCTAATACTCACGTTATAATAAAAAAGATAAAAGAGGATATCAGAGTAGATATTTGATTATAAAAAATAATATATAAAAAAATTTAATCTTCTTCTGGCCAGAATCTTTCTGTTATAATCTTGTCTTGAGTGTAGAAATTAACAATTGCTTTGCCTTGAGCCTTAATATCAGCAAACTGTGAATTCTTCATTCCACCAAAAGGCAAGAAAGCTACTGGTGCAGGAATACCAATGTTAATTCCTAACATTCCAGCTTCTGTTTTAAGTTTGAATTCCCTGGCCCAGTATCCGTTTTGGGTGTAGATTGATGCACCGTTTCCATATTGATGTCTATTGATTATGCCAATTGCTTCGTCAAGATTCTTTGCCTTCATGATACAAACGACAGGTCCGAATATTTCAGTTTTGTGTATTTCCATTCCTTCTTTAACATCCGCAAAGACTGTTGGCCCTATGAAAAATCCTTTTTCATGCCCTGGGACCTTAACGCCCCTACCGTCTAAAAGAAGTTTAGCTCCTTCCTTTATCCCGACATCAATCATTTTGTATATGAAATCATAAGCTTTCTTAGATATTACTGGACCCATTACCATAGGTTCTTCGGCGTACTTTGGATCAAGTGGATTTGCCATTATGACTCCCTTGGCTGCCTCGACGAACTTGTCACAAATAGTCTTGTACATTTCGTCACCAACGCCAACAAGTACTGAAGAAGCCATACATCTCTGACCAGCACAGCCAAAGCAAGAAGTTAGCATATTTCTTACAACTTCGTCTACCTTTGCGTCAGGCATTGCAATAAGATGATTTTTAGCACTTCCCATAGCTTGGAATCTTTTGTTATTTCTTGCACATTTTTCTGCTACAGTTCTACATACATTTGTAGAACCGACAAGAGAGAATCCTTTTACTTTAGGATGATCAATAAATGAATCAGCAACTACTCTGTCACCGTTAACAAGATTAAATACGCCAGGTGGTAATCCAATTTTATCAATATATTCAGTAATTTTTATCATTGTTCCTGGAACCTGCTTTGATGGTTTTACTACAATTGTATTTCCAGTCGCAATTGCATAAGGTATAAACCAAAATGGAACCATTGCAGGGAAGTTAAATGGTGCGACCATTGTAAAGACTCCCATAGGTAATCTAAGAACTTCGCCATCAATTCCAAATGAACTGCCTACTAATTTATCTCCCATTTGAAGCATTGGCATTGCACATGCGACCTCTATGTTCTCAAAAGATCTTTTCATCTCAGCCCTTGCGTCAGGCAAAGACTTTCCCATTTCCTCCACCAATATTTTTGATACTTCTTCTTCATTATCCATGAAGATATCTCTCAATTTATATAGTGGCTTTGCTCTCCTTGGCACCGGAGTCTGGCTCCATTGCTTGAAAGCATTGTGTGCAGCTTCTATTGCCTTGTCGGCTTCAGCTTTTGTAGAGAGAGGAGCCTTAGCTATTATATCTCCTGTACTAGGGTTAACAATATCAACATACCCGGTATTTTCGGGATCAATCCATTTTCCGTTTACATAGTTTTTGTAAACTTTAACATCCATTTAACTGCCTCCATATTATTAATGCAATATTTGGAACTAATTTTAATATTTATAGTTGATTTTGACGTATCTCCAATCCTTTTATAAAACTTTCGATATAGAAAAAACATTATATCGAAAGAATCAACCATAATTGGACTTTTATGAATATATATTTAAAACTTTTGGTAACTAACTTATCTTTATTATAGTAAAATTTATATTATTGGCCAGATTAATTTCCAGAGTGGTCACTGAAGAATATCTAAAAAACAAAATAAATGAACCTTTAAAGAATAAAGAAAAACTTATTGCCCTAAGAAAAGCTTTCAAAACAACACGAGATAGACAAAATGAAAATAGGATTTTATTTCCAGATTTAGATTCTAGAAAAGAAAGATTAAAAAAATCGAGAGAATATTCAATTGGGAATAAAGAACTCTTATCTCAAGCTATTAAGAATTTTGAAAAAAATGGATTCAAAGTATTTATTGCTAAAGATAATGATGATGCTGTTAATTATATCATTAATGAGATAGGAGAAGAAAAATTAGTTGTAAAATCAAAATCAAATGTTACAAAAGAAATATGCCTTCATGAAAAGCTTGAAGAAAAAGGTATTGAAGTTATCGAAACAGATCTTGGGGATTACATTATACAATTATCTAACGGGAAGCCTGCTCATCCCACTGGCCCAGCGTGCCATCTTTCAAGATATGACATTGCAAAGATATTCTCAGATGCTTTTCAGATTAATCTGGAACCAGATCCACTTACTCTCACAAAATTTGGCAGAGAGAAAATCAGGAACTATATAGAAAAGGCAAAGGTCGGCATTACTGGTGCAAATGCTATTTGTGCAGAAGAAGGTGCTGCAATAATTATCAATAATGAGGGCAATATCAATCTTGTACAAATGCGAGAAAAAAAACATATAATTGTTACCTCTATAGACAAGCTCTACCCCAATATTGAAGAAGCAATAAACATGCTTAAACTTTGTACTTATTATGCAACTGGGGCACCTATAACCTCCTATGTTGAAATAATAGCGGGGATATCTAAGACTGCTGATATAGAAAAAATGTTATTCAAAGGGATGCAGGGACCTGGAGAGGTAATACTTGTTATTGTTGACAATGGCAGAACAGAAGCTATTGAGAAGGGCTACAAAAATTTATTTTACTGTATAGGTTGTGGCAATTGTCTTCTTGATTGCCCAGTATACTATGTCGTAGGAAATGAATATGGATACAAAGGCTACCTTGGAGGAAGAGGAACTTCTGCTTCTTATTTTTTGGATAGTCCTGATACCGCCCTTGAGAATGGATTATATTTCTGCACGACATGCAATTCTTGTGAGTTATCTTGTCCTGTCGATATTGGTAATTCCGAATATTCAGAAAGAATCAGAGAGGAAGTTACTTCAATTGAAAAGAATTTTCCAACTCATAGAAAAATAATTGAAAACATCAAAAAATCTAAAAATCCTTTTGGTGAAAAATCAAAGAACGAAACTAAGAAAGGGACAGATATCGTATACTTTAGGGGCTGTATGGCCTTATACAGAGAAAAAGATATTAAAGATTCAACTATGAAAATCCTTGAAAGAGCAGGCGTATCTTATGCTCTTATCGAAGAGGTTTGCTGTGGATCAGTTGCTTTGAGGACAGGAAACAAAGTATTAGCTAAAGAACTTGCAAAGGAGAATCTGGAAAAGATAAAACAGACTGGTGTTAGTACAGTAATCTTTTCTTGTGCAGGATGTCTTAGAACATTCTTAAAGGATTATCCGAATTTTGAAGAATCTCAATTAAAACTTCTTCATTCATCACAATACTTCCTTAAACTTATCAAAGAAGGAAAATTGAAGATAAAAGACGGAAATAAAATTAAATTGACCTTCCATGATCCTTGCCATATGGGTAGACACCTTAAAATCTATGAAGAGCCACGAGATATTCTAAAGGTGATACCAAATATTGAATTAGTAGAAATGAAAAGAACAAAAGAAAATTCAAGATGTTGTGGTGCGGGCGGTGGAGTGAAATCCTTGTTCGGTGAGTTAGCAATTGCTATGGCTAGAGAAAGATTTAAGGACGCGATAGAAGTTGAAGCAGAAGCAATAATTTCTACTTGTCCATTCTGTAAGAGAAACTTAAAGGATGTTTCTGAAATAGATGTCAGCGATCTCTCTGAAATACTCTTAAAGTATTCTGAATAAATAATAATTTCCTTCTTAGGATAATTTCCTATTATTATAGAATATTAATGTATTTTGTTTTAACTTTTTATTAAATATTAGAAAAACTTATAAAGGGATGTTAATTTAGGTAAGTAGTCGTTTATTTAATTTGAAAAATTAACGAAATCTTAGGTATAAATATCTTTTTGGAGAGATTATATGGTGTCTACAAAGGGGAAGTCTCTTGAAGGATTGTTAACAGAATTCAGAAGATTTTACCCATCTACCGATTTTAAAAATAATGCTTATATAACAAGCGAAGAAATATTCAAAAAAGCTGAAAAAGACCCAGAAGGGTTTTGGGCAACATACGCGTCTGAGCTAACTTGGTACAAAAAATGGGAAAAAGTCTTGGATTGGGATCCTCCTCATTCCAAATGGTTTGTTGGGGGGGAGATAAATGTATGCTATAACTGTGTTGATAGACATATTAAGAATGGAAGAAGGAACAAGGCAGCTATTATTTGGGAAGGTGAACCAGGAGATACCAAGACTTTGACTTATTGGGATTTATACAGAGAAGTAAACAAATTTGCCAATGTACTAAAAAAACTCGGAGTAAACAAGGGGGACCGAGTAGCCATATACATGCCTATGATCCCTGAAGCTGTAATTGCAATGCTAGCGTGCGCAAGAATTGGTGCTATACATATGGCAGTGTTTGGTGGTTTTAGCTCTGAAGCTTTAAGAGACAGAATTAATGATTGTAAAGCCAAATTACTAATAACTGCAGATGGAGGATACAGACGAGGAAGCTTGATTCCATTAAAACATGATTCCGATTATGCCGTTAAAGATACTCCTTCGATTGAAAATGTATTAATCATAAAGAGAGGCGAATTTCCTCTCAGGATAAAAAAAGGAAAAGATTTTTGGTGGCATGAACTTGCAGATGAAGTAGATCCTTATTGCGAGCCTGAATCAATGAATTCAGACGATAGCTTATTTATTTTGTATACTTCAGGAACAACTGGAAAACCCAAAGGGGTAGTTCACTCAACTGGTGGATATTTAACAGGAGCGTATACTACAAGTAAATTAATATTTGATATGAAAGATCAAGATGTATTCTGGTGTACTGCAGATATTGGATGGATCACAGGACACAGTTACATTGTCTATGGACCTCTAGCAGTTGGAGCCACTTTGTTTATGTACGAAGGTGCTCCTGACTGGCCAGAGATGGATAGATACTGGAGAATAATAGACAAATATGGTATAACTATCTTCTATACTGCACCGACAGCAATTAGAGCGTTCATGAAAGCAGGAGCCGAATTAATAGCCCCATATTCTCTCGAAACATTGAGATTACTTGGAAGCGTTGGTGAGCCTATAAATCCCGAAGCTTGGATATGGTACTATACTAACATCGGAAAGAAAAGATGTCCTATCGTAGATACATGGTGGCAGACAGAAACAGGCATGATAATGATAACTACACTTCCAGGTTACCATACTATGAAGCCAGGGCATTCAGGATTTCCATTTCCTGGAGTGTCCATTGACATACTAAACGAATCTGGTAACCCAGTTGAACCTGATGAAGGGGGATATCTTGTTTTAAAAGAGCCATGGCCTTCGATGTTAAAGGGAATCTACGGAGATGAAGAAAAATATTTAGAAAAATATTGGGGTAAATGGGGAGGGAAATATTATTTTACTGGGGACGGAGCCAGAAGAGATAGCGAAGGTTATCTAATGTTGCTTGGAAGGGTAGACGATGTTCTTTCAATAGCGGGACATAGGATAGGAACTATGGAAGTTGAAAGTGCCTTAGTTTCTCATCCTTCTGTTGCAGAGGCAGCTGTTGTAGGTATTACTCACGAAATTACTGGACAAGCAATAGTTGCATTTATTGTTTTAAGAGACAATATAGACAAAGACTTTGATTTAGAGGATTCAATAAGAGAGCATGTTTCAAAGAAAATAGGCCCTATTGCAAAACCAAGAAAAGTAATATTTTCGAGTGAATTGCCAAAGACTAGAAGTGGAAAGATAATGAGAAGACTTCTAAAGGATATAGCAGAAGGAAAGGTTCTTGGTGACACAACTACACTTACTGAACCTGAAGTCATTGACAATCTAAAAAAACAATATGAAGTAATTGAAAGTTAAAGAGATTTATTTTCTCCAAAATCTCTAACTTTATCTTTTTTCCTTTTTTCTAAATATCTATACACTATAGAGTGTGGTTTTCCTTCAAGTATCATCTCTACTGCTTCTCTTGCATCTGCAACACCGTCGAAATCCCCTATTATAGATACAGTTTTTCCATAGACACAAATATCGGAACTTGTTAAATCTTCAATAGTTTTTCTTGTGCTGCCGTCTTTACCAATTATTCTGCTTCTCTGTCTTTCCCAAGCCTTGGCAGATTTACCTAAGTAATCAGGAAGATAAAGCATTTCAAATACATAATAGTCACTAAATATTTTTGAGGCTTTTTCAAAAGGGAAACCTCTACCGATAGCCCTTACAATATCTCTTGCTTTCCACAAATTTAGAGGATCCTCAGCACCTTCTTTTTGGAATATGGAAATAAGGCCTTCTTCACTATCTATCTCAAGTTTTACTGAAAGTTTCTTTTCAATAAGTCTTTTGACTTCCCCATCTTTTCCGATGAGGACACCAAGCCGATCTTGAGGTATCTTAACAAATTCTTCACTCATTTAATATCCCCTTCAGTGTTTCGTTGACATCTGAAACTTCTATATAATTTGAATAAAATCTTGTAATGTTCTCAACGTCTCTTTTAAGGAAATCTTGGGCCATGACGTTATTCTTTATTGTCCCTTGGGCAAAATCAATGAAATAAATCTTCTTGCCCATCAATATGTTGTATTCACTTAAATCAGCGTGTATTAAGCCAGCTTTGTAAAGCTTATTCATATTTTCGATTATTAAGTTAAACTCTTTTTCAGGATCTTTTGGTTTTTTATCCTTAAGAGTTGGATATGATTTCATATTTTTACCTAAAAACTCCATTATCAAAACATTATTCCTTACTATAATAGGTTTTGGAACATCTATCACTTCACTTGCAGTTTTTAGATTCTTAAATTCTCTTTTTGCCCATGCAAATACAGTACTTCTCTTATCTTTTTTAGTATAATAAAATCTTGGATCGCCCACGAGATAAGAATACATCTTATTGAAGTTAGAAGTTGCAATTCTGTATATTTTAACGGCAATTTCTTTTCCTTCGCGATTCTTTCCATAAAAGACATTTGCCTCTTTTCCTGTTGCAATCTCGCCGTTTAAAGATTCAATATATCCGTTATTCATTAGTTTAAAGAGAGTAAGTCTTGTTGATTGATCAAAAACTTCATCTCTGACTTTAAATATTTCTGAATCTCGTTCTACTCTTTCATGCTTCAGATTCTTAATATCTTTCTTTTTTTCATAAACATGAATATGATTATCAATGTCGCCCATAGTCTAAAGAGTCATGTAGCCGTTATCAATTAGCCACTTTGTCTGGGCTCTTGAATATCGGTAGATAATATTTCCTCTTTCGTCACCCTTAATTTCCCATGGCTCTACCAGAACGACCATTCCCATTTTAATCCATAGTTTTCTCTTAAATTTCCCCGGTACTGAACAAACTCTCTCTTTTCCATCGGTACATCGAACTTTCATTCTACCTGCACCGAGCATTTGATCAACAACTCCCAACACTTCTCCTTTTTGCGGAGTTCTTGTTCTTTGGATCTGTTCTTCCTCGTTAGTGCCTGTTACGTATTTCAGATAATCCCTCCTATACAGATCTTATCTCACTTATTATATCGACTAGATAATCAATAACTGACTTCTTCAAATCCATTGGATGTAATTCCTTGGATAGATAAGCCCTTTCAAGTGATTCGTAGGAATCAAATTCTACATTGCCCCCATATTTTTCTGGCCTTTTTACCTGAAAAGCTCCAGTAATCTTTGGAAATAGTATCAAACGGGCTATTTGGAGTAGAGGATTCTCTTCCTTTACGCCTACAGGGCAGTAGGCCTTATTAATTTTTTCCTTAATGGCCATTTCATCGTCTCTTACAGAAATCATACTTTCAGGTTTAGAAGAACTCATTTTATCTCCGGGGCCAGTTAGTGATGAAATGAGAGGAGTATGAACACATACAAATGGAGAATAATCAATTTTTGAAGCAAGTTCTCTTCCAAGCATGTGGATCTTTCTTTGCTCAATTCCTCCAATTGCAACATCTACTCCAAGGTATTTTATATCCACAATCTGTAGAAACGGATATAATACTTGAGAAACTCTAGCATGCTCAATATCTCTTGCGATTACTTGCATACTTCTAAGAGCTCTGTTTATTGTTGTATCTAAAGATAAGGTAAAAACATCGTCGATATACTCTAAAGATCTTTCAAATGAAGAACCTAATACATATTCGGCAGATTTTAATCCAAATGATTTAAAAGTTTCTTCCCAAATCGATGTCTGCTCGTGTATCCATTCCCAATTTCCTTTTCTGTTAAGCCACGTGTGCCAATCAGCAAATAATACTTTGACTTTAAATCCTGCTTTTTCCATGTCCTTTAATTTTGACATTGTCACAAGATGACCAAGATGAACGTCACCTGAAGTTTCGTAACCGCAGTAGCAAATAGGTTGAGATTTTGTTGAGATAAGTGTTTGTATCTCTTCCTCCGTTACTATTTCTTCTGCATTTCTAGTTATAAGTTCTAATCGTTTGTCCATGTCGAACACCTATATTATGAGTATTTATTTCTTTCTCATTTTATTAAGTTTAAGATAAAACAGAAGATAAATAAATTTTATAATGTCTCTCATTTTGAAATGAGATTTTTCATCTCCATAGATAGTTTCAATTGGTACCTCCTCGACTCTCATATGAAACTTACCTACATACGCTAACACTTCTGTTTCAATATTATAACGATTTGATTCTAAATTCATTTTTTCTAAAAATTCTCTCTTTATCGCCCTATAACCAGATTGTGTATCCAATATTTTTACTCCAAAAAATAATCTAATTAAAGCTGTTGAACTAAAATTAGTTATCTTTCTCTGGATGGGCATATTACTTATGTCACCTATCAATCTTGAACCAACTGTTATATCCGCTCTACCATTTTGAATTGGTTCAATAAGACTAGGTATATCTTCTGGTTTATGCTGAAGATCTGCATCAAGAAAAACAATAATGTCTCCCTTTGAATTAGAGATCCCTGTCCTCATTGCCTTTCCCTTACCATAGTTTACTTCATGAGTAACAACTTTTGCTCTTGTTTTTTTAGCTATTTTCCCGGTATTGTCCTTACTTCCATCGTCTACGACTATTATTTCAAAAATATCTTCTGGAATTCTATTTATGACTTCTTTAATGCTTTTTTCAACGTTAAATGAAGGAATTATAACGGATACTCTATCCATGAGGATGAGATAAAAAGAAGATTTATAAGTCTTAAGTTAATTAATTGATTCTCTAAAAACGATTATAATCTTTAAATCCAGGCAAATTAATAAAAAGTTTTATAAAGTAATGAAAATGCTTTAAGAAAAAGGTGAATTCATGAGGAGAAGAATAAAAAATCTTTTGAGAAGCGTCAAGAAAAGTGGCAAATACCCTCAAAAGGTTAATTTCAGAAAGAGGAAAAAAGAGAAATACTACCCAGCAATTAGAAGCTAAACAAAACTTTTTTAATATATTATTTTAATTAATTATATGGTTTCTAAAAAAAGAGTGCTTTATTTTGCTTCTTTTTGTCACACTATAACACATGCAATGACTTTGACTCTTGCACCTCTTTTACCCTTGATTAGATCGGAGCTAAGTCTTACAAATACTGAAACTACGTCTTTTGCTTTTATTTCTTTTTTGGCTTTTGGTGCACTTGCTTTGCCATCAGGACTACTCTCTGATAGGGTAGGCTCTTTAAAAGTTATGAAAATTGGGCTAGGTTTATTCTTATTATCTATCTTAGGAATAGTATTATCAAATGGTCCTCTTGGTCTATGGTTGTCTTTATTACTTTTGGGTATCGGAGCGGGGACTTATCACCCTGCAGGGCTCTCTCTTGTATCTAAGCTTTACCCAAAGGATATGGGAAAAGCAATGGGATTTAATGGTTTGTTAGGGAACTTAGGTGAATCCTCTTCTCCTATAATAGCTGCTGCAGTTGGGGTCTACATTGGATGGAAATATCCTTATCTATTTTGGAGCATCCCGATATTAGTTTTATTGGCCATTGGTATTTCAATTAAAGATTCTAAGATCAAAGACCATATTCAAGATGAAGAAAATCTTGACTTCAAGTACCTTGAAGAAACAAGAAAATTGATATCAAAAGAATTTGTGTTATATATCTTAATCCTACTCTTTAGAGGATTGTTCTATACTGGAACAGTTTTGCTATTGACTACTTTTGCTAAAGATGTTTTGTCTATTAGAATACTGATAGGAGGGATAATAACTACTATACTCATAGTTGCTGGGATGCCAGGGCAAATTCTTGGGGGAAAAATATCTGATAGGCTCGGATACAAAAAACCATTACTTATATTCACTTTGATAGCTTCAGTTTCTATTGCCTTAATTGCTAATACTTCTAACCCAATAATATTTGTTATCTTTTCAATGTTAATGGGATTTTCTTATTTTGCTGCCCAGCCAGCTCAAAATATGCTTACCGCGTCAATGGGAAGTCCAAAGATAAGGGGGCTTCTTTATGGATTTAGTTCTCTTTGCATATTTGGCTTTGGATCTTTTGCTGCTTCAGTTGGAGGATATATTGCAGACATTTTAACTTGGAGGGAAGCCTTCTATATGCTAGCTATATTTGCGTTAATTGATGTTTTCTTAATATATTTAAAAAGAGAAAAAAAGAAAACAATCAAACAAACTTAATCTGCCTTGGGAATTCACCTAGGTATTTCTTAAATTCTTTGGGCCAGTTATCGGAATCAAGACCTTTTTGAGCTAAGAAAGAAACTGTCCATCGTTGAAGGCCAATTCCAGAGCATCCAGACCATAATTCTTTATTTTTTGATGATTTAATAGAAAATGCCTTAGTGTATTTATCTCCAACGATAGAAAGATTCTGAAATTCTAGCCATTCACTTTCTTCTCTGCTGCCCCTGGAAGGGATCCAAGATTCATAATCAACAGTACCTTTGATTCTTTCTGTTTCCTTTTCAATTCCAGTTTGCCCTGCTTGCGCCATATAAAATGGAGTTACCCAAGCAGTTCTCCATTCAATTTCGAATATTTTGTTAAAGACGTAGGCATATCTTTCCATCATTTTCTCTTTAAGTTCAATTAACTGTTCAGGATATCCAATAAATACAGGTTCTATCCTCCAGAATTCATTTACTCTTTCAATGCCTTGCCTCCCACCTGCTTCCCATCTGTAAGAGGGGCCACTTTTATCGTAAATTAAAACTGGAAACTCAGAGTCATCAATAGTCTTTCCATCAAAAGCCCAATACATCGGAGGACACTGCGCATATGTCATGCCCCCTATTGGATCCCTCATCCTCTCACGTATTTTCTCAACATAGGCTTTTTTTGTTATCTTATATAGGTCAATAACTTCTTCCCATACAGAGATATCTCTAGAAATTGGAGGAGAGATATAATATATTTCTGGTTCGCTTCCGGATAGATGCCCAGTTTTTTCCCAGATTTCAAAAGGTACCATTTTGGGTGCAATTACCTCAATAAATCCCAGAGGTTTTAATACTTCTTCAACTGCTATTCTTTCCATTGTTCTTAGTAGTGCAGCAATTGGTGCATGGTAAAACCATTGGCCTTGACTTGGTCCTTGTTTTAGCCATCCTAGTGCCAACAATTCAGAGGTAGGATCTTTTGTAGTTATAGGTTCTTTGTTTTCACTCTTTGATATTAATTCCCAATGCTCACCCTTACCACCCCAAAACTGAGCCTCAACTTTTTCATAAAATAAATTAATTATTCTATCAACATAATTTTTAGTAAGAAACTCTTCATCTAAATTAGTAAGGATCAATATTGCATTATTACCTTCAATAGAGATATTTTCAACAAAAGGTATTTTGATTGGATCTTTTGGAATTTTATCAAGTTCAAGTGATAAAGTGTAAGTCTTACCTGTTACTTTTTTTATACCAACTTTAAACTCCTTTCCTAAAAGAGAAGATATTGAGTTCTTTAGTCTTATGGCTACTGAATGTGCCCTAACATATGTGCCACTTTCAATTTTAATAGAGATGGCATCTCGAGAAATGTTTGATTCCAAAATCTTAGGGGCTTCTGAAAGTTTGTCTTTTGGCAATCCTTTGTACAAAATGTCTTTTGTTTCATCAGAGATATATTTCTTTATTTTTTGAACTCCATCCCCTGTCAATTCCTTACTTAGGAGATACTCGGCATCTAAAAGGAGTTTCATTTTATCACAATACCCGCTTTCTTTATTTATATATAAAAGTTTTGACCCAATAAATATAATTAAATTGAGTATATCTAATTTGATTCTCCTCCAGTTGTAAAAGGTTCTCCGAGACTATCTGTTTCTTTTGGTTTTTTCTTGTTAGAATAATAGGCCATCAAAAATAGAATCCATGCAATGCATGTGTAAATTAACATTCCAATGAAGTCACCTTGAAAATATACTCTAATTCCATTAATATATATAAATATACCAGCAATTAAATAGGGTATTGTAAGTTTATTCATGTATTCACCACCTTTTTCTAATATTCCTAATTATTTAACTCTTGTTGATTTCCTACTGTGAGCAATAGAAAGGTTTAAAAGTAGTTGTTGATATTCAAGTTTAGATATAATGGATAGTCCATTGCACTCACTAAAATTGCTTGACAAGGAACAAACAAAGATGAATCCAATGTTGAAATTATCTACATTAGTTATTCTAAGCGAACTAGCTATTATTTCTAAAACAATCTCCACTGTTTTTAACACAGATTTCTTATTAAAATATAATATTGAAAATGACTTTACAATTTTGAACTTTCTATTCTTTGTACTGGTCTCTTTAACAATATTGTTTGTATACAAAAATTACTTTAGAAGTATCTTGGTGAATTCTAAGCAATATATAAACATGGAGATGATCTAGGGAGAGATCCCAGCTGGCTGTTTTTATGGAATCAGAAGATGATGATTCGTCAAATAGTTGTGATGTAAAAACGATTGAAAATTTTGTAATGCCATTTGTTAATTTTTTAGAGGCACATAATGATACCAGGGTTAACACCCATAAAAAAGGTGCAGAAAATTTGCATAAAAAAATAAGTCTTTTTGATAAAGATATAACTGAGATGTACTCAGGTAACAACCTATTTGTTTTAAGTAATGAATACCATTACAAGACAGAGTCTTACTATAGGATAGTATTAAGAGAAAATCAAAATGGGTACAAAATAACACCAAGTAGTGATCAAATACTTGATGCTTATGTAATACCTATATGCCTTACAAAAGCTCAGATGGCAGGAATACCTGTATCTGAATGGGGAATCTCTGACACATACTGTCCTGTGCCATCAATGATATATGGAATAAACTACTACTCTGATTCTTCAAGATACGAAGTTGCATACGATTTAGAAACTGCAAAAGAAGCAATAAAGAAAGTAACTCATTCAGGTAAATACCCTTTCTGCTTCCAGAGATTGCCACCAAATGCAGAAATAAAGACCTTCACCACTCTATTTGGGAAGAATACCACAACAGATCCGGAGATATGTGCACTTCTTAAAAAGATATATGAAGTATTTGAGGTGCCAGTTGCTAAGATAATCCTAATATATGATGGAGAGAAATATTATCTTTCCTCTATATCACCCATAAAAAGATCAGAGCTATCGAACGATGAAAAAGAAGAATTTCAAACAAGAGTTGAAACTGGGATAGAAAATGGGGAAATTAGGAATTTTTGTTGATAGGCAAACTCTAAGTAGTTCTGTGCAACTTATCTCACTAATTAAATTCAGAGATGAAGCAGAGAACATGGGACATCAAGCCTATTTTATCTTTCCCACAGAAATTAAAAAAATTTCGGGGCTTGATGGACTTTTCATTAGGTCTAGAACAGACTCAATGAATATAAGCTACGTTGCTGCAAGAATAGCCGAATTGAATGGTGTACCTGTAATAGACGATCCCACTTCGATTAGGATATGTTCTGACAAGGTGAATATGTATCTGCATCTTATGAAAAAAGATGTACCAATGCCGAAAACAATCTTTATAAAAAAAGGTGAAGTTACCTTAGAAAATCTTGAAGAAATATTCAAAATGTTTAATCCACCAATGATTCTGAAAGAACCGTCAACTTCATTCTCTGCAAGAGTAGAAAGGGTATATACAAAAGAAGAATTCATAAAAGTATCAAGGAGATTCATAAAGCTCTCAGACTGGGTTGTTGTACAAGAATACATTGATAGTAAATTTGATTGGAGAATCGGGGTTCTTGATGGTGAGTTGTTATATGCTTGTAAATATATAATCCCTAATGAAACATTTAAAATCCAAGCCTCTGTAAACGGTCACTTAGTCTACTGTGATGTTGTAAGTGTCCCAAAAGAAGAAGTTCCTCAAGACATTATCGATCTTGGTATAAGAGCCGGGAACGCTATTGGTAATGGGCTTTATGGTGTGGATATAAAAGAAAATAATGGTAGTCTTTATGTTATAGAGGTAAATGATAATCCTTCTCTAGATGGAGGGGAAGATATTAGCTATCCCGACATCTATGAAAAGATTATTGGATGCATAATGAATAGGGGTAAGAATACTCAAAACATTAATTTATCTACAAAATGAATTCAAAATTGTTTTATTAAATTAAAATAAAAAAAATAATTATCTTATATATCCTGTTTCTTCGTTTCCAGGAGGCAATGTCTGATATTCAGTCATGTTTTTCTGCATTTCCTGTATCTTTGAAAGTGCCTTTTCAGTCTCTTCAGCTCTTTTATCGAGCTCTTCCATGCTAATATCTAGTTCTAATATATCTACTAGAATCTGTAAAACTGCCTTTGAAGCTTTGGCATCTATTATATATCCTGGCGATTCTCCTAAAAGGCATAATCCTTTCATTCCTCTAAGCTTTCCCAATACAATAAGAAGTCCAGAAGCACCGACTATGGCAGATCCAGGATCCTCTCTGAAAACAATATTCTTGTCCTTGTATTTTTCAACAGTTTCTATATCTGAAGCTGCGCCTAATACCTTTGGCTCCTTTACAGGATACCCCCCAGTTGAATACCCACCAAGAGTGAACATTTCTTTCACCCCAAACTTTTCAATAAAGTCTAATATTGATGCGGAAATCTCATAATGCCCAAAAGCATCTGTAGGGGGAGGTTGGGTATCTCCTGAAAGAAATAGGATATCTCTTTTTCCTCCTGTATAATAATAAAATTCATTTTTCATTAAACGCATTGTTGAATCCTTCTCAACTAACGCTTGATGAGGAAATCTTGGTGAATATAAATCAGCAAATTTAACTGCTTTAAGTTCCTGAATAAGGTGATCTGCAGCTAATTTTCCGACAAGTCCTATCCCAGGAAGTCCTTCTATGAATATCGGATTGTCAAGTTTGAAATCCTTTTTCTCTTCAATAATAAATGTTTCTTTCATAAAACTCCACTCTCTTTTTTTATTATTCTTCTGTATTTTCCATATTTATCCTCAGGTGAAAACTTGGGTGGATGAGGATTAACTGTAGGAACTTTGCACACAGAACATATGTCCTCCATGGTATAAGTATTACATTTTGGACAGATTTTCATCTTCATATTATGATCTCTTAAAGGTACCTTTACCTTCATTACTCTGAACAAAAGATATTGCCATTTCTGCAATCTCTCTCAAAACAGATTCTGCCGCTTTATAATCTTCAGCGACGATATGTATAGAATACTTTGGAGAGCCTTCATTTCTTATATCAACTTCTTCAACTTTGTCCTTAAATTTCTCTCTAGCATTAATCAAGGCCTCTTTAATTATATTCACACCCTCCCCAGAATAGCATTCAAGAGTGATGTGGCCAGTGATAGAGACTAATGGATTTTCTACATTAGTTGTTATAATTTCATAAAGGCCATCGATATATTTTTCATCGATTATTCCTTGTAAAACGCCCTTACCTTTCGTTGAAGTTTCTTCAAAGGCAGCGTATAAGTCACCATATTTGTTAACTAGAGGTACCCCAATGGTATGAATTATATTCTTATAGTCTTCACCGATATTAGTTGCGAATAATTCTAAAAGTTTCTCTCCTTTTTTCTCTCTTTTAAATTCTTGAACTTTTGTTTTTTTCTGTTGGCTTGTTACTCTTCTTAAAGACAAATCTATATGATTTTTAGATTCATCTACCTTTAGGACTTTACAGACTATTTTTTGACCTTCTCTAACATGGTTTCTAATGTTTTTAACCCAGCTAGAGGATATCTCCTTTATATGAATCATACCTTCCTTGTCATATTCATCCAGAACTACGAAGGCCCCATATGGGAATACCTCCTTAACCGAACACATGACAAGATCCCCTTCTTCGGGGTACTCCTTTTCAAGCATTAAATAATCACTCCAATACTTCTAGTATTTCAGCGTTGATTTTGCCTGTTCCACCTTTTGATTCTACCAAAGATTTACCACATGTAAGACACTTTACAGTGATAGCAGGTCTGTTAAATACTATCTGCTCACTAGAACAGTCAGTACATTTTACTCTCAAAAACTTAGAAACAAGTTTTTTCATTTTTATGCCTCCACGAATTCTAATTTTTTAATTCTGAAACCTTTTCTTGTAGTGGCTTTCTTGCATACTTCACATCTGTATCTCAAATCAAGTTTCTTTACAGTTTTCTCACCATTAACTGAAGATCTAGGGAAACCCCTGTAACCTTTAATTTTTCTTCTATACCTTCTCTGACCTGCACTGAGTTCTCCTCTTTTCCTTTTCTTAACGGTCTCTACTTTATGAGAAGTGTGTTTTTTACAGGTCGGGCAGTAGGTATTCATCTTTTTTGGCATTTTCATAAGAATCACTTTCAATTAGTTTTCGGCAATTTTCTCTCTTATAAGTATCTCAGCGTTTCTCAGAGGGATTGAAACTATTTCCCCCTTTTTGTACGGTCCATAGGACTTCATATCCTCCCCTATGAACTCTGGCACATCTTGTGAGAGCCTTACCTCCTTAAAAACCTTTTCCCTTTCCTCTTTCTGTTTTATATTATTATTTAAAATATTAGCTTTGTATTCATTGAATAACTCTTGTATTGATTTATAAATTTTAAATTCTAAATCATTTTCTGGCTCGGAGTTTTCAAAAGATCTTTGAAGTATAAGCTCAAATTTTTTTCTACAAAAGGACTCAAATTGTAACTTTGCTCGGTCACTTTTGAATTTTTTTATTTTGTCTTCAAGTGTAATTCCTTCAGGTATGTTCTCTAAAAGACAAAAAATATCACTATTTTCTTCTCTATTATTGTCAAGAATACCAATTTTTATGCATTCTTTTCTAAAAATAATTATAGGAGAATCATTATCTTTTCCCATAATAGTACTCATCTTTCAACTCTTGGAGCAAGTATAAACACAATTGTAGCGCCTTCAATTTCAAATTGAAGTTTTACTGGCATATCATTACCTATCTCTAAAGACATTTCTCCAGGGATTGATTTTGACATATCTGATAAGTAACTCAAGTTGAATGTTGAAGAAGCTCCAGCAGAAACAATAATTTCATATAGATCTGGGTCACCCTTTTCCAATTTAACTTCAATGTCTCCTGTGTCCCCTTCGGCGTTCATATAGAATGCATCATCTGCCCTTAAAGTTACGTGGTCAGAAACTATATTTGCATCTTTTAGACCTTCTCTAAAGGATTGGGAACTAATTCTCACTTTTGAAGTTGTATTTAGAGCTGGCATTTTAAGATTTGATTGTTCAGTGACATCTATAAGTTGACATCCAAATCGCCTAGTTGAAGTTCCTTTTAGAACCATTAAGATTTTATTCTTTTCTTCATCGAGCTTTAGAACAAGAATGTCGTCATTTCTACTTCTATTGATGAACTTAGACATCTCTTCTATATCAATACCAATGGTAGTTTCTTTATCAGTTTTGTATTCTGCGAATACTTCTTTATTCATCTTAAAATCAATCATGCTGACATGAGAAGGATCCATTGCCCTAAGCTCAATACCTTCAGCTGTAATCTTTAGTGGAACTTCTTCTACAAGACTACCTATAGCAGTGACACATTTTTTCCAGGTTTCGGCGCTCAAAACGGCTTCAAACATTAACTCACCTAACAATCTATTAGCATTATTTTATTATTATATTTATAAATTTTTGGAATTAGGAATGATAAAGACTTTTAATTTTATCAAAACTATCTCTGTAAAGTTTAATATCAAGATTTGACATATCTTGGATTATCTCACCTTTAAGGGATTTTGAGATATATATTCCAAAAACTCTAACAATATCTCCTTCTTTGAAGTTAATATCTTCGCTGAAAACAACTTCAATCTGTCCAGTGCCGTCGTCTAGGAGTATATCATTTCCATCTTTTTTTATTATTGCTCCTACTACACTGACATACTTCTCATTTGGAATATCTTTAATTCTAGCCTTTTTATACGGAGACTTTGTGAATTTATCTGGCAAATTATTCCCTCAACTACTATTTTAAGTAATATATTTAAAACTTACCTTAAAATAGAATTTATGCTTATTATTATAACTGGTCTTCCAGGTTCAGGGAAGACAACAATTGCAGATTCTCTTTCAAAAGAGATAAACGCTGTTGTTTTATCTACGGACAAGATCCGAAAGAATCTATTTAAAGATCCAATATATAATGAAGATGATAAAAGAATTATATATAATGAACTATTTTCCCAGACGAAAAAATATTTGGTCTCTGGTAAAAATGTGATACTCGATGGAACTTTTTATTCAAAATCTTTGCGGAATATGGCAAAACAAGTTGGAGAATCAGTCGGTGAAAAAATTATTTTCTTTTATTGTGAAACACCTGAGCATATTCTAAAAGAAAGAATTACAAACAGAAAAGACAAATTCAGTGACGCTGATTTCAGCGTTTATCTAAAGATAAAGGAAGTATTTGAAGATTTTGAAGATGAGATAACAATTGTTGATACTTCAAAGCCTATTGATTTTAATGTTATGTTTATGATAAAAAAAATTCAATCAATATAGCCTTCAAGCGCAAGTCTTGAACCCTTTTTTAAAAAAATTACTGGAACTTGGTTGCTTCTTAGATCTGACTTTAGTTTCATGTCGTTTGTTGCTACAATACATTTATTATTTTTAGCAAATTCTAGTATTGATCTATCAACAGGACCTTCAAGTTCTATTATCTTATAGCGTTCAGAAATCTTCAATGCAACTTCTTTTGAAATCTTGTCTAAGCCAGTTAATTCAATCCGTTTTAGTTCAGACATTACATTTGAAGGTATAAGTATCTCACATTTCCTATCAATAACTTCTTCAATAGACTCAATCCATAAATTAAATCTACCTGGAAGAAGAAGAAAATTTGTATCTAAAATAACTGTTATTTTATTATTCCGTACCCTATTAGTCTCCATCTTGCCCCTACCCTTCTACTGATAGCTACTCTTTCACCGGCAATAGAACATACTGGAAGTTTTAAAATTAATTCTGTAACTTTTCCTACTTTTGTAGTTGTACCAATTGTTTTTGCAGTTCCAACATTTAGGAGAAGCATTTCTTTTGGCCTAATAGGTTCCACGGTAGTTTCTTCCTCTGTTCCAACTACTCGATCTAAAAGATGAACTTCAAGAGACAATGTTTCCCAAACATTAGGAAGTTGATCTGGATACCCCAAAATACTACCGGCTAGCGTGTCAGATTTAGTTACCGCAGGATCAAGAAAAGTACCAACGCCAAGAAGGCCTCCTGGTAAAGCTTCTTCAACTGAATCATTACTAACATTTAAACTTGAAATGAAAGTTATAATTGGCTTAAAAACTTTCTTATTTTGTTCTACTTTCTCAAATCCAGGCCTTATCTCTATTTTATCCCCAACTTTTAACTTTCCTTGTATTAGAGAACCGCCTAAAATACCGCCCTTTAAGTCTTCTGGAGCCGTTCCTGGCCTATTTGTATCAAAAGATCTTGCAACGTACATAACTGGGGGTTTTTCTGGATCTCTTTTCGGCGTCTTTATTACTTCTTGAATTGATTTAATCAAGTAATCTATATTTACTCTATGTTGAGCTGAAATTGGGATAATAGGAGCATTTTCTGCGACAGTTCCTTTAATGAAGTTCTTAATTTGATTATAATTCTCAATAGCTTTTTCCTTTGAAACTAGCTCTATTTTATTTTGCGCAATTACAATATTCTTAATTCCAACAATATTTAAGGCCATTAGGTGTTCTCTTGTTTGTGGTTGTGGGCATTTTTCATTTGCTGCAATAACTAATATCGCACCATCCATTATTGCCGCTCCTGAAAGCATTGTTGCCATTAACGTTTCATGCCCTGGTGCATCAACAAATGAAACTTTTCTTAATACTTCAGTTTCTCCACCGCATTTCGGACAAGTTTTTTCTGTAGTATATGCCTCGACTCCTTCACATGCTTTACATTTTCTAAATTCGATATCAGCATAACCAAGTCTTATAGTGATACCTCTTCTAAGCTCTTCGCTATGTTTGTCAGTCCAGACTCCGGATAGAGCTCTCGTTAATGTAGTTTTACCATGGTCTACATGGCCTACAAGACCTATATTTACTTCAGCTTGTCCCAACTATATGTCTCCTTTAGTTAAGTGAGTTTATGCACTTTCAGATTTTCCTTTTGGGGCTTCTTCAGCTTTATTTTCTTCAGGAGCCTCGTATTTGTCAGGCTTCATTACTTTGGTATTAATTTGGACAGTATCTTCGTTTATGGTGTTTCCTCTAACTCTCTTTTTTCTTCTTTCACCTTTATCTTGTGGATTAAATCCAACGCCCTTAGAAAGTAAAAGTTTAACTCTTCTGTTTCCATCAAGATCTTGTCTCATTGGAAATCCATCTTTATCGGATCCGCCTGTAATCTTTAATACATGACCGGAAAGTCCTATGGTCTCACCACTAAACTCCTCGCCAATTTTTAAACCAAAGAGGGCATCAGCCTGTTTGTCTTTTACTTCTTTCTTTATAGTCTTACCATCTGCGTAAGAAATAACAATCTTGAATTCCATTGTAACCCTCCTTTATTTGATTATATAAGAGTGGATTTAATTGCTGTTTAAAAACTTTATTGTCAATTGAGTTATAAAAACGAAATAATGTCTTCTAGAGAGGATATAACGATGTTTGCCGTTTTTAGAGTCTCTTCTGAGGACACACCAGATAAAATTCCTATTGTAAAACATCCAGCACTTTTACCAGAAGCAATGTCATACTCATGATCCCCTATAACTACAGTTTCTGCTGAACTTTTATCTAAGAGCTTCATTGCTACTTCAACGTGCTCGGGGTGTGGTTTAGAATTTACAACGTCCTCCCTTGTTACAATTATATCTATATAATCTATCAAATCAGAAACTTCCAATGTTTTAATCGTTGCGGCTCTACAGTTTCTAGTTATAATCCCAATATTTTTCCCTTTTGATTTCAGATATTTTAGTAATTCTTTAGAATGTGGAAATGCTTCTGCTTTATTTGCTGTCTCAATTTCATGTTTTGAAGTTAAATCCTCCATTATATTTACAAAAATAATATAATCTTCTTCATTGACAAAATAATACTTAGAATCTCTTATAGCTTCGCTTAGTGATCTTTTAATTTCAAAATTAATGCCTTTTTCTTCTAAGAGCCTTGTTGCTTCATTTTTGAGATATTGAAAATCAAGTTTAAATTCGACTAAAGTTCCATCCATATCAAATAGAAAGAGATTAAACTGAGAAAGAGACGTGCCCATAATAAAAATATTTAAGAACTTCTATATAAAATTTAGTTCATGAACAATCTAATTCTCCCATTTGTTTCATTTATAATCACATTGATAATTACTCCAATTATTGGGAAATACAATAAAAAGCGTGGAATGATTGGAGTTGATCTCCATAAAATAGAAAAGTATGAAGTACCTGAAGCGGGAGGTTTAGCCCTTATACTTGGAACTTTGCCCGTTCTAATATTATATTACCTTTTGACCTTTGATACAAGAATTTTGATGTTTGTTTTTCCAGTTGCAACTATCGGTTTGATAGGTTATATCGATGACGTATTTAATATTCCTCAGTTATTAAAAACAGCGCTATGCCTTTTAGGTGGAATACCTTTACTATTTTTTATTGATGATACAACAATAAATCTAATTTTCTTTAAAATTAATCTTGGAATCCTCTACTATTTAATTGTCCCAATAGGGATTACTGCAGCTTCGAATCTAACAAATTTGTTGGCAGGATTTAATGGTGAAGAGATAGGCTTAGGATTTTTATCAACTCTTTCACTTTCGATTTGTATGTTTATTTTAAAAGATCCTCAAATGGGATTTTATATTCTTACCTTTTCATTATCATTTTTAGCGTTCTTGTTATATAATAAGTATCCGGCAAAAATCTTTCCTGGCGATACAGGGACTTTAATTGTTGGCGCAGTAATAGCTTCGTTTTCAATAATAATGCATATTGAGGTAATAGGGGTATTTCTTTTAATTCCTCAAATTTTAGAGTTTTTTTTTAAATCCAAGAGAAGATTTGGCAGTAAAAAGTATGGGCCTACTTTAGTAGATAAAGAAGGGATATTACATCCTCAAAAATACCTTTCAATTGCTAATATTCTTACTTCTAATATCAAACTTACTGAAAAAAAGCTTGTTTATATACTATGGTTTTTTGGAGGTATTTTCGGCTTAATATCTATAATATTAACCTATTTCTTAATGATTAATTGAATTTCACAAAGATAAAGGTTTTAAAGCAATTTTATATTCAACGAATATATAGAAGAGGTGATATGATGCCCGAGGAAAATATTAGGGGTATAGTCGACTACTTAAACGAGTTTGTTAATGAAGACAATAGTGTTCCTAGAAATATAAGAAGAACTGCCAAAGAAGCTGCTGACAGACTATTAGATACTTCTGAGCCTGTACAGTCAAGAGCCCATGCTGCAGTCGAGCTATTGGACGAAATTTCAAATGATCCAAATATGCCAATGCATACAAGGACAATTTTATGGGAAGTTTTAAGTGAATTAGAGAAAATCTAATCTCTTTTTCTGTATCTTCCTCTCTTTTCAATTTGTTCTATCCTGAGAAGAATTTCTTTCTTCTTTTCTTCTCCAACAATTTGTGAATATCCTTCTAGTATTATTTTAAATAATTCCTCAGAGACATCATAATGTGTGCTCTCTAATGCTTGTCTTAAAAGATGTATATCGATACCTTGTTTTTCAATTTCTTCAGAATCCTCAGATAAACCAAAATCTATGAAATATACTTTTCCTTCATTTAGTATCATATTAGATGTTGTGAGATCTCCATGAACTATCCCAGCTTTATGTAAGCGCCCTATAGATCTCCCAATCTCTAAAGGTATTTCTTTATCAATGCCATTTGACAATAAATATTCTTTGAGTCTTAGGCCTTGAACGTACTCCATTACAATTTTTTTATCCTTTAAATCCACAAGATATAATGCTGGTGAGTAGATACCTGAAACTTTTGCTTTATTTATGATCTTAGCCTCTTTTATAGTCCTGTATTCTCTGATGTTATCATCAATTGCAGGAATTCTATAACTTTTCTTTACTCTTTTCTTGATTATCACTTTCTCGTTAAAGAACTCAAATCCAAATATATCCTTGAAATCTTCTAGATAAATGTCAGCTTCAGCCCCTTTCTTTAGAATCAAATTTGACCACCTAGTAAATTCTTTATCTGATCTTCCTTTACGGATCCAATTCTACTTATCTTACCTTCAACTAAATCTACTATTGTGGAAGGAGGATTATTATTAAGAGTCCCTGAATCAATAAATAAGTCAATCTGATTTATAGATTTTTTAAGACTTAGTTTAACTTCTTCTATTGAATAAGGTGAAGGGTCACCTGAAAGATTTGCGCTTGTAGATACCAAAGGCTTTCCGGATAACTCACATAGTTTTTTAGATATCTCATTTGAAGGGATTCTAAATGCGACTTTTTCTTTATTAACGATATCTGGTATATCGCTTCCCTTTTTTCTTAAGGCGACTGATATCCCTGGAAAGGCACGGTATAATTTTTTGGCTCTCTCGTCCATAAAAACATATTTTTCTATCATTTCTAAGGAAGATGCTATTAATGGCAGGGGTTTATTTTTTTCTCTTCCTTTAATTTTGAAGATTTTCTTTATTGCAGATGGATTTGTGGCGTCACAGCCTATACCATAGCATGTGTCAGTTGGATATACTATTACTCCTCCTTTTGTTATTAGATCTACTGCTTTTTCTATTAATTTTATATCCAATTAACTTCCACCTCGTCAGTTCTCCATTTCTGTTTTACAATTGTATCTTCAATCGCCATTCTCTTACCATTAGAATATTCTAAAAGGCCTTGGTATGCAATCATAGCCCCGTTATCTCGGCATAGAGGTGCAGGTGGAACATAAAGAGAAGCATCTCTTTCTTCGCACATTGTGGCACACATTTCTTTTAATCTCCTAGAAGAAGCAACACCCCCAGTTAATAATAATTCATTTTTTTCCGTGTGTGACATTGCACGCTCAGATGCTTCAACTACTAGAGAGTAAGCAGTTTCCATAAGAGAAAAAACAACATCTTCTTGGCTATTAGTTTTTAGTTTTTTAATTGATTCTGTCAAAAGCCCAGAAAATGAAAAATCCATTCCCTTAATTGTGTAAGGTAAAGATAGGTAGTTCTTGCCTTTGCTAGCCAAATCATCTATTTGTTTCCCGCAAGGGAATCCAATACCCATCTCTCTGCCAAAGGTATCCTGCATATTACCTATGCCGACATCAAGAGTTTCTCCAAATACCCTATACTTGCCTTCTGCATAAGCTAGTATCTGAGTATTTCCTCCTGAAACATAAAGGGTAACTGGATCCTTTGCCCCTGTGACAAATCTACCAATTTCAACATGGGCTACGCAGTGATTAACTCCTATTACAGGAACGTTAAGATTTATAGAAAGGGATCTAGCTGCACTTGCAACAATCCTAAGACACGGCCCAAGTCCAGGCCCCATTGAAAATGAAATTAAGTCTATGTCATCTTTTTTTATACCTGATTCTAAAAAAGATCTTTCCATCACACTGCCTATAACATGTGCATGGTGGTCTGCCGCTTCTCTGGGGTGTATACCTCCATCTGAGCTATAAGAATCAGTGATATTAGAGAGTACACCATCATTAGAAACTATCCCAACTCCAAGGGTATGAGCTGTACCCTCTATCCCAAGAGATATCATGATTTTGATATTGTTTTTTTATCTTAAATAGTTTGTTTTTTTATTGACCTATTTCATATTTTGGGTTGCAAAATCATAATACTCTTCATCTGAGAACTTCATAGGTTTCATCTTGCCACTTGTTGAAAAATCCTTAAATTTCCTTGTCCATATATCAAAAAACCCTTCGTGAGAAAGGAAAGCCATGAATTTGATTAGCTGTTCATTAGTGACCTTGCTGAGATTATGTTCCATGTCACAAGCATCTTTCTCTGCTTCGTCTAAAGGTACAAGTATCATCTTAAAGAAATCTAGAAGAACTTTGTGTTTATTAATAGTCAACATTGCAATTCTAGACCCTTTATCAGTTAAAACAGTAGGGCCGTAATGCTCTCTTTTTATTAGCCCCTTTTCTTCGAGTTTTTTTAACATTTCAACTGTAGTGGCAGGTCTTACACCTAGAGCCTTGGCAATATCTTTAGTTCTAGCAAAACCTTTACTATCTGTAATAGTAAATATTGCCTTCAAGTAGTCTTCTTCAGTACCTGTAGTGTCGACCATACTAACAATATTAAGTATTCCTAAATATAAATTTAACTGTTTTAATAACTTGCAGTTATTTAATAATAAATCAAAGATAATTATAATTTATTATTTTATTGGCCTTCTTTTTATTAAGTTTCCACAATTTTCGCAAATTGTCGTATTTTTTGAAAATATTTCTCTGCATCCGATGCAGTAGTATTCCCATCGAATAACTTTTTTTATTCCAGATTCTCGGATAGAATTAAATTTGATACCAAAAATAGAGCTAACATTTTGAATCCCATAATCCTCAGAAATAATTTCAGAATTTGTTTCAATTGCAAGAGCTATCAATTTAATGTCTGTCAATGAAAGTTTATCGCCTGTTCTTTGTACTTTCTCATCAACATTCTTTATAATTTTAGGATCCGGTTCCTTGATTATAATCTTTCCTGAACTTAAGAAGTAAGAGAATCTCTCTTTAGAGTTTTCGTCTTGAAGTTCATCAATTACATCATAAACAGTGTAATAATCGTCTTCCTGAGGCAAAAATCCACTAATAAATGCTGATGCATCAAGAACTAATTTCAAGAAATTCACTTCTTTACAAATTTAGCTTTCAGCATGCTTTTTCTAATTTCGATTTTATCCCCACGTTTCATTGTGCCTTCAGGGAATCCATCCGCAACTATAGTGCAAGGCCTGTCCATAATAGTTACTATCACCTTTTCAGAGTCTGGATAGACTATAGGGGTAGATTTTCGATATAGGGGGCATATTGGTGTAATCCCAAATACCTCTGAGTTAGTTCTTAAAATTGGTCCTCCTGCAGAGAAGGAATAAGCTGTTGAACCAGTGGGGGTAGTAATTATAACACCATCACCTGAAACTAGGTAGTCATGCCCTGATATTTCAACTTTGACTTGAGAAACTCTTGTAGCAACTTCAGTTCTAACTACGATATCATTCAATGCTTCTACCGTTCTTTTCCCTATTGTGCAAGAGATCATAGATCGTTCTTCTATTGTATGCTTTTCTAAAATATTTGGAATCAAGTTGATACTCTCAGGAGATATTTCATTTAGATATCCTACCTTCCCCATATTTACACCCAATATAGGGGTGTCTCTGTACCTCCTAACAGACTTTAGAATAGTGCCGTCTCCGCCTACAGAGATTAGTATATCTACATCCCCGGCTTTTTTAGAATACCTAGCATCAGGGAAATACTCCTTCAATGTTTCATCTAAAAATATTTCATGTTTATCCTTTAGAAGATCTGAAATGTTTTTTGAAATCTCTAATGATTTTTCCCTGTCAGTCCTAGATATTATGCCAATTCTCAAAATCATCTACCCTTTAACTTGAGTAATAACATTATCAATGCTAATGAAGAAAGCCCACCTATAATCGTGAAAACAAGTGGGATGTAAGGGTTTGTTACAGGTGCAGCTTCTGCAGATGGTGCAACAATCCTCTCGTTATAATCCATCTGTTTTGTTTCGTTTTCACCACCTAATCCTTGAGAAAGCATAGGTGTATCCTGTGATTGAAAAGATTGTAAAATTCCTGGTGCACTAAAGCCTATGCCCAAAATAACTACCAAGAACATCACCATTAAAGCAGTTACCGGCGGCAGATAAGATGTTTTTAGACTTTGTGAAAGACTCTTTACCGTCTCCTCTTTTTGGGAAGGGACTATCAAAATTGCTGTCTTCTTTGGACCATAATATTTTATGTCCTTAAATTTCCTTGATAATTTAGTATCAACTATATCTATTATGCCTATTTCTATTAAACGCTCGATATGAAACATAACTGTGGGCATTGGAAGATTAAGTTTCTTTGCTAAATCGCCTGCTGATTGGGGCTCGATAAAAAAAGCATCTATTATGCGTCTTCCGTTGTCATTTGCTAGTTCCATGGCAACCATCTTTGCCTTTTCATCGTCTGTAGATATGACGTGAAGAACATCATCTAAAGTTGCCATAAATACTATATTTTATTCCTTGCTTAAAAATATATCTTAAAATCAAAGGCAAAAGATTTTTAAATTAACTATAGCCCTTAGAGTTCCGGAGATGGAAATTACGAATAAGAAATCAATTATTTTGATTCTTTTTCTAATGCTTGGGGCATTAGCATTTAATATTCAAGGGACAACTGCACAAGGATTTGTTTATTCTTTTAACGTTTTATCTGATTCTTCAGATATTGCTTCGTTGGCCAAAGTAGACATTATTACAGATATCGACATATCTGAAGAGTTTATAATGTTAAATAATGAGCTATATCTATCGAATTCGCCGCAATTTTTAGTATTTGAAACTTCTATACCTAAGACAAGCATCAATCAAGTAGAATTCATGTACAAAGATCTTAATTCTTCTTGGCAAACTGTGCCCGTAACTTTAGAAACAGATGCTCCAAATGTACGTTTTACTTTAGACACCACAGATAAGAGTTCATTGAACGGTTATTACTTTATTGTAAATTACAAGTTGAACACTTCATCAATCTATACACTCTTCCAGAGCATAAATCATTCTTTTGAGTATTCGTTGCTTACAAATTTAGGAGAAGATGACACGGCCTCTCTTAATATTGCTCTTCCTGAAAGTTTTAAACCACTCAACACAACAGGATGGAGATTAATAGATGAGAGATTCCAGTATACCACACCTATTACCAAAACATCAAGAATATTCTATACAATCTTTTTCAGAGAAAGTGACTACTCTGAATCCATCGATTCATTAAAACAGGAAATATCAAATCTTAGGGAAGACAATTCAAAGTTATCTCAAAGTATAATCGAACTTCAGAACAGCGTTGATAGCTACAAAACAGAAAATCATAATTTAACTTTAGAGATTGAAACACTTAATGAAAAACTAGAAAAAGCTGAAGAGGACAGACATGTGTCTGATCGCATATCTAACAACTTCTGGCAGTTCTCATGGGGCCTTACAATATTATTGCCTATACTTTTACTAGTCTTTGCAGAACTAAGAACAAAGTCAGTCATCACATCGACTCAACTTCTAATAAGTTCAGTAGTTGGAACATTCGTGGTATTTTTGGTATTATATGTACTATTCATTACCTAGTTTTTTTTTCTCTTTAATTTATTACAGTAAGTAATATAAATTGTCAACTTGCTCAATCAACTTGTGGGGGGATGCATGTGAAAAAGAAAGCTTTTGTCTTTTTAATAGTATTAATAGGGATTTTCTCGCTGAGTTGTCCAGATATTAAAGCACAGAATTTATTGTATTCATTCCAAATATCTTCAGATTCTGTGGATATCGGACCTTTAACTAAAACAAATATAATAACTGATGTTAATATCAATCAAGACTATACGTATATAACTCATCAAATTTTGCTTTCAGATGTCCCGCCACAGATAGTATTCGAAACCAATCTGCCAAAGCCCCTAGTTAGCCGCATAGACATAAGTTATAGAGATTCTAATCTAAGTTGGAATACATTTTCTCCAGTATTTGACGATAATTCTACTAATGTCAGATTAATTGTTGATACCGAAGGAAAAAGAGGTCTTTCAGATTATCAGTTTAATGTCATATATACCATAAATACACAGAATATTTACGACCTGAAACCTAGCATATTAAACTCATTTGACTTTGAGATATCAAATCAACTTGGGCCTGATGATTATGCAACACTTACTTTGACCTTGCCAGATGAATATAAACCATATAATTCAGTTGGTTGGAGATTGCAAGGGAATAGATTTTTCTATTCAACTGTTGTTTCTGACGTTTCTAAGAACTATTATACTATCTTCTACCTAGAAAAAGATTATGAAGATTCTATTGTCTCACTTAAAAATGAAATCACTAAGCTAACTGAAGAAAATGTCAATTTAACGGAAAGGATAATTGAAATGCAAGAAACTATAGAGGACTACCAGGTGAGAAACGACGAATTGACCTTAGACGTTAAGGACCTAAAAAACGAACTTGTCCAGTCAAACGAACTTAGAAAAGAGTCTGAATCAGCTTCGAGTAGATTTAGATACCTTTCTTGGGGACTAACATTATCACTTCCAGGAATGCAATTCTTGCTCGCAGAGCTAAGAGAAAAGAAAAAGATAACACCAACACAGCTTCACTTAGGCTCTGTTATTGGTACTATAATAGTGTTTGCAGTCCTATACCTAACACTCTTTATTTAATTTTTTTAAATATAATATAAATTAAAATTTTTATTCGTCAACTGCTATCATTACTTCAGTTGATTTTACTATTACCCTTACTTTTTGACCTTCCTTTAGCCCTAGGGATTCGACTGCTTCCCTTGTTATCATTGACGTTATCAAAGCTGGTTTTGTAACTTCTACTTTTACAGTTGCCGCAACTTCTCCCTTTTTTATAGCTTTAATCACACCCTCCATACTATTTCTAGCACTTATTTTCATTTTGTCACCAATAACTAAATTAGGGTTTCAAGTATTTAAAATTTATTTTGAGAAATAAGTCAAAATAGAACTACAAGTAGTCGGAGTGCTTCTTTAAGTAATTGTAAAGCTGCCTGTCTTCTTCCCTCTTGTTTAGAACAGAATAAATATTGTGCAGATGCATATAGATGTCCCCAATCTGGGGGTGGTCCGGCCCGTAATCATGTATCATTATCTGAAGTGCTCTGGTGTATAACCCCTCTGATTCATCAAACTTTTTCATTTCCTTTAGGAGATTTGCATAAGAGCATAGTATCGATATCAACTGACAGTTTTCTTTCCCGTAGTCTTCTTCCTTTATTTTAAGAACTCTCTTATAAAGCTGTTCTGCTTCTGGGTATTTTTTTTCTGACTGGTATACAAAGGCAAGATTCTGCAAAACATTTAGGACCACTGCGTCATTTTGACTGAACAGCTTCTCAAATATCGCGAGTGCCTTTTCATAAAAGGCTTCAGCATCAGCATATTCGGCTTGATACTGCGATATAAGACCAAGTAAAAATAGGCTCATCCCCGAGGCCGAGTGTGACTGTCCATAGACATCAATTGCTTCGTTCAAAGATTTTTTTGCAAGCCTTTTAGCTTCTATGTACTTTTCCATCTTCAATAGCCTAACTGAAGCATTGTAAAATTCTTCCCAGAGTGTAAAGCTTCCACCGTCAACATCCATTACAAATCACATACCTTGTTTCTAATCTCAATATATCGAGAATCTATTTAAATTTTATGGGCTTTAAAAATAAAGAATCAGCTATTTTTTCATATTTTTTGAAATGTGAATTATAATTCAGTTAGATTTAAATATCGTTATTTCTAAAAAAACATAACGAGGTGGTATTATTAATAAAAGAAAAAGTTATCTTAAAATATCCGCATTATTCTTAATCGGAATAATGGTAGCATTAACTGCAGGATGCGCCTCTGAGCCAAAAACGGTAAGTGTATACCACGCCGGAAGTTTGGCCCAGCCATTCCAAGCAGTTGAAAAGAATTTTGAAGCCGCAAATAGAAATACTGATGTACAGTTAGAAGCAGCTGGCAGCGTAGACACAATAAGAAAAGTTACAGAATTGGGAAAGCAAGCAGACGTCATCGGTTCAGCTGACTATAGGCTTATACCCCAGATGATGTATCCAAACTATGCCGACTGGTACATTGTTTTTGCCACAAATGAGATAGTACTTTGTTACACTGATCAGAGTAAGTACGCTAGCGAGATTAATGCTGACAACTGGTATGAGATATTACAAAGACCTGATGTCCTATGGGCATTCGGTAGCCCAAATATAGACCCATGTGGTTACAGGACAGTTATGACCATAAAACTCGCAGACCTTGCATACAACAAGCCAGTATTCAATAATCTACTTGCTGCTCACACCGCAATTACAATTAAAGAAGAAAATGGTGTATACACAATTACAACTCCTGAAGCATTAAATCCTGACACAAAATACGTCACAATAAGAGACAAGTCTGAAGATTTAGTTTCAATGACACTTGCCGGTGGAATTGACTATGCCTTTGAGTACAGATCAGTTGCAGAACAGAACAAACTTAAGTATGTCGAGTTACCTCCTTCAATAAATCTAAAGGACGTAAGATATGAATCAACCTACGGCAAAGTAAAAGTAAAAATATCAAACGGAACTACCCAGACAGCAGCCCCAATAGCATACGGAATCACTGTACCAAAGAATGCAGTCAACAAAGATCTTGGAATCAAATACGTCGAACAAGTTATAAACGAAAACGGTCAGAAGATCTTCAACGACATGGGACAGCCACCCACCGTTCCTGCACTAGGTTCAGGGACCATCCCAGAGCAATTGAAAAAATATGTTGAAATGATAGATTAATGGAGGGAATGAAAATGCTTTCTGAAATTAGAAGAAATCCTCTTCTAATTCTTTTTTTTATTTTAGGAATGGTGATAGTAGGATATATTATAGCTGCATTATCGCACATGCTTTATAGTCAGCTAGTTCTCCATCCTGGAGAGTTTATCGCAGTAATAAAAGATCCTGTAGTGTTACAGTCAATTTGGCTAACATTATACACATCATTTATTGGAACAGTTATAGCTGTAATTTTGGGTATACCGCTTGCATATATCCTTGCACGATATGATTTTCATGGAAAGGATATCATCGAAGCAATAGTGGATATACCAATTATCATCCCACACACAGTAGCCGGAATAGCTCTTTTCTCTCTTCTGATGAAGAGAGGTGCTGTAGGAACGGCCTTCTCCAAGTTGGGGATAGTATTCCAAGATAACATGTGGGGAATTGTAATGGCAATGTTCTTTGTAAGTTGCCCATTCTTTGTAGGAACTGCTAGGGAAGGATTCAAGAGCGTTAACCCGAATCTTGAAAGGGTGGCAAGGACGCTTGGTGCATCACAGTGGGAATCCTTCTACCAGATTGCACTACCCTTGACCTTCAGGCATATATTCTCTGGAGCAATCATGTCTTGGGCTAGAGGTATCAGTGAATTTGGCGCCATTATTATACTAGCATACTACCCAATGATTGCCTCAACTTTGATCCTAGCAAGATTCAACACAAACGGCCTTCAGGGCTCTCAACCAATAGCAGTTCTCCTGATAATGGTATGCTTTGTAACATTTGTCGTCCTGAGATTAATTTCAAAGAGAGGTGCGAAAAGATGATTCACGTAGAAAACGTTAGTAATAACTGGGGAGAGTTTTCTCTTAAAGATATTTCATTAAATATCAAGGAAGATGAGTACTTCATAATTCTAGGGCCAACTGGGGCTGGGAAAACCCTCTTACTTGAAATAATAGCTGGACTACACTTCCCCAAAGAAGGAAAAGTATTGATCAAAGGCAATGATGTTACTTTTTTAAATCCAGAAAATAGAGGGCTTGGGTTTGTCTACCAAGATTTTGCCCTTTTCCCCCATCTGAATGTGAAGAAAAACATTGAGTATGGATTGAAACTTAGAAAAGTAGCTGAAGATGAGCGAGAGAAGAAGATCTCAGAGCTAGTAAATCTCCTTAAAATAAAGCATCTCTTATCAAGGGACGTAACAACACTGAGTGGTGGTGAAAAACAGAAGGTTGCTCTCGCAAGGGCATTGGCAATAAATCCAAAGATAATCCTAATGGATGAGCCATTTTCAGCCCTTGATGAAAACACAAAGTCTAAGCTCATATCAGATATGAAAGATCTCCACAGCAAAGGCGGCATTACATTTGTCCACGTCACGCACAGCCAAGAAGAAGCAATACTTCTTGCCGATAGAATTGGGATAATGATGGGTGGAACTATTGTTCAAGTAGGGACTCCTGATGATATCTTCTATAAACCAATAACAAAGGAAATCGCTAGATTTGTCAAAATTGAAAATATCTGGGAAGGAAAAGTAAAAGAGAAAAATCAAGATGAGATGACAATTGACGTTAATGGCAAGAAGGTTGTTGCCCTGCCCGACCACTTCAAAGTTGGTGATGAAGTTAGGCTTATCATAAGGCCAGAGGACATCCTTTTAGGTAAAGGAAACACAAGTGCCAGGAATGAGTTCAAGGGAAAGGTATTGTCCGTAGTAAAGCATGGCTTCTATTATGTTGTAAGAATAAACTGTGGCTTTGAAGTTGAAGCTGCAGTGACAAAACAATCAATAGAAAACCTTGGGATAAAAGAAGGCAAGGACATCAATATATTTTTTAAAGCCACCGCACTTCAAGTAATTAAGAGATGAGATTACTCTCAAGCGGAGGTTTTGTGAAATACCTGAAACTTGATACATACGAAGAGGCCATTGAAAAAATCAATGAGTCTTTATCCTTTAGTCCAAAGAAGGAAAGGGTTGCCTTAGCTGATTGCCTGGGACGGGTAACGGCTGAGGATATTATTTCCCCAATAGATGTACCTCATTTTCCTAAGTCACAGATGGACGGCTACGCCGTTAGATCAGAGGACACCTTCAATGCTAGCGAAGGTTCTCCTGTGAAACTAAATATACTGGAGAAAATAGACGCCGGCAGTTCCCCTAAACTTTCAATTGATAGGGGGTTATGCTCTTATGTTGCGACAGGCGCTCCAGTACCAAACGGTGCAGATTCAGTTGTCATGATAGAAAACACCCAACTTGAAGATGGTGCAATTACTATAACAAGAGGTCTCGCCCCAGGCGAAAATGTGATGAAAAAAGGATTTGACATAAAAAAAGGAAATCAAGTTCTATCAAAAAATACCATTGTTTCACCGAGGATGGTCGGACTGCTCTCGGGCCTTGGTATTAAGGTTGTCACAGTCTATAAAAAGCCAAAGATTGGGATCTTCTCAACTGGAAATGAGATTATAATGCCTGGAGATACCTTGGATTATGGAAAAACTTATGATGTTAACTCTTTTTACATTTCATCAAAACTTAGGAAAATAGGGTGCGACACTCTCATGCTTGGGATAGCAAGAGACACAAAGGAAGAGATCTTTTCGAAACTGAACGAGGCAATGGATTGTGATATGATAATCCTCTCTGCCGGCGCATCCAAAGGTGAGAGGGATTTTGTTGAAGAGGCAATCAAGAGTTTTGGAGATCTTATAATACATGGGATCAGCATAAAGCCTGGGAAGCCGACACTAGTTGGCCTAAAAGAAGAAAAGTTGATCTTTGGTCTCCCAGGACACCCGACTTCCTCTTTTGTCATATTCAATGTTCTGGTGATGCCTTTCATTTACAGGATGCTTGGGCTAGAAAAGAATCTAGAGATCAAAAAGTTATTTTCAGGAGAGAGGATATATTCAACCAAAGGTAGGATGGACTTCCTGCCTGTTATGATAAATGGCAATACAGTGAATTCAGTGTTTAGAGGCAGTGGAGCAATATCAAGTTTTTTAAAAGCCGAAGGTGTCGCCATAATCAGCGAAACGACAGAGTATGTCGACAAGGGAGAGGAGCTTGAAGTAATAATTTTGGAAGATTAGATGTCTGAACTACCGATAAAAGTCCTAAGAGTGGCTTTAACCCAGAGGTGCAACTTGAACTGCATCTACTGCCACCACGAGGGGGAGTGCTCCCAAGCAGATAATGGCAGGAAAGAGATAAGCAAGGAGGATGTAGAAGACCTCCTCAAAGTTTCAAAAGATCTTGGGATCAAAAAAGTACGTTTCACTGGTGGGGAGCCGCTTGTCCGAAAGGATGTCGTTGACATCGTTGATATAGCATCTAGGTACATGGACGATGTATCTATTTCCACAAACGGCACTTTGCTTAGTGAGAAGATATCTGACCTAAAAGAGGCCGGAATTTCACGATTCAATATTACTCTAAATACACTAAACGAAGATACGTTCAAGAGCATAACTGGAAAGAACAAACTCCAAGAGGTTCTTGACGGTATAGAAAAGACCTATGAGGAGGGAGTGTTCCCGATTAAGTTAAACGTGGTAGTCATGAAAAGAAACTACCCCGAGATAATGGATATGATAAAGTTCACAAAGGATGGCATGGTCCTGCAGTTGATCGAACTCATCTCCTCAAAGGACGAAATTGATTCTGATTTCTACAAGGAGAACTATGTAAGCCTCTCACCTATAGAAGAGTATCTAGAGAAAAAGGCAGAAAGAGTAGTTCAAAGGGAGAAGCACAGAAGGAAAAAATACTTCATCCCACAAGAAGTTGAGATTGTTCGCTCAATGCACAACACCGTATTCTGTAAGAACTGCATGAGCATCAGGATGACTAGCGAAGGAGAGATAAAGAACTGTATCTTTAGAAACGACAATCTGATAAAGGTTGATGACTTCTCTGATCTTGAGAAGTTAAAAGGTCTTCTTGTAGAATCAATAAGGTCAAAAACCCCTTACTGGTGCTAGAATGAAAGTTATTGTGAAGTATTTTGCAATCTATAAGGAAACGACAGGCGTTCCCGAGGAGGCCTTTGAGCTGGATAGGGGCAAATCTATAAATGAGCTTCTCAATATCATTATTAAAAAATACAACTTCAAAGATCAGGATAGCATAGTAGTTTCATTAAATCACGATTATATCAAGAAAGATGTAAAGTTAAAAGACGGGGACGAAGTGGCCATAATGATGCCAACAAGCGGTGGATGAAATGATCAAGATTCAAAAAGATGACTTTAGCGTTGATGTGGAGCTAAAGAAGATAAAAAACGACGAGTGCGGTGCTTCGGTCATCTTTGTAGGGACTGTAAAATCCCCAATGAATGGGAAGAAGGTAGTAAAGCTAGAGCTAGACGCATATGTGGAGATGGCAGAAAAAAGGCTTAGGGAGATTGAAGACGATGCAAAAGAGAAATTTTCAATCAAGGAGAGCACAATAATCCACAGGTATGGGGAGCTTTTTGTTGGCGACAACATAGTCCTCATAATAGTAAAATCAATTGACAGAACAAAATCCTTTGAAGGGGCAAAGTACATACTTGAAAGGTTGAAGGAGGAGGTTCCAATATTCAAGAAGGAGTATTTGGAAGATAATGTATTATGGCATGGAGGAATATAGTATGTTTTCACATTTATCCGACAAAGGGGTGAAGATGGTCGACATCACCAAAAAAGAGGCGTCTGTTAGAACTGCAGTTGCCGAAGGTAAGATAGAGCTAAAAAAGGAAACTATCAGTTTGATAAAGGAGAATAAAATAACTAAAGGAAACGTCTTAACGACGGCGCAGATCGCAGCAATCCATGCTGTGAAGAGAACAGCGGATATTATCCCGCTCTGCCACCCGCTTCCGATAAATAAGGTCGATATCGATTTTGAATTATATGATGATTCTATAAAGGCAATATGCATGGTCAAAACTGACTCTAAGACCGGGGTCGAGATGGAGGCGCTTACTGGAGTTTCTGTGGCGCTTCTAACAATATGGGACATGGTGAAATCAAACGAAAAGGACGCTTCAGGCCAGTACCCATCAACTGATATCTATGGCATAAGGGTCCTAAAGAAGGAGAAGTGAGCATGTCATCCGAGAAACACAAGAGCAGTGCCCCAAAGAGCCTAAACTACGGGGTAATCACCGTATCTGACTCCTGCCATAAAGGAGTGGCCGAGGACAGATCTGGTAGCTACATAAAAGAGAAACTATCAAAGAACAACATAGTGGTAAAGACCATTATCGTCCCGGACGAGAAGGACCTCATAGAGAAGGCATTGTATGATATCCTCCCTGATGTTGATTGCGTTGTCACAACAGGCGGCACCGGCATAACAAAAAGGGACGTTACCATACAGACCATTAGGCCGCATTTTGACAAAGAGATACCTGGGTTTGGCGAGATATTTAGGTACTTGAGCTTTAGAGAGATAAGTTACCCTGGCATAATCTCAGGGGCTACAGCCGGAACAATAGGCGAGAAGATAGTATTCTGCCTACCGGGAAGCCTGAACGCCGCAAAACTTGGTACAGATATAATCGCCTCTGAAGCGGCCCATATGATTAAGCACCTGAGGGAATAGATGAAAGAGTTCAAATCACTAATGTCATACGAGAAGGCGCTTGAGATTGTCATAAAGAATTCAAGTGAGTTTGATTCAGAGAGCGTCAGTCTTTCAGATTCTCTTGGTAGGGTGCTCTCAGAGGACTTATTTTCTAAGATTGATTCCCCCTCGTTTGATAGGTCTGCCATGGACGGATTTGCGATTCAGGCAAAGGACAGCTTTTCTATATCGGAGGGTTCACATATTGCCCTTGAAATTATAGATTCAATTACTGCAGGAAAAGTTTCTGATAAAAAGGTAACTAGTGGGACAGCCATGGAGATAATGACGGGGGCGATGATGCCTGAGGGTGCAGATTCTGTGGTCATGCAGGAGTTTACTGAGAGGGACGGGGAAAAAGTCAGAATTTACAAAAAGGTATTCCCTTACCTCCACGTTTCAAGGAAGGGCGAAGACATAAAGAAGGGAGGTCTTCTGGTAAAGAAAGGGACCATCCTTTCAGCACAGCACCTATCACTATTGAAATCACAAGGTGTAGAAAAAATACTTGTGAAGAAAATTCCAAGGATTGGCCTCGTAGTGACCGGTGATGAGCTAGTCGATAGAATCGATGATAAGGACCCGGGCAAGATCCTTGATTCAAACTCGATAATGCTGTCGTCACTGTCAAAGAAGGCACTCTGCAAAGTTACATACCATGCAATGGTAAATGACGATCAGAATGAAATCCTAAATTCCATATCAAATGCAAAGAAGGATTCTGACATCATTTTGATAACAGGCGGTAGCTCCTTCGGTAAGAAGGACCTGCTCCCAAAGATTGTAGGAAACATGCTATTCCACGGAGTGACAATAAAACCAGGAAAACCAATAGGATTCTCAATCCAGGAAAAACCTATATTTATCATGTCAGGATACCCTGTTGCTTCATTTGTTCAGTTTTATCTATTTGTGATCCCTTACCTAGAGAGCATACTGAAGACAAAAATAATAAAGGATGTCAAATTACCATTTTCTGTAAGCATAGCTTCTGAGGTCGGTAGATTGGAATTTGTGAGATCCAGAATCGATGACGATGAAATTGTCCCATTGAGGATCTTTGGCTCAGGAATAATTTCCTCCATCTCAAATTCAACAGGTTATGCCCTAATAGATGAAAAATCAGAGGGTATAAATAAAGGAGAAAAGATCAGATTTTACTACTATATTTAATCTGATGGGTCTATCATCTTTTTTAGCTCTTCTTTAAACTGATCGATTGACAACGTGTGGCCAAGCATCTGAAGTATTGTGGATAGATTTGACAGTATATAGAGGTAGTAAGGCTTTACATTTTCCTCATCCTTTACTTCATTTAGCATCTTTATTGATTCCTTAACTATCATATCGCAGTCTTCAAGTTTATCGCAATGCAGGAGACCGTCAAATATCATTTTTTCAAATTCTGTTAGTTCCATTTTCTTCACCGTGCTCTATTTAGTAGCCGAGATAAAATATTCCTATACTTAAGGGTATTGGATGGCTTAAATTGAATAATGAATATATATTATTAAATACCAAAAATATATAAAGTTTGAATCAATAATACCAATTAAGGGAAAGGGGAAGAATTGATTAATTGTAATATTCATTGGGATGATAAAAGTGAACTTTAGTTTACTTTCCCCTTATAATAAAGGTGATTTAATGGCAAGAGAAAAGGATGTTAAGATAATAAGAAAGGAAATTGAAAAAATTAAAAAGAGCCTAGAGGAAGTAGAGAAGAGATTGGACAACATCGAGAAGGTAAAGACGACGGACTCCCAGATATACGGAGGTCCAGTTTCTGAAGCCCCTTAATTTTATTTTTAATCTTTTTTAATAGTCCAATAATTCTATTAGACAAAAAAGTATTTATATTGTAAAGCGTATCTTATGGTTGGTAGAAGTCGATTTTATGGAACTTAATTTTGTCCAGTATGTCCTATTCACAAACGGAGTTGTCGACCTTTTTGCAGCCCTTGCCCTTTTCTTCCCTTTGTTAGGCCTTTCATTGCCCGGCTACCCATACTATACAAAGGAGCTCGCATTTGTCGCAGGCGGCTGGGCTATTGCTGCACTTACCTTCGGGATTGGGAGGATCTGGACATCTTACAGACCTGAGTTCCATAGGGTCATGATGATCCTAGGGCTTTTTGAGGGGGTTACGCTCAGTTTGTTCTGCCTAGTAAACATATACCTTTTTGAGGTAAGTTTCCTACAGGCAATGCTACCTTTGGCTATTGGCAGTATTTACGGCATCCTTTATTTTATTGCTTTAATGACTGATTAAATTTGATTTGGTAACCTATTTGGAAACTCCATTTGAAAGGAAGGGGCATAGATAATCCATAAGTTTAAATATTTATCAAGACTCATTTTTGGTTAGTATATGGGAGATTTATTATGAAGAAGGTATTTGCTGTTTTAATATCAATGATATTTATTCTAAGTACCTTAGGAGTTGCGGCAGCAAACGGTGGGTGCAACTGTGATAGACCGAATGTTATCGCACCAAAAACAGTGACTGTTGGTCAGGAGTTTGTTTTGTTATACAAGGTGGAATGCGGAAGTAGAATTTTTACTGATTCTGGCTCACCGAACGTAAGTGAATATATCCAAAATATTTCAGTATATGGTGAGAGTGGGTATATGGCGTTCAAATTTAAAGCCTTGAAGCCTGGAACAATTTATTTCTGTGACGATCAATGCTCTGCCTGCGATCCAAGCATCTACGAGTTCAGGTGCTATACCAATTGCTTGACCATTAATATAGTCAAGAAATCGCTCCCAATGGACTGGATCATGAAGAAGTTCGGTCTTGGTAAGGAAGATTAACTGGGAAATCAGAAATGAAGTGAAGCCGTTGGGGGGATTCGAACCCCCGTCGAACTAGATTACGAGTCTAGCGCATGGCCGAGCTTTGCTACAACGGCATGATAGATAGTATAAAATTAGGTCGTTTTAAAACTTTTACCGTAATCACCTAGAGTAGTGATGGGTAAAAATATTTGCTATTCTTCTCTTCCTTGATCTTGTCCCAATCAGATAATACCTTTATGGACTCAAGTGTTGCTTTGGCTGCTTCTTTTTCACCCTTGACTTCAAACTCCTGAGTTTTTCTATTGCCAAAGACAGCGAGTATTGCACCTGCCCTAAGCCCAAAGAGGCTTGAAAGTGTGAAGACTGTAGATGCCTCCATCTCTAGATTTAGGACCTTGGCCTTTTCAAGGTCATCGACAGTATTGTCCATGAAGGACTGGTGGTAATCCCCAAAGGAAGGCCTCTCCTGGCCTCCATAAAAAGTGTCCTTGCTTGCGCCTATCCCGACATGGTACCTGTATTTCAGCTTCTCACACGCTTCGATTAGGGCGAGCGTCACCTCATACGATGCAATCGCTGGATAGTAAGGATTCACATAATCCTTTGTTGCGCCGTCAAATCTAACTGAGGCCGTGTTTATTATCATGTCACCACATTTGATTTTTTCATCGAGCGCGCCTGTGCTCCCGACCCTTATCAATGTCTTTGCACCGACCCTTGCAAGCTCTTCGATGGCAATGGACGTGGAGGGCGCCCCGATCCCAGTTGAAGTGACACTGATACCAACACCTTTGTAAAACCCAGATATTGTGGTGTACTCCCTGTTTGATGCAACCTCTTTGACATCCTCCATGAGGCTTCCTATCAGCTGAACCCTCTTCGGATCCCCAGGAATAATAACGAAAGGGAATATATCCCCTTCTTTGCATTTAATATGATATTGAAGTTCCATGATACTTATTTTTGGGTAAAACATTTAAAGATTGTTACTTTTGAACGGCCATGAAAGTGAGATGGCTTGGTTCGGCGGGCGAGGTCGGGAGATCTTGCGTTGAAATTAATGTTGATGGAAGACTTTTCATTCTTGATTGTGGGATAAAGTTATCTGGTGAAGGAACCTACCCTGATTTTTCAGATGTGGACATATCTGCTATTGAAGCTGTGATCATTTCTCACGCGCATCTAGACCACTCTGGGTACGCACCCTACCTCTACCACATAGGCTACAACGGACCGATATACTTCACAAAGCCTACATTCGAGCTTGCGCTTTTGCTCCAGAAGGACTATATCAAGGTCCAGGGGCTTGAGGGTGTGACACCTCCGTTCTTTAATGAGGACATAAGGAAGGAGATCAATAGGGCTGTGACCCTAAACTATGAAGAGAAGGTTTACATAAATGACGAGGTTGCACTTACATTCTTTAATGCCGGGCATATACTTGGTTCCGCCCAGGTCTGTCTTGATACGCCTTATGGAAGATTGGTATATACCGGTGACATAGGTTCTGATGTAAAGACCCTTGATCCGATAAAGAAGAACATACCTGGCGTAGACTATCTGATCATTGAGTCGACATACGGTATGAAAAAGGACGTCCACAGACCGATGGAGGAAAGAGAGAAAGAGCTAATCCGGGTAATCAAGGAGACCAAGAAGAAGAAGGGTAACGTCTTGATCCCGGTGTTTGCAATAGACAGGGCGCAGAACATAATGATTCTCCTAAAAGAGGCCAGGGAAAGAGGGGAGATATCCCAGCCCATATTCATCGAGGGGATGCTAGTTAAGGCCAATGACATCTACAGCAACTACCCCGACTGGATGAACAAAAAAATGTTCGACATGTTCAAGAAGGAGGATCCATTTAACCATCCAATGTTCAGAGAGGTCTGGAACAGAAAGAAGATAATCCAGATGGCTGAGCCTATAATCGTTGTTACAACTTCAGGTATGATGTCTGGTGGGCCTGTAATCGACTATTTCAATTCTTGGGCCCCAGATGAGAGGAACACTTTAGTGCTTGTAGGGTACCAGGTTGAGGATACATTTGGCAGGCAGATCTTAGAGGGTGTGAGGGAGTTCAAGGACGAGGAAGGAAAAATGAAAAAAATCAAAGCAAGGGTAGAGTCAATTGAGTTCTCCGCCCATGCCGACCACCCCTCAATAGTAGAGTATGTAAACGCCTTTAGAGTGCCGCCGAAAAAGGTATTCTTAGACCATGGTGAAGGTGAAAAACTTACTGAGCTTTGCACTGAGATTTCAAAGATAACAGAGTGCGTGATAGCAGAACCAAAGATTTCTTACCAGCTAGGCGCAGAAGAAGTTGTAAAGGAGGCAATGCCACGCCCAGAAGTAGTTTATGAAGAAAAACTACCTCCAATTGAATGCCCATTTGAATTCATAGTGACCACACCCCAGGACAAGTACTTCAAGGACAGGGCAGTGTCAATGATCGAAAACAGCAGAGAGGTTCTCCTTATTTCAGGTTACCTGGATGATTCCATTGTTTCATTCATCATAGACGCTGTGAAGAAAGGTGTAAAGGTGAAGGCAATATTCAGGCACATCACAAGACCTGGAAACAAGAAGGCGTTCAAGATACTAAGGAATAACGGAGCACAGGTCAGGGTCAACAGAGACTGCCACGCGAGGTTCATCATATCCGATGAAAGGGAGGCCATAATCTCTTCCGGCGATCTAACAAGGGACAGCTTTTACGATCACTACGAGGCAGGGATACTAACTACCGATCAAGCCACGATAAAGAAGGCGACCGCGTTCTTCTACCAGATGTGGGACCAGAGCATCGAGGGTTACATAAAAGAATAATTCTATAATATTTTATTTTATCTTTCCTATTCTAAATTTTAAATTTAAAAAAAAAGTAATTAAAAAAATAGATTAATCTGAAGCGCTGGCGTTACCTTCTTTTTCTTTATTCTTTTCGAGTATTTTCATTATCCTGTCCATTGGTAATTGCTTTGGGGCCAATTTTATTACCATGTTTAAAGTGTAGTTGTTCTGACCAAACTTCGGCCAGTTAGAGTTTGCATATGCCCTCATTGATTGTTGATAAGTTGCATAAGTCCATCCTGGGCTGCCCTTTACTGCATATAGGTAACCATAATCACTTCCAATATATATTGTGCCGTCTGCTCCGATTGAGGGTGATGATCGATATCCATTAACATTTGTTCTCCATTTGTAATCTGTACGATCGCCGCTTCCTATTGGACTTATCGCATAGAGATAATCGTCTTGGCTTCCAATGTAGATGGTGCCGTCTGCTCCGATCGCTGGGGATGAGGGAATACTGCCCCCTGTTCTAAATCTCCACTTTAGGCTCCCGCTTGGTGTTATTGCGTAGAGATAGTGGTCTGAACTTCCGATGTAGATTGTGCCGTCTGCTCCAATTGCAGGCGAAGATCTGCCAATACTACCCATAGAATAGTACCACTTTTCACTTCCGTCTGGGTTTACCGCATAGAGGTAACCGCCATAATTTCCCACGTAGATTGTGCCGTCTGCAGCTATTGCTGGAGCTGAATAAACTGTACTCCCCGTATAGAATGTCCACTTAATACCGCCGCTTGGTGTTATTGCGTAGAGGTAACCGTCATAGTTTCCCACGTAGATTGTGCCGTCTGCTCCGATTGCAGGAGATGAGCGGTAAATACCGCTGTTACTTGTTAGGCATTTCCATTTTAGAGCCCCACTGGGAGTTATTGCGTAAAGATTGCCACTATGTGTTCCAAAGTATATGGTGCCGTCTGCTCCGATCGCTGGGGATGAGCAAACACTTTCTTCCGTATCATATTCCCACTTTATAGACCCACTGGGTGACATTGCGTAGAGGTAACCGTCATAGGTCACGACATAGATTGTGCCGTCTGCTCCGATTGCAGGCGCTGGAAAGGTAAAATAGTCCTCCCCGAAATCATGCCTCCACTTCTCAGAGCCATCTGGATTTATTGCGTAAAAGGTACCGTAGTAGTCTCCGATGTAGATTGTGCCGTCCGCTCCGATGGCCTGCGTTGAAGAAATGTACTCTTCAGTATCAAATCCCCATTTTATGTCACCATCAGCAGCATAGACTGCCCCTGCAGATACCATAAACATACCAATTATAAGAATAGCTATTATTTTTTTCATAGATAATCACCATTATTATTAGTCGATAATGAATTCTTAGGATATTTAAATGTTTGCCTAAAGAAAATTTAAAAAAAGTAATTAAAAAATAAAATAATTTAATCTTTCTTGCCGAGTCCAAAGAACTTCATGAACTTGTCCATCGGGAGCGCTCTTGATGTTATTGTGACTGTTTCCTTGCATGTCTTTGATGTGACGAAATCTACTTTGCCGGGTTTAACTGCCTTATATGTCCAATCCCACCATATATCAGGACCACCAGGAAGTGCTGGCCAATCTTCATCATCTATTCTTGGATCGAAATTCTCTGTTATATTCCCATTCGAATCATAAATCTTGAAATTAATTTTTTCGATAAATTCTTCCTGATCTTCATCCTTAATTTGGGGTATGCAAAACGAATTAAACGAAACTGTAAATGTTTCCCCTACTCTAACTGACGTTTTGTCTATATCAAAATTAGCTGGGTCACAACAATCAATTGTGCTGAAATCGCTCTCCGGTCTTGCAGAGGCAAAACCAATAGTGCTTGCAACAAACAAAAATGATACTAATATAGCTATTATTTTCTTCATAATAAATCACTTTATAGTTGTTAAAAATAAGATTATTGGATATTTAAATTTATGCTTAAAGGAAATTTATAAAAAAGTAATTAAAAATAAATTTATTCTTTCTTCTTTCCAAACCCGAACAACTTGAAGAACTTGTCCATTGGGAGTGCTCTTGATGTTATTGTGACTTCAACTTTTCCGTTACAGTTACTACTGTTTGGAACACTGAAAACTACTTTACCTGGTTTAACTGCTCTATAAGTTACATCAAACCAACAGTCGGGGCAAGACGGAGGGTATTGTATTTTTGGATCGTAACTGCCATCAAAAGTTCCATTCCAATAAACGTCTATTTGTATTTTTTCAACGAGGTCTTCTCCCTCGGTGATAGTTGGTGTACATCCCCATGAGTAATGATAGACCGTGAATGTTTCTCCGACTTTTACTGACGTTGTGCTGATATCAAAATTAGCTGGGTCACAACAATCATGCCATCCATTTACAGTTGCAGAAGCAAAACTCAAAGTGCTCGCAACAAACAAAAACGATATTAAAATAGCTATTATCTTTTTCATAATAAATCACCGTTATAGATACCTAAAATAAATAATCCCTGCTATTTAAACTTTTCCTTAAAAGAAATTTAAAAAAAGAGGGGAAATATAAAATAAAATTAATCTTTGAATTTACCAAGTCCAAAGAACTTCATGAACTTGTCCATTGGGAGTGCTCTTGAGGATATTGTGACAGTTTCCTTGCATGTCTTTGTTCTAATGAAATCTACTTTGCCGGGTTTAACTGCCTTATATACTTCTTCAATATAACATTCATCTATATATCCTGGAAGCGTCTCCCCCTTTCTTAGATCGTAGCTTACAAATAACTTTCCATCCTTATAAACATTAATGAGTATTTTCTCAATAAGTTCATCTTTGGGATTTACTTCGTATGCGTAACATCCGCTTACGAATGATTGGTAGTAATAAACAGCAAATGTTTCCCCTACTTTAACTGACGTTTTGCTAACATAGAACTTCTCTGGGTCACAACAATCATACCCTCCATTTGCAGAGGCAAAACTCAAAGTGCTCGCAACAAACAAAAACGATATTAAAATAGCTATTATCTTTTTCATAATAAATCACCGTTATAATTGTGAAAAATAAAATATTCAAATATTTAAACTTATGCTTAAAGGAAATTTAAAAAAAGTAATTAAAAATAAAATGAATTTACTTTTCTTTGCCAAGGCCGAATTTCTTCAAGATCCAGTCCATTGGAAGTGCGCCTTTATTTGTCCCTTCGTATTCAAGTGTTACAATGTTTATGTTGCCGCACACCGTAGGATCACATCCATCTTCATAAGAATACCAATTAGATTCAGCACAGAAGCATTGAACATTGTTAATGTCAGAGTACTCCGATCCCCCTTGGACCAAAGTAACTTCAATCTTACCATCGGCTGCCCACTCTCGCAACTGGCTTTGGGTAACTGTGTAGGTTTTTGTTAGTAAGGAGTAAGAACAATCCTGTCCAGGAAGCCAAGTCCCCAAAGAATTACCTTCAACTATAACCTCTATTAACTCAGAGTACATGCCAAGCTGAAAATCCATATAGTCACCCCTTACCTTAATAGTCAAGGTCCCGTCACCAGTAGGATTTTTAGGAACGTCTGTAAATACGAATATAGTATCCTTTGCTGAAGGAATTTGATAAATGTTAACTACTCCCTCACAAGGGTACTGAGTTATAGTCTGGCTGTAGTTTGCGCCTGCACTTATCATAAATATGGAGGATATAATCAATATCCCTATCAATATTATTGCTTTCTTTTGCATAATAATCACTACTATAGTTAGCCAAATATAAAATTAATATTATTTAAACTTTTCTAGCCTTAAGGACAGAATAGACTTCTCTTATCCCTTTGCAACGCCTATGGGCTTCAATTTTGCGACCTTGCCTACTAATCCCGCTTTTGCGCACACATCGACGACGTTGTGGATGTCCTTGTAGACCTCGGGCGCCTCTTCAGCCACAACCTTGGGCGATGCAGCCTTCACGTATATCTTCTCCTTCTCAAGCCTCTTTATTATGTCCTCTCCCCTAAACTTCTTGATCGCTGCACTCCTTGATAGAACTCTGCCCGCGCCGTGGCATGTAGACCCAAATGTTTCCTTGGACGACTTTACCCCGACCATTATGTAGGAGGCGGTGCCCATGTCCCCGGGTATTATGACTGGCTGCCCAATGTCCTCATAATCCTTAGAGAGTTCCTCCCTCCCTTTCCAAAAGGCACGTGTTGCGCCCTTCCTGTGGACGCAGTATTTTTTCCCGTTGTGCTTTTCAATTTTAGCTATGTTGTGCGCGACGTCATACAGCACATCAAGACCAAGGTCCTCCTGGTCCTCGCCGATAATCTTTGAAACGGACTCCCTGATCCAGTGAGTTATCATCTGCCTGTTAGCCCAAGCGAAGTTTGCGCCGGAGCTCATCGCCTTGTAATAATCTTCACCTTCTCTAGAATGGATGGGTGCGCACACTAACTCCCTATCTGGGATCTTGATGTTGTACTTCTTATAAGCACCGTCCATCGTCTGGATGTAGTCTGAGCATATCTGGTGGCCGCACCCTCTGGAGCCTGTGTGCATCATGAAGCAAATCTGGCCCTCCTTCAGTCCAAACGCCTGGGCGGTCTTCTCATCGTATATCTCATCGATGACCTGCATCTCTAAAAAGTGGTTCCCGCTACCAAGGCTTCCTAGCTGTGGAGCACCCCTTTTCTTTGCGTTGCTGCTGACCTTCGATGGGTCTCCCTCCATTCTACCCCCGCTCTCAAGGTGCTTTAGGTCCTTATCCCAGCCGTACCCTTCCTCTACAGCCCATTTGGCACCGACCATGAGCACCTCGTCTAAGTCCTTTGAAGAGAGCTTAACCTTCCCCTGTGAGCCCAAACCAGAAGGGACATTCTTGAACATCGAGTCGATTATTTCTACTCGCTTGTCAAAGACATCATCCTTTGTTAGATCTGACTTTAGAAGACGGACGCCACAGTTGATATCGTACCCTACGCCGCCAGGCGATATGATACCGTTCTCATAATCAATCGCTGCGACCCCACCAATCGGAAATCCATAACCCTGGTGGCCGTCAGGCATGACAAACGCGTAACCCTCAATCCCAGGAAGGCACGACACATTCTCGGCCTGCTTTAGAGTAAGGTCCTCCTTCATCTTAGTGATAAGCTTATCATCGGCATAAACTCTTCCAGGGACCCTCATCTCGCCCTTCTTCTCAATCTCAAAAACGACTTCAGAAACCTTCTTTAGCTCTCCCATTCTCTCTACCCTTATTTCCCTAGCCTTCAATCTATATAAGTATTTTCAAAAGAGGCGCCGGAAACGGACAGGCATTGCCCTTCCCATTTGAACTCTAAATCAAAGAACATTTCAAGGACAGAGATGTTCGTTTCAAGGTGCGATGTATTCCTTGTGTATATCCTAGATTCACCTTCGGCTAGAGCCATGTAAGGGACGAGCTGGTCAGATATGTGGTGATCAAATCCCGCCCTATACTTTTCTAAAAATGACCTTGCTGCTTCTTCCCCCACTTCCTCTGCACGCTTACCCCTTGCACCCAGTGCCCCATCCCCTATGATTGAATTGCCGTTTTTAGAAAATAGAAATACGCCTGAGCCTATCCGCTCACTCCCATCCTTTTCTATGTCTACATCTATGCTTGGCATTATCCCGTCCTTGAACAGTATCGACCTTGCTGATTTTTTCTGGCGCTCGGTGACGTTCTCATGGAGGTTTGTCGAGAACGATATGCCTTCTATCTTTTCCTGTTTTTCATATTTATCGATCGTTATGGCTTTGAGCTTCCTTACAGGAGTCACCTCAATTTCAATATGGCCGTTTCCTTCCGGGTAGTACCCTCTTGAGGATTTTTTGATCTCAATCTTGTAACCCATTCTGGATAGTGTTGGGATTGTGACCTCTCTTAAGTAATCGAGCTGCGGGCTCCATGGGACGTTTGTGCCGCCGTGGACGCTTACTGTTGTTTTATTTTCCAAAAATGGTAGTAGGATCATGAGCGATTGCAATAGAAGCGTAATGCTCCCGGCCGTGCCTATGTTCACTGCGAGCTTCCTCTTGAACTCATTTTTTGGTGTGAACTTGATTTCAGTAGAGTGGAGGGAGTTGCCAGTAACTTCAGAGCCAGTTAGCTCTGCTATCGCTGATATAGTCTTCATGTGCTGGTGGGACAATCCCTCTTTTGGTCTGTTCTTCCTGATGTTATAGATGTGGAGCGGCTGCCCCTTTAGGGCAGAAAGCGCTAACGACGTCCTTAGGATCTGGCCTCCCCCCTCCCCGAAACTACCGTCTATCTCGATCATGTATTATATTTGATTTCCTAATATAAAAGTTTTAGATATACTGGCTGAAATACGGCACCGTCGCGTAGAGGAAGTTTATGCCGAGATATAGGAGAAAAGCCCCGCATACCAGGAGGATGACTTCATAGACCTTCGGGCTTATGAACTTCTTTCCCTTCGATACCGAGAATGACAGGAAGGAGTACCAGGACAGATCTGCAAACCAGTGCCCGATGAATAGCAGCAATACCCCGATGAATCCTATTGCAAGCCCCCTCATCACAAGGCTGTTGCCTATCGTTGCCCACCAGATGAAGATCGCAGGGTTAAAGACTGTGAAGATGAAACCTGTTTTTAGTGGCGACAGTAGGTCGTGCTTTAACTTTTTCTTATCTGTTGCAATGCTCTTTAGAGTGGCCTCAGACACCTTCTCAAACTTCTTCCGTTCCCTGATGATCTGTATGCCCATGTAGAATAGACCTACACCACCCATCAAACCTATCAGCGCGCGAACAATCGGGATATTGATTATGTAGGAAACACCGAGAGCAAGCCCGATGACTATGGGCACTTCAATCAAAAGGTGGCCTATGCAGATCATGGGGCCAGAGAGCGGGCCGTGCTTCAAAGAATCCTTTATGGTGGCGGTGAAAAGCGGACCTGGCGCTATCGCCCCCGACATCCCGACGCCAAATCCAATTGATAGAAGTAGAAGCTCTTCCATTGAAGAGGAGAATAAAAGATTCTTAATATGCCTTTCGATTTTTTACGCATACTCATATTTATAAACAAAGGTAACAGTATCAGTATGGTGAAAAAATGAAGTATGAGGTATTTTACGGTAAGGGTATGGGGAAGGTCAAGAAGGAGTACCCGGACATCTATGAGGCCATAAAGAAGCTAAATGAAGTGGTATACACAGGGAAGGCCTTAGACTATAAGACCCAGAAGCTCATCGCCCTTGGTATCGCCGCAAGCAGCTGTGATGAGACGGCGACTGAAAAGCAGATGAGGTCTGCAATACATGAGCTTAAAATAACGCCTGAAGAGATTGCGGACGTGCTTAGGGTAGTGCTCTTGACCTCAGGTCAACCCGCCTTCACAAAGGGTATGAGGATACTGGACGAGATCACCAAGAAATGAGCGTTTTTTGGATTACAAAAAGGCTTATAAACGGGCCTTTAGATTAGAGGAAACATGAAGAAGGTGATTTCAACGAAAAAGATTGGAATTGCACTGCTGTCCATAGCAGTTATTTCACTTATCGTCGCCATCCCGGTATTCAGCGACAACTACACCTACAACTTTGAGAAGGGTAGTGAGGGCTGGGAGGCTAGCGGTATGTGGCACATCGTCGGCGAGACGTCCCAGTACAGAAACGCCAACAGCGGTGTTTCAAGCTTCTGGTACGGAAACGACAAAACTGGAAATTATGACTCAGGGACAGCAAACAGCGGAAGGCTCGTCTCCCCGCCAATAAACCTAAAGGGGGCCGAGAAGGCCACAATGACAGCCTGGTACTGGTACCAGACGGAGAGCGCCGGAAAGCTTTACGACCAGAGGTTTGTCATGGTTAGAGAAATAGGAAAAACTGATTGGGTGGAGCTAGAGCAGCTAAACGGCGACCCGATGCAGGTATGGACGCAAAAGACATTTGACCTCTCACCTTACAAGGGCAAGGTAATTGAGGTAAGCTTCTACTTTGACATGAGCGATGAGCTCGCTAACGACTATCGCGGCTGGTACATTGATGACGTCGAGATCCAGATAGAAAAGAAATAAATTTTTTATTAATTCTATTTTATTGCGATTATTATTTTATTTCAACCTTAAAGTGCTTTATCTTCTTTGGGATCTCAAGGACCAAAACGCCCTTCTTGAATGTGGCGGCGACGTTCTGAGGTTCAGTCGCAAAGGGCAGGTTTATCACCTTCTTAAAGCAGATGCCTCTTGTTGTCGGGGCGCAGACGCGGATGCAGTACTCCTCTGAGGACACTTCGATGTTCTCCTTCTCTACACATGGCAGGTCCAGAGTTGCGACAAGCATTTCGCCTGTCTCCTTGTATTCTATTAGTGGCTCTACATTGTTTGCCGTGCAGTAGTCAATGTGCCAGTAATCCTTGCTAGGAGAATTGTTCGCATCCCTGATTATGTAGTACCTTCTTATCATAATACCTACCTGTACATTGTTGGCACTTCAACCTTATTTTCCTTCTGCATCGAGGCGTTTGTCTGCTCCATCAGAGTCCTATAGTTTATCTTCACATCCTCCGCCTGCTCCAAAAGCGCCTTGACATCAACGTCTAGCTCAATCATCTTGTTCAGTATCTTTAGGATTGACGCCGCAGCCCCTGGGTCTGGGTAGCTCGGGTAGCTCTGTGCTAGGAGCACGGCAGAGTTCAATCCTAATTCCATCGAGTTCTTTAGGACAAGCGCATAGAAGCCTGAAAGGAATCCTTCTTCTAGGATCTGTACGCCAGATCCCTCCATCCTCTTTAGTGACTCCTCCCTGTTTGATGTCCCGAATACAGCCGGCTCCTCGATATTGATCCTCTCCTCTACCGGCGCCCCGCTTAAGGATATTACTAGCTCTGCATTCTTAGCTTTGTACCACTCAACTAGCTTCCTTGATAGGAGTGTCCCGAGCTTTGGGTCGACTGGGATTTCGCACAGCACCGCGAGTATCCTTCCTTTCCTGAAAAGCCTTATTGGATTTAGGACCTTCTTCTCATGGACGACCATAACTGGCGGCAGCAGGTCGGATGTTACATACCCGATTTCCTCAAACTTCTGCTCTATGACCATGTGGCTAACTGCAATCGAGCCAACAAGCCCCACGTCAGGGACGCCCTCGATTATAATTGGATTTTCCACATCAATATCCTTTGTTTCAATAATTATTATATCATCAGAAAGGGCCATTTTATCACCTTTAGTCAGTAAGACTGTGACGATTTATATAGATTTTTCTAATAAAAAATAAAAAATTAATTTGTTTTCTCTAAGGCTTTATCTTTTTCTATTGGCACATCCGCCTTCTCAACGACTATCTTGCATTTCACGACTAGCGCTGCAATGGCACCAAGGGCTGCTAACCATGGAGCAATCAAGGCCCCGACAAGCCCTGCCACGGCAGGTATGTCAAGAAGCGTTCTATCTTTCTCATCCTTCACAATGATCCTTGTCGCCACACCTTCGTCTATGAGCTTCTTTATTTCCTCAACGAGGTGATCGCCATCGACAAAGAACTCCTCACGCTCGGCAGTTGACGCGCCGCAGTTGGAGCAGAACTTTACACCTTCTGCGAGCTCGGCATTACAATTCTTACATATCATGTTTATCGCCAGGCACTACTAAAGAGGCGTAACTATAAATCATTTACTGATTTTTTTATTTAAGTTTGTATAAAAAAGAAAAGACTTGTTAAAGCATCTGATTTTTCTTGGGTCTGCCGAGCCTATTTTCTATTATAGCTATCTCCTGTTGGAGCTTCTTTAATTCCTGGAGTAGCATAGACCTTTCCTTCTGGATCTGGAACATTTCATCGTCCTTTACCCTGGACTTCATGACCTTGGAGAGATTTATCTGGTTCCTCTCTAACCTTGACTTAATTTCAGATAGCTTTTGCTCCCTTATCTTGAGCTCACCTTCTAGGTCGTCTGCGACTGGAATTACTTGAGGCTGCTCTATAACCTGTGGCTGTTGTTCTTCTACCTCGGGTTCAGGCGGCTTTTCTATACCTTTGCTCTTCTGGTACTTCTCGAGGATCTCGCCCAGCATGTACTCGGGGATGACGATCTTCTTGTTGCAGTGCGGGCAGTATAGTTCTACACCTTTCATTTTGAATCACTCTCTTAACATGATAATGATTTTCCATATATAAGAATTGGGGATTAAAAAAGGGAAAAAAATAGATTACTGCTTTTCTAGCTCCTCTAGGATCCTCATCCCCTTGTTGAACGCCGGCATCCCTGATGTTAAAAGCACCACGCGGAGCACATCGACTATCTCATCCTTAGTGATGTTGAACTCGTTCATGCCTGAGAGCATCTGCCTCTTTGTCGCGCTCTCATCCCCTCTGGATGCTGTGATCCCGAGCGCAACTAATTTCTGTGTCCTGTATTCTAAAGCTCTGCCTGTGAAGACCGCTTCGTCTAGCTTTACTAGAGCTTCATATATCTCCGGGTAATCAGCTTTTACCTTGTTTACCCCTTTACCGTAAAATACGCCGTTTTTCATGATAACACCGAGCTAAAATCGATTTATGTAAATATAAAATGCTACCCCGCGCTAGGGCAAAGCTAGTATAGTTTTGAGATTTCTCAGAGTGCATGGTCCAGATGAGGCTTGAGTATTATTTTACAGTTGATGTGCAGAGCACTATGCCTGAATTTTCTGATTGCAGGGCGAGAGTCTGGGATAGCTACGTAAGCTTACGATCAAAGGACGGTAAGTTTGGCATACAGTGCGACCACTTTAGGAGTAGCTTTGTCTCTGGGACGGAATCGCTTGTGAGGTGCAACTATTCTTTGGATGATAAAAAATCTGTTTTGTGCTCACTTTGCCCTTTAGAGAAGATGAGGGGGATCTGGCTTCCTATTTGGACTGAGAAGAGGGAAGAGCCGCGATTTGTCTCAAACAGGATGAAGTTTTTGGGGTGGAGGAAGGAGTAAGGGTTGGGAAGAGGATGGGGAAATTCAAATTATCCAAAGTTATTTCAATCCTATAATAGTCTTATTCTAAATTACTTATAATAGTTATTTTATACGAAGTAATTATACATTTGCGCTTTATTTAGACATTTAATAATTAAGATAGGGCGATATAAAATCATAAAATATAATACTTAAAATATCTTTTTGGGGCCAATATAGGATTTTTTATATCTCAAAATAATTGTCAATTAATTCTCTTACTTCATTTAACAATATTTTCTTCTCTTCTTTCAATTTGAAAGCTTGTTTTACTAATTTTGTAATTTCTTCAATAGAATCTTTATCTAAAATGGGAATTTCAAAATCTAAAATATAATTGGAAATTGTCGGTATTGTTGATTGGATTACTGTATATCTTTCTGCTTGGTATATCGCGATTTCTTTTAGCGTTAAAATTAAAAATAAAAATTCTTGTGTGAAATTATATTTTTCAATAGCTTCTTTTTTTAATCTCAATCTTTTAACATGGCTTTGCAAAATTATTTTATCTTGGGAAGTAAGCATTGCTGCAAGTCCAATTTTACCATCATTCGTAAATAAGATATCGCCAGCTTTAATATCTTGTTTTAGCTCTTGATATATCTCATCAGGTATGTAATAGTCAGGAAATTGGTCAACTTCATAGTTAACAAGATCTGATGTTCTAATGAATGGAATATCACTATTTTTTTTATCCAAATATTTGTTATAATTAATACTTCCCACTTCATCGCCCTTTTTTACTATGGCTATTTCTCCAATTGGGATGGTGGGGAATTTGTTTTGGATAATTTTTAGTATATTTATATAAAATGGGTAAGAATATGCAGGAGTCCAAAGATCTGTTTCAGAAAAATCAGATAGATTAACAGAAAAAAAATTCCTCTTTTTAACTTTTGAAAAATCTATCCCTAATTTTTGGTATAAAAGTTTTTTTGCATTTTCTAATAGGTTTAGAGATTGAATTTCCTTATCATAGATTTTTTTTGCGTTTTCTTCAATTGTTTTATCTTCAATAATGGGAATTTCTAGCTTTTTAACATTCCCTGCACTTAATATTTTCTGGGCAGTTCTTGTTAATACCGAATTAATTAATTCTTGGCCAAAATGGCTATTTAGGAAAAATGAAACATAATAAGGGGATACTAAATTATCCTTGATCCTTATTCTTGCAGAATTATCATTAAACGCGCCAATATAAATATTTTTTGGGATTATGGAAGTTGAGCCTAAATAATTTCCCACAACACTAATTAGTATATCTTCTCCTTTAATTCTATTTCTCTTCTGACTTTCAAAAGTTTCTTTATTAAGATAAACTGTAGTTTGAAAATTAATTTGATATTTTTTTACATCGGCAGTTCTTATAAATACATATCCTTCTTCATATTTATCTCTATAAGTATCTGGTTTTGGAGATTGACCTCTTATAATATTATCAGAAATATCGCCTAATTTAATAAATTTAAATCTTTTTTTTGTATTATTAAGAATTGTTTGAAATAAAAAATATTTTGGCTCTAATCTTGAAATACTTTCTATTTCAGAAGCATATGCAGTTGTTATCTTATTTACCATTTTACTCAACTTAAAAAATTAAATTTATTTTCATTAGCCCATTTTTTAAATTCTCCTGGAATTTTTGAAATATCATCTTCATTATTTGTTAGATTCCCCCGTCTATCATGCCCACAAGTTTCAGCAAGACACATAAAAACAGGATAATCTTTTGGAAGATTATCAGTTTTTTGTAAAATAAGGATACTAGTCTTTGTGCCTGTGTTGGGTTGGAATGTTTCTATAGGTATGTCAATTACTGCAACGATTCTAGATTTTTTCATTATAAATTTTCTGATATATCCTAGTTGATCATTACCATAAATTCCGTCAGGCAAAATAATTGCCATCCTTCCTTTGTCTTTTAATAGTTGTAGACATCTTTCAATGAATAGAATTTGAGGGGCTTCCTTATCTTTGATTTTTCCTTTTTCCCATTTTCCTGTTTTCTTATCCTTCTTCCATTTGTGGCCAAGTTCGAACTGTTTTAATTTATCTTCTCCACGAACAGGTATTTTAGAACCAAAAGGAGGATTAGTTAATAGAACACTAAATTTACCTAAGTCAATTTTCATTTGTGTTTTATCTTGCCAGTTCTCTGGCCTTTCCAAGCTGTCTTCATTAAAAATCCCGCTTTTACCATCTCCGATAATCGCCATATACGCTTTTGCAACTTTAGACAAGAAATAATCTTTATCTATCCCTCTGATTTTATTTAGAGCCACTTCCATTTTTTCTTCTTGGAGATTATTTTTGTTCCAGTGATATTTTTCACCATCTTTATCAAGTTTTCTCCAAATATGCCTCAGAGATTCAATTAAAAACCCACCGCTACCACAAGCAGGATCTATTATTAAATCCTCATCAGTAGGGTCTAAAATATCGACCATCATCCTGACAACGTTTCGAGGAGTAAAAAACTGGCCTTGTCCCCCCTTTAGTGCATGACCGATAAACGTTTCAAATGCATCAGCAATAATGTCTCTTTCTGCCTCTATAAGGCAGTAATTTTGTAATTCTCCAACAACATATGCGACAGAGTTTGCATCTAAATTTATTGAATCAGTATCATCTAAAACTTCTTTATATTTTCTTTTAACTTTATCAAAAAGATCTAAAATTCTTTCTTTTATACATTTGGGATCTTCGTCAAGTCCTGCTCTAAAAGTAACCATTTCATCAGGTTCAGTAAATCTTTCATCGTATATTTTACAGAAGATAAGATTAATAAGTTGTTGTGCCAAAACTTCGTCCCTTGTAGCTCCGACGGTATTAGCTGCCAAATGATTTCTAATAGCTTTGAATGTTGCTTTTAAATTGTGAGTAGGCTTAAGATCTTTTCTTTTAAATTTCCCAATATCTTCGACTCTTTGCCCATATCTAGGGATATTAGGAATTTCTTCAAATTGAATTTTTCCATCTTTTTCAATTTTTCTCAAGAATAATCTTTGTTCTCCGTTAAACCAGACGCCAAGAAATGCTTTTGAAAAACGCAAATAATCCTCTAATTGAGATTTCCCATCTTTTCTATTCTTTTTTTTGCATTCAACAATTATGTAAGAATTATCATCATTTTTATTATCTGAACTGAATACTGATATATCAACAGGATATTCTTTCTTTGTATCTGAAGGTCTAACTTTTACCCTATATTGAGGTCTTGTTTGTATATTTTTTTTTGGATAGCCATAATCTTCAACTAATTGCTTTGAGAAAACTTGAACAGCCTCTAGTTCTTCAGGTGTTGCTTTAACTTCCAGTCCAGAAATGTAATCTATAATATACCCTTCTTTTACCATATCTATTTCCCCCTCTATTATTTAGAAAATATTCATCTCTTATTATAACCTTTTCTTTCTGTCATAGGAAAAAGAAAATTACCCCTAAATTTTTACAACTATTTCTATATAGCTTTAAATATCAGATTGTCAACTCACTTAGTAATTGGTGGTGTTTCAATTGAAATCAGAGTTATTACATGATCTAAATCCAGAGCAGAAAAGGGCTGTTGAGACGACAGAAGGCCCAATATTGATCATTGCCGGTGCTGGGAGCGGCAAGACCGGCGTTATCACAAGAAAGATCGCTTATCTTGTGGAATCAGGTGTTCCTCAGGAGAGTATCCTCGCCCTGACATTCACAGATAAGGCCGCAACAGAGATGCTTAATCGGGTAAACGACCTTATCGGCTCAACAGAGGATATAATCATCACGACATTCCACTCATTTTGTAAGGAGTTAATCGAGGACAATATCCTAGAGCTTAAAATGAACTCACCCCTAAAGGTCATAGAGGACACAGCTCAGCTTGTCTGGTTTATCAAAAACATAGACTCGTTTAACCTTGAGTTCATAAAAGTGGGGTTTAAGCCCATCACCCTAGTTGAGGAGCTAAGGAAGATCATCTCAAAATTCAAGGACGAGTTTGTGACAATAGAAAAGCTCCAATCGTATATCGAAATGAAATCAAAGGAAAAGCTAGATGAAGAAAGCATGGAGCGGCTTTTGACATTAAAGGACATACTAAAGGCCTACATTTACTATGAGGACTACAAGACAAAAAATAATCTCGTGGACTTTGGGGACATGCTTACTAAGGTCTATGAGCTATTGAATACTCGACCTACCATCCTGAAGAAATACCAGGAAAGATTCAAGTACATACTTATCGATGAGTTCCAGGACACAAACTTCATCCAGCTCCAGATAATAAATCTGATAGCAAAAAAGCATCAGAATCTTACAGTCGTTGGCGATGATGATCAGAGCATATACCGCTTTAGGGGGGCATACCTCACAAACATCACCGAGTTCAGGGAAACTTATCCAAATCGAAAAGAGATCATCTTGGAGCAGAACTATAGGAGCACCAAGAACATCCTCGGCGTTGCAAACAAGCTGATATCAAACAAGCCTGAAAGGTTTGTCAAGAAGCTCTTCACAGAAAAAGAGGAGGGCGAGAAGGTCATCGTTTCAGAGCTAGCAAACGAAGAGGAGCAGTCTCAGTTCATCCTAGGCGAAGTTCAAAGCTTATTAAAAAAATACGATCACAAGGATATCGCCATACTTGTCAGGCGAAAAAGAGACGCTCAGCCTATAATAGATGCTTTTGACAAGCACAAGCTCTCTTACGAGTTTGTCGGAAACTCAGACTTCTTCAGGGAGCCTTTGATAAAAGATGTCGTCTCCTTCATTAGGATAGCGGCAGATCCGATTGGATCAAATATTGAGATAACAAGGGTGCTCCAGAGGAAGCAATCATCGATTAGGCCTGTTGAGGTAAAAAGGTTCACAAGGTATGCTGATAAGAATAAGCTCAGTCTCTATGAAGCCTTCGATAATCTAAAAGATATCGATATTGACCAGGGGAAGTTTAACGCTATCAAGGAGAAGCTAAACCTCATAGTTTCAGAAAAGAAGATAGTAAATCTCCCTGAGCTTGTCTACAAGGTCCTTTTTGAGATCGATTTCTACAGGTATGAGATAAGCCTTGATAACAAGAGGAACATCTCACTACTAAACCAGTTCTATAAGTTCACCGTCGACTACTATAATCTCTACAGGGACTCTGAGCTAGAGGAGTTCATTGACTTCATCAATTACGCGTCAAACTTTGAGATAAAGACTGAAACAGGGGAGGATAGTAATGTCGTCCAGGTGATGACCATCCACACTGCAAAAGGTAAACAGTTCCCTGTTGTTTTTGTCCCTGATCTTGTGACAAACAAGCTTCCGACAATGTATAGGAGCGATAAGTTTGAAATACCAAAGGAACTGTTAAACGGCGTAACTAATGAATTTAACGAGCGGGAACTCCACCTCCAGGAAGAAAGGCGATTGTTCTACGTATCGATCACAAGGGCAGAGGAAAGATTATACATCAGTTATGCAAATAGATATGGCGATAACAAGAGGGACTCAAAGCCAAGCCAGTTCCTTGATGAAATTCAGTATAAAACAAATCCAAATATTAATTTCATGACACCAAAGGCGGATCCGATCTCGATAAAGGAGGATTCTATCAAGGGGTTGATCCAGCAGCAGTACATCCAGGAAATAGTATCGGATCTACACAGAAAGGATTATTCGAAGGTACTCCCAAAGATAATGCTCTTGGAAAAACTGGAGGGGAAGGACCCAAAATCAATTCTGAAAAACCTCTGTGAGCTTGACTATGATGCCATACTAAAACAGTTGGAAGACGGGGAATTAAAACAGGAAAGGATCATCGAGGAAGAGCTTACATTCTCCGCTTCTCAGTTCAATACTTACAGTAGGTGCCCCAGGATCTATAAGTACAACTATGTTTACAGGATACCGACACTCCCAAAGCCATACTTTGATCTAGGCGGAACGGTCCACAACGTTATTGAGGAACTATCAAAAAAGATAATGAACGGGGAAAAAATTGACATAGAGCTTGCAACGCAATACCTTGATGCATACTGGAAGAGCTCCGGGTATTCAACTGAGCTAGAAGAAAAACAGGCAAAGGAGGACGCAATAGAGATTCTAGATACTTTCATCGAAGAGCAAGGGAAGATGAAAACGAAGATAGTCGATACAGAAAAAAGATTCACAATAAAGCTTGATAACTACAGCATAAACGGATTCATTGACAGAATCGATAAGGACGGGGAGGACTATATAATCTGGGATTACAAAACCTCAAAGACACCAATATCGGAAAATGAGCTAAGGAAGGACTTCCAGCTTTTGATATACGATATGGCTGTTCAGGAGCTATTTGGGAAGCGGCCAAAACAGGTGGGGCTATGGTTTTTACGCCCAAACAAGAAGGTCGTGATAGAGCCAAAGGATGAGGACATACAGAAGATCAAGGATGAGATCCTTCAAACTATAAATCTTATAATGGGTGAGGATTTCACGCCAAAGCCTGGATGGGTATGTGGAAACTGCGACTTTGGGCTTTTGTGTGATGAGAGGGAAAAATCAGGTTAAAAGAGAGAAGAATTATCTTAGGTGAATATATGACTCTTGGCTACCCAATAGAAAATGAATGTGGTATATGTAATAAAAAAAGTTCACATATGGAAATTATGAGTACGAATGCATTTGGCCCTTCAGATTTAGATACACGACCCCCAGAAATGAGAAGGTCAACCATGGTTCATTGGGTTCAGGAATGCCCATATTGTGGCTATTGCAATCAAAGTATAACGCTTGTTAATAAGGGATATTCAGAATTAATAAAAACTGAATCTTACCGTGATCAGCTTAATAACAAAGATTATCCACAATTGGCAAATCGCTTCTTGTGTAACTCATTTCTTACGGAGATGGATAAATCATACAAAAAATCAGGACTTCAATCATTGTATGCAGCATGGGCATGTGACGATTCACCTGAATACTCAGAGGTGGCTATAAAATGCAGAGAGCGAGCCTATAACCTTTTTCTACTAGCAAAGTCAAATGGCCAAAACATTTTGGGTAATGACCTTGAAGACGGAGTTATTTTGGTAGAGCTCCTAAGAAGAATGAAAAGATTTGATGAGGGTCTGGCGAAATGCATTGAAGAAATAAATAAGAATTCTAATGATTTATTAAAGATGATTTTAGAGTACGAAAAACTTCTTATAGAAAATAAGGACAGCGATTGTCACAATGTAGGGGAGATTGAAAAATTATAGTTTCAAGTGATATTCTATTTTTCCCTATTTTTGAAATATTTACCATTGTAATGCTCACATTCACTCCAATTCTAACTTTAGGGCCCGGGATACTTTTCGTCAAATCCATTCTTCTTCAAAGTACCGGTCTATTTCTTTCATCTCGTTATTGAAAAACTTTTCAAAATTATCTTCTATCTTTTGCTTTATTGTTTCTATTTCTTCATCTCCTAATGAGATGAAAGTCTTAACTAGAACTGTATGCCATTTTGGACTCAAGTTCTTTTTTGTTATGTTAAATAAGTCTGGCCTCTCTAAGCAAAATTTATGAAGCTTCTCCCTATAATCTTGATTTCCGGGGCCTATATACAATCTTAACTTAAGTTTATCATTCCAAATTTCAAACACATACATAAGAATCCTACCTGATTTACCCCAGCCATCACCTAGATTCTTAATTTTAGTGTCCAATGTTTTAGTAGTGAATCTTATTATAGTCTTACCCGAGGAATCAATTATTATATCAGATTTTTTATGCAATGTTTCTGTCAAATATTCATTTATCTGAGATTCAAAATCAGGCCTGTATTCAAAAATCAAGTCGAGCGCCTTTTGATGCTTGGAATAAATCTTCCTGCATATATCTTCTATTTCTCCATTGCCCACAATATACCTCCTCAAGATTGTTTTATACTGATCAATAAAATTATAGACGTTGTCAGATAGATAGTCTTTTTTATATCTCAGAGCATCCTCGAGCAATCCAGCAATCGCCTCGTAATGAAATGGAATCCATCCATCCTCACTAGGCTCTAATCCTTCCGGTGTCAAAAAAATGAAAAATTTTATATAATCTTCGAACTCCTTATCCACGATTTTTTTATAGCGAGAAAGCTGATCCGGTCCTTCTGAGCTCTTAATCTTGTTTTCAATTGCTATGGCTACTTTTTTATTTTCCTTTCCTTCCCCCCTAATCAAGATCAAAAGGTCAATGTTCCTCCATTCCCTTCTTATCTCAACGTCAGAGTAATCAAATATCTCAAAATCAAAAAGGGATAGCTCAGAATCTATTAGCTCTTTGTTCTCTGAATAAAATGTCTTAAGAAACTGCCTTAAGAAGTAGCTATCAAAGGAATGATTTTCATTTGGATTCAAGAGCCATGCGAGAAAGTTTGAATGCTTAAGTTCTACATTTACAATTTTCAATGTTTCAAATACATTGAATGTATCGAGCATCCCCTCAAGTCTTTCCAACTCAGGATTATTTAGAACAAACTCCTCCAAAGCCCTTATCTCTTCAGAACCATTCATTTAATCATCTAGTTTTTGAATCTTTAATATAAAAAGATAAGCTATTTTTCATAAGACAATCTGAAGTCAATCCACCTTACAAACTGTGAATTAGGAAACTCTTTCATCAATTCTTTTTTGTAGCTAGTTCTCGCCAAAAGAAAAATTATCCTGTCTTCAGAAATTAATATGCCCCTCTTCTTTATCTTTTCTTTTAATCTAGGAATATTTGAAAGCAGGATATCATAGTTCTCTTTATTTATCCCTTTAGGAGAAGATCTGTCTCTTATTTTAAGTGGCTCGTCCAAGATATCAATTAAGAAAATATTTCTTTCCTTTAATCTAAATAAAAATGATTCATACTCCTCAGTAGAGGAGGGTATCGATTTAAAATAATGGTAAAAGATTGTTGCTGGCAAACTTCTATAGTTTCTAATATCCCTTCCAGGGTTCATCTTTGCCGGCAAATAGAAATAACTATTCCCTGAAGGCGGTGGCCCCTCAGCAATTAATAGAGTCTCCACCCTTTCTGGCCGGTACTTCTCAGATAATTCAAAATAATCAAGAGGCATCTTACCTAGTAAAAATAGGTTTAATATAAATCTTAGCCAGACTAATTGAGATTGGATTAGTGCTTTATCTATTGAGAATTAAACTAGGCACTACTCTTCCTTATGCCTTTCAAACCTTTTAAGTAACTCTTGTCTTTGCCCATCCCGATATTCAGAAACTTTGCCCCAACTGTTCTTACACTCCTTGTAGTACCAAGAAGGCGAATCATCGCTAACACAACACCCTCCTAGTACAAGCTCCCCTTTTTGCTCCTTTTGATACGTCTCATATAGAGGCAATCCATAACAGATTGGGACGGTATTCTCTCCACCACATTTTGGGCATTTAGGATTTTCTTCCATGAATTGATTACCCTCAACATCTATAAAATATTTGCCCTAAAAATAACTATTTTACCCCAGTAAAGATGAAATACCCAAATGAATCCCCTTCCAGTGCTTTCGGAAACTTCTTAACAAACTTTAGCATGGTGCCCAACTTCCGTCTAAGATCCCTATTTATCGCCATATGGTAAAGCACTCTAATTGATATCATTATCTTCTCAGCAAATGAATAGTCTCTTACAAAAATATCTTCGTAGTAGTCATTTATCTTGATATGATTAAATCCAGCTTCTTTGAAGATATTCTCCCATTCCTTAAGCGTTTTGATATCAGTTTCTGGCCCAATAATATTAGACATGACCATGAGATTCTTCATCTCTTGATAAAATTCAGGGTCTAAAGTCCCCTTCATGAATAAATCAAGTGTAGCAACCTTTCCGCCTTTTTTTAGAACTCTTCTATACTCCTTCAAGGCCATTACAGGGTCGCTGACTAATGCTGTTATTGCCTCCCCATAGACAATATCAAAGGAATTATCGACAAATGGAAGGCTCTCAGCGTTTGCCCTCTCAAAACTAACATTGGCTAGATTTAATCTTTCCGACTCCTCTCTTGCGAGCTCTATTAGGAGCTCAGATATGTCCGCCCCAACTATTTCACAGTCAAACTTTTGGGCCACATATCTAGTGATGTAACCTGTAGAACACCCAACTTCCAAGATCCTTGGCCGTTCCATACCTTTGATATCCAGTAGCTCAATTAACCTATCGACCCCCTTCCACCCGCCAAATGTCGGTGATGTCATGGCGCCGATATATCCCTGAAACTCGTAGAGCCCAATATTTCCAATTTCCTCATTACTTAACTTTCTCATTCCAACATAATAATGGACTTTATCATATAAATAGATAATCTAAATTTGGCCCTAATTTAATAAATTAACACTTAAACTCTCCCCAACGATTATGGCATTTCTTACAGTGCCATATTGGGCTACCATTTACAAGAAGACACCCACCTAAGATGACTTCCCCTCTTTTTTCCGCTTCGCCAGAAATAGGGAGGCCATATAGGATGGGTATAGTTTGATCAGATCCACATTTTGGGCATTTAGGATTTTCTTCCATGCCACTTATTTATTTTACAATTATATAACTCTATGGAAAGATATTTTTCCATATCATATTTCTTATTCAATAGAAGAATAATAGTAAATACAAATTCGCTAGGATTAGCCCTTAATATAGCCAAGGCCAGAACTGATTAGGTCCGGGAGTAGAGCTACACACTCCTATATACCCCCTTTACCCGGGCCTTTTATTTTTCAGTTAACAATGAAAAGTATTAATTCTTCAAATTATGCATGGGATGCATTTCTGAAGCTATTGTTAAGTTAGAATAGAAACAAGAAGTGCCGCGGGCCGGATTTGAACCAGCGGAATACCAGATCTTCAGTCTGGCGCCCTCCCAGGCTAGGCGACCGCGGCTTGCCTAATAAGATTTGAATCTTTTAGGGAATTTATAAACTTTTCCCCAAACGTATTTTTGTCTTTTTATCATCAAAAGTTTAATAAATGACTGACCTTTAGCGAAATAGCTAAAGAGGTAGTTCAAAGTGAAGAGCAAATTAACCATAAACTTCCCAAAGGACGTCAGGGAGTACTGCCCGAAGTGCAAGTGCTACCTATACCCGGTTAAGAATCACGAGTGCTACTTCTGTAAGACCAAGACAATCAAGTTCAAGGAATAGCTATATCCGCTCGATTGTAAATCTCTTCTTGTACCTTGTTAAAATTCGAACTGTCCTCTCGCCAATTATCCCCATGAATAATGCATTGCCAATGGCATGGCTCACATCCCACCCGATGCTAAGCACATATGTCCGGACAAAAGTTTCTATAGTATGCGGCTTAACAAAAAACGCGAAGTGCCAGATGTTCATTATCCAGCCATATAGGAAACCCCAGGCGACCGCAAATACTATTATCAGCTTGAAATTGATCTCTTTTCTACCAAGATAACCGGCCGTCAAACCAGGCAATCCCCAGCCGATCATCTGCAAGGGCGTCCAAGGCCCGTGGCCTAAAAAAAAGTTAGAAACAAACGGCGTCAGGGCACCTACAAAAAATCCCGCAATCGGGCCAAACACAAGCCCAGAACAGATGATGAGGGTCGTGCACGGCTGGATCCCCTGGAAGTTTGAAAACGGGATCCTTAGCACTGCAGAGATGCCTGAAAGCATCGCAATCAGTGTCAGCTGCTTTGTGCTAAACTCCTTCCTCTCAAACTGGTAGACAAACGCTGCTATTACTAGAATAAAGATCCCGATTATCTCATAAGGCCAGAGCCTCACAATCGTCCTCGATTCGTCAAATACTAGCCCGCCCGCAAAGAGCAGGACACCAACACCAATAAATATAAATGGGAAGATGTCGCTTGATTTTATCCGATCACCTCTAAGAGCTCGCCAACAGTGAGCGTGTCGTCTGGTATGCCATATTTAGCATAGGGCTGGACTAGCCTATTTATTTGAGGTGAGAAGAGCAATGCCTTTGAAAGCACGTCACGCTTGTTGCCATCTGATATGATGCTCCCCTCGCTAACAAGCACAACTCTCTCAGCAAACTCTGCGGCAGTCTCGATGTCATGGGTCACCATGATCACAGTCTTTGCCTTTTCTTTCAGGTATGAAATCAGCTCCTTCTTTAAGAAGTAGTCCATACCCCTTGTGGGCTCATCAAGGATTAGCATCTCTGGCTCAGATACCAAGACGGATGCTAGTGCAACCCTCTGCCTCTCTCCGCCAGAAAGGTCGTGCGGGTAACTCTTCCTGTACTGGTGGATCTTGAACTGCTTCAATATCCCATCAACCTTTTTGTCGATGAGCTCTTCATCCATCTCTAAGTTCCTTAAAACAAATGCGACCTCCTCTTCAACAGTGTCATTGAACAAGTGCAGATTAGGGTCCTGGAAGACTATCCCAACCTTTTTGATGAGGTCGCTAAGCTCATAGTCGCTAATCTTCTTGCCAAACAAAAGTACTTTTCCTTTTCGTGGCTTCACTAACCCATTCATCAGCTTCACAAGCGTAGTCTTTCCGCTCGCGTTCTTTCCCATAAGGGCAATCATATCACCCTCATAAACATCAAATGAAATGTTCTTCAAGACGTCCTTCTCGTGATCATAAGAAAAATAAACCTTGTCCATTGATAGGCAGACTTTGCCACTGCTCTTTCCCCGCTCCCAGCTAATCTTGTTCTTTGGGCTAATCAGGACATCACTCAGGGCAGTCCTCGCCTCCTTCACTGTCAAGGGCAATCCATTACTCAGCTTATCCTGAAAATGAAGTGACAATCTTGTCACAGGCGGGAGCCCTACCTTCCAGTCCTCAAAGTGCGCGGACTTAATCTTCCTCGGGCTGCCGTCGTAGGTGAGCCTCCCATGGTCTATCATCAGCATCCTGTCGACGTGGTGGATGACCCTCTCCAATCTGTGCTCGACAAGCAGTATGGTCAACCCTAGCTCATCGTTTATCTTCTCTATGACATTCAAAACGCTCTCGGCACTCCTTGGGTCAAGCTCAGATGTAGGCTCGTCAAGCAGGAGTATATCAGGGTGAGTCGCAAGTGCAGATGCAATCGCAACTTTCTGCTTCTGTCCTCCTGAAAGCTCTGAGGTCGTCCTGTTCCGTAGCCTTGTGATGTTGACGGCGTCAAGCGCCTCTTCAATTCTCTTTCTCATGAGCTCCTTTGGAAAGCAGAGGTTCTCCATGCCAAACGCGATCTCCCGCTCAACTTCATTTGATATCAGTTGATTCTCCGGGTCCTGGAATACCATACCGACGGTCTCGGACATCTCGTTTGTCGGGGTCTCTGAAGCATTCTTTCCATTCACGAGCACCGTTCCAGAAATCCTCCCGCCATAGAAGTTAGGTATCAGGCCGTTAATGGATCTTAAGAAAGTGGACTTCCCCCCGCCAGAAGGACCCGTGATGACTAAAAACTCTCCTTCGGAGATTTTGACATTTATCCCATCAAGCGATGGCTTTGCACAATCAGGATAGTAAAATGAGAAATCGTTGAATCTAATCGTAGCTCATCATCCCCTTTATCTTCATTATCGGCAAAAGGAAAAGCTCTGCTGCGAGTATAACTAGGATGAAAAACGCCTCTGAGCTTGATTTTATCAGCGGGTCAATCCTCTGGTAGAATTTAAACGAGCCAATCCCTGAAAACGCCATGTATAGCGATATGATAAGCGGCAGCGCAGAGACAGCTATCAAAACAATGTCTGAAACAGAAAGCTTTGCATCTTTATAGAAGCTCCTCTTCTCGTACCTCCCAAAGCCCCTTGTCTCCATCGCCTCTGCAATCTGGACGCTTCGATCCAGGCTCTTAGAGAGTAAGGGAAAGAACACCGCACCGTACTTCTTTATCCTCTGCTTTAATCCGCCTTTTCCGAAGTCAACTCCTCTAGAGCGCTGCGCGTCCCTGATATTGCTCAGGTCAGAAAAAAGCACGGGCACAAATTTAGTAGAGAGTGAAGATACAACAACAGAGCGGTAGGGCAGCTTCAATTTTGTCACTGCAATTAATAGCTCATCAGGGTCTGTTGTTAAATTCATTACAGTAAACGCCCCAAGGATGGCTGCAAGCCTTATGCACATCGCGAGTGAGAATAGGAGCTCTTCGAGCGTGATATTAAGTATGCCAAAGACCGGTATCATGAAAGGCAGCTGCCACAGCACCGTCTCTCCGTTTGCGTTTACAATCATATTGAACAGTATGACAAACGGGACAAAGAACACTACTAGCCTCATTACGCTTGCCCAGTCCCTAAAGACCTTGGATGTTAGCGCCACTAGGAGCGATGATAGGAAAAGGACTGAAAGGATGACCGGATGCTCAAAGATCATGGAGATGAGGAGGATTGAAACTAGCCACGTGATCTTAAGAAACGGAGAGGCGTCGTGGAATATGGACCTCTTCCTTTTATAGACGAGCTCGAGCATATTATTCATGGATGGCTACACCATCCTATTATTTAACATTTTCTGATTTACGCCCGAAAAGTATATATATGGATGGCTACACCATCCATACAGCAATTTTAATCGGAGGAATATGGATGAAACATAACAATTATAGGGATCTATTTGTTGGAATATTTTTTGTTTTAATTATGGTTTCGCTCTCGCTAGCAACTGCTGAAAGCATGGGCAGCATTCCATCATCATTTTCAAACGGCACAGTCTTTGTCACTGGCAGCACAGCAAACTCGCTTGACCTTCTTACCAGGGACACAGTTGCAAAGAGCTTCAAGGAAAATGGAGTTTTAAGCACAAACTCAAACGATAGCGATGCCCCGCAAAACAGACAGCTTATAGTCGTAGGCGGGCCAGTAGTAAACAGTAAAACAAGAGAGCTAAACGAGCTCTTCGGCATCAGGTACGAAGAGACAAACGACAGGATCTTAATCACTGCAAAGGACCTAACTTTGTCAAAGCTAAAGATCGGCAGTGGCGAGGATATCGGGATAATCTACTTTGGCAAGGCGGGTAATCAAAATGTGTTGATGCTCTGGGGCGCATCCAGAGAAGGCACTTTTGCAGCAGGGTTGATCGTAGAAGACGAAGCAAACTTCCAGAAGTATGCAAACTCTCAGTTTCTTTTACTGAAATGGAAGGATGCAAACAACGACCAGTTTGTCCAGAAGGACGAGATATCCTTAACATCTGAAGCACCTGCTGGCGCAGCAGAAACTGTAACAGATGACAAGGACACAGCCTCGGTCACAATAACAGCAGACTTCGGCGAAGGGTTCACCAAAGAGTGGAAGGTCAATGTCAAAAAGGATGAAACTATCTTTGATGCTATGAAGGCCACAGGGATGCAGTTTGACTACAACATACAGTCTCTTGGCGTCTTTGTCACTTCCATCGAAGGGTTGGCAGAGAACAGGTCCACAGGCAGGTACTGGCAGTACTGGATAAACGGCGAGTACTCCCAGCTTGGTATCTCAATTGTCAACGTCACGGATGGCATGAGGATAGAGTGGAAGTACACAGATTCCTTCCAGAACTAGGGTGGGCCGCATGAAAAAAATTATTTCCATTTTTTTATTATTGGCGTTTGTACTATCCCTTGTCCCTGCATCAGGACAGGAGCTCCCTAACAGGGATTTCTTCATTGATGAATCGGGAAATCCGAAGTGTATGATAGTGCTAAGCGAGACTGCAACTGCAAAGGATATCGAAAAGGTCACAGAGGTCATCACAAGGATAACAAACGAGACAGAATACACTACAAATGGCACAAAAGAGCAGATCGTCTGGGAATCGAAAAGCTTTGTTGAAGATGACGGCGATAACGTTGCTTTAGGGTATACCGGGATAAAATCAAATCCGGACTGGGTCTGGGAGATGAGGAGCTTCACAACACCAGCCTACTTCTACTCTCACGGTGCGGAACCTGCGCCTGCGTGGCCGAACTGCCCCTTCTATGTCGAGAGTGTAGAAGCTCTGTTTGACGGGGATAGGAATACAAGGATAGTCGGAAGAACAGGTTACGATTTCGGAGGGCCAAGCTATGCACCCGTTACACTTCTAGTGAAGTTCAACGACACAAAAGAGATCTCTGATGTGAACTTCACCTTCGAAAATCTCCCGGCCTCCGGGTATCAGATATATTATCTGAACTCCTACTGTCCGAACACCCTCTACAACCCCGCGTTCTGGATGTATGGCGCCACAGGCAACTGGACTCTCCTCCCCGTTTCTGGCGGGTGGCCAAGGGCGGGTAGCTCTACAAAGACAACAGACAGGTTCTCTCTGACACAGAAGGTGAAGACAAACGCGCTACTTATAGAATTAAATCCCTTTTATATGACACCGCCAAATGCGGCGATGCCTTACTCTTTATACGAGTTTGAGGTCAAGGGCAGCTCGTTCTCAGTTCTTTATGGGAACACCTATTTCATTGATTTCACCTGGAGCGATAAAACTGGAAAGGAAAAGAATGAACTAAAAAATCTTGATTACTGGATAGAGGATGTTAAGGAGACTCTCCCTGGGGATTTCATCCAGACAGGTGGGAAAAGCTACTCAACTGAAACATCAAGATATAATCTCATAACAGAGCAGGTGAACCTACTCAGGATGTACAGGTATAATGAGGATAACTCCTTCCCCGATAAAACGGTAGGGAGGATCTTCTACGGCACACCAAGGACATGGAAGGATGAGGAGTTTAAGGTAAACCAGACAAAGACCTACGGGAAATACAAGGTTAAGCTCGTCGACATCAACTGGGATAAGAGCCAGACGACTGTGAACTTTGATCACAAGAGCGGAAGCGATTACCTAGGTGAGAAGAAGGTCACCATTGAGGTCACTGACCCAGATGGCACTGTGAAGAGGCATATCATGACTATCGACTGCTGTGATAATACATTGGCAGAGCTATTCGTCTCTACAGATGCTGAATCAAAAGCCGCAGAAAATGCGATCTGCAGGTTGAAGAGTGAGGGATATCTTTGCGATATAACTCCAATCATATTTCACTCAGATACTCTTGACCCTCTCTACTTAAGCCCTGCAAGCGACCATTTAGGTGCAGGTGCAGCAGGCAGCTGGCCATCCTACGCATACATCTATGGGTATGGTTATGACCCAAGTGACAGCACAAATTCTCCTACATTAATCTTCAACGGCAACAAGTCAAAAGCCATACAAGAAGTTCCTCCAAACACTGAAGATGCGTACTACGAGGCATTCAAGGCAATGTATGAGGCAAACGTCAGCGGCTGCTGCGACGCTAAGATTGTCATCAACACCAACATGGACTCTGAAAGGTTCACAACTGCAAAGGATAAGGAGGCACTAGTCACTGTCAGGCTGGAAAAGGATCTTCCGAACACTGAGCTCTACCTAAACGTCTGGGGCATAACATGCGACTGCTGCGCACCAGTTGCTACAGGACTTGTAACTTCACAGTACTGGCAGAACATCAACAAGTGGTCCACAGAATGCTCTGAAAAGGTGACAGACACCTACTGGAAGGAGCTAAAGGGCGGCGATGTCTACAGGACTGAGATCAATCTCTGCGGGACAAACTACTGCGGCGTGGTCGCATTCCTCCAGGACAAGAATACCGGGAAGATCTATGGCTCTGCTATCAGGCACTTTGATCCAAAACCGGGCGCAAATCTCTCTCCTGACATCGCATCGTCAGACTGCCAGTGCGTCGTTGAGTACAACAAGGATCTTGACTGCGATAACTATGAGGAAGAGGTAGAGTTTGCAATAGAAGGTGCAGATGTAGCGTTTGTCGGGATGGAGCATGATTTAGAGAAGAACATCGATGGCGAGATCAAGAATCACATGATCGCAAGGTTCAACGTCTATTCACTTTTGGACTACGGCTGCATTGACGACTGCGACTGTAACTACATATCAAATGACGGCTCCAAATGGAAGCTAAAGTTTTTGATGAACGACGGCAATGTCTATAATCCCTATGTGGATAGATGCCAAGACTGCACAAAGGACCTCCGCTCAATCAAGATAGAGCTATGCGAGCCCGTCACATTCGGATGTCTATCAGAAGGAACTGTCTTCTGGGGACCGAACAGGTACTTTAGGGTCTATGTGGAGGACTATGATGAGGAAAAGCAGTATGTCAAGTACAAGGTTCAGAGGGTAAATCTCTTGTCTGATGAGAAGCCAGTAAACACAAGTGTGGATCCAAAGACTCTGATAAAGACTGATAGAGAGGTCACATCAGAAGACAGGGCAAAGTACAACATGATCCTGATCGGGAACAATGACACCAATCTAGAAATAAGGAGACTCAAAGAGCAGGGCGACTACACTGAATCAGAGGGCATGGCATACCTAGAGGATATTTATGGTGAAAAGGATATCCTAGTATTGAACGCCTCAGATGTCACAAATCTAAATGAGCCGATAAGGCAGCTTACATACCTTCTCGACCTAATATTTTAATTTTTAATTTCTTTCCTATTTTTTCTATTAATTTATTTTAGGCATAAGTTTAAATATTTCTCAAGATTTATTTTTAACAATTATAACGGTGTTCACTATGAATAAAATAATATCAATATTGGTAAGCTTGTTATTTTTGGCAAGCACCTTTGGTGTTGCTTCAGCGACGGCTAAAGAAATTTCGCTATGTGATTATTGCTATGGTGGGCCTGACAATATTACAGTCCAAGTTGGGGACACATTGTTAGTAGATCCAGGGAGGGTAAGTTTTGATGGGTGGGATCCTTATTATGAGCCTAAACTTATTTATATAGAACATTCCCCCGATAGATTTAACCTTGCTATTGACTTTGGATTTTTCATCTATGAAGAACTAATAGGCATATCGCCCCCCTCTGAAGTTATTATACAAGACAAAATCAAGGCGCTCCACCCCGGAACAATAAAAATCGTTATTTATTGCATGGATTCCAACTCCATTTGTACCAGAGAGGATTTCACAGTTACAATAGTGCCAAAGTCACTTCCAATGGATCAGATAACAAATATACTCGAAAAGAACAGGTGCAAGAACCACCCGGATGCCGAAGGGTGCGAAGTTAATTAATTTTATTTTTTATTCTATTATTTTCTATTAATTTATTTTCTTAGCAAATGTTTAAATATCTAAAATTATTATTCTTAACAATTATAATGGTGATTTATTATGAAGAAAAATGCAATAATATTAATAGGATTGTTAATGATTTCATTTGTTTTCATGGCAAGTGCAAGTGCATCTTACAGACAGACTATAGTTAAGGAGCTTGAGTGTGAGGATGAGGATGAAGAGGCCTACGATACAGAATTCGTATTTACAAACGTTCCTGCAACAGGACCATATACTTTGACAGTTAGCATAAAAGGTGACTACAACGGATTTGATGAGGATGAATATGTGAAGATCTTTATTGAAGGGACTTCATTCGGTGTGTTGCCAGAAGGATATAATGCTGACTGGCAATGTTCTTGTGGATTTCTTACAAAAACTGTCACATTGACACAAGCACAGATAAGCCAATGGATGACTGATGGTAAAATCAAAGTTACTTTAAAGCAGGGTTATAATGTAGATTGTTTCTGTGGGGAATCTGCTAATAAGAGTGACTGTAAGTGTGGTGACATTTCTAAATGCACTAATACAAACATGGTCACATTAGAATCCTCTGGTGCAAACAATTCACTTCCAATGGACTGGATCCTGAAGAAGTTCGGTCTTGGCAAGAAAGATTAATTATTTTAATTTTTTATTCCTTTTCTATTATTAATTAAGATACCATTATCTATAAAAATAGAAACATTGTATATTAATTTATGAACAGCTCAGAAAGGAACAAAAAACTTATTTCGTTTCTAACAAAGCACGGCGCCAAAAAAATCGCTTTATTCGGCTCAGTTGCTAGAGGCGAGGAGAGGGCAGATAGCGATATTGACATCCTAGTAGAGTTTGGCGAAGTGAAAAGCCTTTTTGAGATGGTCGGGATAGAGCTTGACCTTGCAGATACCCTAGGCAAGAAGATAGATCTAGTCACTGAGGGATCTTTGAGTCCTTATATCAAGGATAAAGTAATGAAGGATTTAGTTGTGATTTATGATGAAAGAAAGCCAGGAAATTTATCTTAGGCACATTCTTGATGCAATAAACAATATTGAGAAGTATACTAAGAATCTTGACTATTCTAAATTTCAAAAGAACTCGATGGCCTATCATGCTGTCATCTACCAAATACTTGTGATAGGTGAAGCTGTAAAAAATCTTTCTGATGAAACAAAAGATGATTACCCAGACGTTCCTTGGAGGAATATTGCCGGCACTAGAGACAGGCTGATACATGGATACTTCGAGATCCAATTGAAGGAAATCTGGAAGGTAGTGACCGATGACTTAAATGATCTAAAGCAAGTTATTTTAGCCATTCTAGAAGATTAGCTTTTCTAACATTTTTTCAAACAAAAAGAATATATATTGACACTTTAAATTTATAGATATGTTTGAAAAAAGGGCCATCCCGCAGGCGAACTTCACAAACGCTGATATCCTAATCGCTCTAAAGATCGTAGAAAAGGAGGAGAGCATCGGGAGGAAGCTCCTTTCAAAGAGGATGTTCTTAAACGAGGCTAGCATCAGATCCATTCTAACAAAGCTAAAGGATATGGATTACATTAGCTCCTCAAGGCTTGGCCACAACGTCACAAGGAAAGGGAAGGATTTCATAGATAGATCAATCCAGTTCGAAGTACCGTCTGAAATAAATTCAAAGGAGCTCACTTTGAACAGCAAGAACTTCGGCACCCTGATAAAAGGGGCGTCGTCTAAGATAAAGGACGGTATGGACCAGAGGGATAACGCGGTCTTTGGCGGGGCCAGGTCTGCTATCACCCTGATATTTAGAGACGGCCATTTTTCCCTTCCGGAAATAAAACCTGAAATCAAAATCCCGACAATAAAGCTAAATCTCAGCAAAGCGCTAGAAACAGAGCTTCACGAAAAGTTCAGCCCCAAGAACAACGATGTCGTCATAATAGCAAGTGCTGAGGATGATGAGCGCGCTTTCAGGGGCATAGTCCACGTTATTGATTCTTTTATCTGATAGCAATTAGTTTTATATTTCAAATTTCGGATATATTTTCATATTCAACACGATGTGACTTTATGAGGAAGAGATTAGTTGTCATAGGCGCGGGCCCGGCAGGGCTACCAGTTGCATCCCAGGTGAGGAAGGAGACTGACCAGTTTGATATCGATGTGATAACGGACAGGCAATACTTTTCTTACAGCCCGTGCGGCATCCCGTTTGTGATATCTGGTATGATAAAATCATTTGACAATCTGATAATGAGGGGCAAGAAGCACTATGAGGATATGAACATATTTGTTCACACAAACACCCTTGCAGAGTCAATAGACACCGATAAACAGATAGTTAACACAAACAGGGGCAGCTTCCCATATGACGTATTAGTTATTGCCACCGGTGTGAAGCCATTTGTCCCACCAATAAGAGGGGTAGACCTCAAAGGCGTTTACTTCATGTATTCCCTTGAAGAAGCGATTGAACTTGAGAGGGGGTTAAAGGATTCAAATACAGTCACAATAGTGGGCGCAGGGGCGATAGGTCTAGAGATGGCATATGCCTTTCGTAAAAGACACAAAGATGTTATTGTAATAGAAAGAAGCCCACATATTATGGGCTCAATACTGGATCCTGATATGTCATCGATAGTTGAAGAATACCTCCTATCAAGCGGGATCACGATAATCAAGGACACTGAGGTTACGGCCTTTGAGAGCGAGAATGGAAAGGTATCGGCCGTCATAACAAGCAAGGGAAAGATAAAAACTGATATGGTGCTCATGTCAATTGGTGTAAGACCTAATGTTGAGGTAGCATCTGAAGCTGGGATAGAAAGAGGCGTTACAGGTGGCCTCGTCACCGATTCATCACTTAGGGTCAGGAAGAACGGGAGGTTCATGTCCAATATATACGCGTGCGGGAACTGCATAGAAGTGATAGGTGGCGTCACGTTTAGACCAACTTTAAGCGGCCTTGGCTCAACTGCTGTAAGACAAGCCTTGACTGTTGCCGAAAATATTCTAGGGACCAATACTGTGTTTAATCCCATAGTAAGCCCTGGCGTGTCCATAATCGGGGATCTGGAAATTGGGGCTGTTGGTGTTAACTCAAAAAGGGCTATAGAAAATGGGATAATACCCAAGGAATCGATTGCAAAGGGACTCACAAGAGCGCGCTACTTCCCGAAGGGCGAGATAATCACAGTCAAGATCCTAGTCGATAAAAACTATAGGCTGATCGGATCCCAGATAATCTCCAAGGAAGGCGTTAAGGGAAGGATCGATTCATTGTCGTTTATGATATCAAGGGGTGTCACGGCCCACCAGCTCGCACTGATAGAAACATCTTATGTCCCTCCGGTGTCAAGTGTGATAGACCCGATAACAATTGCGGCCCGTAAGCTTATAGGCATCACAAGGGATAAGTTCACAATGCCAGAATCAATGGACAACTCAACTTGATTAAGCAAATCTTTAAATATCATATTATTTTATTTTAAACAACTATAAAGGCGATTTTTTATGAAGAAGATATTTGCTATATTGATAGGATTGTTGTTTCTGGTAAGTACTTTTGCTATAGCTTCTGTTATGGCACCACCACCACCGGGACTCCAAGCAACTTACATTAGTCCAAACAAGATGTACTATTCGATTGGTGAAAACGTTGTTGTAACAAGTGATGGGAGGTATGATGCATTGGAAACCCCAAACGGCGTATTGTCCCTGGTAGTGATCGAATGGGATGACCCAAAATTAACTATGACATGGAAAGCCGAGAAGCCAGGTACTGTAAAATTCTATAATGAAAATACCTCTGTTCTCATCAAGGTCGGAATAGCCAGGCCAACGCCAATGCAACAGTTCATGAAGATTTTAGGTTTTGGAAAGAAAGATTAAATTCTCTTTTTTATATATTATTTATCTTTAAGATAAATATCTTGATTAGACTATCCATTGATTATATAAAAATAAATTAAATTTTAAGGAACAATTAACTCAAATGTTACTCTATCAAAGACACCTTGTGGAGAAAATGCCACCATAGTCACTTGATACGTGCCCGATGGAACATTAGATCCTACTGTGAATGTTGCACTATAAGTGCCTAGGTTGTGTGCATTTATCGTCTGTGTTTCCGGAGTGACATTTACTACCACCCCTACTGGAAGCCCCTCAAATCTTACTCTTGCATCGTTCTGTGTGAAGAATCCCCTGTTCTCAACCTGAAGCATTACATCCTGGCTACCCGGGAACATTTCGAATGCTGAAAGCACCTTACCGTCCTTTATTACTGAAGGGCCTCCTGCAACATTGAAGCTCTCTATATCGACCTTTGGGTAGAGAATAGCCGGAGGTAAAGACTTCTTAACACAGCTCCAACAGCACTGTCTTTCTAAAATAATCCCAAACTCTTCAGTATTAAAATCTCCATCTGCGCTTATTGTAATTGAAGATGGGATTTGTTCAAAGGTACGAGGATCGGGGTCATATTCCTGGCTGTCGTGGAGTAAAAATGGTATAGGAGATTTGTATTCAGATGTGTCAAAATCCCTGCCGTTAACTGTTATAGTGCCGGAACCGTTATAATACACTGAAAGCTCAAAGTTATCGTATATTAACTCGCAGCTGTAATTGGAAAGCGTATATTCGCATTGCCCAAGATATATACATGGCTCAACGCTGCAATCGGAACATACCCCTGATAAAGTGACTGGCTTGCCTATGCATCTTTCTAGATTGAAGGTATATGAGGTCGAAGTTACGTCACCAATATTTTTTGGCAATTCGCAATCCTGAGTACATGTCCCTAAACAATCCCCCATGTTGGCATGGCACTCGTCCAGACATGTCTGGCTACAGTTCTCATAACAATTATTAAGTTGGCATTCACACTCACATTGTTTAACATTATTTGAGGATCCACAGGAGAGATAACAACCAAAATCACATAAACGAACTCTGTCGCAACACCTCTCGTGACATGAGGAGTCGGAACAAAGTGGACAAGTATTCTCTATGCAATCGCTAATACACTCTTCATCGAGATCATATATGAGGAGCTCCCTCTGGCAAGAGAAAAGACCATTGTCATAGACTTGAATAGAGTTTCCATTGGCAAAGACTATCCCTAGTCCTGCCAACAATAATATAAACGATAGAATAGTAGCTATTAATTTTTTCATAGAAACACCAAATAGTTACTTAAAATTATAATTACAAATATTTAAGCATTTGCTATGCACAATTAAAAAATCCTAAGGAAGGCAAGTAAAAACTAACACCCCAAAAATAGGTATTTAATAATTAGGTTAATTAATTATTTTCCTGTATTAAAAAAATAATAATAAAAAAATAATTTATTCTTCCTGGTTGCCTTTGAGTATCTTTAATATTTTGTCCATTGGTAGACTTGATGGTGGACCTCTGTTTGAAGTGTAGTGGAATCCCATGTCGACTGTGCCTTTGTCCCAGATACCATCTGTTCTTGTTGTAAATCCTTCATATAATCCAAGAGCAGCTGATGGCTCAGAGCCTTTGTCAACGCACGGACTACTTGTAGAAAGGTAGAATGTATTTAGGCCATCGACAAACTTTGGGTCGACTGAGATTGAGCCTATGCCTGGCCCTTGTTCGTCATAATCCTCATCATCATTGTTCCAAGCATTTGAATATATTATCTCTGAAGGGCCATATTCCTCTTCTATATCAAATCCATCGTTCATGTTCGCGACTGCAATGCAATTAATGACTTTAGTTCCGCCCTCGTCACTATAGAATCCATCGTATTTATTTCCTACTGAGGTACAGTTGATGTACGTACAGTCCTCGTCGTCGTTAAATCCATCCCCATTATTACCATAGGATAGACAGTTCTTAAATGTGGAATCTTCATCTGCAAAAAAACCATTGTCCCCAGACCCATAAACAATACAGTTCTCAACTAGGCATTCTTCATCAACTCTTATCCCAACTCCAGTAGAATTTTTCACTGTGATGTTCTTGATAGTAACACCGTCCTGTGAAGAAGCGTCAATGCCACCGTTAATATGATTGAAGTCGATTATAGTGTTAGAAGGGGTGTCCCCAATTATTGATGGATGGCCAGAAACTGTAATTGTCCCTGTTGGGTAATATGTTCCGGCATGGATATAAATCGTATCTCCAGACGTTGCACTCTCAATTATAGCCTCTATATCATCACCAGGGTAGACATTATACGTCGCCGCAGAAACTGGGCTTATTACAATCAATACACTTGCTAAAAGTATTGCCATTATTAAAATAGATTTTATTTTATTCATGATAAACGCCTATATTGCATCAAAAAATGAATTTATTCTATTTAAATATTTGCATAAATTAATTAAGAGAAATTAATAGACAAAAAACTAACACCCCAAAAATGGGGATTTAAAAAACAAAAATACTTTTATTGAGATTTCTTTATTTCTTCAATTCTTTCTTCAACACCTTGCTTTTCTTTCTCAAGCCAGGTCTTGTATTCCTCGAGCATCTGAAGTCTCTCTTCTTTTGTGAAGAAGTGTCTCCTTCTATGAAATCCAGGTCCGCATTCCCTGTGTCCGTGCATATGACCATGTCTTGGTCCGTGCTCCATACCTTCAAATTTCCACATACGCTATCACCTCCTTATTGGTTACCCGATATCGTATATCCGATATCTATTTAAAAGTCTTTCGGTTAACCGATACTCTTTAATATTCGAAAATGTAATATTACACATGCGCGAGCGAAAGCACCATGGCAAGGGGTTCCTATCATTTCTAATACTCTGGATGCTAAGGAACACGAAGATGAACGGCTCTGAGATAACAGATGAGATAGAAAAGAGGAAAGGGAGGAGGTTTAGCCCTGGCACAATATATCCTGTCCTAAAAAAGCTAAAAGAGAAGGGGCTCATCATAGACGATGAGGAGAAGCGGTACTCGCTCACTGAAAACGGGCAGAAGGAGCTCATCATAAGAATTGATAACTTCTTCAACTCCTTCTATGATTTAGAAGAGATGAGAAGGTATAGGGCTAATCTAAAATAAAATTAAAAAAATTAGAGTTACATCACTGCAGACCGTCTTTCTCCCTCAGCCTCCCAGACGTTAAAGGCAGCCTCCCATTCTGCAATCATCCCATCACGCATTACCCACACTTCAACTCCGTGACCCTCCATTTTCTTCCCAGTGACCTTGTCCTCCCATGTTCCTACCCACATGTTGGCAAGCCTATTTCCTTGGAGTGCAAGGTTTGTTTTTTTAAGCCTGTAATTTTTTTGCCTTGACATACGTGCTTCAAATAGTCTGCGTAGCGCTTCCCTTCCATGCTGCTCGGGCTGCTCGGCAAATCTGAACATGCAATCTTCTGTGAAGCCGTTGATCAACGCATCAAGGTCCTTTCTGTGGAATATATCTTCAACTATTCTAAGTAGAGCATCGACCTGCTCTTCGTTCCAGGGCTCTTCTCCTTTCGGGAATTTAATTTCTTTCATATCTATCCCTTAATATTAACATTGATCAAAATATAAAGATTTCCTTATCGGAGAGATTGTTTGTTATATTGAGAGGTGCATAAAATTTATAAGCCATTTTTCCTGTTCCTTTCTAAGTAGAGGTATTCACATGAAATCTGATGAGATAATGGACGTTGCATTGAGACGGGGTTTTATATTCCCATCTTCTGAAATTTATGGCGGTATTTCCGGTTTTTATGATTATGGTCATCTCGGTACACTTATGAGGAAAAAGTGGGAGAATGCGTGGAGAAGGCACTACCTTGGACTAAATCCAAACTTCTTTGAGATCGATGCCACGCATATCATGCCGAAGAATGTTTTTGTTGGCTCTGGCCACCTAGAGAACTTTAACGACCCCCTGACAGAGTGTGAGAAGTGCCACTCGAGGTTTAGGGCAGATCACCTAGTTGAGGAGTTCCTTGAGAGGAGCGCCGAAGGAATGTCTTCTGAGGAGATGTCCTCACTACTAAAGGAGAGCAACATCCCGTGCCCGAAGTGCGGGGGCCACCTTCTAGATGTCAGGATGTTCAACATGATGTTTGAGCTCTCAGTCGGTGCAAGCGGTGAATCAGAAATAGCATACCTCCGACCAGAGACTGCACAGGGCGCATTCCTAGCGTTCAAGAGGAGCTTTAATGCTTTAAGGGGAAAGCTCCCGATGGGTCTTGCAATCGTGGGGAGGGCATACAGGAATGAAATATCCCCAAGACAGGGGTTCTATCGTTTACGAGAGTTCAATCAGGCTGAGCTTCAGGTCTTCTTCGATCCAGACACAATCGAAGACCACCCGGATTTTGAGTCTATAAAGGATGTTAAGCTTCGGATGTTCCCGCTCCAGAACAGAGCAAGCGGCGATGTCGATGATGTCACTGCATCAGATCTAAACACAAACTTTGGAATACCCAAGTTTTACATTTACCACCTTGCAAAGATCCAGGAGTTCTACCTTGACAAGATGAAGTTCCCAAGGGAGCTTTTCAGGTTCAGGGAGCTCTCTGAAGAGGAGAGGGCTTTCTACAACAAGATCCACTGGGATGTTGAAGTCTACACAGAGTCTTTGGGAGGATTTAAGGAGATGGGAGGTCTACACTACAGGACGGACCACGACCTAGGCGGCCACCAGAACGCAAGCGGGGAGAGGCTTGATGTGAACATAGACGGCAAGAAGTTTGTCCCTCATGTCTTAGAGCTCTCATTTGGTGTGGACAGAAACTTCTGGACTTTACTTGATGTCTTCTACAAGGACGAGGGTGACAGAAAAGTCATCTCACTTCCAAAGGACGTTGCCCCATTTAGAGCAGGCATATTCCCATTACAGAAAAAAGAAGACTTAGAGAAGATTGCAAAGAAGGTCTACAATGAGCTTAAAGAGTGCTACGATGTCTTCTACGATGACTCTGGCTCCATAGGGAGAAGGTACAGAAGACAAGATGAAATCGGGACACCTTTCGGCGTAACAATAGACTTCCAGACATTAGAGGACAACACTGTCACAATCAGGGAACGAGACTCGATGAATCAGCACAGGGTAAAGCTCGATGAGATCTGGAAAAATATTTAATTTTTTTATATCCTTTCAAATATGATGTCCTGGGCCCCTTCCCAGAGGACTTTTCTTCCTAGCTCTGTAAGTTTTTCATTTCCTTCAACTATTGTCAGAAAGTGATTGCCTGCTAACTGCCCGACCTTGCTTGAGAATGATGTGCTACCGTAGGGCAAAAGAATCTCAGTTTCGCTTATGTCACCAGGGTACAACAGTATCTCACCTATTGAAGGGTGGCTTGTGTGATTCTCATACCCTAAGCCAGTATCAAAATCGCCAAGCGGTATCCAGACGGCTTCACCACTCCACCTGACATGGATTATCTTGTTCTTGAAAGGCAATAACTTCAGAAAAGCCGAGCACGTCTTTGGCGCTTTTTCTTCCTCTAATCTTGCTTTAAAAACAAATCCTCCGGCAGTGATCTTTAGATTAGTCATATTAAATCCTCAAAATAGAATTGATTTCAAATATAAAAATCTTATCAGATTTCTTAAGAATCAGAGTATGATATCGTTGCAACTGCCTGGTCCCTTGGAGTGTGGCCTATGAAGACGAAGCTGTGAGGGGTGCCTGTGCTGTGATTTGTTCCCCTTTTTAGAACAAAAGTAATACTAGAACCGGCGCTAACACTTCTGGGCAAACTAGGTTGGATACCCTCCCAGTTATTCTGGCCATCTATAATGAAATCCTGTATCGCGCGAAATTCAAGAGTTACAGAAGATGCATTTTTTAAAGTCACGTAGTAATTAGTTCCGTCATCGTTTATGCTCACAATATTTAGTTTAAGAGAATCTGTAACACCCGACTGCTGCTCTACCTCCTCCTGGATCTGGGTCTGAAAGCTCCTCACCCACACCCAATAAGAGCTAACGGAAGCTACTGCAACAGCTACGAGTAACATTGTAGCAACTACCGGGGAAACAGCCCTTCTGTTCATAAAATAAATAAAGAAAGAGAAATTAAATAACTATCCTTTTACGCCCTGGGCAAAGTCGTCCTTTCCTCCACCCTTGCCGTATTTCTTTACAATCTCACAAGCCTTGTGACCGCTCTCGATGGCCTTCTTTCCGCATGAGACTACTACATTGCCTTCGTTGTTTGTAAGGACTATGACCTTATCTTCTCCAGAAAGCTCTCTTGCAATCTTTCTCATCTCATCCGGCGATGTGTCCACCTTTTCCTCCATGACCAGGATTCCATCACCTGACTCTATGAAGTTGCATTCAAGACCCTCCTTCTTAAGGCATGAGACCTCAGCTTTGAGCTTCTCTATCTCCTTGCCCCTGCTCTTCCACTCATTGAAGAATCTCTTTCCTGTGTCGAGTAGCTTATCATTTTCTACCTTAAAGACGTCGCATAGCTCCCTCAAAAGCATGGACTCTTCCTGAAGGGCATCAAGCGCCTTTAGCCCGGCACAGAACTCTAGCCTAACGACCCCGTCCTGGATCTTGCTCTGCTTTAGGATTTTAATTGGTCCTATCTGTCCGGTGAAGTCTGCGTGTGTTCCTCCACAAGCCTCAACATCGAGCCCCTTGACATTGACTACCCTAAGCTTCTTTCCAGGCACAGCCCCACCCTGATAGAGCCTGAATCCGTATCTCCTTTCGGCCTCGGCCCTGTCAAAGAATCCCTTCTCAATCGGGAGGTTCTTTAGGACTATCTCGTTTGAGAGCCTTTCAATCTTGAATAGGTCCTCGTTATCGATCAGCTTGTAGTGAGTTATGTCAAGCCTTGCCTTATCCTCAGTCTTCTCTGCACCGGCCTGCCAAATATGATTTCCAAGTATCTGACGGCTGACACCGTTTATGATGTGTGTTGCTGTGTGGTGCCTTGTGAGATTCAATCTCCTGTCCTTGTCAACTGCACCCTTTACAGTGTCTCCTTTCTTGAAGGTAATCTTCTCCATCATGTGAAGGATTACATTTCCTGAAACTTCAGTGTATGAAACAGGGCAGTCATTTAACATTCCCCTGTCTCCTTCCTGGCCACCGCTTTCTGGATAAAATGCGGTCCTATCAAGGATTGCAATGTTACCTGAAATATCGAGGACTTTGGCTGTGAACTCTGTTAATCCGTCATAGTACAACCTTTCGGTGTCGGGCATATCGTAGTGAATCTCCTTTTCCTTTCCTACCCCTTCCTTCTTCTCGTGCCTTTCTGTCACCCTCTTATAGAAGTCCTTTGGAGGTTTGACCCCCATGAACTCCGGTGTGATCCCGTGGGAATCATATAATTCGATAAGCTTGTCCTGGGATAGCTCCTCGCCCTTCTCTGTGAGCCTTTCAACTATCCTTCTTGATTTGTCCTTTGTTGCCTCAAACTTCTCCCTCTCATAGGAAATAATCTCGCAGATGTCGTTTATGTTCTCCTTTAGCTCTGGGTATTGGGGCGCCAGGTATTTCGCGTGCTCCTCTATGACCTTTTCAAGCTCGATGTCCCATGAGAACTCGTTGATGAAGGAGAGCGCCCTTCGAAGGATTACCCTAAGGTTATACCCTCCGCCGACGTTTGATGGAAGCGCACCGTCTGAGAGTGCAAATAATAATGATCGTGAATGGTCCCCTATTGAGTATATGGCCTGCAAAGGAAGAACCTGCTTCTTTAAGTAATCCTTCTCTGAGGAAAGCTTCTTTGCGATGTTGTCCCAGACCTTCTCAATGTCCTCGACCTCATCCATGTTTAGCATCCCTGAGTATGGTATGAACTTTGTCAAAAATGATTTGTCGGGTTTGATGCCCGTCCTTCTGTAGAGGTGGTCACATACTGTCGGGAATACCGTCTCATAACCGATTGGGTTTGCAAGGGAAAACCATGAGAATCTCTCCTGCCCAGCGCCCATGTCAAGGACTTTAAGATTTAATTCCTTTCCGCCAGAGGGTGTGACCTCATACTCTATGTAAACTTGATTTCCGAGCTCTAGCCCCCTTGAGAAGAACTCCATGCACGGCCCGAAGTTTCCCCCACCGGCCCATGCGTCCTCATGGAATATTATCTCCTCTGAAGGTATCCCCATACCTGTCTTTAACCAGTCGTAAATGTCAGACAAGAACCTGTCCTGTGAGAACTCCTTTGGAGGGTAGAACGCGTGCTGGCCTACCATGACAAATCCCGTGTAGTGCCTCAGTGTAACGCCGACGTTATCGATGTCATTAAATCTCACGCAGAACTGAGGGACAAGTAGCGGGTTTGCCGGCGGCTCCTGGACGCCCTTCACAACGTGTGGCTGGAAGTCGTATATTGAAGCCTGAACAAAGTCCGTGTCGTCACGCCATCTTGCAACTACTGGATACCTCTTGATTATCGAATAGCCTTTCTTTCCAAATAGGGATGACATCTCCTTCCAGACCTGTATGAAGTCTAGCTTCTTCTTTGCTGGAGAATTTTCGATGAAGGAGTAACCTCCCTCGCAATCCGGATCACCGCAAACGTCCCTATCGTTTACAGACCAAAAGTAGGTACCGCACTTCTTACACTCCTTTCTTGAAAAACCAAGTGATTTTAATGTATCAACTGCATAATACTTCTGATAATTTTGACTTGCCTTCTTCTTGAAGTCCTTTTTTAGCGATTTATCGTCCATTATCTCACCAGGGCATCACTCTTTTATAGACATCTATTAATTCTGTTATATAATTTACTATCAGTGATTGTGATGAAGAATAGAATCGATAGGCTTTTTGAATATATCGCTATGGCAAATAAGAAAGTCGATTGCGTCCTTGT